>ENA-OUQF01000687-OUQF01000687.1-human-gut-metagenome-genome-assembly--contig:-NODE-687-length-24067-cov-7.799850_pt1 | contig 24067 bp, 20 predicted proteins | sample MGYA00237947_ERZ548826 | MGnify/ENA primary metagenome ERZ548826 (study PRJEB26490, sample SAMN05194701) | human gut metagenome | biome: terrestrial biome; feature: human-associated habitat; material... | reverse complement strand
TGCGTATATGGATTATGCGATGATTTTTGTCTATAGTTTTATTGGTGATTAGTATTAAATGCAGGTGCCCTGCGTCATTGGAGCACCTGCATTATTTTAAAGATATGTTATCAGAGCTTGATAATTACCTTGCCGCCTGCTGTGGGATTTACCTTAACAGCCTCGCCGCCTGCAACCTTTACAGAGAAGCTCTTGTCGGTGCCTGTGTAGGAAACCTCGACCATATCGCCGTGACGTACTGCGGTAATGGTGAATACCTTGTTAGCCTCGGCGTCATATACGTTTGCGGAAATTTCCCTGCCCTCCTCGGGAGCGTAGATAACGAACTCGGTGCCCTCGAGATAATCGTACTCGAAGTCTCTCTTGAAGCTGCCGTAGCCGATGATGGAGTTGGGCTTTGCAAGGCAGGGCAGACCAAAGTAATCGTATGTCTGGGTGTAGAACTTGCCGCCCTCATATACCTGACCGCTGATGATATCGGTCCATGTTCCCTCGGGAACGTAGAACTCGGCAACGCCCTGATCGTTCAGGATAGGTGCAACGAGAATATTGTCGCCGAACATATACTGCTTGTCAAGTGTGCGGCAAGCGGGATCCTCAGCGTAGTCGATGACCATTGCTCTCATCATGGGGATACCTGTCTCGTGGGTCTTGATAGCCTGTGCCCAGATGTAAGGCATCAGCTTGCCCTTGAGCTTGGTGAAGAAGCGGAGAACGTCTGTACACTCGGTGGAGCCGTCCTTATCGAAGAGCCAGGGCACTCTGTAGGAGGAGTTGCCGTGAAGTCTGGAATGTGTGGAGAAGAGGCCGAATGCTGCCCATCTCTTGTAGATGTCAGCTGTTGCGGTAGCCTCAAAGCCGGACATATCGTGGCTGAAGAAGCCGAAGCCCGACATACAGAGGGAAAGTCCGCCTCTGATGGTCTCTGCCATGGAGGTGTACTCTGCGGAGCAGTCGCCGCCCCAGTGTACGGGGAACTTCTGACCGCCTACTGTTGCGGAACGTGCAAACAGGCAAGCCTTGTTTTCGCCGTAGTATTCCTTGAGAACGTTGAATACGGTCTTATTGTAAAGGTATGTATAGTAGTTGTGCATTGCGATGGGGTCGGAACCGTCGTAATACTTTACATTGGTGGGTATTCTCTCGCCGAAGTCGGTCTTGAAGCAGTTTACGCCCATCTCGCAGAGAACACGGAGCTTGGAAGCATACCACTCGCAGGCTGCGGGATTTGTAAAGTCAACGATAGCCATACCGGGCTGCCACAGATCTCCCTGGAATACGCTGCCGTCGGGATTCTTGATGAAGTAGCCGTTCTTTGCGCCCTCTTCAAAGAGCTGGGAGCGCTGTGCGATGTAGGGGTTGATCCATACGCAGATCTCAAGACCCTTGTCCTTTTTAAGTCTGGAGAGCATTGCTTCAGGCTCGGGGAACTGTCTCTTGTCCCACTCAAAGTCGCACCACTGGAATTCCTTCATCCAGAAGCAGTCGAAGTGGAATACCTGGAGAGGAATGTCACGCTCTGCCATGCCGTCGATAAAGGAAGTAACGGTCTCCTCATCGTACTTGGTGGTAAAGGAGGTGGTGAGCCAGAGACCAAAGGTGTATGCAGGAGGAAGTGCGGGCTTGCCTGTCAGTGTGGTGTAGTTTGAAAGCACCTCGCCAATGTTTGCGCCGCCGATAACAAAGTATTCAAGCTTCTCGCCGGGAACGGTGAAGGATACCTTGGAAACGGTGTCGGAGCATACCTCAAAGGAAACCTTATCGGAGGAATTTACAAGCACGCCGTAGCCTGTGGAGGAAACATAGAAAGGAATGCACTTGTAGGACTGATCGGAGCATGTGCCGCCGTCGGAGTTCCATGTTTCAACGTTCTGACCGTTCTTTACAAAAGGAGTGAACTTCTCACCGAAGCCGTAGAAATATTCGCCTACGTTCATGGAGAGCTGCTCACGGATATATGTGCTTCTTGCGTCCTGAGGATAGCTCCAGAAGGTGTCGTCCTGCATGGAGTTGAGACGTGCGGAGGTCTTGAACTTGCTCTCGTTGATGATGGAAGCTGAACGCCATGCGCCGCCTGTCAGTCTCTTATCCTTATAGTAGTACTGAACGTTCCAGTTGAACTTGCCGATAACAAGCTTAGTATCGCCTGAAACCAGCTCCCAGCAGTCGCCCTTTTCGGTGATCTCGGGAGTATAGCCCTGATCTTCCTCAAGCTCGAACCTGGGCTGATTGTCAAGAGTGCCCTTGTAGTGCTCGATAGATACCTTGATAACGTCCTTCTGGGTGGAAGTAAAGGTGATGTCCAGGCAGGGACCGCCAAGGGTCATACCTCTGTTCTGAATGTACTGGGAAGTTGCGTAAACGTTGAGGCCATTCTTAACGGGAGTGATCTCGTAAGCCTGCGAAGCATAGTTTACCTCGTAGCCTCTCTGATTGAGCCAGAAACCGTCTGCGAATTTCATGTGCATTTCCTCCTTAAAAAATTATATGTTCATATTATTTTTTATCACTCTAACATTGACAAGGATATCAAAATCCTCGTTTTGTGTTAACGATTACATTGTATAACATCAACAAGGCTTTGTCAAGAGCTTTTGTGAATTTTACATTTTATTAACATAGAAAAATCCCCCTTGTGATGTGCCTGATACAGTTCATTCCAGCGTGATGTCCTCCGCAGGATATACCGCCGTCATTCCGCAGAAAGTGACAGTCACCTTAAAGCTGTAGTCCGTGCTGCATTCAATGTGCGTGCGGTTGATGACCACCTTGTCTTCATCGGAGACAAGCTCGGAGAGTACATTCGGGTCAAGAGAGCTGTCTTCTGCGCTGTAGCCCTCGAAGCCCGTAGAGAAATCATAACCCAGGACCTCCTGCTTGGTGATGTAGGTGGCAGCGGCAGTATAATAGTTCTTTGCCGATCGGGTGAAGTGTACAAGAAGCTCGTTCTTTGCATCATCAAAGGACGGGTCAGAGCTTTCCTCGGGGTTGTCCTCCATAAGCTTCACAGCCTTGCCGTATTCGTAAAGGTATATGCAGTTGTTCACCCTGTCAAGCAGGGGAGCGGAGTCGTCCTCTTCAATTACAACAGGCTCGGTGGGAGGGAGAACTATCCTGGCGCTTGTTTCGGGGGTATTCACCTCCATGCCGCCCTCGGAAACGCCGACAGTGATAATGTCCGTCTGATCGGGATCAGCTGCGGGTGTGGAACCGCAGGACGAGAGAACGGCCGATAAACCGAGAACAGCCGCACACATAGCAGTGCGCTTAGAAATATGCTTCATTATAATATGTCCTTTCTTCGATTTTGACCAATAATATGTTTTATTCATTATACCATAATAATGGGCATTTTTCAATAGTATGATGATACAAAAAGCACAAAGGCAAATAGACAGAAGTAACAGACATAAATAACGGACGAAAATAACAGATGGAGAAGCAAAACAAACAAGTCAACGCTATCAAACACAAAGGTAAAAAGTTTAGTCCGGCTTTTCAAAGGTGGCGGGAGTCCGGAGGGCGGCGCCATCCGGTCGCTGCTCGCAAGCAGCGAAATCTCTTTGCTGACGGTTAATGCAATCAAAGATAAAGCCGACAGACTAAAAAATCCTAAAAGCCGCCTGCACCGAAAATTCAAAGTCTTGCAAATGAATTTATTTTCTCAAATCATCTTAAAACTATTCAATGCAGGCGGCTTGAAACCAAGAGACATTCCGTCAGGAATGGCGATTTTGGTTTCCGCCGTTAGACGCAGGTACGGACATACCTACAATTCAATTTTATTCGTCCGTACCGAATGCAAAGGGGACACCTAAGGAGAGAATATGTGTCGTTCCTACACATTGGAAACCAAAACCCAACAAAAGCGGGCATTCCCTTGTGCCTCTGTCGGCACATATTCTCCCCTACGGTTTCTCCATGCCTTGTAAAAGGCAAGCACTCATTTCTTCCCTACCCCCTCACCCCAACTAATACTAAGCACCAATTAAAAACTATACAAAAAATTGAGCATAATCTTGCGTATATGGATTATGCGATGATTTTTTGTCTATAGTTTTATTGGTGATTAGTATAAGCCCGCTTTTGCAGTTTGGCTTTAACTTTTTGTTTGGCTCCTGTATCGAATATTGTTTCGTGCCTTTCTGCATTTTGCAACTCGCATTGTTTTGACTTTCATTTCGCAAAATCACTCTCCGAGCACTTCCCCGCTGCCCTATACGTCCGCACACCGACACGCAATGTTAACATTTAAGCAAAATTACGCAAGAAAATATTTTGACGTGTCATATTGCAACGTATTTTCGACGTCTGTTTTGTGTAAAACTGTCATATTTGCAAGTTTATAGAAAAAATCTTGCAAAAACCTATTGACAAATCAGATAGCCTGTGCTAAAATAATATCACTAAAACAGCAATGCAGTTATTTTTAGGAGAGTGAGTATATGCTTTTAAAAGAAGGCGAAATCAGGATCCCTGCCGGATGTGCCATTTCCGGCTTCATCAGCCGTGACGGCAACCGCATGAACGGCGGAGATATCGTAAAATCCATTTCCTATATGCACGACCGTTCAAACGGTCTGGGCGGCGGTTTTGCAGGATACGGAATCTATCCCGAGTACAAGGATTACTACGCATTCCACGTATTCTACAACTCCAACGAGGCAAGAGAACAGACTGAGCGCTTCCTTGACCGTCATTTTGACGTCATCAACCTCAGCCGTATCCCCACTAAGAAGATACCCGCTATCACCAACGAGCCTCTTATCTGGAGATACTTCGTTAACCCTCTGCCCACTAAAATAGCTTCCTCCCAGCTGGACGAAAAAGAGTTCGTTGCAAAGTGCGTTATCAGAATAAACAATGATATCGACGGCGCTTACGTTTTCTCCAGCGGCAAGAACATGGGCGTTTTCAAGGCTGTTGGCTTCCCCGAGGACGTTGGAGAGTTTTACCGTCTCGACGAATACGAGGGCTACGCATGGACCTGCCACGGCCGTTATCCCACAAACACCCCGGGCTGGTGGGGCGGCGCTCATCCCTTTGCGCTCCTTGACTATACAATAGTACATAACGGCGAAATTTCCTCCTACGACGCTAACCGCCGTTTCATCGAAATGTTCGGCTACAAATGTACCCTCCTTACCGATACGGAGGTCATCACATACATCTTCGACTGGCTCAACAGAAAACAGCAGCTTTCTCTCGAGGATATCGCTTCCATCATCGCAGCTCCCTTCTGGAGCGAGATAGACGAGATCGAGAAGAAGGATCCCGAAAAGGCTGCAAAGCTCAAGTATTTCAGAAACGCATTCTCCAGCCTGCTCATCACAGGCCCCTTCTCCATCATTCTCGGCTACACAGGCGGAATAATGGCGCTCAACGACCGTCTGAAGCTCCGCTCCATGGTAGTTGCGGAAAAGAAGGATATGGTCTATATCGCCAGCGAGGAGTGTGCTATCAGAGCTATCTGTCCCGATGTTGAAAAGGTATGGTCTCCAAGAGGCGGCGAGCCTGTAATTGTAGAACTTAACGAGGAGGGTAAAAGGAAATGCCTGTAAATTTCTTTCCTGCTGAATTTGAAGTGATCCGTAATACGGATAAATGTATAAAGTGCCGTGCCTGTGAGCGTCAGTGCTCCAATGAGGTGCATTTCTATGACCCCGATTTTGACAAGATGCTTACCCACGACAATCAGTGCGTTGACTGCCAGAGATGCGTATGTATCTGTCCCACAGGCGCTATTAAGATAGTACCCAACGAAAACGCTTTCAGAAAGAGCGCAAACTACACCCAGCAGCTGATGATAGAAAACTACCGTCAGGCAGGAACGGGAGCTGTTCTCCTTTCCTCCATGGGCAACCCTCAGGATTATCCCGTTTACTGGGATAAGATACTTATCAACGCTTCTCAGGTAACAAACCCTTCCATCGACCCTCTGAGAGAGCCTATGGAAACAAAGGTGTTCCTCGGCAAGAAGCCTGCGGCTATCAAGAAGAACCCCGACGGCACCGTTGATACAAGAATGACACCTTATCTGGAGCTTAACACTCCTATAATGTTCTCCGCAATGTCCTACGGTTCCATTTCCAAGAACGCTCACGAGTCGCTTGCCCGTGCGGCTACAGAGCTTGGAACCTACTACAACACAGGTGAGGGCGGACTTCACAAGGACTTTTATCAGTACGGTCCCCACACCATCGTGCAGGTAGCTTCGGGACGTTTCGGCGTATTCAAGGATTACCTTGATACCGGTGCGGCTATTGAGATCAAAATGGGTCAGGGCGCAAAGCCCGGTATCGGCGGCCATCTTCCCGGCGCTAAGATCAGAGAAGATGTTTCCAGAACACGTATGATACCCATGGGCACAGACGCTATCTCCCCTGCTCCCCACCACGACATCTACTCCATCGAGGACCTCCGCCAGCTCATATTCTCGCTGAAAGAGGCAACGGAATATACAAAGCCCGTTATCGTAAAGATCGCAGCAGTTCATAACGTTGCGGCTATCGCTTCGGGTATCGCACGTTCGGGTGCGGATATCATCGCAATAGACGGTTTCAGAGGCGGTACAGGTGCGGCTCCCACAAGAATACGTGATAATGTGGGTATCCCCATTGAGCTTGCTCTCGCAGCCGTTGACCAGAGACTTCGTGACGAGGGTATCAGAAATGAAGTTTCCATCGTTGCGGCAGGTTCTATCAGAAGCTCCGCAGACGCAGTAAAGGCTATCGCTCTCGGTGCCGACGCTATCTACATCGGAACTCCCGCACTCCTTGCAATGGGCTGCCACCTTTGCAGAAGCTGCCACAGCGGCAAGTGCAACTGGGGTATCGCTACACAGCGCCCCGACCTGGTAAAGCGTCTTAACCCCGAAGTAGGCTACAAGCGCCTTGTAAATCTCGTTCACGCATGGGATCACGAAATAAAGGAAATGATGGGCGGTATGGGTATCAACTCCATTGAGTCTCTCAGAGGCAACCGTCTTATGCTCAGAGGTATCGGTCTTTCTCAGAAGGAGCTTGATATCCTGGGAATACAGCACGCAGGCGAATGATCTCATACTATTATAATCGGAGGTAGTAAAAGCCCATGAAAAGAGTTTATGTAAACGAGGACTGGTGTCTCGGCTGTCATCTCTGCGAATTTTACTGCGCATTCGCCAACAGCGGCGAAAAGGATATGTCCAAGGCATTCAAGCTCGGTAAAGATGCCGCTCCCAGAATCAGAGTAGAGGAGGGCGACGGAATAAATTTCGCCGTTCAGTGCCGCCACTGTCAGGATCCCGCCTGTGTAAAGGGCTGCATTGCAGGCGCTCTCACCAAGAACGAAAACGGAGTTATTGAAATAAATACGGATAAGTGCGTAGGCTGCTACACCTGCGTTCTCTCCTGCCCCTACGGCTGTATCGTTATCGACCCTAAAAATCAGGGAAGAACAGTTACCAAGTGCGAGCTTTGCACAAGAAACAGCGCAGGCGAGCCAGCCTGTGCGGCTAACTGTCCCAACAGGGCTATCGTCTTTGAGGAAAGGGGAGAAGAATGATGAAATACGTTATTATCGGAAATTCCGCAGCGGGCATCGGTGCGGTACAGGGAATAAGAGAAGTCGATAAGGACGGCCAGATCGTTCTTATCTCCGATGAAAAGTATCATACCTACTCACGCCCCCTTATCTCTTATCTGCTCAAGGGAAGAGTTACGGAGGAGAGCATGATATACCGTCCCCTTGATTTCTACGAGAAGAACAATGTGGATACTCTCCTTGGCACAAAGGTCGTTTCCGTTGACTCCGCAGCAAAGAATATCACCCTTGAAAACGGAAACAAGGTGGATTACGACAAGCTGCTCATTGCTACAGGCTCCAAGCCCTTCGTTCCTCCCATGGACGGACTTGACAACGTTAAGGACAAGTTCTCGTTTATGAAGCTGGACGACGTTAAGGCTATCGAGGGCGTTGTAAAGCAGGGGTCAAAGGTGCTTATCGTGGGCGCAGGTCTTATCGGTCTGAAGGCTGCCGAGGCTCTTGAACATTACGGTGCGCAGATGACTGTTATCGACCTTGCAGACAGGATTCTTCCCTCAATTCTCGACAACGAGGCTTCCGATATCATGAAGGCTCACATCGAGTCCAAGGGTGTAAGATTTATCCTCGGCACCAGTGCAAAGCACTTTGAGGCTCATTCCGCCGAGCTTACCAACGGCGAGACCGTTGACTTCGACTTTGTTATCCTTGCAGTAGGTGTTCGTCCCAACACCGAGCTTGCCGAAATGGCAGGCGGCAGCGTAAACAGAGGAATCGAAACAGATACCCGTCAGGCTGTAAAGGGCGTTACCGATATCTACGCCGCAGGCGACTGCACCAAGTCCTTCGATATCTCATCGGGCAGCGAAAAGATACTTGCCCTTCTTCCCAACGCTTTCATGCAGGGAAATATCGCAGGAAAGAACATGGCAGGAATGGAAAGCTACTATCTCAATGCTATCCCCATGAACGCTATCGGCTTCTTTGGTCTGCACATCATCACCGCAGGCTGCTACGACGGCGAGGCTTATGTGGAGCATGACGGCAACAATTACAAGAAGCTCGTTACCCGTGACAACGCTCTCAAGGGCTTTATCCTCATGGGCAACAAGATAGACAGAGCGGGAATTTACACTTCACTTATCAAGGAGCACATTCCCCTTGATGAAGTGGATTTTGAAGCCCTCAAGAGAAATCCCATGCTTATGGCATTCTCAAGGACGAGAAGAAATGAAAAGCTTGCAGGAGGTTTCGGAAATGACTAAGATTACTGCGGGAGATCTGCATTACAGACTTCTTAATCAGGAAATAAGGCTGTCCAAGGACAAGGACATTGTTATAGAAAACTGCCTGGGTCAGAGATTTATCGGAAGCGGCTGTATCGGCAAGAATATTGAGATACACGGCGTTCCCGGCAATGCTCTGGGCGCATACCTTACCCAGTCCAATATCACCGTTTACGGCAACGCTCAGGACGCAACGGGTGATACCATGAACGACGGAACCATTACCATTCACGGCAACTGCGGTGACGCTCCCGGCTACGGCATGAGAGACGGAATGATACTCATTCAGGGCAATGCAGGCTATCGTGCAGGCATTCATATGAAGCAGTATATGGAAAAAATCCCTGTGCTGGTCATCGGCGGCAAGGTAGGCGACTTCCTTGCGGAATATCAGGCAGGCGGACGCATAGTAGTGCTGGGTCTGGGCTATGAGGATATCTGCCCCGTTGGCTCATTCTGCGGCACAGGAATGCACGGCGGAGCAATTTATATCCGCACAGATGTTGTTCCCCACGTTCCCGCTCAGGTAATGGTAACTGACGCCACCGACGCTGACAAGGAAGAGATAAGAGCCGATGTTGACAAATACACCGCAGCTTTCGGCGGCAATACCGACGATATCCTTTCAGCTCATTTCTTCAAGCTTATCCCCAACACCCAGAACCCCTACAAGCAGCTGTATGTAAACAACTGATTTGCTATTGCATATTTTCCCGTTTGGCTGTATAATGTATATAGTATGATGATGCGGAGATGTCGCCCATATATATGTGCGTAAAGCCGACATCTCCGCAATAAAATGAAAGGAGCTGCCCTTTATGACTGCTAACAAAGCACTGATAGCCGCCGTATCCGACGATACAAAGGCAAGCCTTTCATCAATGGTACTTGAAGCAGGGCTTACCGATGTTTCCGTTACAAGCGGAAAAAATCTCCGTGACCTCTGCGCTGAGCATGATTATGACGTGGTCATCTCGGTGTTCCCCTTTGAGGGGGAGTTCGGCGCCGAGACTGCCGCTTATATAAGCAAGACATTCGATGTCTGTCAGGTGATATTCGTTCCCACCAAGGTATATGACGAGGTGTGCGCAAAGCTTTCGGGCACAGGGGCAGTGATACTTCCCAAGTCATCTCCCAGGGAGCTGGCTGTGAACTCCATACGCTGCGCCGCAGCTATAAAGAACAAAATGGACGACCTGCGTTCGGAAAACAAAATGCTCCGTGACATGGTAAATGAGATGAAGCTTGTGAACCGTGCAAAATGCGTTCTTATCGAGTATCTTAAAATATCCGAGAAGGAAGCTCACCGCCAGATACAGAAGCGTGCCATGGATCAGCGTGTAACCCTCACCGAGGTGGCAGCGGATATCCTAAAAACATATGAATACAGATAACGAAAGGACTTGCAGTTATGAAATTTACAAAAATGCAGGGCATCGGCAACGATTATGTTTACGTGAACTGCTTTGAGGAGACCGTGGCTGACCCAGAAAGAGTTTCCGAGATCATCAGCGACCGCCATTTCGGCATAGGTGCCGACGGACTTGTGCTTATAATGCCCTCCGACAAGGCGGATTTCAGAATGAGAATGTTCAATGCCGACGGCAGCGAGGGAAATATGTGCGGAAACGCCACACGCTGCATAGGCAAGTTTGTCTATGATAACCACCTTACCGATAAGACAAGCATCACTCTCGAAACAAGAAGCGGAATAAAGAAGCTGACCCTTTATCCCGAAAACGGCAAGGTCAAGACCGTGCTGGTGGATATGGGCAAGGCTGTTCTGAAGCCTGCGGACATTCCTATGAATGTAAGCGGCGATACATTTATAAACAAGCCTATCACCGTTGACGGCAAGGAGGTATTCATCACCGCCGTTTCCATGGGCAACCCCCACGCTGTCACCTATGTTGACGATGTTGACGGCTTGGAGCTTGAAAAAATAGGCCCTTCCTTTGAAAATCACCCCCTGTTCCCCGAAAGAGTGAACACCGAATTTATAAAGATACTTGATGAAAGCACCATGCAGATGAGAGTCTGGGAAAGAGGCTCGGGAGAGACATGGGCGTGCGGCACAGGTGCTTGTGCCGCAACGGCTGCATCGGTACTCAACGGATATTTCCCCCACGACAAGGAGATAACCGTTAAGCTCAGAGGCGGCGACCTTTTCATCACCTACAAATCTGACGGCACTGTTCTTATGAGAGGCCCTGCGGAAACCGTATTTACAGGCGAGATAGATGTCTGAACGAAAGGAAAAATCACAATGGTAAAGATCAACGAACACTTCCTTACAATGAAGAAAAATTACCTTTTCATTGATATCGCAAAGAAAATAAAGGCATATTCCGCAGCTCACCCCGATAAGCCCCTTATCAGAATGGGCATCGGCGACGTTACCCTGCCCCTTGCTCCCGTTGTTGTTGAGGCTATCAAAAAGGGTGCCGACGAAATGGGCGTTAAGGAGACCTTCAAGGGCTATGAGGACAGCGGCACAGGCTATGACTTTTTAAAGCAGGCCATCGCCGATTATTACAAGAGCTTCGGCGTTTCACTGGAGCTTTCCGAAATTCGTGTGAACGATGGCGCAAAGGCAGACTGCGGCAATATCGTGGATATCTTTGGCGACGGAAATACCATTCTCGTTACCGACCCCGCATATCCCGTTTATGTTGACTCCAACACAATGTGCGGCAGAAATATAATCTATGCGGATTCCAACGAGGAGAACGGCTTTGCGGCAATGCCCGATGAGAATGTACATGCGGATATCATCTATCTCTGCTCACCGAATAATCCCACAGGCTCCGTTTATACAAAGGAGCAGCTTAAAATATGGGTGGACTACGCACTGAAAAATGAAGCAATAATCATCTTTGATTCCGCTTATGAGGCATTTATCTCCGACCCTGCACTCCCCAGAAGCATTTTCTGCGTTGAGGGTGCAAAGAAGTGCGCTATCGAGATGTGCTCGCTCTCCAAAACAGCAGGCTTTACAGGAACCAGATGCGGATATACCGTTATCCCCGAGGAGCTTATCGTAAAGGCTTCCGACGGCTCCGATGTAAGCATAGCACAGCTTTGGGGACGCAGACAGGGAAGCAAGTTCAACGGCGTTTCCTATCCCGTTCAGTGCGGCGCAGCAGCCGTGTTCACTCCCGAGGGTCAGAAGCAGACCCACGAGGCGATCGACTACTACAGAAGAAACGCAAAGCTCATGGCAGATACGCTCACTGAGCTTGGCATAAAGTTCACGGGAGGAATCAACTCTCCTTATATCTGGCTCAAGTGCCCCAACAATATGGGCAGCTGGGAGTTCTTTGATTATCTGCTTGAGAAAATTCAGGTGGTAGGCACACCCGGAGAGGGCTTTGGAAAGAACGGCGCAGGCTGGTTCAGGCTCACCGCATTCGGCACCTATGAGAATACGCAGGAAGCCATGAAGAGATTCAAAGAGCTGCTTAAATAAGACAACCCCTTATACCTTATTATACTCATTCTATTTTCCAAACAAGATCCGCACCGAAAACCGGTGCGGATTTTGTTTTGGATAAAATTTATGTGTGATAAGCCAATTAAAAAGTCCGCACCGAGCTTTCGGTGCGGACTTTGTTGTTATTGATATAATTTTATTTATGCAATATCAGGTAAGCCGATATCTATATCTTCAATGCCAATATCAAAGATATCATCGGAAATAAAACTTTCGGTGTCAGCATACATCACGTCTGCCTTGTTGGCAGTGGGGGTGGCATATACGATGTCGGAAGAAACGATGTTTGTCCATGCGCCGTTTACATAAGCCTTTACCGCAAAGCCGTATTTAACGCCGTTGGTAAGACCTGTTACATACATTCCGTTGGCTGTTCTGTAGCCTGCCAGCGACCATTTGCCATTAAGGTAGGTGTAAACCGCATAGTTTGTAGCTCCGTTAACGGAAGTCCAGTTCAGGGCAACTCTGCCGTCCTGACCCTGCGCCTTGGTGATAACGGGTTTTACCGATGCTCCGACAGGTGTTGCATAAACAATATCTGCGGAGGTTACGCCCGACCAGCTGCCGTTTACGTAAGCCTTTACCGCAAAGCCGTACTTAACGCCGTTGGTAAGTCCTGTTACATACATACCGTTGGCGGTTCTGTAACCTGCTACTGACCACTTGCCGTTAAGATATGTGTAAACTGCGTAGTTTGTTGCACCGTTAACGGATGTCCAGTTCAGGGCAACTCTGCCGTCCTGACCCTGCGCCTTGGTGATAACGGGCTTTGTTACCGCAGCCTCGGGTGTGGCATAAACAATATCTGCGGTGGTGATCGCCGACCACTTGCCGCTGACGTATGCCTTTACAGCAAAGCCGTATTTTGTGCCGTTTGTAAGTCCTGAAACAGTCATTGCAGTGGCAGTTGTTGTTCCGGCGTTGTACCACTTGCCGCCTGTGATGTAATAAACTGCGTACTGTGAAGCTCCGCTGACGGTGCTCCAGCTGAGCGAAACTGAGCCGTCCTGAGCCTTTGCCGATGTTATTGCGGGCTTGGGTATCTCACAAGCCTTGGGTGTTGCATATACCTTGTCGGAGGGGTCTGACCACTCGCCGTTAACATAAGCCTTTACTGCAAAGCCGTAGCTTGTGCCGCCTGTAAGGCTCTTGACAGTCATATTGCAGGCTGTGGTGGTTCCTTTAAGCTCCCACTTATTATTAAGATAGGTATAGACTGCATACTGGGAAGCGCCCTGAACTGCGCTCCATGTGAGAGCAACTTCCTCAGTGCCTGCATTTGCGCTTGTGATAACAGGTCTGGGAACAGCTGCCTTGACGGGAGTTGCATATACCATGTTGGAAATGCCCGACCAGCTGCCGTTTACATACGCCTTTACGGCAAAGCCGTAGCTTGTGCCGCCTGTAAGGTTCTTGACGGTCATATTGCAGGCTGTGGTGGTTCCGTGGGAAGTCCACTTGTCGTTAAGATATGTAAACACCTCGTACTTGGTGGCTCCGCTGACAGCTGACCATGTAACGGTCGCCTGCTCGGAGCCTGCGGTAACGCTTGTGATAACAGGTCTTGTGGAGTCAAGCTTGGGAACGGTAACTATCCTGTAGGCTGTGCAGCCGCTTACGGAGCAGTATATCTGCTTTCTGCCCTTTGTATAGGCGGTGGCTTCAAGGGCAACTGCCGACTTTCCGTTATAAACATGAGTGTGAGCAGTGCCGCCGGGAACATACACCTTTGTAACGGTGAGAGAAGAGCCTCTGTCGCCGATATATGCCTTGCCGAGACCTGAGAAGGAGCCGCCGAATGCGCTCTTGAGCCTTGATACGGACCATACAGCTGTGCCGTTTGATGCGCTGTCGGGAGCTACCTGTATCCAGCCTCTGCTGCTGTCGGTAAAGCTCTGGAGGATAAACTCGATATCCCCATAAGATGAATATGAGCAGTATATCTTGTCGCTGCTTGAAAGGCTTGTTATTGCGCCGGGGTCAAAGGATACTGCCTGACCGTAATTTGAGCTTGTGCCTGTGCCCGAGAAAAGCACATTTTCTCCGCCTGTGGCAGTTTCATACTGAGGGTCGCCGTTGTATGCGGCAACAAGCGCATCGGCAATGCCGCCGTAGGTGAAGCTTCTGCTGCCTCTGTTGAAGATGCCGAAGTTCTCGCTGCCTGTGCCGAAGCAGTTGTTGTCCCACCATACGCAGGGGATATCCTGTGCGGCGAACTGCCTTGCCAGCGAAGCATATATGCCTGCATACTTTTCTCTGTAGGCGGTGTTGCTCTTGTTTGTGGCACCGAACTCGCCGATAACAACGGGAACGCCCTTGCTGATAAAGGTGTTGTACATACGTGTAAAGAAGCCGCTCAGCTCGGTAAGGTCGGAAGCCTGCCAGTCCTTGTGACCGTCGCCCGAGAACGCAAAGTCAAAGGGAAGATATGCGTGGATAGAAGCGGCGATCATGCTGTCACCCGATGTGTTCGACCATGCCTCAGCCTTGGCAGCATCGCCCGATGCGCAGTAGGTGGGGAGCATGATAAGGCGCTGGGCGTTGTTGCCGCCTGTGGCTCTGATAGCTGCACGGGCAGCCTCATTGTTGGCATTTACGCACTTGTAGTAGCTTGCGTTGCCTGTCCAGTCCTCGCCGCAGCGTGGCTCGTTGTTTACCTCAAAAATGAGCTTGTCGCCATAGTTCTTGAAGCGTGTGCCGATCTGCTTCCAGATAGCAGCCAGCTCCTCGGATATCTTGTTCTGAGCCGATGTGCTTGATGAAACGGCGGTCTGGAGGTCGTTGTGGTGAACGTTAAGGATAACGTACATTCCGTTTGCAAGGCCATAGTTTACCACGGTCTCAACTCTGTCCATATACTCGGCGCTGATTATGTACTTGGATGAGTCGGAGTAGTGGTCGTCCCATCTTACGGGTACACGCAGGGTGGTGAAGCCCTTTGCTGCAATAGCGTCTATCATGGACTTGGTGGTCTTGGGATTGCCCCAGTTGGTCTCGCTGTCGGACGATTCAAGGGAATTTCCCAGATTCCAGCCTGCGCCCATATCGGAGACTAACTGGAAAGCGGTAAGCCCTCTCATCTGAGTGGGATACGAGTATCCCGAAGCAAATTCCGACGTGTTCATTGCTGCCTGAACGGTGATATCCGAGCCGAATGCCGTTACCGAACCCAGTGATATCACAGCGGCAGAAAGGAGAGCCAGAAATCTTCCTTTTCCTGATCTTATCATGATCTTCGTTCCTTTCGGTGAAAATTGCCTTACACGGTAATTTTCGCATATTTGTTTAATTATAACATATTACGTCACCGATTTCAAGAACTAATGGTTAATTTTGTCATGATTTCCTGCATAAGAATATGAAAAAAGCCGCCCACGAGGACGGCTTTTCTATTTCACTCATCACTTCAGCTCAAAATAAGCATACACATATCCGCCGCTTGCGGTGGGGAATTTCATGCAGTAGCTGCCGCTTTTAAGGTCGGAAGCACTGTAATATTTATTGAGCACCATGGTCTTTTCCCACTTGTGCATGGCAGGAACGGTAACCTCGGTATCCAGAGCCTTTCCTGCTGTGACAGTTATCCACTTGCCCCTTACCTGGCGCATAAGCTTGCCATAGCCCTTTACGGTGATGTCGCTGTCGGTGGTGTTCACAAAGGTTATGACGATTTGCTTCTTGCCCCTTTTCTCAGGCTCAAACTGCTCCGCATAAACGTCATAGGGATTTGTCATCTCAAACTCGCAGGAGATATTATCGGCGATAAGCGCACGATATTTGCCCGATTTCAGCCTTGTGCGGCTGTAGCGGGTAAGGTCAAGGAAGCAGTTTATGCTGTCACCCGATGATAAAAGCACATTGGAAACGAAGGGACGGTCGGTCTCTTTAGGCTCTACTCTGTCCCATTCACCGGTGTCGTCATTATACACATAAAGCCCCTGCGCCTCGGCATAATACTCCCCTGCATTGACGGCATATCCGCTGATATCTATTCTCTCGGTTGACATAATATCATAGCTTGGCTGAGAAGTGCTTACCGCTGCCCGATCTGCGATGCTGAACTCACAGAAAAGCCGCTTCTGACCGTTGTCGGTATAAATAGTCTGGGCAATGCGGTATTTGCCCGCAGTAAGGTTATTGGAATACGCCTCGGGAGTGAAATACACATCGGCTGAACCATTATAATAGTATGGGTCGCCCACATTTCCCAGCTCATATGCTATATCATTAACGACATAGCTGTCCGAGGGCTTTACCTTGTACCACTTGCCGTCGGAATATCTTTGCAGCTCGGTTATCTCGCCCATATAGGCAGTGCCGCTGATGTTTTCTGCGGTGAATGTAAACTTTATCTTATCACGGTTTCCCATAACGATAAGCTGCTTGTCGGCGGTCACGGAAAAGGGGTTGACGGAATCGGTGAGCCTGCCGTCGGAGCCGAAATTGTACTGCTTGCCGTCTATGGTCACAATACCCACAGCTCCCACGCCGCTTTGGTCAAAATAATATGTGCCGCCCGAAAGCTTCAGCCAGCCGCCTGTGAACATAATGCCGTCCCGGTAATAGCGGATAACTCCGTTTTTCCTGCCGATGCCGGTGTATCTGCCAAGGCAGCTGCCGTAAGAATCAAAGCGATATACCACGCCGTCGATGTTCATAACGCCTGTGGCTGCCGCTCCGTCATGGAGGATATATCTGCCTGTTCCCTCGCCGCTTTCCCAGCCGTGCTGCACTGCGGACACGGGCACTGCGGATATGCACATAACAGCCGCCATTGCAGCGGCAATAAGTCTGAATTTTTTCATATTGGTATCCTTTCTTTATGACTGAGTTTATGTTATATTCTGATTATATCATCTGCATGAAAAAGTATCAAGAGGAAAAGAATACCTGTAATCAAATGTAGGCAATGGAAATGGTTTTGTAACCGTTTGTTGGGAGCATGTAATCCGATAATATTTAATGAAATCAGTTCATTGTCTGCCGCCTGAGTAATCAGACACTTAAAAAGCAAAACCCATTAGGGTATAATATCAAGCAGTTTATCAACAGCTTCCTGCATATTGGTTTTATCTCTATATGCTTTTATCAAAGCGATTTCATGGTCGCTCAAAATCATATTGTCCTCTTTTAAATGTCCATTATCCGTTTCAAACACTGAAAGAATATTATCCACATTATACAAATGGCTTAAAGTGATAAGAGTTTCTATATCCGGTTGACCTCTGCCATTTTCCCATGCGCTGACTGTTTTCCCGCTTTTTCCGACAATTTCCCCAACTTCATTGATTGTAAAGCCAGACATCTCTCTGAGCCTTTTTAAAGCATTAGGAATACTTAATTCAGCTACTTTTTCAATTTTGCTCATGGTATCACCTCATTTGCTTCAATTTCAAGAAGCCTATTGACCGCATCACGCATATTAGGACTGTTTCGGTAAGCTTTTATTAAATTCTTTTCAAATTGCGTAATTACAAAATTATCAGGATTTGAAGCAATAAGCTCATCGACCGTAATATTTAGATACTGGCATAATTTAATAAGATTATCGACACGAGCACTTCCGATGTTAGCTTGCATATCTCTCAAAGTTGAATATGGCACGTTGATCTCAGTGGATATGACTTTTAAATTCTTCCCACTTTCACGGATTTTTTGTTTTAGAAATTCCTCACGATTCATATAAACTCCTTTTTTGCTCCAGCGTCATACAGTATAGAAAATTAACCTTTTTACGACACCAATGTCCCCCATTGTTGGTATAAACAGAGGGCTTATATATCGAAAAGCACTAATAACGAACCTAATCCACAAAAATAAAATCAAGAAAAGCATATATAAATAGCCGTTTATTCTGTTTTTTGTCGTCATTTTGTCGTCATTTTGTCGTAGTAATGTCGTAGCAGCGCAGTATGTGTATATCATATTAACATATTCTACAATTTTAAAGATATAAAAAATCCTCTCAAACAACGTGTTATAGCCATTTGAGAGGATTTTTACATTGGTGAGCCATTGGGGATTTGAACCCCAGACCCTTTGATTAAAAGTCAAATGCTCTGCCGACTGAGCTAATGGCTCATCTCAACAATGCTTATTTATTATATCAAATAAAAATTGCCTTGTCAACAGGATTTTGCCAAAAGCCCTTGAATTTACATTTTGTTAACATTTCACCTGAGAAGCAGATTTACCGTAAGCACGCTGAAAATAAAGCCAGTCAGGTCTCCCGTGAGAGAAGCCGCAAGGGTGTGGCGGGTCTTTTTTATGCCTGCCGCCCCGTAATAGACCGCAAGGGTGTAAAAGGTTGTCTCGGTGGAGCCGAGCATCACGCTTGCCACCTTGCCCGCAAAGCTGTCGGGGCCGCTGTCCGAGATGATGCTCTCATACACAGCCAGCGCTCCGCTGCCGGAAACAGGCCTTATCAGCGCCAGCGGCAGGCACTGCGAGGGAAAGCCGATGCTGTCAAAAATCTGTGCCGATACGTTTGTTATCAGCTCCATTGCCCCCGATGCCTTGAACATTCCCACCGCTGTTATCAGAGCAATAAGAGTGGGCAGCAGCTCTGCACAGGTTTTCAGATTATCGGCAGCACCCTTTACGAACTCGCCGAAAATATCCGTCCTTTTATATATCCCCCACAATATCACTATGGCGGCGCATATGGGTATCACAAGGCTTGTCATGCTCGGTTCTCCTTTCATTTTTCCGTCTGATAAAGGGAAGCACCGCCGCTGTAAGGGAGAATGCAAGTGCGGCTGCCGATGTTATCCACACGGCGGGAATTATCTCCAGCGGCTCCGCAGAACCGTATTTCATGCGTATGGAAAGGGCTGTTGAGGGGATAAGGGTAATGGAAGCGGTGTTCAGGACGGTGAATATCACCATTGAGGGAGTGGCGGTGTCCCCTGCTTTCTCCTCTTCAGCAAGGGCTTTCATTGCTTCTATCCCGAAAGGCGTGGCGGCATTGCCCAGCCCCAGCAGATTTGCGGTTATGTTCATGCAGATGGCATGGAACGCCCTTCCGTTTTTGTCGATATCACGGAAAAGTCCGCCGAGTATAAATGAAAAGCCTTTTGCCAGCACATCGGTAAGCCCCGATCTTTCCGCAATGCGCATAAGTCCGCCCCAGAAGCACATTCCGCCGCAAAGATATATGCACAGCTCCACCGCATTCACAGGCTCTGTGAGCACTGCCTCGGTAAGCTGCCCGGACGTGCCCGTAAAGACGGATACGGCTATGGAAACAAGTATAAGTCCCGCAAAAATAAAGGTCAGCATATCATCACTCCGAGAAAAATATATGTATCGTGCAGGCGGATTATTACAGTCCCACACGTCAGCGAAAACGATTTATGCGTTAGTTTTTACCATTATCTAAATTTTTTCTCAAAAGCTATTGCAATTTCAGAAAAAGTATGATATAATATGTAACATCTAAGTTGGATGTAATCCGATATATAGGTGTGCGGGCCCTGTGCAACAAAACACCGTGAACCATGTCAGGCGGGGAACCGAGCAGCATTAAGCGGTACGTTTCGTGTGCCGCAGCAAGCCTGCACACCTATGTATCGGATTTTTTATAAAACAGAAAGATGGCCAGCTGAATGAAGAGATTACTGAAATTTTTCTCTGCGCTGAAACGGCTTTATGTCACCTCGGCACCTGCAGGCGCCGCTGTGCCCTATGTGCTGGGTCTGATATTTGTATTTTTCTATTTCGTCGATCACACTCACCCCGATGAAGCATATCTGATATGCGGAGCGGTCATGTTCCTGGCGGGGCTTTTCATACAGATAGGCTTTTCCATTAACAGGGGCATAAACGGCACCCCCGCCGACTACCTTTCGGATTACGATAAGGACGTTATCGGCACAGCCTTTATGTACGGTGAGAAGAAGCGAATGTTTTACTCCGCTCTGGAGCTGCTCCTGGCGGAAAATAATTATAACGATGCCCTGGATATTTTCAGGGACCTTAAAGGCAAAAGCCTGACAGACAGCGAACAGGGCGTTCTGGGCTTTTACACCTCCATCTGCTACAGCAGAATGGGATATTCCACCAACGCCGCTCACTGCGCAGTTATCGCAGCCGAAAAGGAGATACATCTCCCCGAATCGCTGCTTATGGCGGCAAGGAACTTTTCCCTCTCCGCAAGCTACGGCTCTGCGGCTGAGTATTACGAAAAGCTTGTTCCCATCGCCGAGAGCAAGGGCATTTTCCCTTTCATCTACAACGAGATAGGCAGAATGTTCCTTTCGGCTAACCTTCCCGAAAAAAGCAGATATTACTTTGAAAAATCAATAGAATACGGTCTTGACCCCATAACCTCTCAGGGCGGTCTTGCGCTGGCAAGCCTGCTGGAGGGCAAGGAGGACGAAGCCTGTGAAAGGTACCGCCTTGCGCTTATCGCACGAATAGGCGATATGGAGGGGTTCAAGTCATACTGCGCTCAGATATGCACCGCAGGCGGCTATCCCGAAAATTTCTTTGAGGAGCACCTGAGGGAGCGCTACGGCAAAGCCGACTCCCACATCAACGGATAATTATAAAAGAGGAAGGATTTTATGTATCAGGCGTTATACAGGAAATACAGACCCGCCACGTTTGACGATGTAATCTCCCAGTCTCATATTACCACAACGCTGAAAAATCAGATAATGAGCGGCAAAACCGCTCATGCCTACCTGTTCACAGGTTCAAGAGGAACGGGTAAGACCACCTGCGCCAGAATTTTTGCCAAGGCGCTCAACTGCGAGCACCCCGTAAACGGCTCGCCCTGCTGTCAGTGCGATATCTGCCGTGACGCAGACAACTTTGCTCTCGCCGATATCATCGAGATAGACGCAGCCTCCAACGGCTCCGTAAACGATGCCCGTGAGCTGAGGGAAGCCACCGAATACACCCCCGAACGGTGCAGATACAAAATATACATCATCGACGAGGTCCATATGCTTTCAAAGGAAGCGTTCAATGCTCTGCTGAAGGTCATTGAGGAGCCTCCCCCGTATATAAAGTTCATCATGGCGACCACCGAGCTTCACAAGGTGCTGCCGACCATTCTGTCAAGATGCCAGCGGTTTGACTTTATGCGAATAAAGACCGAGGACATCGCCGCACGTCTCAGCGACATTGCGGTAAAGGAAAACATCACCCTCGCCCCCGACGCTGCCGAGCTTATCGCAAAGGCTGCCGACGGCGGTATGCGTGACGCTCTTTCCATTCTCGACAGATGTATCGCATTTTCCGAAAACATCACCGCCGATGTGGTATCCGAAGCGGCAGGCATCGCAGGCCGTGACTACCTTTTCGCTCTGGCGGAAGCCGTTGCGGACAAGGATCCCGCAAAAGCGCTGGATATCATCTCTCAGCTGTATGACCGCTCAAAGGATATGCAGCGGCTGTGCGAAGAGCTGGCGGCACAGTTTCGGAACATTATGATAGCCATTTCAGCCCCCGAGCAGACAAAATCAATGATCTGCCTGCCCTCGGAGCTTGAGACCATAAAGCGGATAGCGTCTAAAATGACTCTTCCCGATGTATTGTCCCATCTGGACACACTTTCCTCCTGCGCAGAGCGTATGTCCCGTTCCCTCTCAAAGAGGATAGATATGGAGATGTGCGTTATCAGAATGTGCAGCGGAGCGGCTATTGTCACCGCCCAGGCCCCTGCTCAGGCAGCGGACAGAAGTGAGATCGACAGGCTGAACGCCAAGATATCCGAGCTTGAACAGAAGCTGGAGCAGAAGGCTGACGGCTCACCGAGACCTCAGCCGCAAAATCAGAAATATCCTCCCGCATCGGAGCGTGCCGCCGAAATGGCAGCCGCAGCATCGGGAAGCTCGTCCATAAACTATATCGACCGCTGGTTCGATATCATAGACAAGCTGAAGGAGACCTGCCCCTCAGTCGCCCCTGCCCTTAACGGCACCTACGGCTATGAGTGCGGCGGAAAGCTGCTCATAAACACCAAGGACAAGCTTATCGGCGTGCTTACACGCTCCCCCGAAAACTGTGTCAAGATACTGTCCGCCATAAATCAGCTGACAGGTCTTACCCTTTCCAACAAGATACTTGTGGGCTACAGGGAAAATCTTGACCGCTCACTGGCAGGCGGCGGCGAAAGCAAGGCGGAAGCAAAAATATCCCCCGAGGAAGCCCGGAAGGCTCTGCTTGAAAAGGCAGAAAACGGCGGCGTTCCCGTCGAAACTATCTAAGCTCAGTATCCGTCGGTATCCGTCGGATAATTGCTGCGGCACAGGCTGCGGCGCATAAATTTGAATACAATTTTTTCAAAGGAGTTATCACTATGAAAGCAAGATTACCACAGGGTATGGGCGGCGGCGCTCAGAATATGCAGAACATGATAAAGCAGGCTCAGAAGATGCAGGCTGAGATCACCAATGTTCAGGAAGAGATCGAGAACGAGACCTTCACCGCTACCACAGGCGGCGGAGCTGTTGAGATCACCATGAACGGCAGAAAGCAGGTCCAGTCCCTTAACATCAAGCCCGAAGTCGTTGACAAGGACGATGTTGAGATGCTCCAGGATCTTCTTATCAGCGCTATCAACGAGTGCGTAAAGCAGATCGAGGATACCTCCGAGGCAAAGATGGGCGCAGTAACAGGCGGCGTTTCTTTCCCCGGCCTTTTCTGATACCCCATAAATAAAAAGCTTGGCGGGGACTGGATAATAGTCCCCGCATTTTATCGAAAGGAGCATTTGCAATGGCAAACAGCACAGCACTGCCTCTGGTGCTCCTTGCGGAGCAGTTCGCAAAGCTTCCGGGCATTGGCATGAAAACCGCACAAAGGCTGGCTTATTTTGTAATGGGCATGAGCGACGAGGACGCACAGGCCTTTGCAGACGCTATAATCAATGCCCACAGCACGGTAAAGGAGTGCCGTATCTGCTGCAATCTTACCGATTCGGGTGTGTGCCCCATATGCAGCGATGATATGCGTGACCCCTCCACTATCTGCGTGGTGGAGACACCCAAGGACATTACCGCATTCGAGCGCACAAACGAGTACAAGGGCGTTTATCATGTACTCCATGGGCTTATCTCCCCACTGGACGGCGTTACTCCCGAGCAGATACGCATAAAGGAGCTGCTGAACAGGATAAAGAAAGGCGGCGTGAAAGAGGTCATCATGGCGACCAACCCCACTGTTGAGGGCGAAGCCACTGCCATGTACATCTCAAAGCTTTTAAAGCCCCTGGGAATAAAGGTAACACGCCTTGCATTCGGTCTGCCCATAGGCGGAACACTGGAATTTGCGGACGAGGTTACTCTTTTCAAAGCACTGGAGAATCGCAGTGAGATTTGACATATCTGTCATATAAATCACTTTATATTTGTGAAATGCCACAAATATAAAAAAAGGTATTGACTTTTTAGAATGAATGTGGTATGATATATAAGTCGTCAGGGAACGTTACCAATTCCGATTAAGTTAAACCTTTACTGGGATATAGCCAAGCGGTAAGGCAACGGACTTTGACTCCGTCATTTCGCCGGTTCAAATCCGGCTATCCCAACCACACTGGGGTGTCGCCAAGCGGTAAGGCACTTGACTCTGACTCAAGCACTTCCGGGGTTCGAATCCCTGCACCCCAACCACAAACCTGTTCACATTGTGAGCAGGTTTTTTGTTTTGTGTATGAAAAATCGGCAGCTCATATGAACTGCCGATTTTGCTTTATACTAGAGCGTATCTGAAAACTCAAAAGAGTTGTATCATTTAGACAAAAGCCAAATGG
>ENA-OUQF01000685-OUQF01000685.1-human-gut-metagenome-genome-assembly--contig:-NODE-685-length-24090-cov-4.862492_pt1 | contig 24090 bp, 44 predicted proteins | sample MGYA00237947_ERZ548826 | MGnify/ENA primary metagenome ERZ548826 (study PRJEB26490, sample SAMN05194701) | human gut metagenome | biome: terrestrial biome; feature: human-associated habitat; material... | reverse complement strand
GGTTTTCAAAACCGGGCTTTTGCCCACTTTTTTTGGGCTTTTTTCTCAAAAATCGTCCGTACCATTCTCCGAAATCGCCCCAAAAATGACAAAGCCCACTTTTCCCAAAATGAAAGTGGCCACAAAACCGGGCAAAACTACCTCCAAATACGACCACTTTTCTTATCTACAAGCACAACTCGACCCTCAATTTCAAAGCCAGCTAACTCACACAGATAGAATATCGTATGTAGCAACTTATGAAATCTTTCTTCTTCCTTATCAATATTTCGAAATACTTCAAAGGCAGTAGGGTCAGAATAGCCTTCCGAATTCTTCCTCGGATTGTTTGTAAACGCCATAATGTATTTACTCCTTTTAATAATATTTCAAGGTTGTCACCCCTTTTTCTAAACTTGTCTGAACATCGATGATTCTCTGATTACTGCTCCCTCTGAATTCCAAATCAAGAGAACGCTCTTCGAGAACAAAAGGACCGTCTACTAAAATATCAATGTGAGACAGTAATTCATCAGCTCGTCCATACAAGTCTTCAAAAAGATAACCAGTGTAACACCAAACCGAAAGTCCCATCTCATGAGCTTCCTTAGCGATGATGCTACACTGGTCAGACTGACAGAAAGGCTCTCCACCAGAGAGCGTGATTCCGTCAATGTAATTTTTGTTTTTTCTGATGTCAGCAATTAGCTCAGGTATTGAAACGAGCTTACCGTCATCAAAAGAATGAGTAGAAGGATTGTGACAACCATTACAATGATGAGGGCATCCTTGTGTAAATATAACGTAACGAATCCCCTCGCCATCTACGATAGACTCAGGAGTTGTTCCTGAGATTCTAATTAACTGTGTGTTTAACACGATCCTGTTCCTCCGCTCGCTTAGCATCGTTCCATTTATCAAGCGTACCTACGAGATAACCGGTGATGCGTCTGATGCGTTCAAAAGGAATATCGTTTTTAAGTGTATAAGTAATATTTACATACTCATCGTCTGTAACCTCAATCTTCATTCCAATGCATTTGTCGCCATAGAGTTTGTGAGCACGCTCTACATAAGCATCAATTTCTTTCTGTTTAAGAATTGCATTTTCAACTTTTATGTTCATTATTTCAGCCTCCTAATAGTTTCTTTTTGTGTGATGTATTCGGTTCGTCCACAGCAAGGACAAACATCGTTGATGATTCCGTTATAACCGCATAATGGGTCACGGTCTACTGGATGATTGATACTTCCGTAGCCAATACCAGCATCTTTCATATGGCGAACAATACGTTCAAATGCAGCTAGATTTTTAGTAGGATCTCCATTCAACTCTACATAAGAAATATGACCTGCATTTGTAAGAGCATGGTAGGGAGCTTCGATATCAATTTTTTTCATAGCTGGAATAGGATAATATACCGGAACATGGAAACTGTTGGTGTAATAATCTCGGTCTGTAACACCTTCGATAATCCCAAATTTTTCTCGATCAGATCTGAGTAATCTACCAGATAAACTTTCAGCGGGAGTAGCTAAGCAAGTTACATTCATATCCAACTCCTTGCTCTTGCGGTCGCAGTAATTACGAATATGAGTGACAATTCGCAATCCCATTTTCTGTGCATCTTCATCCTGACCGTGATGCTTGCCCGTTAAAGCTACTAAGCACTCGGCAAGACCACAGAAGCCAATAGACAGCGTTCCATGTTTAAGGACTTCTCGTACTTCATCGTCCGGACCCAAGCTTTCAGAATCCATCCAAACGCCTTCTCCCATAAGAAATGGGAAGTTACGAGCTATACGAGAAGATTGAATCTCATAACGATCAAGAAGCTGGTGCATGGCAGCATTCAGCATATCGTCAAGTGCATCAAAAAACATGTGGATATTACCACGAGACACGATAGCTAATCTTGGAAGGTTAATTGAAGTAAAGCTGAGATTTCCTCTACCAGGAGCAATCTCACGAGTCGGGTCATAAACATTACCCATAACACGAGTACGGCATCCCATATATGCTACTTCTGTTTCGGGATGATCCGGTTTGTAATACTGAAGATTAAATGGGGCATCGATAAAAGAGAAATTAGGAAATAATCTCTTAGCGCTTACTCGCATAGCAAGTTTAAATAAATCATAGTTCGGATCTTCCGGATTGTAATTTACTCCTTCTTTTACTCTGAATATTTGAATAGGGAAGATAGGGGTTTCTCCCTGTCCCAACCCTGCTTCAGTAGCAAGAAGAAGTTGTTCGATTGCCAATCGACCTTCCCAACTTGTATCAGTTCCATAGTTAATAGAACTGAAAGGTACTTGAGCACCTGCTCGAGAATGCATCGTATTTAGGTTATGAATAAATCCCTCCATAGCCTGATAAGTATCACGGATAGTTTTATGATAAGCGTAGTCACCAATCCAGATGTCTCGGTCCTCATCACTCCAATTAACATTTAGACTGTTATAGATCTTAAGCCCATCTATTTTGTGCTTATCAAATGTATATCTAACGCCCTCGGCCATAGCATAATCGAAATCAACCACACTCTGTCCTCCATGCTGGTCGTTTTGGTTTGACTGAATAGCAATAGCGGCAAGAGCAGCATAGGAACCGATACTTTTGGGTGCTCTCAAATGTCCGTGACCGGTGTTAAAGCCGTTCTTAAATAGTTTACGAAGCTCGATCTGTGTGCAAGTAGTTGTCCATGCATAGAAATCAAGGTCGTGTATATGAATCCAACCAGAACGGTGAAGTTCTGCAATGTCAGGATTAACCAAATAGGTAAGATTATATTCCTTAGCGCTATTGGCTCCGTATTGCAGCATAGCCCCCATAGGTGAGTCGCCGTTGATGTTGGCATTATCTCTCTTCAAATCACTATCTTTTGCCTGAAGGATTGTAATGCTATCAAATATAGCTTTTACTTTTTCTCCAAAATCATTTTGCATAGCAAACTCCTCCTTAAATATCGTTTTCGGCTCGATGTAAACTGTGTTCCGCATCGAATCCATCAGGATAACGAGCTTGCAGTTTATCCACATTCATTTTCAAAATGGTTTCCAAATCATAGCCAATAGCGTGCGCACTTACAGCCAGATACCAAGCTACATCGCCGAGTTCTTTAGCAACATGCTTTAAATCAAGTTTATGTCCTTGAAAGAGATGCTTTTTTAAAATGTCAATACATTCGCCTGCTTCTCCATTCAAACCCATCAATCCATTCTCCAAAAGCTGAAGACGGGTTAAATCGTTGTTAGCAGTTCTCATTGCTTTTTTCTGATATTCGTTTATTGTCATAGTTAAAATTTCTCCTTTTTATGCAAAAAATAAGAGCCAAGGTTTAATCCTCAGCTCTTAGTCAGATTATTTTTTCGAGTGATGTACCCAAGCTTTGCAAACTGTTTCTTTGCATTTCGGATAATCAGGTCGTCCACACTTATTACAGATAAGTTCTTCTCGTCCGAGATCTGGTATATCTTCCTCGAAATGTTTTATAACGGTTGTCCACGTTCCATCTTTTTGTCTAACAGGACAAACCATTTTAGATTTTACTTTCACGGGCATCGCCTCCTTAAAAATTATACCACAAAATAGATAAAAGTAAAAGGGCTTGTTAGGCCCCTTTACCCTTGAAATCGAGTAACTTACGAAATCAGAATTGTGTAGCGCTCCTTCAGACTCTCAAGCAAATCGTCGTCTGCTGCAATGCTTATGTGAAACTCAATTTTGTTCTTGTCGTTCAATACGACTTGAACTATTCCTTGAATTCCCTCAGTAAACAGCATTCTCAAACAAGTGCCAAGTTGTCTGTCGTTAACTGCCAGAAAATAATTCATAGCGTTACCTCCTTTCGTAATAGGGGATGTGATTTTCGTGCAGTTAAAGTGTATTGCCTCTATGGTAAGCAAGTTCAGGTTGACAATATCTACAAGATACCTCAATACACCCAACGCAGTCGTAATCTACTACTTTTTTAATGCATCCTTTGCTACCGTCGCTCCAACTTACTGAAGCATTATTTATTGCATTTACTACATTAAGAAAATCTTCTTTATGCTTACACACCTGTCTATGAACACAACGAGTGCAGTTAGTTTCTTTTGCTGTTTCAGACATTAGTTTCTTCCTCCTTATATCCGGTAATCAGCTCACTGTAAGGCAGTTCCTCAATCCAGTCACAGAAAGTATGCCACTCGTCGAGCTTATGATTACGACGCCACTTATAAATGCCGACCAGTACCTCATAGTTCAGCATGACCGTGCGTTTCTGGTTATAAGAAGAAGGGAGGAGCTGAATCATCTGGTACCAAATATCTTTCTTATCGAGCGTTTTACCAAAATCATGATTTTCAGGATATAAATAAATATATCTAAGATCATTCAAGTCACCAATTATTTGTTTTATCCGTTCAACGTTTCTACCCCACAAATGTTCACAACTGAAATCATCCAGAGTGAATTCCTTGTCATGAATCTTATGCATAGTGGAGCAGCTATTAGCGACAGTACCTACCTTGTATGTATCGAACTCCTTCCACCAGTATAGGGGGGCAGTAATGTCAACATACACGGCAATCATACGGCGATACTTAGCATGAACAGGACCACCGTCAGCCAAATTCATCATGAGCTTATGGTCATTAGGACCTATGTCGATATACCCGCCAGACAAATCATGCGGCGACTCGAATTTTTGTTCGCTATCACTTCTGTTCCAAGAATTCTTAGGATTACGCATACCTCTGATAGCGTGCTCCCAACCTACTACTTCAAAATTATCAATCTTTAACATAACTATCTCCTTTTCCCCAAATTTATGATATATCTTGGCATCATCATTTGCTTGTACATGGCATATTGCATTTTTACAATTACTCGAAGTTCATCTAATTCCATACCAGCATCATTTTTTTCTAAAAAAGATTCAATAATTTTTATATCATCATCTGTAAGTTGGTTGTTATCTTTTACTTCGCTTGCAAATAATGGTGCTATATATTGTTCATTTGGGTTTATATGTTTTGTGAAAACAGCGCTATTCTTACCAAATAACTTCATTACTTTTCCTCCTTAAGTTTTGTTCTAATAAGGTCGAGAATTTCTTCAACAATGGAGCGAGTGTTATTATGAAGTTTGATATGATTTTTATGGGAGTCATACCAAGAAAATATCTCTGTTAAATCACCTTTGCTCCAACTAAATGCCCACCAGTCGCAAATCATTTCTATGATATAGTGGTAAGGCATTTCAAGAACAATCTCTCCTTCATTTGGCTCGTCGTTAATAAGCACCCAATGCTGCCAATGATGAGGATTCCTATGAATATGTTGGAGCCATGCATGATTAAAAGCTTCGATAATATCTGGCGTTTTCTTTTTTCCATAAAAATAATTATCGTATGCTGTATATTCTCCGATTTCGTCCTTACTCGCATCGTGCAAATTGATATTACGAGTAGCCATAGCATCGATACATTCAGGAAGATTCGTAGAGAACCATTCATAAGCTTTTTTCACATTATTTCTATGAGCTTTCAAATAAGCATCATATTGCTGCGACATTATTTCTCCTCCTTGGTGTACCTGTTTAAAATTCTCTTTACCTTGGAAGTAGAGCCGAACATCTTCTTTGTAACGGCAACACAGAAACCAACATAAGGGTCATAGGTGTCACCCTCTCCGCAAGTTACAATGGTCTTGGTGCCATCTTTCCACAAAATGATAGTCTTAGGACCGCTAAAGATGATCTTTTTAATAGCATCATCGACAATTACACCAGCGTCCGGAATTACAGCAAGAAATCGCTCTTTAAACCAAAACACTCCATACTCACTATCAGGATTGCTATAACCATCGATTTGAACGCCGATTTTGTCTTTATAGTTTTTACGAACTATACCAACTTGACCTACAAAGCGATTAGCATAGTCACCACCTGGCATAATAGCTACTTTAGTACCAACAGTAATCATATTTCTTTTCTCCTTTCAAATTACAAAATCCACATAATGAATCTAACAGTCAAAGCTATAATAATCGCGGAAATACACATACAAAGTATTAGTCCCATGGCTTGACTAATATTTTCAGCGAGATTATGTTTACGCTTAGTCTTAAGATCTTCGTTATTCATCATTTCTTGAGTTTTCATTTTATCCTCCATAATTAAGTCCGAGATGAGAATACAACGATTTGTAAAGCTCTTTCTCTAAATCGTCCTTATAAATTTTTACAACTTCACCATTGACAATAGTATTTACCGTTTCTCGAAGAATGGGCTGAGTTAGTTCCGAAGAAGCTGGCATCACAGCGTCCGCCACCATTGGATCAGGTAGATAAGCAAGAGCTTCCATTTGTTTATGGTCGCATTTCTCAACAAAGGGGCAATTTTTGCATTCTTTCGCTAAATAAGATAATCCCATATTATTCCTCCTTTTTCACAGTAATAAGTTTGCGATAAATATCAGCAGCCTGCTGCCCCTGAAAAGCGTTAATAATATCAATCTTTCCGTTATTTTGTCTGCCGACAATAAGAACTCCGATATCTTCACCTTTAGTGAAATCAACACTTACAAGAAGACATTCATTAACTTTCGGATTGTGCATCGTCAAACTCCTTTCTTTTTCGTTCATACAGAGCTTTAATTCTTTCAGGTTTATCAGTAATGACTTCAAATTCATCACCAGTAAATCCAGGCGGAACATCCTCCGTATACTCGATATAAACTTTTTCAGGATGTAAAGGGACTTCATAAGGAAATGTTACTTCTTTTCTAAACCTACCACTTGAAAACCAAGTGATACCGCCGTTATCTGAAACAATAATTGCATCAATGTCGTAGCAAGTACCATCAGATTTTTTGAATACGCTAGAACAACGTTTATTCTGAAGCGAACCACTTCCAGCTTCATTCCATTCATCATCTTCACCAGTTAGTGGCGAGATAGGTTTGAATCGTAACAATCGTTCCAAAACCGAAAGTGCATAGCTCGCTGAAAATCCACTGTGACCTTGCTCTCCAAATATTTTTACAATTTCAAGAATGTTTTTATCCATTAAAGATTGTAGTCCATCTTCGTCGTGTGGGATTCTTGCAAGTTCTGCTTCTGCGTATTTTGTTAAACTCATATTTTTTCTCCTTTCAATTAAGTAGCTTTAGCAAGCGTTCGATTAGAATAGCTGCCGACATACTTAGTTTCATTAAAATTGCGTTTTTCGCTCAAAGCTCGGCTAATAGCCAAGTCAATAGCAGAGCGAGTTTTAAGATGATAGTAGTACAGGTCTTTGAATGGCGTATTTAGTCTATCTGTGCGACCTGCTGACTGTTTCATAATTTTGTAAGAGTAGTTCTGCGAGTAGAAGACGATAGTGTCCGTACTTATGCAGTTCCACCCTTCAGCTCCGGCATTATACTGAACCAGATAGACCCAGCTTTCTCCCGTAGGAATAGGCTGATGTTTGTGACCGTTCCACTCCGCAATCTCAACATTCTCTCCATAATAAGTATTCTTGAGAATATCGAGTTCATAGTCGAAGTTGTAGAAGACAATCATCTTTGGGTGTTTTTCAAACAACTCCAGAAGAGCAATCAATCTGGAATCATCTTCGTTTACGATACGACGCCAAATATAACAAAGCTCACTGGCAGTAGCGATGGGCTCATTTTTGTATGGATTCCATCGTTTTCTGCTGACATCTTTGTATTTAGCAATGTCGTACTGCACATACACATCCTCGTGATGTGAATTGGTTTCTCGTTTGAAATCCATTTCCACAAGAATAGAATTTCGTAATCGAATAAGTCTTCCGACTCCCACATATCTATCAACCTTTGGATATTTTCTGTTCACCCAGGTCATTATCATATGTTCATTCTTGAAAGCTGTACGGTTCTTATAGAAACCGTTAGCCACAAAGACAGGAATATAATCCTCCCAGGTATCTCCTGGCGTCGCAGATAGTAAAATCCACTCATTTACTTTTGCGATTTTTAGAAATGCTTTTACCCATGCCCCAGAGCCGACCACACGCTGTTCGTCAAATATAAAGAAAGCGTCCGTAATCGTTGCGTACTTACCGATGTTATTCCACGAGTCTACAACTACTTTGTTTTTGTAAGCACTGACTTCTGGATTAGTAGAAAGAAGGAAAGGCGAAAGCTCACCCTCCCATTCCAAAGTATCTCTTTTTCTCGCTGTGGTGATAATGTATAGATCTTTTGGAGTACCTGGCATTCGAACATAATTCTTAGTACCTAATTTACCACCGTTTTGTTTGTAGTAATAAGAAATTGCGGTTCGAGATTTACCGCTGCCGACACCGCCACAGAGAATACAGCCATTTTTCATCCTTGTGACCGCATCAAGCTGATAATCTCTGAGAGAGATGCCTGCCATTTACACCCCTCCGAATAATCGCCTCGTTGACCATGTCGGGAAGAAATACATCGGCGTAAACCAATAGTTCTCTTTAGAATCGTTTTCAGTTATCGGGTCTGTGAGCGAGTTACCGACTTTGATATAACCAGCCACTCCAAGAAGAGATAGCTGAATATAGCACATCAAAGCGACAGTCTGGTCGATGTCCTGAGCTATTACGAGAATATGATGTTGAACGAGTTTATCACGATATTTTTTATTGTTATCTATTTCTGTAGCCATATTTCTTTTCTCCTTTCGGTGATTGATGGAAAGGGCTGTTTCCTCTTACTGTCATAGGCGTGCACACCTAATAGAGACCTTACTGGACATTTAACCAAACATGTAATAAGTTGGCACCCCATTCATCTTCGTCAATTAAAACGGCATATCTTCATCGTTCTGAGGATTGAAGTTTACATCCTCATCACTATCATGCATAACCTGACCTCTTTTAGCGTGCTTAGCCAGAATAGGATCATCTTCAACACGCTGGAATACTTCCAAAGTTTTAATGTAGAGAGACTTACCTCTGTCGCTCTCGTATTTATTCAATACGACATTGACTTTGTCAATCCAAGCATAATCAATGCAGCTAACGGACTCTTCATCGAGTTCTGTAACGCTGTCCTCTACAACAAGCAGCACCTTAGGCGGCCACTGCTTCGGTTCGCCGTTACGATTACGATAAGCAAGTTTGATGACGATGTAATAAGTAGGAACAAATTCCTCTTCATCACCCTCACGAGGTTTTGTCATCTTAACATTGAATCCCTCATCAATAAGCTGACGTGCCATATTGATATCCGGGATAATCAAATTTGCCTTTCGTTCAGAGCTGCCATATTTGTCACGATCAGGATCTCCTGAAAAGTTAGTATTGAAGATAAAACGAGTGTCTTCGATAAACAGATTATTGGTTCTCATAATTTATAGTTCTCCTTTCAATTTTTGCGTTTATCGCATGGAAATGGACATAATTTACATTCACGTTCTTCTGGAATACAAGGTGAATATCTTTCATAATGAGCGTTACAAAAAATATAAATCACCAACACAATTCCAATAAATAGAAGCATCAAAGATTTCACCTCACATCAAATGGTGTAGATTCTGCTTCATATGGTTCTCCGCTTCCAAACCAAGGCGGAGTGTTGTCAGAAATAAATGGTTCATCAGCAACGAATCGTTCGAAGTCTCCATAAGAAGATAAAGATTTTACAGCTTCATCGACCAAGCTATTGTAATAACTTCGGTCAATATCATTCTGCTTTCCAAGTTCTCTAACCATCTCGGACTCAAGCCAACGATATCCCTTGGAACCAGTAGCAGCAGCATAACCTTTTTCTTTGGTTTTCTTATTCTCTGTTTCACGAAGTAGAATACCGCCACCACATCCAGGTTTGATAGGACAGAACTGACCGACCTTTCCAATGAAGTGGTAATTGTGACCTTCTTCTATAAGTTTACTTAGCTCCTCGACACGAGCACACTTTACTTCCATAGCAGCATCATGAGGAAGAGTCATATCATTGATTTCTTTCCACAAAACTGCATGTTCTTTTTCATATCCTGATACATCAGGAAAATCTTCATTCATGTCAAGATACAGAGCAGAAGTTACTGACTTAGTTTCGCACATATCTTCAAACTCAATATTTTCTCGACTGAACAAAGTCTTGAATACATAAGGAACCTGGAATTGAGTGCCCGTCGCAGTCCATTCTCCAGCGTGCTTACCGTCTTTATACTTTGCAATATACACTGCATCGTTTACCAAACACATACGATCGTATGTAGCTTCATGCTCGAATGTATACCCATACATCTTTCCATATTCTATAACGAATTCGATGATTTCAGGAGTTGCATCTGGAATTTTAATGGAATCGGTTTTAATATGGGCAACAGTAAAGCCTCGCTTCTGGACCTCATGCTTGAGGTTGACCATAAACAAGGCTCCGCGTTTAGCTACAATATTATCTTTGTTTCTGGGATCTCGGAATGGATGTTCAAAGCTTGCTGAAGTTAATCCGTACACTGAGTTAATTGCGATTTTTAGTGCCTGTGCCAAATCAGCCGCAGCAGATTCATCCGTCAGATACTTAGCCAATGCTCCATTCAGCATCTTTTTAGCCTTATCAAACTCTTTATGCTTGATAGCAATACGAGCTTGAAGAATATCATTGAATCGCTTAGTATACTCAGGACCAAACAATTCTTCTGCAACAATGCTACTTGGATGCATAGAGGCAATATCAAGCAATGCTATGTTACTATACATGCCAGGTTCGGCATACACATAACCTCCTTCGCCGACTTCTTCTCCGCGATAGACAGATTTACCGGCATCGTAAGTATATCCAGGAAATACAGGTCGATTATTTCTATCGAATGCTGTGAATTCATCATATTCCTTCGGGAATGGTAATTCGTCCACTTCAAACGGTAAGTCGTCATTCGGATCAAAGATGGTAGTAACATCACCCATATCACGATAGTTAAATTGATCTTGAGGTTTCCTGTTACTTCCAAAGATGATTTTTGTTGTTAGAGAGTTGGTTGTATCGTTGACAGTCATTCCTGCAACATCAGCCAGAATTTGTCGTGCTGTGAAGTCAGCTTTACGAGCATTGAAAGTAGCTTCAGTTGCAATAACATCGTTGTCACAATATTCAGCAACTTTGGTCCACAGCTCTTCTGGAACAGGCTGATCCCAAGGAAGACCAAGTTCCTGATGGTGAAGTCCCAATTCGATTTCAAACTTCTTCAAAGATTGCTTCTTACTTGAGAAATCGTAAACATCTGTGTAAGAAACATTATAGGCTTCGCCGAAGAAGCAATTCGAATGTCCGCTGATGATTTTGTTTGACAGTTTATAAAGCTGCTCGTTAGTGTACCCCATAAGTCGAGCATAGAGAATGTGATTGTCGTATCTTCGACAGTTGAAGCCGACCAATCTGAAACGCATCAATTCTTCAATCTCAGTAGGTGTAGGGTTAATCATACGAACAACCGGTTTTCCCTCTCCCTCAATCTTCCAATTGACAAGAAATAGGTTAGGGAATACCTCAACATCGTAAAATACGAGTTTTGCATCATCGTTTTTCACACCGGATGATGCTTCGGCAGACTTAAATTGCATTTTATTTACCAACTTAATACAATAGTCTGCTTGATGTGTACTGCTCGCTGCAAAAGCTAATACTGCATTTCGCATGTCAGTAACGTCATATTTGAGATCGCTTGCATAAGCTTCCTCGAGAATTTTATAAATGAAGTCGATACTTGGCTTAGTAGCCGGATGGTATTCTTTGTTCAAATTTCGTTTAATCTGAGTTCTAAGTCCTTTCTCGCTCTTCACTCCTTCAAAATTTATCACTTGCTTTTCTCCTTTCAGTGGTAAACCAGAGTTGATCGTTGCGATAGGCAAATCATTACATTTAGTGAGTTTACGCCTAAGCGAGCTTTTACCAGTGAAGACCTTGACCTCAATATGGTCATCATAAACTCTGCTCAGCTTTGTCGGATCTCCGGAATAAATATAATGAAGATGAATTCCCGCACCACTTTTACTTAGTTCAGCATAAGTAGGCGGCCATTTACTTGCCTCTTTGAGATTCAATTCAAAAGACTTATTTCCGTCTTTATCTTGAATATCAAAGTCGATAACAATATGGTTTTCCGGAACTTTAACGTAATGAATTCTTGAAGTTGATAGTTCACTAAGCGTAGTAGTAACCTTATCCCATTTAGATGTAGGGGTTTCCTTAGCAGTAGCGTACTGTGCAGGGCAATCGGCGCATTCACGGTCAAAGACTGATGTCTGCTTTAAAAATTCGATTTCTCTGTGCCCGGTTTCTTCTTTTTCCTCATTTAGAGTTTGGTCTTCAAACTTTTCAGTTCTAAAACCTGTGTAGTAACTTCGAACACGGGTACCATCTTCAAGATTAAAACGTTCTTTGTAATCACGGAAATAGTTTTTAAGTTCCTCCTTAAATATTCTTTGTGAAAATGGAAATGTAACTTTTGCCTCGTCACAATATGTTTTGTACATCTCCCACGAGGCTTTGAGAGTTGTTCCGTCTTCTTTCTTGAAGACATGGTAAGAATCAATGATGAAGTTATAGAAATCATTAGATGCACCGAGCATCGTTACCGGAATATAATCATCGTACATACCCGGATTTGTCAGATAAACTTCCTGACAATGATAGGCGATTGCTCCAAGTTCAAAATCTATTTGCTTCATAACTGCTTTATACTCTTTGGGAGATAATTTGTTACCAGAAGGAGACACATCTATCAATCGTCTAATAAGACCTGACTTTGCATCTGTAATTTTTACTGGCTTATTTGTTCCCATAAATAAGAAGCATTTGAAACGACTTGCATAGGTAGATTTAAACTTTTCGTTTACTGTCATTAACTCATGAGAGACAAGGCTGTTCAGTCTCGTATTATCCTCAATTCGTGACAAATCGCCATCATGTTGGATGGCAACAAGAGGATTTGTCTTGAACGCCTCCAACGCAAATGAATTACTGGAAGAACCGAGAGCCTTTGCATCAAATACAGAATAATAGCCCTCAAAAAGTTGTTGAATGATATTCAATATAGTCGATTTACCAGTACCAGCAGCACCATATAAAACCATGAATTTCTGCAATTTTTTCGATTCCCCACAAACAATAGAACCAATAGCCCATTCAATTTTTGCCCTTTCTTCTTCGTTATAGATAGTGGACATTAACTTGTCATAGGCATCAATGGTTCCTTGTTCGAGTGGATATTTCAGTTTCTTACTTGCATAATCTTTTTTGTTTGTAGGTGTATTTGAGAATATCAACTTTTCATCCAACATATGAAAAGAATCTCTCATTTGCTTTTGACAGTATTTATGCCACGAATCGATCATTCCAGATTCGGAGTCCCACATATGCAGGACTTTGATACTAGCGTCAAAATTCGTGCGATTTTCTTCAGCGTATCTGTCGAGTTCTCGATCAATAAGCTGGAGTGCATCTTGCTCATCCGTAGACCATAAACCTCGATCTTCCAGCCAAATAGCATAGAAGTCACCACCCCTAATCATAAGATCGGAGCTTTTTTTAATGATAAACTTCGGATAGATTTCTATTACACCACGCTTCGTACTACGGGTTGAAATCATTAAAAAGTCAATCATTGAAGTTCATTAGTCTCCTTCCGTGTTCTTTAACTCCTTAATCTCTTTTTGCAGAGCCACTAACTCACGCTGCATATTACGAATTTCCATTTCGTGCATAACAACATGAAGTACCGTAAGAATACTTAAAAATGTAATGTTGCGGTTAAAAGAATTCTGCTTTTTTAAAGTTTTTGAAATCACACGCAAGGCTGAATCCGAGTTACGCAAACTTCCAAAAATATAACGGATCATTTCATCCATGTTTTCTTTCTCCTTTCATTCCGGCAAGGAACTGGTCGATAGTTTCAAACTTCCAAGAAGTAGGTCCGATAAAAGTAAAAACAAATTCCTGCCCATTGTATTGACGCACTCGAATGCTATTTTTACCGTTAGGAAAATACTCTTTGGTATTACCTGCACGATCGGGCAAGCATTCTTTATAATGCCCGTATACTTGACTGTGGATCATATCAATAGACCTCCTTATAGGATGCTGTCCAGATACCAATTCATTTGATACCAGATCTCAACCGATCTCATATCGCTCTTGCAGCCTTCAATAGTAAACAGACCACCTTCGCCATTTCGTTTGTATTTACGGTCCATAAAGCGAAATATCACTTCATCAACATAGTCCGCATTAAATCGAGAATCACTCATGGTTCCCAGACCAAGGTTCACAATCATGTTCCAAAACCACTGGCCCATACGATCACCTGCGTCAGAGTCCTGCATAATATGTTCCTCGCAACGAAATGCTAATGCAATCAGCATCTCTAAAACGCTACAAGAACGATTGTCCAAATAACTGGCAATCATAGGGCCCTCGTATTTATTTTCATAACCAAAACGATATCGGAGATCCATCCCATCCTCAGCTCGATTGATATCCATAGGATGACTTACTTGAAAGTCAATCTGATGTAGATGACTTAACAGCTTTCGATAAGATAATCTCCGATTATATCGTTCGTTACATACGAGCTGACACATCCATTCAAAATATTTGTTGTTCAGCTCTAATTCCGTCATTTATTCCTCCTGCATATCATTGGGATCAATCCCAGTAACCTCTTCGTAGGTACGATTATCCCTTTGAATTTCATACTCGCATTTCAGACGGTCATTCCTGATGAATACCGTATCGTCTTCATATTCACCGAAGTGAGAAGCAAAGTCCATACCAACCGTATTTGCGATATCTTCAAGAACTTCATCCTCATCATCAGCCAAAGTACCATCAGAATAGTACGTCAAATTGATTTGAGTATAGCCGCTCTCTCCACTGTCTTCCGGAGAGATGACATAAGGTCCATAAGCCATGTTTTCATCCTCCTCAACTGTGTTTTTCTCGCTATGTGCAGAATAATTAGTGTAGCCATGCTCCTGAAGTTTTGCTGCATAATTTACAAGATCCGGTTTCAGCTTAGCCATATCGGCTTTTTTCTTGTTATCTATATTTGTCTCAGTGTTCTTTGTATTTTGCTGCATGTTTGGTTTTCTTTCGAAAAAAGCAGCTTTAACTGAATCTATTTCTTCTTGAGCAATCTGCTCATAGTATCGTTTGCAGTAAAACCATGCACCAACTGCACCAACAGTAGCACCGGACAAGAATATAGCAAAATTAAGTTTACTCATCATAATCCTCCTCTGTAGATATAGTGACAACAGTAATGGCGAGACCTCCAAAGAGCAAAGCTGCACTTAAAAGAATCCCGCCAGTAATGTGTCTTTTACGCTTGCTATCAAGCATAGCGTCAATAACTGTGATAAAATCATCTAAAAAATCCATTTTTTAATACTCCTTTCCACCAGAAAGAACCGCAATGCCTCCTACGAGACAGAGTCCAGCCATAGTGGAAAGAATGTACGAAAATAATACTTTCATATTAGTTCTCCTTTCAATCTTCGTAAGGGGACTCGTAGTCCCATGTCCAAATATCACCGTTTTTATAGGCATTGCGAAAATGATTGTGTTGACCATCGCCAGTGAAGAAAAGATAATTAGACGGAAGAACACGACCGACATTGGTTTTGCCGTCTTTTTCTTGATACCATCGTGCAAGCACATCTTCACACAATGCTTTAAGTTCTGGATCAACCGGATGGTCCTCTTGATATCCAACAAATTGATATGGTGCGGTAACAACTTCGACAATAGAACCCATACCATTATCTACTCGGTTTAGCACACACCATATACAAGCTGCTTTTTCAGTATCAGAAGGAATGCCCCTTGCTTCTCCCCAAAGCATTTTTGCTAATACAGTTACTTCTTCCTCAGTCCACTTTTTTGGTTCCTCGATTATTTCATCAAGGTGGTAATCAGCGACAGGTTGAACTGAGGTTTTTACTGTCATAACTGTACCGTCTTTATAAGCAGAACCGTTTGATTCTTCTACTGCATTTGGTACAATCGCAAGGAATAACACCATTGCAATACCTAAAAACACTGATAAAAGAATCAATGTGGTTCTTGTTGAAATATGCATATCTAAAACTCCTTTATATTAAAAAATCACCCCCTCCAGAGATGTTCTGAGAGGGGTTAATTACATCTGACTCCAAATATCACCTTGTACATTGAAGTCAAGAAGCAGAGCAGGCTCATGTCTACCATCTTCGGTTTCACGCTCAACTTCAAGAATACGGAAATTAACATATCCGTCAGGACCATCCGCAGTCCATCCAACAATCTGACCAGCAGGGGAACGAGGGAGATCCAGATCATCGAGAACCTCATTCAGGAAGATGTGACCACGGGTCTGAAGTTTGTCATTAGCGAACTGCTGCTGAGCCTTCAGGAACATACGGTTATAGTCCATATTGGTTTCGTAGTTACGGCTATTCTGGTCAAAGTAGACAGCGTAATCGCTCTGAAGATTTGGGTCAGCAACGGTTACATTCTTCTTTACCTTCTTTTCCTTTCCGGTTTCAGGGTCTACCTCAATTTCCTCAAATTTCTTTGCCTTAAGGTTGTACTTCAGTTCATGGTCAACCTGCTCACCGAAACGCTCGATTACACGACCACGATATTCCTTAAAGCTCTTATCAATGGCAGCATAAGCAGCTCCAATAGCAATATTTCGTTTGCGCAAAATGTTATTAGATGCAAGAATACTGGTAATGGACAAAGTACCAAGAATAACAGCAGAAGCATACAATTTCGCATACTTAATACCTGTCTGTACATAGACGATAGAAAGGTCCTTCTTAGAATCTTCTACGGAATATGTTTCTCCAGCAGGAGTTACTCCTTTTTCAGCAGATTCATGGATAGTATCAATAGAATCCTTAGCTTCTTCATTGATACGGCTAACCTTGGTAGTTGCTTTACAAGCAATAACGGCACTTGCAACAGCGCCAACAACACCAGCCACAACGAGAATTTCGGGACTGTGTTTCTTGAGCTTCATAACGGTCTTATTAGCAACACCGCTAATGCTCTTTACGATTTCATTCTTATTTTTCATGAGTCAAAATCTCCTTTTTTATATTAGAATTGATTTCCGCACCACAAGCTGCATAACCAGCAAGATCAACAAAGCTGTCGTCCGTAGCTGTTCCAGTCTTAATTCGTGCAATTTTAAGTAATGCCATCATCATTGCAACATCAGTTGCTATAAATTCTACATCTTTGTACATAGACCAAAGTGCAGCAATAGTTTTGAAATTGTCTTCAGGAGAACCATATTCATTTTCTCTATGACCACATACACAAGCTTTCGCTTTATCAAGTGTTTCAGCTCTAGTCATTGTTTTAGTCCTCCTTAGTAGAATGATTTACGGGCGTGTAATTACGCTTTCGTTCCTGAGCCACAATCTGGCAACCACACATAGGACAATCAAAAGCATCGTACAAACGCTCCTCTGGCTCAGAACCAAAAGCTACAGCCAGACCGCTTTTTCCGTTATCTCTGACGATATAATGTTTTTCATTTATTGCGGGAAATTCGCAACCGCAAATTTTACATTTAAGCATTATTTTTCTCCTTTCAGTTTAAGGCAATAGCTCTTGGGAGCTTCAAAATATAACCATCTCGAACTCTCACGGACTGAGCGCCATTTAGATTCATCCATCCGTATCGATTCATAGTAAAGTTATCGTTTGGAACACGAGCCAAATCGTATAAATCAGATACACTCACAGTTCCATACTGACCAATAATATCGTTCATAGCTTCCAAAACAGCTTCTGCATCACCACGAGTATCGAAAAGAATATCATCATAATCTATACTTCGTTTGTTATTGGCAGAGCCTGCTCGAACACGATCGGAACTTTGATCGTAGTAATTGCGATATGACACTTTAGGCGAAGAACTATTTCGTTTAGACCTACCGGCTTCACCGTACAAAATCATGTCGATACCTGTTGTGACAATATCTGAAATAGCTTTTTTAACAGCAGGAACGATAACCTCCATCAGAATGTAAGATTTAACATTATTTGCGTCTTCAGCTATGAACACATCAGCAAATTTCTGCATTTCACCTTTTTTTCTGGTTTTAGCAGTTCCGGTAATAACGGCTTCAACTTTCTTTTCTGATTGAGCTTCTTGCCTACTTTTATCTGAGTTAGTTTTATATTCCTCCACTGAGTTTTCTCCTTTCATGAAGCCAGAATAAGTTTACCTGGCAACGTAATCTTTGTGTTAGGCATCAAGCCATTTTCTTTTTTATAACGATAAGCAAGATTGCTCTTGGCTTTAGCCTCGGAAAGGGCATATGTCGAAGCCTTCCAGCGACTCTGAACACAATCGTCAAAGCGCATAACCGGTCCGTCATACCTGTATTCTTTCATGTACTTTACCTCCTTCTATTTACGTCAAAAGAAAAAGGGAAAGCACCATGTTACAGGTACTCTCCCTTATCCGAACCTTTCAATTTTCGTTATCTTAGTTTTCTTCAATTTCGTCCACGATGTCTGAATCAGCATAGATTTCATGCTCTTCAACAGTCATCTTCTTCTGGGCGATCTGGGCTTTGATGTTCGCAATAACCGGTTTTGCGACGTACTTATAGGCAACATAGCCTACAACCACACTCAAACCAATACCTGCGGCAATCTTTACGCCTTTGCTCATACCAGTTTTTTCGATAACCTCTTCAGTAGCTTCGATAACCTCGTTGTTCATAATGTTAGTGTTTTCCATTGTTAAATCTCCTTTCGATTTTTCAAAATTGTAGAAGTGTTCTTCCATTAAAGAAGTTGTAATTTTCGCGCGGCATATTACCTGTAATCATATACTGGAGTTACCTGATAATTGAGAACAAGGCAAGGCGTGCCGTTTGCGTCCAGATGAGACGAGAATTCTATATCAATGTAACCTTTATCGATATTCCATCCAAGCTCATCTCCGATCTTTATTCCGTCCAAACCGAGTTCGTAATAGAATTCGTTAAGACTCACATCCATCTCATCACGCATTTGGCGATTCAAATCGTTTATGATGCGGTTAATAGTATCTCTATCAGATTTGAAATATCTTCCCGATATGCAGTCGTAGCAAATGGTATTTCCACCTTTTTCGGTTAGAATAACTTCTCGAACAGGATTTTGGAGCATCTTATCTTTAGATACTTTTTCACGAATATCCTGTTCTTTTTTTTCGCCAATAGTTTCAACTACCTTTTCCTGATACTCCTTAAGCGTAGTTTCAGATAAGGTATAAGCCGTAGCAAGAGCTGCATTTCTACGAAGATTAGTAGAACTTGCACCAATAAGGCATAACACGGATGCTGTACCTACGAGTGCTGATGGAATATAACAAGGCCATACAGCCTTAATTGTTTCCATTTTAGTTAGTTCGCAAGTATCAAGCTCATCCTTTTTGTCATCAATAAGAATGAGAGCTTTTGGTGTTGCTCTAACCGCCATCACAGTAGTAGTAATCATACCGGCGATACCAATTCCAGTAAGAATCTCAGGACTATGTTTTTTCATTGCCGTCCTTACACTCTTGGCAATATTTGTTAAATTTACTTTACCCATGTTTTTATTTTTTCTCCTTTCAGAACAATGGTATCTGCTCAACGTCACCACCGGGAACAGTAACCGATTGCATTAACATACCAGTTTCTTCGTCGAAGTAGATAGAATCGGCTTTGCTATCCCAGTCTTCAAACTGTTGAACGACATTCATACCACGAGTTTTTCTAAGTTGAATAAGTTCTTCGTGGATAATACGACGCCATGCTCTTGCGATCGGTTTTCTGCTCTGTGAAAGAACGTTGTACAAACCAGTTTCAGTTATAAAACTAACAGAGCGACGTTGACCTGCAACTACCAAAGGTAGGTTCAGCTTTTCGTCGGCCTCACACATTTCAAGCATTTTCCATGCATTACCATCACTATAATCAATAGCAGCAGCAACATCAGATGCTTTAAATAAAGGTTCATCCAAAGATGAATACACGGACAATGAATGGTCCATGAATTTTACAGTTCCTACAATTTCCATATTTCTTTTCTCCTTTCGATGATTAAACAAATAGAAGAGCAAGCTCTTCCGCAGTTTCGACTGCTTGTTGAAATATAAATGTTCGTGACTCGTCCTCGCCGTAACAAGCATAAACATACATTTCAAACATAAAATTTTCTATAGTATCAAGAGCCGGATCAAGTGGGTGATCCATGATACGTTCACAAATTTCATAGGCAGCCCATTGTTGATATGACCTTTTCTTAAACTCGTACTTATCCCATGAGAAAGACGGGCTGAAAAGGTGTTTTTGGATGTACTCCTGGATGATAGATGTAGCATCGAATCCATACATAGCGTAAATATCCCGATAAAGAAAAAGAGTCCTTGTTAGAACTCTTCGTCTTCATCATCGCTAAGTGCGGCAAGCTTTGCATCGATAGCTTCATCAATCTTTTCATCCATTTTCTTTTCGTTCACCCAATCAGCGAGCAGTGTTGCTGCTGCACCTCCTACGGTTGCGACAATGCCAAGGATTTTAATCAATTTGCTGTTCATAAAGCGAAACCTCCTTTTCGTTTTCATAAAGTGAAATGTATTTTTTGCGAAGTCAAATATCTTCCATCCAGTCTGGTGTTGGCTCAAATACCATATCAATCACAAATATTTCCATTCCGTCTTCAAGAGTTATTTTATGGTGATTGAAATCAATCCAATAAATATCGCCATTTACAGAAGACCAACCTACTGCGTCTCCATAATCTGTCTTTTTCAGTCCAAGGAATTCATAAAAGTCATTCAAAGGAATTGTACCTGCAAACATAAAATTGCGATTCAAATGATACTCTGCCTGAATAACCTTTTCGATAGTAGTTTCAAAATATCGCTTAGAAAAACTATCGTAAAATGTACGAACCACTTCTGGTTCCATGCCTTCGCCGAAGTCCAAGGAGGAGTTATACCATCCACCAGTAGCTGATATACTGATATATTTGCATTTCTCACTCATGATAGAATCAACGATAGCATTGTGTGCCTCTTCGCCATACAATTCTTTCAGCTTGTCTTTATATTCCTTATAGGAACTCTGGACGAGTGCATAAGCACTTGTAAGTGCTGCCTGCTGACGCCTATTCAAAGCGTTTGCACCCATAATGCAGGCGATTGTAGAAGCACCGATCGCAACAGCCGGAATATAACATTTCCATGCAGATACAATGGCTTCTTTTTTTGTGTAGGCGTAAGGATCACCGTCATGGTTCTTTCGACTATCAGCTTGGATTTTAATCAAAGCTTTTGGGGTAGCCTTAACAGCCACGACAGCAGTAACCACAACGCCTACAGATGCTATACAAGACAGAGCTACAGGAGAATACTTCTTGATGTAGCGTCCTGACTTGTTCAGCACCGATGAAATTGCTTGGTTCTTGCTCATGTTTCTTTTCTCCTTTCATAGTTATTTCATTGCGTGCAAGAGGTCTAAAATATCAGCAGCCATATTACTGGCAGTCTGAAACATTAGGTGGGTATTTGGATTTACCCGTGCGTACTTAGCCGTGTCCATCATGAATTCATAAGCATATTGGCAGAATTCATCTACAGAACCGTAAGTACGATTTTCCATTTTTTCGGCGATATAGTCTAAGAGCTCGTCGACAGCCCATTGCGAATAACTCGCTTTTTTGAATTCATCGGACCACTTTCCAAACAACGGCGGGTACCAAAGGTCCATCTGGTACATGTCACATAAGATGAGTCTAAGCTGTTCGATGCTCATTGGTTTCTCCTTTCATTAAAATAAAAATTAAAAGAAACAGTGTATGATTTGAACATACGACATCCACTGGAAATAGTGGTGCTCTACCAACTGAGCTAACTGTCTCTCATAAAGAGACTTGTAATTTTCGCGCGGCAAAAAAGAAAGAGCCCTTGTTAGGACTCCTTCCTCTTATAAACCAATGTTCTTTAAAATCTTTATTAGTTCTTCCTTATCAAGTTCAGCATCTACATCCAAGTGAACATGTGTTTTTCCATCAATAACGGTGGCATTGACTTCATTTAGTTTGAGTTCTACCTCATATCCAAATTTCTTTCGAATTACCATAGTTATCAATTTCGAAATGATGTTCGTAGTGAATTTAGATCCTATCTTCATTTCGTCCATACTCCTTTTTCTCCTTTCAAATATACATTGATTTCCATAACAGGAGTTGTAATTTTGGTGCAAAAAGAAAGAGTCCTTGTTGGGACTCGATCTTTTAATAAATCCAATTTTCTTTTGCGAAGAATAACGGAATAGCAATCATTCCAAAGAACACCAATGCCGTTGCATCATTTTCGATAGGTATAGGTAAATACCCACAGATAAGTAGCACAATAGCATATAGCTTGTTTTTTAATGTTTTCATTTTCGTATCTCCCTTCAAAATCGCTTTGGTTTTTCATAAAGGAAGATGTATTTTTAGCGTTTAAATCTCTCGTCTGTCAAATACCGTTTCCCATCGTTCTCGCTTGATTGGCTTCATCTTAAGAGCCCACATAATCTGTCGAACTGTGACAGTAGGATAAAGTCCGTCCGTACAAGCTCCGGCACGCTTTTCAAAGTATTCTTTAAAGTCAGGATGTAAATATAAAGCATCAGTAATCCAAGGATCAACCTCACTCCACCAGGTACTTTTAGTATCAGAATCGAAACGCTGCTGAATAACTGCAAGACCTTTTTCATCGATTTTATATAAAGTACAACTGTCATATACTGGATGGTTACATACATATCTAATCCCATATAACGACAGATAAATTTCCGGTTTATCAAAATGGTAACGCATACAAATCACCTATAAATAAAAGAAAAAGAGCCCTCGTCAGGACTCCTTCTCTCTTGCTAATAATCTTGTTTAATCTTCGCCAAATTCTTCTTTGGACGGGTACAGGGCATCATATTCTTCGTCATTCTCAAAACCATAATGTTCCAAATCTACAGAATGACCACATTCGGGACAGATAAGTGTATCTTCCCATTCATCCTCAAATTCCATGAGGGCCCCACACTCACTGCAAATATACCGTCCAGTAAGTAAAGCGTCTTTTTGTGCGTTGTTAAAAAAGCTCATTGCAAATTACCTCCTTGATGATTGTGTGGCAATTTAAGTATAAACGCCACCTCATATTTATCAAGAGATAAAAAGCACTTTTACATCTCTCACAATAGGACTTGCAAATTTGGTGTAGGAGAAAAACGAAGAGACCGTGTTTTACACACGAACCCTCCGCTTTTTAGAACCGAATTACTTCTTAGTCGGTTTGAAACGACTGAATAAACCTCTGAATGTTTGAGAAGTATAAGTTCCATCTTTCTCAAACTTAAATCCTCTATTCATCCAGATGCCATAGAACATCAATGGCAGTACAAGTTCAGCGGCAGCAATACCGAGTCTAAAATATCGATCTTTGACAGCCTCATCCATCTGATTACGCTTGATATTGAGTTCCGTATTACGGGATTCTTCTTTCTCATGGTAATCCATAGATGATTTATCTTCTTCAATTTTCAGCTTATACAGCTTAGCCAAACTTTCCACTGCTGCGGAATGCTCCTGACTTCCAGCATCAAGAGAACTCAAGTTTTCAATTTCGGACTTGATTTCTTCCTCCAACAAATCTTTAATTTCTTCACCCATAATCATTTTCTCCTTTCGTTGTATTTAGGGTTCCATAAAAGGAAGTGTTATTTGTGCGGAATGAAGTCTTCGGCTCGTACTTTAAGAATTACAAATTTCTTATGCAGAATCGTACTTACGCTTTTTGTTAGTTCTAAAAACAAGTAAGGGTCTTCTTCTGGGATAGATTGATCTATTCGAAGATTACCTGACGAAAGAGAACCCATTACAAGAATTGTAAGTACGCTACCAACAACAATGCCAATGACAACTGCGATAACAATCTCCACGATTAACTGCCTCCTTTCCAAAATATTTTTCAGAATTTTCTATCCCGGGATTTTTCCAGATACTAATTTAACATTATTTTCTGTTACCTTCGTCCTGAATTTTAATCTAGGTTAGAAAAATAAAAGAAAGAGCCCTTGTTAGGACTCCT
>ENA-OUQF01000675-OUQF01000675.1-human-gut-metagenome-genome-assembly--contig:-NODE-675-length-24410-cov-6.869678_pt1 | contig 24410 bp, 23 predicted proteins | sample MGYA00237947_ERZ548826 | MGnify/ENA primary metagenome ERZ548826 (study PRJEB26490, sample SAMN05194701) | human gut metagenome | biome: terrestrial biome; feature: human-associated habitat; material... | reverse complement strand
CCGACTCAACGTCACGGGTGTTCTTAACGGTCAGAACCTGATCGAAGTAAGCGGGCGTAAGGTTCTTTGCGCCCTGGAACGCCATTTCTTCGAGAACCGCACCGGTCATTTCGAGGTTTGCATTGGTAACGGGGATGTAAGTAAGAGCCGTCATGTTGGACGAACGGTTCTGATATTCGCTGTCCGCATCCCATTTCGGGTACGGGAGGATACCGAAGTCGAATTCGGTCTCGGAGAATCCCGTGATGCCGCCCATGAAAGTGTCTTTAAACATAGCTCTGCCCTCGGTAAAGATGTTGATCTGTCCCGAATAATCCGATGCTTCGGCAAGCGCCTTCTTGCCGTCGGCAAAGAGATCGACGATTCTTCCGTAGATCTCGTGTGCTTCGTCAACGTTCTGATTCAGGATCGGCATGTTGTCGGCGTCCTTTTCAAGAGGCGAGAAGCCCGAGGAAACAAGGAGCGCATACGAAAGCTCGTACGTCCAGCCGACAAGACCCCACTGGTCGTCCTCCTTGGTCATCTGACCGTCGCCGTTCAGGTCCTTTGCGCCCTTTGCGACAAGCTCTTCGAACTTATCCCAAGTCCACGTGCCGTCGAGAACGTCCTGGTAAGGATATTCAAGACCGAGCTCGTCAAAGATCTGCTTGTTGAACACGAGGCAGTCGATCGAGTCGATGTAACGGGCATAGTCGCCGGTCATTACATAAACCTTGTCGCCGAAGCAGAGATCCTTCGTAATGTTCTGGTACCACCATTCTTCCTCAAGGTCAATGTAAGGCAGCGTGTTCCAGTCGACGAAGTACCGTTCAAGTGTCATCTGAGGCATACCGTTGTGCTGAACGTGCATAAAGGCATGATAGGTCGTGTCGTTTGCTTCGATGAGCGAGCGGAACTGCGCCGTTGCCTCGGACTGTCCTCCGCCGGTCGCGTCGTAACCGCCCTTTACGATGTTGAGCGTAATGCCGAAGCGGTCTTCAACATTCAGATTGTCGTTGTAAACGGTGTCGTTTACGATGTCGGAGGTCTCCTCCTCGGCATACATGGACTGACCGGTCGAGCCGATCAGAATGCTGAAGGTCTCGCCGTCAAACTTTACATCGGCGGGAACGTTCGGGCTGTGGTCGCCTTCAAGAGGATCGGTATCCTCGGGCTGATCGACGTTTTCTTCGCCCTGCTTTTCATCATCGTTTCCTCCCGTCGGCTTTTCGTCCTTCTTACACGAGGTGAGAAGTGCCGAAGCGGAAAGGGTTGCCGCCAAAAGAACGGCAAGAGCAGATTTTGCTTTCATAAGGTTCTCCTTTTTGTTTTTCGGCGCAGAACCGCGCCGTTATTCATGTACAGTGTACATTATACACAAATTTGCCCGAAAAAGCAAGAGCTTTTCGGGCAAATTTCGGAATAAACAGTATAAAATTTCGCACAAAGTCGTGCTTTTTGCTTTATTTTGCCGCGAGCGTCTCCATAAGGGCGGCAAAACGGACGGCGCGCTCGTGTGCGTTTTCGAAAAATTCCTCCACGCTCCACTTTGCGTACCCGTCGTGTGTGTGACGTTCGGGCTTGTTTTGACGCGTAAGCTCAAAGGTCAAAGGATTCGTAAAGCCTACCTTTAAAAGGCGGTCGGCAATGCCGTTCCAATCGGCGACGCCGTCAAAGGGCAAAACGTGCGAATCGTCGAGCCATGTGATCTCCTCGCCCGTCACGCCGAAATTGTCGTTCAGATGGGTCGAAACAAGCTTGTCGCCGTAAAGCGCCATCATGTCCTTGGCGCGGTTATAGCAAAGCTCGTGTCCCGTGTCCCAGCAGAAGCCGAGGCTTTCGCAATCGGCAAAACGATTCATGATCGCCGCAAGATATTCCTCGCCCTCGGTGTTCTCAAAGGCGATTTTCACCTTTTTTTGAATGCCGTATTCCATCAGCGGCGCAAGGCGCGAAAGTCCCGCTTCGGTCGGTGTGTGGTCGAGAAAGCCGATGAACGCATGGCACACCAAAACGGGAATTTCAAAATCGACACAGCAGTCGACGCACTGCTTTAAAACCGAGATCGTCTCGTCGCCCGCCGGGTCGTTTTCCTTCCAGATTGTGTGCATGGTCACGAACGGCGCGTGAAGCGACGGCATGAAAAGCCCCGCCTTGTCCAGTGCGCGCGCGGCGCGATAGATTTTCTCTTTTTCGTCCCAGACCAAAAATACGCCGTCAAAGCCGACTTTTTTCAGACAGGAAGCCATTTCCTCGGGGGTCTTGAAATCCCCCGTGTCGTTGATACACAAAGAAACCATTTTTGTTTCCTCCTCATTATTACGGAATTGTTCCTATTCGAAGATCAAATTCACAGACGCAAAAGAATTCCGACCGCCGCGCCCGCGGCGATGAAAAGCACGGGGTGCAGTCGATTAAAACGAAAATACAGCGCCGTCAGCACGGCGAAAACGCAAAGTGCGGGCGCAAACGGAATCGACGCGCCGTCGGGCGACAGGCGAAAGAGCGCGCTTTGATACACCACGACCATCGCGCCGCCGATCAGCCCCGCCACGGCGGGACGAATCCCGTAAAAGGCGCTTTTTAAAAGCGCGCTGTCGCGAAAACGGGTTAGCACCTTGGAAACAAGGCAGATCACGACGATGGCGGGACACAAAATGCCCAACGTCGCGATGATCCCGCCGAGAATTCCGAAGGGCACGCCGCCGTAAGAAAATCCCGAGCGGTAGCCCGCATAGGTCGCCATGTTGATGCCCACGGGTCCCGGGGTCGATTCCGAGACCGCGATCATGTCGGAAAGCTCCTCGACCGTAAACCACGGATAGCGCTCGGCGATCCGCCGCAAAAAAGGGATCGTTGCGAGTCCGCCGCCGACCGAGAACAGACCGACCTTGAAAAATTCGTAAAAGAGAAGAAGAAAGGTCATGTTATTTTTCCCCCCTTCCTGTTTTTCTTCGGTCGTCCTTGCCCTTTTTCCGAGTAAAGACTGTTTGCGAAAGGATTCCGCAAAGCGCGGCGAAAAGGACGGCAAAAACAGGGGATACCGAAGTAAACGCCGTGAGCGCAAACGCGCCGAGCGCGAGAAGCGCGCACAAAATGTCCGAGACGCTTTTGCGCAAAAGCCCGAAGATCGTCACCGTGACGAGCGCGCAGACGGCGACGCGGATTCCCGCCAGCGCATGGGAGACGACGGGATTGTCGGCAAAAGAACGAAGCAGAGCCGCGATGAGCGTGATGATGATGACCGACGGCGTGACGACGCCGATCGTTGCCGCAATCGCGCCCGAGACGCCCTTGTGCCGATAGCCGACAAAGGACGCCGTGTTGACGGCGATGACCCCGGGCGTGCATTGCGCGACGGCGTAATAGTCGAGGATGTCCTCCTCGCAGCACCACTTTTTCTTTTCGCAAAGCTCTCTTTTGAATAGAGGAAGCATGGCGTATCCGCCCCCGAACGAGACGGCGCCGATGCGGGCGAAGGTGAAGAAAAGATCGAGATAAAGATTCATAAGGACTCCGAAAATGAAATTGGAAAGGGAAGTTATATCGGTGGCGGACGGGAGACCGCGTGAGCGGTGAATGTAACACATCGCTGCGCGAAGTAACACATCGCGAAGCGAAGTGTGGCAAATTTCATCTGCGATGAAATGTTGCCGTGCCGCCTACGGAGCAGGCGGAGCCGTAATAACCCGTTTCGGTGAGGTGAAATTCCATGTATATTTGTGAAAGTACGCTTGGATTTGTGTCAGCAAAACCTGTTACTGCGCATCCGCCCGCACCTACGGTGAGTGTTGCCGCGAAATACGAATTTCGGTGGTCGAAATTCGATTTCGCATTACCTTTGTTATGTTGAGGTGAAATATTGATGCGCACGCCACCTTCCCCTCGAGGGGAAGGTGGCGTGCGAAGCACGTCGGATGAGGTGCCGCCTACGAAGTAGGCGGAGCCGTCACGACAAATTTCGATGAGGTGGAATTTTGTGTACCGTCGTGAAAGGTACGATTGATGTTATGTCAACACAAATTGCTGTTGCGCATTCGCCCATGCTGAAGGCATGGGCGCACCTCATCCGTCACTTCGTGACACCTTCCCCTCGAGGGGAAGGCTTTAAAGGGAGCAAGCCTTTAAGTTCACTTCTTTTAAGAAGAAAAACACTCCTTGTCACACCGCCGTTTCCAGCGCATTATGCTTTTTCCAAACGCCGCTGAAATAGAAATATGCCGCAAGCCCCGCGCTTATGATCCAGCCGATGGGCCACGACCACCACACGAGGGTGATATCGGAAATGCCGAACAGCCAAAAGCCGAACGCATTCGCCAGAACCGCGCGCAAAACAAGATCGGCAAAGGTCGAGACCGTGTAATACAGAATAGCCGCCGCGCCGCGCGTTACGCCGTCGCAGACGAGCTTTATCGAGACCGCAAAATAAAACGGCGCGACGATGCGCAAAAAGAGGCTGCCCGCCGCCAGCGCATCGGGACTGATGTTTTTGACAAAAGCCGAAATCAAAGCGGGCGCGGCGGCGACGTACAGCGCCGTGAACAAAAGCGCGATGCCGACCGTGATCAGAAGCGCGGCGCGAAAGCCTTCTTTGATGCGTTCATGCTTTTTCGCCCCGATATTCTGCGCGGTGAACGCCGAAATACCGCCCGACATGGTGGTAAAGCAGGTGACGGCAAAGGTGTTGATCTTGATCGCGGCGGAATATCCCGCGATTGCCGCCGAGCCGTAGGCGTTGACGACATTCTGCACGAACATATTGCCGACCGAAACACAGCTCTGCTGGATAATGGCGGGAACGGCAAGACGGGCGATCATCGAGAGCATATCCCACGAAAAAACCGAAAAAGCCTCGCTTTCGATCTTTTTTACCCGTTTTAACAGCGTGATAAGCGCCAAAACCGCCGCGATTCCCTGCGCCGCAAAGGTCGCCCACGCAACGCCGGCAACGTCCAGATGCAGATAACGGACAAAAATATAATCGAGCACCACGTTTCCGACCGATGAAAAGATCAGAAAATACAGCGGCGTTTTCGAGTCGCCCAGCGCCGTAAAGACGCCGTTGCAAACGTTATAGATCATCAGAAACGTCATGCCGTAGATGTAAATATCGAGATACTCCGCCGCGTCGGCATACACGTTCTGCGGCGTGCTGATCATAGTCAGCATCGGGCGGCAGAGAAACGCACCGAGCACCGTCAAAAGCACGCTCGTTACAACCGAGGTGATGAGCGTCGTGTAAACGGCGCATTTCATTTTTCCGATGTTTTTTGCCCCGAACAACTGCGATACCACGACCGAACAGCCGTTGTTCAGCCCCACGGCGATCGCCATATAGATCATGGTGATGGGATACGAAGCGCCAACGGCGGCAAGGGCGTCCTCACCGTTTGCGGCAAATTTGCCGACGATCACGCTGTCGGCAATGCTGTACATCTGCTGAAACGCCACGCTTAAAAACAAAGGGAGCGTGAAGAGCAAAAGGACCTTGAACGAATTGCCTTTTGTCATATCCTGTGTCACGAAAATTTTCCTCGCTTTCCTGCTTTTCTGCGCTCCGCATTTTTACGGAGTCTGATTCAACACTTCGGATTTTGCCTTTTGAATTTCAAAGCTTCCGGGCGAACAGCCCTCGATCCGCTTGAAGGTGCGGATGAAATTGGCATAATCGTTAAATCCCGCCAAAACGCAGGTCTCCTTTACCGAATGACCGAGATACAAAAGCTTTTTCGCTTCGGCGATCTTGCGCAGAATGATATAGTTGTTCAAGGTTATGCCGGTTTCCGCTTTAAATACCTTATTGAGATAATCCTCGTTGACGTAAAGGCTGGACGCAATGGCAAGCACGCTGATCCTGCGGAAATGCTTTTCGATATAACCGAGCGCTTTGTCCGACCAGCTTTCGGGGACGGCGCTGTGATCCGCCATGCCCTCACAGCGGGCAAATTCTCCCCGCGCGAACGCCAAAATTTCGAAGAGCTTGGAATACAAAAGAAGCTCGTTGTGCGTTTCGTCGAGACGCTCGTATTCGCGAATATGCATCATGAATTTCTGGTGTTTTTCGTCCGAAAGGCTTACCTTTCGCGGATATTTCGTGCCGATCTGATCCATCCACGAAAGCGAGCTGTTCATCTGCGGCATGGCGTTGACCGACGAAATAATCTCGTCGTCGATGTGGATAACGCAGCGCTCATACGGAACGCCGCTTTCCGCGACCAGCTTGTGGATGTGCGTTTTGGGAATAACAAACAGATCGTGCGGATCGCACTCATAAAACTCGTTCTCGATAAAAAAGCTTTTGCCGCCGCTGATATTGTAATAAATCTCGTAATGATAATGCAGATGCGGCACGGTGACAAATTGGTTCACATCCACGCTGTGAAGCACCGATACGGCAAGCCGATTGTCGCGGAAGATCTCTCTTTTTTCGTTCATGATACACTCCGAAAACGCAATATTTCACCCCAAAGTATAGCACATTTGTGCAGTTCGGTCAAGGGCAAAAGAAGATTTTCGACAAAAACTCCCCCTTCGTTTCAAGCCAGACCTTGAAACGAAGGGGGAATCTTATATTTCGACCGAAGAACGGTACAAAATGCTTAGTGCTTTCTCTTGAGAGCTACAAAACCTGCTGCGGAAGTCATGATAGCAGCGATGCTTGCGATAACACCCATATCGGCAGTCGCGGGAGCGGTGGTGCCGGTGGTACCGGTGGTAGCAACGGGAGCATCAGCTTCTGCGAAGCGGAGGTAAGAGAAGGAACCGGACTGGTCGTTGGTGAACTTAACGTAAACGTCGTGTACACCGCCGGCAACGGAAACTGCGGAAGTGAATTCCTTGGCAGCCTTCTTATCCCAGCCGCCCGTGTTGGTTACGGAGAAGTTCGCGATGGGAGTGCTCTTGGGGTCGTCGAGGTAAGCGGAGAGAGTCGTCGTACCTTCGCCGCCGTAGGAAACCGAGAGGGTCATTTCCTTGGCGCCGTTCTTGCCGAAGTCGATGTTCTTAAACTGAACCATGTCGCCTTCTGCGCCGTAGCCGCAGCCGTAAGCTTCCATGTACTGGATGTTCTTGCCGCTGCGGGTGCGTCCGCTGTCGTTGGTGATGTAAGCAAATTCGTCTGCGTTGTCGTTCATAACAACGTTTTCGAAAGCGTTCTTGTTAGCAGCAAAGGTAGGAGCTACCAATGTGCAGAGCAGAACGAGTGCGAGAAGTGCTACTGCAAACTTTTTCATGATAAATTCCTCCAAAAAATGTATTGAAGTATCCGAAAGTCCCTTGCGTAGTTCTGGACAAAGCGACACGGACACATTCGGTGTCTTTATTATAAACGCTTTACCGGCGCAAGTCAAGATTTTTTTTGAAAAAAGATAGAAAATTTCCCGCCAAAAATCGAGCCTTTGGCACACTTGCACAAAACTCAACGGTAATACTTATAATAAATCACAACAGAGCGTTCCCTCCCGACGGCGCGATCGAAGGCGGTCAGCACCGCGCCCTCGAGACTCAAGAGCTCCCATGCGCGCATTTCTTCGATCGGCGAGGAAAAAATCGTCTGAATTCCGCATGTTACGACAAAATCCGTGCCGTTTACGATGTTGGCGTGTCCCTCGCGCCCGATGACCGTTTCCACGCCGTTTTCGTCGCGCTCGGTCACGTATTTTACGACGCGCCCGTCTAGCTTTTCCGCCATGGCGCGGCGAAAGGCGGGGCTGTTCTCGTCGTTTTTCCGAAAACGGGAAAAGAGTTTTTTCAGCATGTCCGTCCTCCGTTTTCAGTCTTTAAGAAAATATTCGGCGATAATTCCGGCGGGATCGGTCGAAAATTCCCGCCGCATGGCTTCGCTTTGCTTTTGCAGCTTTTCTTCGTTGTAAAGCCGTGCAAGGCACAGTGCGGGAAGGCGCTGCGGATCGTTCGAGGCGATCGCCATGCCGTGCGTCAGGAAGAAATAGCGGTTGTATCCCTCGCAGCCCGATACCGCGTCGATAAAGGCGAGCGGCAGACGCTTGTGTACCGCCTCGGTGGTGCTGAGACCTCCGGGCTTGGTCATATAAAGGTCGGCGCTGTCGAGCAGCTCCGAAACATTGTCGGCATAGCCCAAAATGCGCACATTGTCGTGCGCAAGCGGCAAGAGCTTCTTTTTCAGCTTTTCGTTTGTGCCGCAGACGACGGTGAGATAAGCGTCGGGCGGCAGGATGCCGCAAAGGTGCGCCGTGTGCTGTTCCATCGGACCGCAGCCCATGCTGCCGCACATCATGACAATGTGCCGCGCGCCGCGGGGAATGCCGAGGTGTTCTTTCGCTTTTTCTTTATCTCCGTGCTCGAAAAAGCATCGGCGCACGGGAATGCCGCTTGCAATGAGCTTTCCCTCGGGAACGCCGCAGGCGGAAAATTCCGCCGCAAGATTTTCGTGCGGAATGAAATACGCGTCGAGATTGGTCTCGGAAACGCCGGGCGAACAGGTGTAGTCGGTCGCGACAAAGCCCGTTTTTAAGGGAGTGTCGTTCCTTTTCAAAAGCTCGGTCATCATGAGCGCGGGAAACACATGAACGCACAAAACGCCCGAAAAATTCCCTTCGGAAAGCTTGCGGCGCAGTTTTTCCACGCCGCGCTTGAAGATCGCATACGTCGCCGAATCCTCGCCCATCACCGACGGGTGCTTCTCGGCAAATTCATAACCGTAGTCCGAAAGCCCCGGAGCATGGCGGTAAAGACGAACGTGCCACGTGCTTATAAAATCCGACATTTTTTGCGAGACGAACGAAAGCGCGTCGCATATCTCGAAGCCTATTCCCTTTTCTTCGAATTTTTCGGCGATCGATTTCGCCGTCGAATTGTGTCCGCCGCCGGTGTTGCAGGTGAGAATCAGTACGTTCATGTGCCGAAAAACCTCTTTCCGAAATCGTTTTCTTTCGTTTTTTCTTTTTCTGTTTTTTCCGTTTTTCTCCATTATAAGCTCTTGCGGTAAAGCTGTCAAGGGCGCTTTTTCAGAGAATCGTTTCGCTTTTTCGGAAAAAACGCCTTTCTTTTTTGCCTTTTTTGTGGTATATTACCCTCGGAAGCGCTTTGCATTATAATTTTCAATTTTCAACTTTCAATTTTATTTAAGGAGTGCTGTTTTATGGAATTTTCGAACAAGACCGTACTGATCACGGGCGCGGCGTCGGGAATCGGACGTCTCAGCGCCGAAAGCTTTGCCAAAGAGGGGGCAAACGTCGTTCTCGTCGACTGCAACGAAAAAGGACTTTCCGACGCGAAAAGCGAGATCTGCGCTAAGGGCGTTGACGAAAAAAAACTGCTGACGCAGACCGTCGACGTGACGAAATACGACGAGGTTTCGGCTTGCCGCGACAAAGCCGTCGAGACCTTCGGCAGTATCGACGTTCTGGTCACGTGCGCGGGCGGCGCGGAGGCGCGGCTCAAGAGCGTGAGCGGCGCATTTTATGAACTGCCGATCGAGGTCATGGATTTCGGAATCGACTTGAATTTAAAGGGCGCGCTTTACTTTGCCCACGCCGTCATGCAGCAGATGGTAAAACAAAAGAGCGGCGTCATCATCCCGCTCGGCTCGATCACGGGCGTTGAGGGCTGCGGCACGAACATAGCCTATGCCGCGTCGAAGAGCGCACTTATGAACGGCGTTGTAAAGTCGATCGCCCGCGCGGGAGCCGCGGTCGGTATCCGCACCGTCTGCGTCGCACCCGGTCCGGTTCTTACCCGTCCCGGCATGGCGAATATGCCGACCTTTGCCGGCAGAGCCGCCGAGACGAAAGAGATCGTCGATATGATTCTGTATGTCGCGTCGGAAAAGGGCGCGTTCATCGACGGAACGACGTTTTTGATCGACGGCGGACGCAGCAGCATGTATTTGACGCCGTGAGGACAGTCCGTATTCCGCACGGCGAAAGATAAAGAATATTTTAAAAACGGCGGAAACGGCAAAGAGCGAAAAAGGAGAAGAAAATGGCAAAACGGCAAAAACGGGGACATTCGGACATTCGAAAGATCGCTTTCGGCGCGGTCTTTGCCGCGCTTGCGTGCGTTTTGCTTTTGATCGGCGGCGTTTTGGAGCTTCTCGATATGACGAGCGCCGCCGTCGCGTCGGCGGTGGTTTTGATAACGAGCGTTCTCTTCGGCAAGAGCACGGGCTTTTCGGTCTATGCCGTAAGCGCGGTGCTCACGCTTATCTTAATGCCGACGGCGACCTCGACGATCTATTACGGCATTTTGCTCGGGTGGTATCCGATTTATAAGATCTTCCTCGAAACAAAGATCGCAAAAAAGCTTCCCCGCCTACTTTTAAAGCTTGCCGCCTTCAACCTCGGCGCGGGCGGGATCTTGCTTTTGTTTGTAAAGCTCTACGGGCTTTCGGCGGTGCTTGCGGAGTTTTCGATTCCCGGCGTGTCGATGCCGCTTTTCGCCGTCGGATTTTTCGTCTTGTTAAACGTATTTCTTCTGGCTTACGACCGCCTTCTGACGTACGCGGCGTTTTTTACCGTAAAATTTGCGCGGCGGAAATAAACGCTCGATAAGAAGCGAAAAGCTCTTCGTGCCGTAAAATCCGCCGAAGAAGAAAAGAGCGGGCACGACGGCGCAGACGGCAAAGCGCAGGGAAAAAGAAGAAACCGCGCGGCACAAAACGCGCGCACAGAAGCCCGACGCGCAAAAGACGGCGAAAAAGCGGAGCTGTGTGCGGAAATACGGCAAAACGGACATATGAAAGCCGTAGCGAAAGAGAATATACGGTTCGTAGAAAAAGCAGGCAAGAAAGGCGGCAAGCGTCTGACCGACGTAAACGCCGCCGAGACCCATACGCTTTCCGAGAACATACGAAAACGCGATCGAAAGAAAAAGCTCGAGAAAGGGTTTTATCCGCTCGCGGCGGTAAAGTCCGTAGGCGTCGCGGAACATGAGGGTGTTTTGGCGCAGCGCACGGAGGAAAAAATGCATTGCCAGCGCGATCGACACCCACGGGGGAAGAAGATTTTCGCGCCCCAGCCACAGCGTCATGATGTCGTCGGTCAGGACGAACAGGATTGTTGCGGCAATATTGACGGGAAAAAACGCGGCAAGGCACGTGATCGAAAAGATCCGCCTTGCCTTTTCGGGCTTTTCCGAGGCGCCGAGATTCCCGACGCTTGCGGACAGCGCGCCGATGAGCGTGACCGAAAACATCATCGCATAGCCGAGAAGCATATTGTAATTTGAATAAAGCCCGTTCCCCGCAACGCCGAACAGATAAACCACCAGAAAATTGTCGACCGTGCAAAGAAGCGTCCCCGCGATGCCTGTCGGCTGAAGCGACAGAATCTCCCGCCCGAGCGAACGTCTGAGGGCGGGAGACGCTTTTTGTCCGCCCGAAAAATCCACGTCGGGATACATCGTCTTTACCGTGCGGCAAAGCACAAGATCCTCGAGAAGCGAAAAGAAAACGCAGAAGCAAAGCGAAAGAATATAACGGTGAAAGCACAGAAGGCTCACGCATTCCGCAAGCACACAGACCCCGCCGAAGCCGTAGGATATCCATTGGGCGACGTAATTTTTCTGATCGGCAAAGAGCAAAACGCGAAACGGCGAAAAGAAATAGCCGGCCGAGAGCGGCAAAAGGCGCAGAAGATAGACGGCATACAAAAGCGGCTTGTCGGAAAAACCGACGGCGGCGCGGGGGACGTACGGAAGGTACAAAAGCCCCGCGGCGGCGGTGAGAAAGGCGGAAAGACGGCAAAGACGCCTGTAATACGAAAGAATCTCCGAAACGCTCTTTTCGTCTCCGTCGGCAAGCGGTTTGTAAAGTCGGAAAATGACCGCCGACGACGCGCCGAAGTCGAGAAGCGTGAGCAGCACCGCCATGTTGCCGACAAGGCTGCCGAGGCCGACGTATTCCTTGCCCATGCTGTACACCAGCACGCGGCGGGAAACAAAGCTGTAAAGAAAATTGAGAAAGATCCCGCAGACCGCAGCCCTCAGATTTTCCCCCGCCGCCTTGCCGCGGCGCTCGGTCGGTTTCATTTTTGCCGCCCCCTTTTTCGTTTTTGCCCGATTTGTTCTATCTTTTCCATTTTATGGAACGGCGCGGGGGCTTATGTGTCAAAAGAGGAGCGAAAGGCGGAAAATAAAGTTGACAGAAACGGTTTTTTCGGATATAATTATAATGTATTGTTATGTACATTCGCAATCGGATATCGGTTCGGAGCTTTTGCGTTTTCCGACGCTTTTTCGAATTCAAAATCTTGACAGACCGAAAGGAACCGTTACGGGAATGAAAAAATACGAGCAGCGACCGGTCACGGTCATAATTGCGGCGGCGGGAAGCGGATCGCGCATGGGTTCGGTTTACAAACCGCTGATGAAGCTCAACGGACGGCATACGCTCCTTTATTCGCTCGATATGTTCATGTCGTGCGATTGTGTGGAGAGGGTCGTCGTTTCGGCACGGCGGGAGGAGCTTTACCTGCTGCGCGAAATTTGCGCGCGGGAGAATTATCCGCGCGAGATTTTGGTCGTCCCCGGCGGCGAAAACCGTCAGGAATCGGTCATGCTGGCGTTCAAGGCGGCGTTCGAGAACCGTCCGAAGACCCGTTTTACGGCGGTTCATGACGCGGCGCGCCCATTAATCACGCGAGAGGAATTTCTGCGCGCCTACGACGCGGCGCGGCTTTACGGGAACGTCGCGTGCGCGTGCCGTGCGAAAGATACGTTTAAGAGGACTGACGCCGACGGACTTGTGATCGAAAACGTCGATCGGGAAAATCTTTGGCATATCGCAACGCCGCAGATCGCCGATTCGGACATGCTGCACACGGCGATGGCGCTTGCCAAGCAAAACGGAGAGCTTTACACCGACGAGAGCGGGATGCTTACGGCGGCGGGCTTTTTGGTGAAGCTGTCGGAGGGAAGTCAGGCGAATATAAAGCTTACGTATCCCGAGGATGTGGCGATCGCCGAGGCGATCTTGGCGCAGAGAGCCGAAAAAAGCGACCCCCTTGCACCCCAATAATCCCTGCCGAAAGAACAAGCTTTGGGTCAAGCCTTTCCGCCCCCGCGAAGCGGCAAAATGCCGCCTTGGAGCGGCGCGAAATTGTCCGCATGCGCGGACAGCGAAATGCCGCCCCAAGGCGGCGCTGAATTGTCTGCTTTGCAGACATCGGAAGGGCGGCTTTGCCGCGGCTTCGAAAGGAGAAAAGGAATGAACGAAACAGACATATTCGCGCTCCGCATCGGGCACGGATACGATGTACACCGCTTTTGCGAAAACCGTGCGCTGATTCTGGGAGGCGTCGCCGTTCCTTACGAAAAAGGGCTTGCGGGGCATTCCGACGCGGATGTTCTGACGCATGCGCTCATGGACGCACTGCTCGGCGCGGCGGGACTTTGCGACATCGGTTCGCTTTTTCCCGACCGCGATCCCGCCTATGAGGGAATCTCGAGCCTTATTCTGCTCGAAAAAGTAAAAGAGAAATTGCACGAAGCGGGCTTTTCGATCATCAACGCCGACTGCACGGTTGTGGCGCAGGCACCGAAGCTTATGCCGCATATTCCCGCCATGCGGGAAAAACTTGCGTCGGTTCTCTCGCTTTCGCCCGATCGGATCGGCGTGAAGGCGACCACCGAAGAACACCTCGGCTTCACGGGGAGAAAAGAGGGCATCGCGGCGCACGCGGTCTGCCTCTTAAAAGCGGAAAAATAACGCGGAAAACGGTTTTTGGATTGACATTTTTTCGCAAAAATCGTATACTATAAAGATAAAGACAAAAATGCGCCCGCATGTGCGGCGGAAAGGCAGAAAGCGCTTTGGAACTTGACCTTTACGGGGAGACCCTACATATTCATACGATCGACGAAGGCAGCGGCGACTGCATTTTGCTGCTGCACGGCTGGGGAGCGCGGGGGGAGACCTATCGGTGTCTTATCGATATGTTAAGCCCTTATTTTCGCGTGCTTGCGCCCGATATGCCGGGCTTCGGCGAGTCGCAGGAGCCGTCCTTTGCCTACGACACCGAGCACTACGCGGGCTTTGTCGAAGCCTTTATGAAGGCGCTCTCGATCCCGAGGGCGACGGTCATGGGACATTCGCACGGGGGGCGCACGGCGCTTTTTCTGGCGTCGCATCCGTCGGCGGATTCCTCGATCGAAAAGCTGATCCTGATCGACAGCGCGGGGCTTATTCGAAAAAAGAGCTTTGCGCAGAAGTGCAGGATCGCCCGCTTTAAAATAGCCAAATTCTTCCTCGGAAACGCGCTGATGAAACGCCTTTCGCCCGACGCGCTCGAACGGCTTCGCCGAAAAAACGGCTCGGCGGATTATGCCGCGGCGTCGCCCGTCATGCGCCGGAGCATGGTGAAGGTCATCCACGACGATCTTCGCCCGTTTCTTCCGAAAATCAAAGTGCCGACCCTTCTTTTGTGGGGCGAGGCGGACACCGATACACCGATCTCGCACGCCGCGATCATGGAAAAGGAGATCCCCGACTGCGGACTGGTCAAGATCCCCGACGCGGGACATTTTTCGTTTTTGACCGACCCCGACCTTACGCGGCGGGTTCTTTATTCCTTTCTGAATGTCCGTCCGTGATTTTATTTAGGAGCTTTTGTTATGCCGCCGCTTTTTACGATTTTGTATATTCTGACCTCGTTTTCGGGGTTTCTGCTGATGTATACCCACCGCGTTCATATGTTTCAGCTGAACGCCTACAAGTATGTTTTCCATAAGGACTGGATGCGAAAAAACGCGCCCGCGCTTGCTGTAAAGGCGCTTTTGCCGCTTGTCGCGGCGGGACTTTTCTTTGTTCCCTTTGCGGCGGCAAGGGCGGCGGGGTGCGTTCTCAACCTGCTTTTCGCTCTGCTGTATCGGCCCAAGAAAGCCAAAAAGCCGCTTGTTTTCACGGCGCGGGTAAAACGGCTTTACGTCACGGGCATTCTGCTTTTTGCGCTTCTGTGCTGCGGAAATGTTTACGCGCCCCTTTGCGAGCTGCCGCTTGTTTGCGGGTCGTATTTTATGCTGCTGTGCAACCTCATCAACCGCCCCGCCGAAAACGCCGTGCGGCGGCATTATATAAACGAAGCGAAGGAAAAAATCGCCTCGCTCCCCAATCTTACGGTCATCGGCATCACGGGAAGCTACGGCAAGACCGGCACGAAATATATCCTAAACCGCCTTTTGTCCGAAAAGTACAATGTGCTTATGACCCCCGCAAGCTATAACACGACGATGGGCGTCGTGAAGGTCGTGCGGGAAAATCTTACGGCGGCGCACGACATTTTCATTTGCGAAATGGGTGCGCGGAACGTCGGCGAGATCAAAGAGATCTGCGATATCGTGCGCCCGCGTTACGGCATTATCACCTCGATCGGTCCGTGTCATCTCGAGACCTTCGGCAGTATCGAAAATGTACTGCGTACCAAATTCGAGCTGTGCGACGCGCTGCCGTCCGACGGTGTTTTGTTTCTCAACAACGATAACGAATATCTTCGCGAAAAAAAAGATATCCCCCGCCGCGTCGTTCGGTACGGACTGCGCGACGGTGCCGACGTTACGGCGAAGATCCTCTCGCTTTCCGAAAAGGGAACCGAGTTTTGCGTACACGACGGAAAAGAGGAGTTTACGCTCACAACCAAGCTTCTCGGCGCGCATAACATCGTGAACGTTCTCGGCTGCGTTGCCCTTTGCCGTCTGCTCTCGGTGTCGGTGCCCGAGCTTATGCTCGGCGCGCGGCGGCTGGAGAGTACGCCGCACCGCCTTTCGATGATGAAGGGAAACGGCTTTGTAATCCTGGACGACGCGTTCAATTCCAACCCCACGGGTGCCGAAGCGGCACTGGCGGTTCTTGCGGGCTTTGAGGGACAAAAAATCCTCATAACGCCCGGCATGATTGAGCTGGGAAGCGAACAGGACGCGCTGAACGAAGCGTTCGGAAGAAAAGCCGCGGGCGTGTGCGACGCGATCTTTCTCATCGGAGAAAAACAGACCCGCCCGATACGCAAGGGAATCGAGGCGGAAAGCTTTCCCGCCGAACGCCTTCGTGTTTTCGACCGCGTGGACGAAGCGATCTCCGTTGCAAGAACGCTCCCCGGCGCGGCGCGCAATGTGATCCTGATCGAAAACGATCTGCCGGATAATTTTTAAAACGCGTTATGTCAAAATAAACAGCGGACGCGCATTTGCCCGCATCACTCAGTGATGTGACACATCCGTCACGGCTTCGCCGTGACACCTTCCCCTCGAGGGGAAGGCTTTCTTGTGCATCAAAATCTTAGGTCAGCATAACGTAGGTAAAGCGCAATTTTGCCGACATAACAAAAGTAGGGTGAAGTGAGATCCCGATCGTTTCTATGTCAAATGGGCAAATTCAGTATAAGTGTCTGTACTATCAAAATAAATTGACACCAAGCCTTCCCCTCGATTCACTGTGACCTTCGGTCAAGTGGGGAAGGGGGACCGCGTCAGCGGTGGAAGAGGTGCGCCCGCGAAGCGGGCGAGCCGCAATGACAAATTTTTCGAATTTTTCCTTCCCCTCAAGGAAAAGGCTCCGAGAGAGTACCGCGTGTCTGTTTTGTTTAAGGAGGAGACCCTATGGCATCCATGAAAATGAAAATCGCCGTCCTGTTCGGCGGCAAAAGCGTAGAGCATGAAGTCTCGATCATCTCGGGACTTCAGGCGTATTGCAATCTCGATCGCGAAAAATACGACCCCATCGCGGTTTACATCGACAAAAAGGGCGATATGTTCACGGGCGAAAAGATCGGGGACATTCGCTCGTACAAGGGCGATATTGCCGCCCTTACCGCCGAGAGCACGCGCGTCACCTTTGTCGGAGACAACGAAAAGACCTATCTTGTCCGCTATCCCGCAAAGCATTTCGGCAACAATATTCTTGCCGAGATCGACGCGGCGCTGCCCGTCGTACACGGAACCAACGTGGAGGACGGAAATCTGGCGGGCTATCTTCATTCGGTCAACTGTCCGTTTGTCGGCTGCGACGTTTTGTCGGCGGCGCTCGGCATGGACAAATATGCCGCCAAAATGATCATGAAGGCGGCGGACATTCCCGTTCTCGACTGCGTTTTGTTAAAGCGCCGCGATTGTCTTTTGGATACCGAAGCGCATCTTGACCGCATCGAAAAGGCGACGCGCTATCCCGTTATCGTAAAGCCCGTCAACCTCGGCTCGAGCGTCGGGATTAAAAAAGCAAACGACCGCGCTTCGCTTGCCGAGGCGCTCGAATATGCCTTCGAATTCGCCGATCGTGTGCTGGTCGAAAACGCCGTCGAAAATCTTCGCGAGATCAACTGCTCGGTGCTGGGCGATAAAGACAGCGCCCGCGCGTCGGAATGCGAAGAACCCGTAAGTCACGACGAGATTTTGAGCTATGCCGACAAGTATACGCAGGGCGGCGGCAAGGCAGGCTCGAAGAGCGCCGGCATGGCGAACACAAAGCGCCTTTTGCCCGCGCCGATCACGCCCGAACAAAAAGAGCTTGTGCAAAAATATGCGGTCGAAGCCTTTTTGTCGCTCGGCTGCAGCGGCGTTGCGCGCATCGATTTTCTTTTGGATAACGAAAGCGGCGAGCTTTTCGTCAACGAGATCAACACGATTCCCGGCTCTTTGTCCTTCTATTTGTGGGAGGCGAGCGGAATGCCGTTCGCGGCGCTGCTCGACGAGCTGATCCGCCTTGCCTTAAAGCGTCGGCGCGAGGAAAACGAAAACCGCTATTCCTTCGAGACCAACATCCTTTCGGGCGCGTCCTTCGGCGGAGCAAAGGGAAAAGCGTAAACGCAGACATAAACATAAGGAATTAAGAAAAACATAAAAAACGGGAAAGGGGAGAAAAACATGGCTTCTTACAAAGCGCTTTACCGAAAATGGCGTCCCGCCGTTTTTTCGGACGTGATCGGACAGGAACATATCACCGACGTTCTGCGCTCGGAGGTTATGGCGAAAACCGTGTCGCACGCCTATCTTTTCTGCGGTTCGCGCGGAACGGGCAAAACGACCTGCGCCAAAATTCTTGCCAAAGCCGTCAGCTGTGATTCTCCCGTAAACGGCGACCCGTGCGGAAAATGCCCGTCGTGCCTTGCGGCGGAGCATTCGCTCGATATTTACGAGATCGACGCGGCAAGCTACAACGGCGTCGACAATATCCGCGAGCTGCGCGACACCGTCGCCTATCCGCCGTCGGAATTAAAACGCCGCGTTTACATCATCGACGAGGTGCATATGCTCTCGACGGGCGCGTTCAACGCACTTTTGAAAACGCTGGAGGAGCCGCCGGAGCACGTGCTGTTTATTCTGGCGACCACCGAGCTTCAGAAGATCCCCGCGACCATTCTCTCGCGCTGTAAGCGCTTTGATTTTCACCGTATCACGGCGGAAAAGATCGCCGAGCGTCTGCGCCTGATTTCGGACGCCGAAAACATCCCGATCACCGACCGTGCCCTCTCGCTCATCGCCCGCCTTGCCGCCGGCGCCATGCGCGACGCGCTTTCGATGCTCGAGCTTTTCTGCATGAGCGAGAACACCGTCGACATCGACGAAGCGTCCGAGCGGCTCGGCGTTGTGGGGCGCGAAACCGTCTTTTCGCTCACCGACGCGATCCTTTCGGGCGACACCTCCCGCGCCCTTTCGATCATCGCCGAGGCATATGATAACAGCAAGGATCTCGGCGTTTTGTGCGGCGAGCTTTCCGACACCCTGCGCGATATCATGATCGTAAAATACGCCCGCGACCCCGCGCGGCTCATCGACGCGTCGGACGCCGATCTTGCGACGCTTTCCTCTTTTGCGACGCGTATGCGCGATGAAAAGTTAAATCTTGCGGCGCGCGCCTGCGAGGAAATGCAAGGCAAACTTTCCCGTGCCGTCTTTTCGCGCCGCGCGGTGTTCGAGACGGGTATCATCCGTCTGTGCGAGGAAAAGCTCGATAGCGTTCCCGACGCGCTTCTTTCGCGCATCGCCGCGCTCGAGGACGCCGTGTCCCGTCTGTCGCTGGGACTTCCGACGCAAAGCGCGGGCGCGCCCGCCGCAAAGGCTTCGCCCGAGGTGATCGCAAACGGTGACACGGGAAAAAGCGACAGCCGCACCGACGCTCCGTCGCCCGTCGGGCAAGAAGAAGCCTTCGCCCCGTCTCTCCCCGACGAAGCGCCGCCTTTTTCGGACGCGGATGTCCCGCCCGAGCGCGACGCGCCTTTTGACGGCGGGGTCGAAACCCCTGCGCGGAAAACGCCCGCGCCGCCCAAGCCCCTTTCGGCGGCATTCACGGCGGATACCCCCGCCGACGGCGAAGAGATTGACTGCTTTGCGGAATTCGTCGAGGAGACGGCACAGCGCGACAAAATGGCGGCGTCGATGCTCGAGGGCGGAAAAGCCTATGTAAACGAACAAAAGGATGTTGAAATCCGCGCGGCAAATCCCGTCGCGCCCATGCTTCTTTCGCGCGAGGACAAGCTTTCGGTTCTGACCGAAGCGATTGCCAAAACACTGGGCTTTGCGCCGCGAAACATCAAAGTTACTTTTTCAAAGCCCGACAAAGCACCCGAAAGAACCGATCTTGCGTCGCTGCTTTGACGCGGCGCGGGACAGCTGTCGGAAAAGCCGACAGTCGAAAGGAGACAAAATGAAAATTCAGGAATCGGCGGAAAACTATCTCGAGGCGATTTTAGTCCTCGGGCAGCAAAACGGGTCGGTTCGCAGTATCGATGTCGCAAGCCATCTCGGCTTTTCCAAGCCGAGCGTTTCGGTCGCCATGAAGCATTTCCGCGAGGAGGGCTATATCACGGTCGACGGAGAGGGAAACCTCTTTCTGACCGACAAGGGACGGGGCGTCGCCGAAAAGATCTATGAGCGGCACACGATCATCGCCGAGCTTCTCATCCGTCTCGGGGTCGATTCCGCTACGGCATATGAGGACAGCTGCAAGATCGAACACGACCTGAGCGACTCGACCTTTGAAAAACTCAAGGAACACTATCTACGCTTTAAATCGGTTCCGCTCGACAAATAAAAAGCGAAACCGTCTTTCGAAAGGAAACATCTTATGGAAAACTTAACAAGCGCACAGCGCGCCTATCTTCGTTCGCTTGCCAACCGTATCGAAACGATCTTTCAGATCGGCAAAGACGGAATCGGCGAAACCTTTGTCCGCCAGGTGGACGAGGCGCTCGAAAAGCGCGAGCTTATCAAAATAAGCCTTCTCGAGACCTGCGAGCATTCGCCCAAGGAGGCGGCGCAGATGCTTTGCGACGAAACGGGTGCGCAGTCGGTGCAGATCATCGGACGCAAGATCGTTCTTTACCGCGAAGCCGAAAAAGAAGAAAACCGCACGATCGTCCTTCCGAAAAAGGGCGGCAAAAAAGCATGAAGATCGCGTTGTTCGGCGGGACGTTCAACCCGCCGCATATCGGTCATATCCGCGCGGCAAAGTCGCTTTGCCGCGAAATTTGTCCCGATCTTCTGTATATTCTCCCCGCAAGCCTTCCGCCGCACAAGACCATCGACGAGGGGGACAACCCCGCGCACCGTTTTGCCATGGCGCGCCTTGCCTTTCGCGGTCTTCCGTGTGATACCGTCGTCTCGGCGCTTGAGCTTTGCCGACGGGGCAAAAGCTATACGTCGGACACGCTTGCGTATCTGAAGACGCTGCATCCCGATGCGGAATTTTTCCTTTACGTCGGAGCCGATATGCTCGAAAGCTTCGAATCGTGGCACGATTTCCGCGATATAACGGATACCTGTACGCTGGTGACCGCGCCGCGCGCGCCCGAGGAGGAAAAAGAGCTTCTTTCGTACGGGAAACGCTTCGAGAAGGAATACGGAAGCCGCGTTTTGTTTCTTCCGCTCACGCCCTTCAGAGCGGCAAGCACGACGCTGCGAAACGAAATTGCCCGCGGCGACACGAAAGAATGCAAAAAACTCTTGACCGACGATATTCTCGGGTATATAATAGAAAACGGGCTCTATTCGGGTCGAAAAAGCGCGGAAAACGTCACAAGCGAAGAAACGCTTTGCAAAATGGAACAGGCGCTTCCGACTCTTATCGACGATAAACGACGCGCGCACACCCTTTCGGTGTGCGAAACGGCGCTGCGCCTTGCCGAGATCTTTTTTCCGCTTTACGGGTACGAAAAGGAGCTTTTGCGCGATCTTCGCGCCGCCGCTTTGTGTCACGACATGATGAAATGCCGCACGGAAGAAGAACTTATTTCCTATCTTTCGCAATTTATGCGGAACTTTGAGGGCGCGCCGAGCGTCTATCACTCGTACGCTTCGGCGTATTATGCGCTTGAAAAATATAAAGTCAACGCGCGTGTGTTCCGCAGCATTTATTATCACACGACGGGCTGTGCCGACGCCGATCTTTTCGAAAAGCTGATCTTTCTTTCCGATTATATCGAGCCGACGCGGAGCTATTCCGCCTGCCGCGCTCTTCACGATACGGTCTTTGACGGTCTTTTCACCCTTATGCAAAACGGCGCGCTCACCAAAGAATCCGCCGATAAAATTCTGAACTGCGCGGTTTTACAATCGCTGAACGACACCTACGCCCACCTTTTGCGGGAAAACCGCCCCGTTTGCCCCGAGCTTTTCTCGGCGCGGGCTTTTCTCGAAAAAGAGCTTTCCGAAAAATAAAGGAGAAGTTTTATGCAAAACAACACCGAGCGCCGCGAAAAAACGCTTGCGCGCTTAGAGGAGCTTTCCATTCCCCTTCGTCTGCACGAACATCCCGCCGCTTTTACCATGGAGGAAATGGAACAGACCGCGGGCGAGCTTTCGAAATTCGGGATCGTCGTGAAAAATCTCTTTTTGAAAGAACACAACAGCGATCGTTATTTTCTCATCGTCGCGGGCGGAAACAAGCGCGTCGATATAAAATCCGTGCGCAAATATCTCGGCGTAAAGCCGCTTAGCTTTGCGACCGAAGAACAGCTGGAAGAAAAGCTTCGTGTCCCGGGCGGCTCGGTCACGCCGCTTGCCGTTCTGTTTGACACCGACGCCTGCGTTTCGGTCGTCATCGACGACGATCTGCGCACGGGCGAAGCACTTCTCGGCGTGCATCCGTGCGACAATACGGCAACGGTCTTTCTGACCTACAAGGAGCTTGAAAAATTTACCGAGAGCACGGGACACACGCTCATCAACATGCAGGTATAACCCCCTTCGGACACTGAAAAAAGGAAATTCTCATGGAAAAGAATCAAAAATCCTCCGGCTCGCAGAAGCCGTGGAAAACCGAAAAGAATAAAAAGAAAAAACGCCTTCCGAAGGGCGCGCGCATCGCGCTTTACGTCCTTTTGGGTCTTGCTGTGCTGCTGGTGATCGGCGGCGTTTCGGCGGGACTTTGGGCAAAGCATTTTATGGATAAAGACCCCGAACAGCGCGTCGACACGGGAAAGCTTTCGATCGGCAAGGATATGTTCGAGTTTGAAGGCGAACTGCCCGAGATCGAAAATCCCGTCGGACGAAAAGCGGGCTTTTACAATATCCTGATCATCGGACGCGACAAAGTGGCGCTCAATACCGACGTAATCCTGTGCGCTTCGTTCGATATCACCAACAGCAAAGCCGCAACGGTCCAGATCCCGCGCGACTCATATGTAAAAGATAAAAACGGAAATACGTCGAAGATCAACGCGGTCTTTGCCCGCGGATATACCGCCGCGCGGCGCGAGCTTTCGAGCCTTAAACAAAACGGAAAAGGCAAGACCGATGAGGAGCTTACGGCTCTTTGCGAAAAATCATCGCTCGACATCGATCTTGCGACGCTTAAAGATTTTCTCGACGGAAAGACCAAGCAGGAAACGCTCTGCACCCGCTTCGGCATGAAGTTTTTGCAGGAGGTCATCAGCTCGACCTTCGGCATTTACTTTGACTATTACGCCGTTGTTTCGACCGATGCCTTTGTCAAGATCGTCGACGCGGTCGGCGGCGTGGATATAGACGTCCAGCAGGATATGGATTACGACGATCCCGAACAGAATCTTTATATCCATATCAAAAAAGGTCCGCAGCATTTGGACGGAAAACAGGCGGAGGGCTTTGTCCGCTTCCGTCACGGCTATGTGCAGGCGGATATCGCGCGCATGGACGCACAGAAGATTTTTCTTACCGCTTTCTTTAAAAAACTCGTAAGCTTTTCGTCGATCACCCGTGTGGATGAGATTCTGAAAGCCGTTTACGATTCGGTCGACACCGATATGTCGCTTGAGAATGCGCTCGGATTCGTAAAACCCGCCCTTGCGGTCGATCTTTCGGGCATTACCATGCTGAATATGCAGGGAACACCGTATCGCAACGGTATGTATTATTCGCTCAATAAGGCGGAAAACTTAAAGATCGTAAACGAGCATTTCAATATTTTTACGCATCCGCTCAGCGAAAGCGCCGTGCAGGTCGAGGAACTGGTGCAGTCGAACGCGACCGATTCCGACGCGACCAAGGGTCGCACGATGGAGGACATCGACGAAAATCGGATCGATCTCGGCTTTATCGGCGGTTCTCACAGCAGCTCGAAAGGTTCGGGTAATTCGAGCGGCGGACATACGAATCCGCCCGCCGATCGCAATCCCGAACCGTCGGTCCCCGTGATCGCACAGCCCGAGGATAACACGCCTTCGGACGAGCCGCAAGGCGGAGATGAGACGGACGCGTCGAAAGATCCGCCCGCCGAACCTGTCGAGAATGAAAAGGAAAGCGAAAACGGAGGCGGGAACGGAAATGAGGGAGAAAACGGCAGCGGCGAGAATGCCTTGCCCGAATCCGATGCGCCCGCTGCCGACCCGAACGGCGGAATGACCGAGACGCCCGAGAACGGAAATGAAACGCCCGCTCCCGCGGAAGGCTCGTCCGACGACGTGCCTCCGCCGGCGGCATGAAAAATCAATAAGGCAACAAAATTGAAAGGAATTTTGACCGAATGGCAGAAAACGAAAAAATCGAACAAAACAAAAAAGTCGAAGGCGTGAACCTTTACGACGAAGCGTCGGTGTCCATTCCTCTGCCCGATGCGGCGGAGGAGGCGGCTCTTTCCGACGGAAAGACGCTTGCGCTCACCATCGCGGAGATACTCGATAAGAAAAAGGCACAGGATATCAAGATTATCAACGTAAACCGCAAGACGGTCATTGCCGACTATTTTGTCATTGCGGGCGGCTCGTCGCGCACACAGGTGAACTCGCTTGCCGACGAGGTGGAATACCAACTGGGACTTTCGGGCATTACGCCGACCCGCGTCGAGGGCAGAGGCGACGGCTCGTGGGTGCTGTTGGATTTCGACAGCGTTTTGGTACACGTTTTCGGACGGGACGCACGGGAATTTTATAAGCTCGAAAAGCTTTGGGCAGAGGGAATGCCCGTAGAATTTACGCCGACCGAAAACTAAAAGGGAAATAAGTTTAGGATCAAGCCCTTTTTCAAAGGGCTTGCGGGATTTCAAAGGGCAGAGC
>ENA-OUQF01000674-OUQF01000674.1-human-gut-metagenome-genome-assembly--contig:-NODE-674-length-24412-cov-40.841770_pt1 | contig 24412 bp, 16 predicted proteins | sample MGYA00237947_ERZ548826 | MGnify/ENA primary metagenome ERZ548826 (study PRJEB26490, sample SAMN05194701) | human gut metagenome | biome: terrestrial biome; feature: human-associated habitat; material... | reverse complement strand
CAATCATTATTATCTTGATTCGCTGCGCGGAGCACCACCCCCAAAGGGGGCAGCGGGGTCGCGCCGCATTTCTTACATGGAGAAAAAAACGATGATCAAAACAAACCGTTCCGGGGAGCTGGAATATTTGACGGCGGAGCATATTTCCGCGCCTCATTGCTTTACCACCCGGCTGGGTGGGGTGAGCCGGGGGTATCTGGAATCGCTGAACATCGGCACCAGCCGGGGGGACGACCCGGAGAACGTGGTGGAAAATTACCGCCGCCTGGGGGCCGCCGTCGGCTTTGACGTGCATGACCTGGTGCTGTCCCGGCAGATCCATTCGGACATTGTCCATACCGCCACCGCCCGGGACCGGGGGGCGGGGCTGTTCGCGCCCCCTCTGGAGGACTGCGACGCCCTCATCACCCGTACCCCCGGACTGGCCCTGGTGGTGTTCGCCGCCGACTGCACCCCCATCCTCTTCTGGGACAGCCGGACCCACGCGGTGGGCGCGGCCCATGCCGGGTGGCGGGGCACCGTCAGCGCCATCGGTGGGCGGGTGGTGGAGGAAATGGGCCGCCAATTCGGCTCCCGGCCCCAGGATATCCGCGCCGCCATCGGGCCGAACATCGGCCAGTGCCATTTTGAGACCAACGCGGATGTGCCCCAGGCCCTGCGCGCCGCCTTCGGCCGGGAAATCGAGCAGTGGATCGAACCCAGGGGGGAGAAATTCCACGTGGACCTGAAGGGAATCAACCGCTGGATCCTGAACCGGGCCGGGGTGGAGCAGGTGGAGGTCAGCGACGCGTGCACCGTGTGTAGCAGCCGCCGCTTCTGGTCCCACCGGGCCACCGGCGGCCAAAGAGGCTCCCAGGGGGCCATCATCGTCTGCCAGGAGGATACGATATGAAAAGAATCATAGCCCTGCTGCTGGCCCTGGCGTCGCTGGGCGCCCTGCTTTCCGCCTGCGGCGAGGATGCGGATGTCTACGTCCCCAAGGGCGGCGCCATGCTGGAGGAGGGCGAGGAGCCGGAGGACCTGTCCTTGCAGGATGAGGAATTGCAGGACCTGCACCTGACCTACTTCCCCGACCGCTCCATGAACCCCCTCATCGGCAACAACATCACCAACCGGGTGCTGTTCAGCCTGATCTATCAGGGGCTGTTCAGTGTGGATCGGAACAATACGGCGGTGCCCATCCTGTGCTCCTATTTCCAGGCCACCGCCGACAACCGCAACTATACCGTCTACCTGGACCAGGAGGCCACCTTCTCCGACGGCTCCCCCGTCACCACCGCCGACGTGCTGGCCACCTATGAGGCCGCCAGGAACGGCGAGTACTACGGCGGCCGCTTTACCTACATCGACAGCGTGGTCCAGGGCGAGAGCGCCAACTCCGTGGTGTTCCACCTGACCACCGCTTACGAGAACCTGCCGGTGCTGCTGGATATCCCCATCGTCAAGGTGGGCCACACCGAGGACGATTTCCCCATCGGCACCGGCCCCTATGTGTTCCAGCAGAACGTGGCCGGGGCGCACCTGTCCAGGGTGACCAACTGGTGGTGCGCGGACAAGACCAAGCTGCCCACCAACGCCGAGACCATCACCCTGAGCGAGGCCACCTCCCAGGCCCAGGTGCGGGACGAATTCGAGTTCTCCAGCCTGGACCTGGCCATCTCCAACCCCATGTCCGACTCCTACGCGGAGTACCGCTGCGACTTTGAGCTGTGGGAGGTGGAAAGCGGCCTGTTCCTGTACCTGGGCTGCAACGTGCTGTGGAGCGAGTATTTCAAGGACGGCCGCAACGAGGAGCTGCGCAAGGCCCTGACCTACGCCATCGACCGGCAGACCATCGTGGATACCTATTACCGGGGCCGGGCCTATCCCAGCACCCTGCCCACCTCCCCCGGCTCCCCCTATTACAGCGAGAGCCTGGCGGCCCGGTATGAGTTCGATCCCCTGCGCTTCGTCAGCGCCATTCAGAACATGTACACCCCGAAGAACGACAAGGGCGAAACCAAGAAAATGCTCCTGCTGGTCAACTGCGACGACTCCGCCCGGCTGCGCACCGCCCGCTACATCGCCAAGGAGCTGACGGAGCTGGGCCTGGAGACCGGCACCCTGGAGTATGGCGGCAGCACCGGCACCACCTATCAGCAGGTGCTCCGGGCGGGCAGCTTCGACCTGTACCTGGGCCAGACCAAGCTCTCGGCCACCTATGATCTTTCCCAGTTCTTCAAGGGCTGGGGCAACCTGGGCTGGGGCGGCATCGCGGACAACACCCTGCTGAACATGTGCAAGGAGGCCCTGGCCAACTCCGGCAACTATTACAATCTGGACAAGCTGGTGGCCGACGACGCCAAGATCATCCCCGTGCTCTTCGGCTATTACGAGGTCTACGCCGAGCGCGGCCAGCTCCTGGACCTGTCCCCCTCCCGGGACAACGTCTTCTTCTACTCCATCGGCAAAACCCTGGAAAGCAGCCGCCTCGCCACCGAATACGCTTGATCCCCTGCCAACCTCCCCTGAAAGGGGAGGTGCCGTGCGCAGCGCGGCGGAGGGGTCAGGCGCGGTACGCAGAATACCACTTAAAATGCACCAAGGCGAATTCGCAGAGGCTCCTCGCTGCCCCCTTTGGGGGTGGTGCTCCGCGCAGCGAATCAAGATAATAATGATTGCCGGTGGCAATCATACCCCTGTTTCGTGCCGCGCAGCGGCAAAGGGGGTGACGTTGGATGGTTGAGAGCGGTACATGTTACCACTTAACCGGGGACACCCCCTCAGTCAGCCTTGCCGGTTCCGAAGAGCCGTCAAGTCTGCCAGCTCCCCCACCGGGGAGCCGAGTCCAACCCTCCCCTGAAAGGTTTAGCAGGTGTAGCCGTCCTCGACGGCGTACAGCCGTTTCATGCAGAGCTGAGGACGGCACATCGCGCCGGAGGGGTAAGGCGCGGTACGCAGAATACCATTTGGAATGCACCAAGGCGAATCCGTACAGACCCCCCTTGGCTTCCCCCGGGGGGAAGCTGGCAGACTTGACGGCTCTTCGGAACCGGCAAGGCTGACTGAAGAGGGATGGCGACAGCCCAAATACTGTTTGCATTTCGTCCAATGGTATCAGTCTCAAATTATTGCAGATTATTTCCCTCTGTTCAGATTCATTTACCACATGGAGAACGGCTTTTATAAAACAAGCCTCCTTCTCCACGCACCGAACCCTTCATGAAACTTTCGGTGCACGCCGTCCCTCATCAGTCTTTTTTGTCAATCGGTTCCGAAGTGCCGATTGCCAAAAAATCCAGCTTCCCCCCGGGGGAAGCCAAGGGAGCCGTTACGTATTCGCCCGGGATTTTATAAAGCGATGGGTGCCTACCGCGAAACCCCTCAGTCAGGCCCGTTGGGCCTGCCAGCTCAGCTTTGCATTAAGCAGCTGTACGCCGCCCTTTGGTCGGCTACACCTGCTAAACCTTTCAGGGGCGCTTTTCTCGCTGCCCCCTTTGGGGGAAGTGCCGCGCAGCGGCAAAGGGGGTGACGTTGGTATTTTTGAGTTGTCACCATTCAACGGACCACACCCCCTCAGTCAGGCCGTTCGGCCTGCCAGCTCCCCCATCGGGGAGCCGAGGAATTGTGCGTATTCGCCCGGGATTTCATAAAAACGCGGGTGCCTACCGCACCCCTCAGCCGCTGCGGCGGCAGCTCCCCTTTCAGGGGCGCTTTTTGAAAGGAGATCAACCACATGAAAAAGGGATTTGTGATTTTTCTGCTGGCCGCCTGCCTGCTGCTGGGGGGGTGTGAGCTGATTCCGCCCAGGAGCACCCTGCCGCCTCAGACGGAAGCGCCCACCCCGGCCGCCACGGAGCCTGCCACGGAGCCGCCCACCGAAGCGCCCACGCAGCCCCCCTATACCAATCCCCTCACCGGCCTGACCACCCAGGGACCGCAGCAGAAGCGCATTTTCGCCGTGAGCATCAGCAATATCCCCGACGCCATGCCCCGCATCGGCGTGTGCATGGCGGATATCTACCTGGAAATGTACGTCAACGATTCCATCGTCCGGGGCCTGGCGCTGTATACCGACCCCTCCTTCGTCCCCCAGATCGGCCCGGTGCGCAGTACCCGGCTGATGTTCAACGACCTGGCCATGCACTATGACCTGATCGTCGCCCACGCCGGCGGCTCCAGCTATGTGCTGGGTGACGCCGCGCAGAACGGCGTGGACGGCTTCAACATCGACACCTGGGACTCCACGGATTATTCCTTCCGGGACAAGGACCGGGTCTCCCAGGGCTTCGGCTGGGAGCATGTGCTCTTCGCCCGGGGCGAGGGGCTGGAGCCCAAGGCCCTGGCCGACGGCATCAACGTGGAGGCCGACCCGGACAAGGATTATCTGCTCCGCTTTCTCCCCGACGGTACCCCGGCCGGCGGCGAGGACGCGGCGGAGATCGACCTGACCCTGACCTATCACGAAAGCAAGAAGGACTGCCGCTTCGTCTACGACGCCGACCGCTCCCGCTACGTCTACTGGCAGTACGGCAAGGAGATGACGGACGGCGTCACCGGCGAGCAGGAGACCTATGAGAACGTGATCGTCATGTTCCCCACGGACATCCACATCGTCAACAGCGGCTATCAGGTGGCCAATTTTGAGGACGGCGGCGAGGGCTATTTCGCCAGCGGCGGCAAGCTCATCCCCATCCGCTGGGAGTGCGACGGCGCGCGCAGCCCCTTCCGCTTCCTCACCGCCGACGGCCAGCAGCTCTTCCTGACCCAGGGCCGCACCTTCATCGCCATCACCGAAACCGGCTCCCCCATCACCTGGAACTGAGCCCCCTGCCCTCCAACCTCCCCTGGAAGGGGAGGTTGGATATGCACACCAAAAGCGCCCCTGAAAGGTTTAGCAGGTGTAGCCGACCAAAGGGCGGCGTACAGCTGCTTAATGCAAAGCTGAGCTGGCAGCCCGTAAGGGCTGACTTAAGCGCCCGCAGGCGCTATGCAAGCGAGCAACCGCCGTCAGGCGGCTCTTAGCGAGTCGCAGAGGGGTTTCGCGGTAGGTGGTTATGGTTCTGTGGAATCTTGGGCGAATACGTAAAATCCTCCTTGGCTTCCCCCGGGGGGAAGCTGGCAGACTTGACGGCTCTTCGGAACCGGCAAGGCTGACTGAAGAGGGATGGCGACAGCCCAAATACTGTTTGCACTTCGTTCGATGATATCAGCCTAAAATTATTGCAGATTCATTTACCACGTGGAGAAGGGCTTTTATAAAGCCAGGACGCAATCCCACTCACCGAACTCTTCATAAAACTTTCGGTGCACGCCATCCCTCTTCAGTCACGCCCCTTACGGGGCGCGCCAGCTTCCCCCCGGGGGAAGCCAAGGGGGGCTGTACGAATTCGCCTTAGATTTTATAAAGCTGCAAGTGCCTACCGCAAAACCCCTCAGTCAGGCCCCTTGGGCCTGCCAGCTCCCCTTTCAGGGGCGCTTTTCTCGCTGCCCCCTTTGGGGGAAGTGCCGCGCAGCGGCAAAGGGGGTGTCGTTGGTGATTTCGAGCTGTTACCATTCATCGAATAACACCCCCTCTGCCACTCGCTAAGAGCCGCCTGACGGCGGCTGCTCGCTTGCATAGCGCCTGCGGGCGCTTGGGGACGGCATCGTCCCCTGCGATCACGATCGGGGCCGCTCAACAATATACCATAAAAATTTCCGATCTATTTTGGCGTTTTTTGCAGTTTTCCCACTTTACAACCGTTGTGGATTATAGTATAATAAATCCGTGCGAGAATATCAAAAGCAGCACATTACCCGTAAAAAACTGTGCAAACAGTAATATTGAAATGGAGGAAATTCCAATGTCTGTTAAAGTTGCAATCAATGGTTTTGGCCGTATCGGCCGTCTGGCTTTCCGTCAGATGTTCGGCGCTGAGGGCTTCGAGATCGTCGCCATCAACGACCTGACCTCCCCCAAGATGCTGGCTCACCTGCTGAAGTACGATTCCACCCAGGGCAACTACGCCGCTCAGGGTCACGTGGTCGAGGCCGGCGAGGACAACATCGTTGTCGACGGCAAGAAGATCACCATTTATGCCAAGGCCAACGCCGCCGAGCTGCCCTGGGGCGAGCTGGGTGTGGACGTGGTCCTGGAGTGCACCGGCTTCTATACCTCCAAGGCCAAGGCTCAGGCGCACATCGACGCCGGCGCCAAGAAGGTCGTCATTTCCGCTCCTGCCGGCAATGACCTGCCCACCATCGTTTACAACGTCAACCACAACACCCTGACCAAGAACGATCACATCATCTCCGCCGCCTCCTGCACCACCAACTGCCTGGCTCCCATGGCCAAGGCTCTGAACGATGCCTGGAAGATCCAGTCCGGCATTATGTGCACCATCCACGCCTACACCGGCGACCAGATGATCCTGGACGGCCCCCAGCGTAAGGGCGACCTGCGCCGCAGCCGCGCCGGCGCTGTGAACATCGTTCCCAACTCCACCGGCGCTGCCAAGGCCATCGGCCTGGTCATCCCCGAGCTGAACGGCAAGCTGATCGGCGCTGCCCAGCGTGTTCCCACCCCCACCGGCTCCACCACCATCCTGAACGCCGTCGTGGAAGGCAACCCCACCAAGGAAGAGATCAACGCCCAGATGAAGTCCGAGGCCACCGAGTCCTTCGGCTACAATGAGGACGAGATCGTCTCCTCCGACATCATCGGCATGCGCTTCGGCTCCCTGTTCGATGCCACCCAGACCATGGTCATCAACCTGGGCAACGGCACCAGCCAGGTTCAGGTCGTTTCCTGGTACGACAACGAGAACTCCTACGTCTCCCAGATGTGCCGCACCATCAAGCACTTCGCCACCCTGCTGTAATCGAATTTCCGCCATTCCCCTTCACCGCCGCACCCTCTCCTTCGGGTGCGGCGGTCTTTTTGTATGCAGTCCGTTGAATGGAATGCACCAAGGCGAATTCGTACAGCCCCCCTTGGCTTCCCCCGGGGGGAAGCTGGCAGCCTTGACGGCTCTTCGGAACCGGCAAGGCTGACTGAAGAGGGACGGCGACAGCCCAGATACTGTTTGCACTCCGTCCAATGGTATCGGCTCAAGGTCATTGCCGTTTATCTCCCACTGTTCGGATTCATTTATCACATGGGAGAACGGCTTTTATAAAGCCAGGACGCAATCCCACTCACCGAACTCTTCATAAAACTTTCGGTGCACGCCATCCCTCATCAGTCTTTTTTGTCAATCGGTTCCGAAGTGCCGATTGACAAAAAATCCAGCTTCCCCCCGGGGGAAGCCAAGGGGCCGTTACGTATTTGCCCAAGGTTTCTTAAAACCGCGGGTGCCTACCGCAACCCCTCAGCCGCTGCGGCGGCAGCTCAGCTCTGCATGAAGCGGCTGTACGCCGTCGGGGACGGCTGCACCCGCGAAACCTTTCAGGGGCGCCAAGGAAGGGCCTGTTTTGTTTCGGTTTAGGAAAAGGTGCTACTAATATCCTGGAAGTTTAAGAATAACGGTTTTTCTTGACGAAACGGATGAAGTCGTTTATTGTATCTGTAAAGCCCGGAATGCGAGGGGGGAGCGCGATTGGTGAATATTCTGGTGGCGGATGACGATAAGAATACCCGGCTGCTGATGAAGGCGATCCTGGAGGGCGCGGGGTATCATGTGTTTACCGCCGTGGACGGGCAGGAGGCCCTGGAGGCGCTGGACCGGGAGCACATCGATCTGGTGGTGCTGGATGTGATGATGCCCCGGATGGACGGCTATGCCTTTACCCAGACCCTGCGCCAGGCGGGCAGCACCCTGCCCATTCTGATGGTGTCGGCCAAGCAGCTTCCGGCGGACAAGCACCGGGGCTTCCTGGTGGGCACCGACGACTACATCACCAAGCCCATCGACGAGGAGGAAATGCTGCTGCGCATCAAGGCCCTGCTGCGCCGGGCCAAGATCGTCAGCGACCGGCGGATCGTGGTGGGCGACGCGGTGCTGGATTACGATTCCTTCACCGTCTCCCGCCCCGGCCAGACCGTGGAGCTGCCCCAGAAGGAGTTCCTGCTGCTGTATAAGCTGCTGTCCTATCCCGGCAAGATCTTCACCCGCATCCAGCTGATGGACGAGATCTGGGGCATGGACTGCGAGACCGGCTGGGAGACCGTCACCGTCCACGTGGGGCGGCTGCGCAAGCGCTTTGAGGGCTGGGACGAATTTTCCGTGGAATCCGTCCGGGGCCTGGGCTATAAGGCGGTGAAGAAGGAATGAAGCAAAACGAAAAGCAGCGCCCCCGGTCGCTGACGCTGCTGTTCTCCCTGTTCACCTTTGCCATTCTGGCGGTGTCGCTGCTGCTGGCGGTGGGCATCATCTATGTGCTCACCTGGTTCGGCCTGCTGGAATTTTCCGGCGTGGGCATCTCCGGCACCTTGCAGCTGCTGCTTCTGATGGCGGCCATCAGCCTGATCGTCGGCACGGGGCTGGCCGTCCTGGCCGGGCGCATTCCCCTGCGGCCCATCAACTATCTCATCGCCCAGATGAACCGGCTGGCCGCCGGGGATTTCCAGGCCAGGGTGCACTTCAGCCGGCGCATGGACCTGGTGCCCGCCTTCCTCCAGGTGGAGGAGAGCTTCAACAAAATGGCGGAGGAGCTGGGGGACACCGAAATGCTCCGCCAGGACTTCATCAATAATTTTTCCCACGAATTCAAGACCCCCATCGTCTCCATCGCGGGCTTCGCCAAGCTCTTGCAGCGGGCGGACCTGGACGGGGACCAGCGCCGGGAATACATCGACGCCATCGTGGAGGAATCCCGGCGGCTGTCCGACATGGCCACCAATGTGCTCAAGCTGACCAAGGTGGAGAACCAGGCCATCCTCACCGGGGTGAGCCGGTACAACCTGTCCGAGCAGCTGCGCAGCGCCGTGCTGCTGCTGGAGGACCAGTGGACCGCCAAGCACCTGGAGCTGGACATGGAATTCCCGGAGGTGAGCATCACCGCCAACGAGGACATGCTGCGGGAGGTCTGGATCAACCTGGTGCAGAACGCGGTGAAGTATTCCCCGGATTACGGCCCTGTGCAGGTGCGCGTTGAGGACGGTCAGAGCACCGTGCGGGTGCGGGTGGCCAACAGCGGCGAGATCGCCCCGGAGCACCTGGGCCGCATTTTCCAGAAATTCTATCAGGCCGACCGCTCCCATTTTTCCGCCGGGAACGGGGTGGGCCTGGCCATTGTCAAGCGGATCGTGGAGCTGCACGGCGGCACGGTCCGCGCCGAGAGCGCCGGCGGCGCGGTGATCTTCACCGTGGAGCTGCCAAAAGGAGAGAGTATATGAATCGGTATATCCTGTATGTGATCGCCGGATACCTGTCCGGCAGCGTGCTGTATGCCCGGGTGATGTGCCATCTGTTCGGCGGGGAGGCCGCCCTGCCGGACTGCAAGGACAGTAACCCCGGCGCCTCCAACGCCTTTGCCTGCGGGGGCTTTGCCTGCGGCGCGCTCACCCTGACGGGGGACCTGCTGAAGGGCATCGTGCCGGTGTGGCTGTTTGTGCGCAGCGGCGAGCCCATCACCCCCACGGCCCTGGCCCTGGTGCTGGCCGCGCCGGTGGCGGGCCACGCCTTCCCCTGCTTCTATGGCTTTCATGGGGGCAAGGGCATCGCCGTCAGCTTCGGCTGCCTGCTGGGGCTGATCCCCCTGTGGGAGCCGGTGCTGCTGTTTGCCGGGTGCTTCATCTTCTTCTCCGTGGTGGTGAAGATCACCCCCCACTTCCAGCGGACGGCCGTTGCATACCTGGTGACGCTGCTGCTCATGGCCTTTACCCACCAGCTCCGGGGCGTGACCGGCGGCTATATGCTGATCTGCCTGCTGGTGGGCCTGCGGCTCCACCTGAGCAAGGAGCCAAGGGAGCACATGCAGGTGCGGCTGCCCGTGGGGCTGCCGGAAGGGAGGGAGCCATGAATCTTCTGATCCTGTCCTGCGGCACCGGCGGCGGCCACAATTCCGCCGCGGCGGCGGTGGAGGAGGAAGCCCTCCGCCAGGGCCACAGCGTCACCCGGATGAATCCTCTGGACCTGTGCGCCGAGAAGCTCTCCCGCCGGGTGGATAGCGCCTATATCTCCATCGCCCAGGCCAGCCCCCGGGGCTTTGGAGCCATCTATGCCATCGGCAACGCCTACCGGCGGCTGCCCTGGCGGTCCCCGGTGTACTTCGCCACCGGCCTGGAATCGGAGGCCCTGGGAAAATACCTGGAGACCCATCCCACGGACGCGGTGGTGATGACCCACCTGTACCCGGCGGAGATGCTGACCTATCTGAAAAATCACGGGGCCAGGCTGCCCAGGACCATCTTCGTGGCCACGGACTATACCTGCGTCCCCTTTACCGAGGAATGCGACCTGGACGCCTATGTCATCCCCTCGCCCATGCTCACCGGGGAATTCGCGGCCAGAGGGCTGCCGGAGGAAAAGCTCTATCCCCTGGGCATCCCCGTGCGCGCCGCCTTCCGCGGCACCCAGAGCAAGGAAGAGGCCAAGGCCGCCCTGGGCCTGGAGGCGGATAAGCGGTATCTGCTGGTGTCCGGCGGCAGCATCGGCGCGGGGAGCCTGGAAAAGGCCATCGACCTGCTGGCCGCCCGGATCCGGGGGACGGACTTCCGCCTGATCGTCATCTGCGGCAGCAACGCCTCCGTCCGCCGCCACCTGACCGACCGTTACGGCGGCGAGGTGCAGCTGCTGGGCAGCACCCCCCGGATGGCGGAATACATGCGCGCCTGCGACCTGTACCTGACCAAGCCCGGCGGCCTGTCCACCACCGAGGCGGCGGTGATGGAAGCCCCCCTGGCCCTGCTGCCCCCCATCCCCGGCTGTGAGAGCCGCAATCTGGCCTTCTTCACCGAAACCGGCATGGCCGTCCCCGCCGTCCTGAAGCCCCGGGAGCTGGAAAAGCTCCTCGCCCTCCCGGACGACCCCCAGCGCCTGGCCCAGATGCACGCCCACCAGCGCGAATTCATCCCCAAATCCGCCGCCGCCCAAATCTGCTCCCTCGCCGCCGCCCTGACCCGTTGAATGAACCGCACCCCCAAGCGCCCCTGAAAGGTTTAGCGGGTGTAGCCGTCCCCGACGGCGTACAGCCGCTTCATGCAGAGCTGAGCTGCCGCCGCAGCGGCTGAGGGGTTGCGGTAAGCACCCATGGTTTTATAAAATCTAAGGCGAATCCGTACAATGTCCGTTCTGGATTGTACGGATTCGCCTTTGTCTTCCTATAACCGTGACTGCGTGCTGCCCCTCTCAGTCTCGCTTTGCTCGACAGCTCCCCCAATGGGGGAGCCAAGTGGGCCTGTGCGGATTCGCCTTGGTGCATTCCGATTGGTATTCTGCGTACCGCAGCTGACCCCTCCGGCTCACGAATGTGAGCCGCCTCCCCTTTCAGGGGAGGTTTGGTGCATTCTCGGCTCCCCGGTGGGGGAGCTGTCGAGCAAAGCGAGACTGAGGGGGTGTGGTTCGTTGAGTGGTAACAGCTCAAAGTTACCGACGACACCCCCTTTGCCGCTTCGCGGCACTTCCCCCAAAGGGGCAGCGAGAAGGTTTATCTTATCCGAAATCCTTCCTCGTCCAGGTCGAGGGTGGAGGAGAAATAGGTCTTCATGGCGTCGCGCAGGCTCAGGCCGTCGGCGACGGCGGCGGTCTCGCAGCAGCTGTGCATGGCCAGCTGGGGCAGGCCGATGTCCACCGTGGGCACGGAGACGTGGGCGATGGAGATGCAGCCCAGGGTGCTGCCGCCGGGGATATCCGGGCGGTTATAATAGGTCTGCACGGGCGCCCCCGCCTTGGCGCACACCTGGCGGAACAGGGCGGCGGACAGGGCATCGGTGCAGTAGCGCTGGTTGGCGTTGAACTTCACCACGATCCCCTGCCCCATCACCGGGGCGTTGCCCCGGTCGGCCAGCTCCGGGTGGTTGGGGTGGATGGCGTGGGCGTTGTCCGCCGACACCAGGAAGGACCGGCTCAGCAGCTGCCGCACGTCAACGCCCAGTCCTTCGGCGATCCGCTCCAGCACGTCGGAGATCAGGGTGGAGTCCGCGCCGCCTGCGGTGCAGGAGCCGATCTCCTCACTGTTCAGGGCGCAGAACACGGGGATGTCCGCCCCGCCGTCGGATTCCAGGAAGCCCCGGAAGCAGCCCCACACGCATTGCAGGTCGTCCAGCGCCTGGCTGGAGATGTATTCTTCGTCAATGCCCCATACCCTTGCCTTCTCCCGGACGTACAGGGTCAGGTCGTGGCCGAGGAGCTTGCCCCCGGCGGCCTCCTCCAGCAGGGCGCGGAGCTTTCCGGCGGCGTCCTTGCCCCCCAGCAGGGGGTTCAGATCCGTCACCGGGTTCCATTTGTAGCCGTCGTTGGCCTGGCGGTTCATGTGGATGGCCACGCTGGGGATCAGCATCAGATCCCGGTCGATGTCCACCAGGGCCACCCTGGCCCCCTCCGCCGTCTGCACCAGCGCCCGCCCGGCCACGCTCAGGGGCCGGTCCAGCCAGGGGGCCATCAGCAGCCCGCCGTAGCGCTCCACCTGCTCGGTGACATACGCGCCCACCGCCTCGCCGTTCTCCTTCAGCTTCAGGCTGGGCCGGTCGGTGTGGGCGGCGGAGAGCAGAAAGCCCTGGGGCCTGCCCTCGGGCACCCGGAAGGCGATCACCGCCGCCCCGCCCCGGCACACGAAATACTTCCCGCCGGGGACCGGCGTCCACCCGTCCCCCTCGGCCAGCTTCTCATACCCCCGCGCCTCCAGCTCCCGCCGCAGCGCCGCCTGGGCATGATAAGGACTGTGCGCCTCATCCAAAAATTCACACAACGATCTGGTAAATGTATCCATGGTTTGTACCTCTTTTTTTCTGTATTTGCCGCCCCCCCACTTGGCTCCCCAATGGGGGAGCTGGCAGCCCGTAAGGGCTGACTGAGGGGGTGTCGTTCGTTGAATGGTAATGGCTCAAAGTTACCGACAACACCCCCTTTGCCGCTGCGCGGCACGAAACAAGTGTATGATTGCCACCGGCAATCATTGCTATCTCGATTCGCTGCGCGGAGCACCACCCCCAAAGGGGGCAGCGAGAAAAGCGCCCCTGAAAGGGGAGCTGGCAGGCCCAATGGGCCTGACTGAGGGGTTTCGCGGTAGGCCCCCATCGCTTTACGAAATCTCGGGCGCATACGTAGAATGTTCGTTTTGAATTGTACGAATTCGCCCAAGTCTTGGCAAAAAGATAATTGCTTGCCGCACCCCTCAGCCGCTGCGGCGGCAGCTCCCCTTTCAGGGGCGCTTGGGGCTTGGCTTCTGCGAATTCGCCTTGGTGCATTCCAATCGGTATTCTGCGTACCGCGAACCCCTCCGCCACGCTTACGCGCGGCCCTCCTCCCCTTTCAGGGGAGGTTTTCTCGGCTCCCCAATGGGGGAGCTGGCAGCCCGCAAGGGCTGACTGAGGGGGTGTCCCCGGTTGAGTGATAACCTGTACAGCTCTCAACCATCCAACTCCACCCCCTTTGCCGCTGTTGCGGCACGAAACAAGGGTATGATTGCTATCTCGATTCGCTGCGCGGAGCACCACCCCATTGGGGAAGCCAAGAGGGCTTCTACGGATTCGCCTTGGTGCATTCCAATCGGTATTCTGCGCACCGCGAACCCCTCCGCCACGCTTACGCGCGGCCCTCCTCAGCTTTGCATTAAGCAGCTGTACGCCATTCTATGAATGGCTACACCTGCTAAACCTTTTAGGGGAGGTATTATTTCAGGGCTCCCCCACGAGCTGGCAGAACTGGTCGATTTTTTCCTCCACCTCCAGCAGGGCGGAGCGCCAGAAGGATCTGTCGGTCAGGTCGATGCCTGCCACTTTGGCGGTGTCCTCGGCGGTGGCCACGGTGGTGGTGCGCAGCAGCTGCTTGTAGGTGGGCACGAAGGCCGCGCCCTCCTGCTCGTATCTGGCGTACAGGCCCCGGGCGAAGAGGCCGCCGAAGGCATAGGGGAAATTATAGAAGGTGGAGCCGTAGTAATGGCTCTTGCACACCCACATATAGGGGTGGCGCAGCTTCTTGTCCAGCCCGTCGCCGTAGCTGTCCTGCTGGGCCTGGAGCATGAGCCGGCACAGCTGGGCCGCGTTCATGAATTCCTGCCCCCGCTTTTCCAGCACGGCGGCCTCGAAGCGGTAGCGGGAATAGATGTCCACCACGATCTGGGTCACGTCCTGGAGCTGGCTCTCGATGAGGTTCAGCTTCTCCTGGTCGCCGGAGGCGTGGGCGATGGCGTGATTCATCACCACGCACTCGTTGAAGGTGGAGGCCGTCTCCGCCACGGGCATGGAGTAGTCCCGGTTCAGGGGGCGGTTATTCTGGATGCAGCGGTTGTGGAAGGCGTGGCCCAGCTCGTGGGCCAGGGTCACCACGTCGGAAAGGCTGCCGTCGAAATTGGTCAGGATCCGGCTCTGGCCGATGGAGGGCACCTCCGCGCAGAACGCGCCCCCGGCCTTGCCGCTGCGGGGGAAGAAATCGATCCAGGCGTTGTCGAAGGCCTCCGCCACCATGGCGCTGAGCTCCTTGTCAAAGTGAGAGAACAGCTCCACCAGATAGTCCCTGGCCTGCCCGGTGGTGAAGCGGGTGCTGCTGCGGCCCATGGGGGCGAAGAGATCATACCAGGGCAGGCCGTTTTCGTGGCCCAGCGCCCTGCCCTTGGCCCGCAGATACCGGCGGAACTGGGGCAGGCTCTCATCGATGGCGGCAAACAGGGCGTCCAGGGTGGCGCGCCGCATGTCCGAATGCTCCAGGGTCATGGCCAGGGGGCTTTCATAGGAGCGCAGGGCGCATTCGTTCAGCGTCTCCAGCTTCAGGGAGTTCAGCGCGTAGGCCACCGGGTCGGCGATGGCCGCGTAGCTGCACAGCTCCGCCTGATAGGCGTCCCGGCGGACGTCCGCCTCCGGGGAATAGGCCAGGTTCCGCACGGCGGAGAGGGTGATCTCCTCCCCCCGGTAATTTACCTTGACGGTGCTGGTCAGGTACTGCTGCAATTCCGCCCAGGCGCTGCCGCCGGAAATTTTCAGCTTGGCCATCACCCGCTCCCCGATGCCGGGCAGCAGATGGCGGCTGGCCTCCCGGCAGCGCAGCAGCCGGAAGCGGTAGCCGGACAGGAATTCATCCCCGTCGATCATCCTTTCCAGCTCCGGCAGCCGGGCATACCAGCCCTCAAAGGCGGCGCCGGGCGCGGCGCTCTCGCTGTAAATGCCCATGATCCGCCCCAGCTGAGAGCCGGCCTCGGCGTCCGTGGTGTCCGCCGCCTGACGCAGCTCGGCAAAGGTGAAGAGCTTCCGGGCCAGCTCCGTGATCCGCTCCTGGAGCGCCAGCCCCCGCTTCAGCAGGTCCAGCGGCTCCCCGGTCAGATTTCCGGCAAACGCCTCCAGCTCCTTCACCGCCCCCTCCAGGGCCTGTACATCCCGCCCAAAGGCGGCATCCCCGAACCCTTTGTAGATCGGGTCCAGATTCCAACGTTCATTCATGATCGGTTTCCCTCCTCGGAATCCATTTTCCCCCATTGTACCGCACATTCCCGTCCCCGTCAACCGAAACCCGCCGCCCCTTTTCATAGGGATTAATCAGTTCTTAAGAATTCCCCCACTTTCTTCTTAACAATTTAGATGATATAATGGCCCCAAAAGGAGGGGAAGGACATGTACAAGATCCTGATCTGCGACGATCAGCCGGATATTGTGAATGCGCTGAAAATTTATCTTGCCCCGGAGGGGTATATCCTGCTGGAGGCCTACAACGGGGCGGACGCGGTGAAGCTTGCCAGGGAGAACGACGTGCATCTGATCCTGCTGGATATCATGATGCCCGGCATGGACGGCATCACCGCCACCTCGAAGATCCGGGAATTTTCCAACGTGCCCATCATTCTGCTCACCGCCAAGAGCGAGACGGAGGACAAGGTGCTGGGCCTGAACGTGGGCGCGGACGACTATATCACCAAGCCCTTCGCCCCGGTGGAGGTGCTGGCCCGGGTGAAGAGCCAGCTGCGCCGGTTTTCCAGCCTGGGCAGCCGGACGGAGGACAGCAACCTCATCACCCTGGGCGGCATCGTGCTGGACGACCGCACCAAGCAGGTGACGGTGGAGGGGGAGCCGGTGAGCCTGACGCCCACGGAATACGCCATTCTCAAGCTCCTCATGTCCAGCCCCGGCAAGGTGTTCTCCACCAAGGTGCTGTATGAATCCGTGTGGCAGGAGGTGGCCCTGGGCAGCGAGGGCGCTGTGGCCGTCCACATCCGCCACCTGCGGGAGAAGATCGAGATCAACCCCTCCGAGCCCCGCTACCTCAAGGTCATGTGGGGCCAGGGCTACAAGATCGAGGCAAGGCCATGAGAAATACGCTTTGGGTCAAATTCATTGCCATCTTGCTGTGCGCCCTGTGCCTGTTCACCGCCGCAGCCAGCGGCCTCAGCCTGGGTATTCTGACCTACTCCGGCTGGACGGACGACCCCTATGACGATGAGTTGGAACGCGCCATCCAAGACCAGATGTATTGGACTGTCAACTGGATGGTGCAGGCTTGGGCAAACCAGGAATACGGCAACATGCCGGAGCGTATCGCCCAGCTGCGGCGGGCAGAGCGCACCAACTGGGGCTGGACGCTCAACTGGGATGACGTTTCCTACGAAATTCAGGACACGGACGGAAAGGTGCTGAAACAGCTGGATAATTCCGTCCAGCCGGTGCGGGAGCTGGAATATCTCTTCTCCCCGGTGGAATACGAAGAATATCTGGGTGCCGGTTCCCTTTCCAAAGAGGATGACCCGGATGTGAAATGGTGCAGCGTTGCCGACGAAACCCGAATCAATACCATTGAATACTCCTACCATTCCAAAACCCTGGAAGACCCCATCGTGGTGAAGCTCTCCATGGGAGAAAGTGCCGTTGAGGTGCCCATGCCCTATGTGCTGATGGGCCTGATTGCGGGGCACAATACAGCGCTGACCCTCATCTTGGTTATCAGCCTATTGCTGTTTGCGGCGCTGGCCGTGTTCCTGTGCAGCTGCGCCGGATGCAAAAAAGGCAGCACCGAGATAAAGGCCGGGGGCTTCAATGCCCTGCCCCTGGATTTGTACGGCGGCGGCGTGGCCGCGCTGTGCATCGGCCTTGCCTACCTCGCGTTCATAATGTTTCAAAATGCAATCGACCAGACCAGCAGCCAAGGCATCACCTCTACAGTTCTTACTGTCGCGGTGATGGGCTATTGCGGATGTGTGCTGTTCGTCTGCTTCTGCTTTGCCTTTGCCGCCCAGGTGAAGATGGGCCACGGCCACTGGTTCTGGAATACGGTCGCCGGCCGGTGCCTGAAGCTGGCCGGGCGGCTGCTACACAGGCTCTTCCTGTTCCTCCCTGAGCTGTGGCGCTTTGTCCTGCGGATCGTCAGGGATGTATTTAAGGTCGCGGGCGCTTTGGTCACCCTGCTGTGGAGCTGGGCGAAAACGGCGCTGCGCTTCCTGGGCCGCCTGCTGCGGCGCGTCGGAAAGCTCTGCGAGCGGACGCTCTCCCTGCTGCCGCTGACCTGGCAGTGGATCGTGACCGGGGGCGTGCTGGCGGTGTGGCTGCTGCTGGCGTGCCTGGGCAGAAATGAGGGCGCGGCGGTGCTGTGGTGCGTGGCGGCCCTGGTGGCGGTGATGTACGGCTCCAACTGCTTCGGTACCCTGCTGGACGCGGCCAAGCGCATGCGCGGCGGCGACCTGGAGAGCAAGGTGGAGGAAAAATATCTGGTGGGCTGCTTCCGGGAATTCGCCGATGAGCTGAACGGCCTGGCCGATGTGGCCATGGTGGCGGCCCAGAACCAGCTGAAAAGCGAGCGGATGAAGACCGAGCTCATCACCAACGTTTCCCACGACATCAAGACCCCCCTGACCTCCATCATCAACTATGTGGATCTGTTGGAAAAGCCCCACACCGCCGAGGAGGAAAAAACCTATGTGGAGGTGCTCTCCCGCCAGAGCCAGCGGCTCAAAAAGCTGATCGACGACCTGATGGAAATGAGCAAGGCCTCCACCGGCAATGTCCAGGTGGAGATCGCAAGGATCGACGCCGTGGAGGCGGTCACCCAGGCCCTGGGGGAATTTTCCGACAAGCTCACCGCCGCCGGGCTGACCCCGGTGTTCCACCAGAGCGAGGAAGCGATCTTCCTGCTGGCCGACGGGCGGCTGCTGTGGCGGGCCATGAGCAATGTGCTGAGCAACGCGGTGAAATACGCCCTGCCCGGCACCCGGCTCTACGTGGATGTCTCCGCCGCCGGGGACAAGGCCATCATCTCCTTCAAGAACATCTCCGGGGCCCAGCTGAACATCAGCGCCGAGGAGCTGATGGAGCGCTTCGTCCGGGGCGATTCCTCCCGCAACACCGAGGGCAGCGGCCTGGGCCTGAACATCGCCAAAAGCCTGATGGAGCTGCAAAAGGGCCAGCTCCAGCTCCTGGTAGACGGCGACCTGTTCAAGGTGACGCTGGTGTTCCCAAGAGCGGACTGAATAAAGGCAACACCGCGCAATTGTGTCTGCGAGCCGCAGCCGTCTTTTTGCCCCCCTTCTTCAGTTTGAAAAACGAGAAATACATACAGTATTCCTTCGTTTTCCAAACTTTGAATTGAGCCAAAAATCCAGGCTGGGGCTTCTTGCCAAATTGTGTGGTGTTGCCTAAAGGCAACAGGCGCGGTCATTCTTTGAATGGCCGCGCCTGCTTTTTTTATTGCACGATCCTTGCGGCGCTGCCGGTGAGGGTCTTGGTGACGACGATCTGGCGGTCGATGCGCTGCTTCAGGTCGCTGACATGGGAGATGATGCCCACCAGGCGGTCGCCCTCGGTGAGGGTGAGCAGGGCCTTCATGGCCTGGTTCAGGGCCTGGTCGTCCAGGGAGCCGAAGCCCTCGTCCACAAACATGGTATCCAGCCGGACGCCTCCCGCGCTGGACTGGATCACGTCGCTCAGACCCAGGGCCAGGGCCAGGGAGGCCAGGAAGGATTCGCCGCCGGACAGGCTCTTGACGCTGCGCTCGCTGCCGTTGCAGTGGTCGATGACATCCAGCTCCAGGCCGCTCTGGCTCTGGCGGTTCTCCGCCTCGGCGCGGCGCTTCAGCTCGTACTGGCCGTCGGTCATCACCGTCAGGCGCAGGTTGGCCCGACGGATGATCTGCTCAAAATAGGTGGTCTGGACATAGGCCTCCAGGCTGAGCTTGGCCTTGCCCCGGACGGTGCCGCCCGCGGTATCGGCCAGGGCGCGCACCCAGGCATAGCGGCTTTCCAGGGCCGTCAGCGCCGCCAGCTGGCGGCGCAGGCCGGAAAGGGCGGCGGCGTTGGCGGCAATGCGGCCGTCGGCGCCTTCCTTTTGTGCCAGCTTTTCCCGGCGCTGGGTCTGGGCCTGGGTCTGGGCGTCCAGATCCGCCTGGACATCGATTTTCGGCGCGTCCTCCAGCTGCTGGCGCAGCTGCTGGGCGGCGGAGCGGGTGCGCAGCACCGCGTCGCTCTTCTCCCGCAGGGTCTGCCCGGCCTGCTCCGCCGCCCGGCGGAGCAGCTCCAGCCGCTGCCGCTTTTCCTCCAGCGCCTTCCGGGCGTCCCCCGCCGTGGGGAAGCGCAGCGCGAGGGCGGCGGCCTGGGCAGCGGCGGCTTCCCGGCGGGCGCAGAGGGCGCTTCTGTCCGCCGTCAGGGCGGCGATGGTTTTGTTCAGCGCTTCCAGCGCCTGGCGGGCGGCGGGGATGGCCCGCTCCGCTTCCGTCAGCCTGGTGCAGCGCGCTGCCTCCGCCTCGATCTGCCGGGTCAGGTCCTCCAGTTCTCCGCGGACCTGCTCGATTTCCTGGGGCAGCCGGGCTTCCTCCACCCCGGCCTCCTGCAATCCGGCCTCCAGCTGCTGCCGGGCAGCCGTGCCGGTGGAGCGCAGGGCGGCGCAGGCCTCGCTTTCGCGCCGCAGCGTCTCCCGGCTCCGGGCGGCGGCCTTCTGCGCCCGGCCCAGCGCCTCCTGGGTGGGCGCGCCGGGGGAGGGACAGGCGGGGGCGGGATGGTGAATGCTGCCGCATACCTTGCAGGGCTCGCCCTCCCGCAGCTCCAGGGCCAGCACCCCCGCCTGCTCGGCCAGAAACGCCTCGTTCATCTGAAAATAGCGGCGCTCCGCCTCCTGGGCGGCCTGGGCGGCGGCATGGTACTGCCGCTGCCTGCCGCGCAGCGCCTCCCGCAGGGCGGCGACGTGCTCCGATTGCGCCAGCGCGCCGCGCAGCTGCTTTTCCCGGCGCTGGGCCTGGGCCTGCCGGGCCAGCAGCTGCTCCCGCTTTGCCGGGGCGGCGCGCAGCTCCTCCGCGGCCTGCTCCTGCCGGGTCAGCGCCTGGGCGCGGGACCGGGCCTGGGATTCCAGGGCGATGCGCCGGGTGTCGCTCCGGGTCAGCTCCGATTCCAGACCCTCCGCCTCCTGCCGCAGACCGTCCCGTTTTTCGTAGTCCGGCAGCTCGGCCTCCAGCAGGGTGAGCTCCCGGCCCAGCGCCTCCCGGTCCTTCGCCTTTTCCTCCGCCTGGGCCAGCGCTTCCTGGGCCTGGGCCTGCTCCCGGACCTGCCGGGCCAGGGCAGTTTCCAGCTCGCTCAGCGCGCCGCGCCTGCGCTGCTGCTCCCCGGCCAGCTCCAGCCGGGTATGGATGGCGCGCAGCTGCCCGTCCAGTGCGTCCACCGCCGCTTGCAGCTCCTGGGAGCGCTGCCGGTCCGCCTCCAGCAGCCCGGCGATCCGATCGGCGGCCTCCTGCGCCGGGAGCTTTCCCTGCCTTGCCGCCTCCAGGGAGGGGAACGCCGGGTCGTCCTCCGGGCACATCACCCCGGCGATATACTGCTCCACGCTTCTGCGCCCGGCGTCGCAGCGCTGGGCCAGGGCGGCGGCCTCCTGCTTCAGGTCGTCCTGTAAGCGCTGATACAGATCGGTTTTGAAAATCCGCCGGAAGATCTGCCGCCGCTCCTCGGTGGGGGCCAGCAGCAGCCGGAGAAAATCCCCCTGGGCGATCATGGCGATCTGCATGAATTGATTGCGGTCCAGCCCCAGAATGTCCCGGATGGCGTCGTTGACCTCCTGGAGCCGGGTGATGGGCGCTCCGGCGGGCAGCAGCAGGGTGGCCTCGGCGCTCTGCTCGGTGGTTCCCGTGCCGTGGAGCTTGGGCCGCTGATACCTGGGCACCCGGCGCACGGTGTAGCGCTGGCCCCGGCATTCAAATTCCAGCTCCACAAAGGTGGGTGTTTCCGGCGCGGCATATTTGGAGCGGAACATGCCGGGGCTGCGCTGGCCGCCGCTGGCCTCGCCGTACAGGGCGAAGGTGATGGCGTCGAACAGGGTGGTTTTTCCCGCCCCGGTGTCGCCGGTGATGAGGTACAGTCCGCTTTTCCCCAGCTCGTCCAGGGGCAGCGTCATCTCCCCGGCGTAGGGGCCGAAGGCACTGAGGGTAAGATTTAACGGCCGCATGGTCACGCCTCCTGTTCTTTCGCCAGCAGCTCTTCCAGAAAGGTGCGCTGCTGGGGCGACATGGGCTGGTTGTTCTGCTGCTCATACAGCTCCGCGAACAGCGCCAGGGGGGAGCGCAGCGCCTGGCCGGGCGCTTCGATCCGGCCGGTGGCCCGGGTGCGGGCATTGTCGTAGTCCAGCTTCATCAGATTGTGGTAGACGGCGCGCAGCTTCCCCAGGGCGTCGGGGATGTCCTGCTCGTCGGTCAGGGTGATATGCACATAGTCCTCGCGCTTCCCGGCGTAGGATTCTGCGGCTGTCAGCGCCTCAAAGCTGCCCCGCAGCTCCACCATGTCCCGCAGGGGCGTCAGGGGAACGGTGCGCAGCCGCAGGTCGCCCTTCTCCCTCAGCTCCGCCACGGTGACGCTCTTGCGGTCGCCCGCCTCGGAGAAGGAATATTTCAGCGGCGTGCCGCAGTAGCGCAGCTTCGGCGCGCCGCAGCTCTGGGGGGAGTGGAGGTGGCCCAGGGCCACATAGTCAAAGGGGGCGAACACCGCCCCATCCACATTGTCCGCGCCTCCCACGGAAATTTCCTCGGATTCCGACCGGGCCGCCCCGGTGACAAACTGGTGGGTGACGAGAATATTGCGCTTCCGCTGGTCCAGCTCCAGGTGGGCCACCGCCGCGCCCAGAGCGTCGGTATAGGTGTCGATGGTCTCCTCCGGGAACACCCGGCGGACGTGGGCGGGCTTGATGAAGGGCAGCAGGTACACCGCCGCCGTGCCGAATTCGTCCGTCAGCTCCACCGGCCGGACGCGGCCGTCGTACACCGGGCTGAGGTGGATGCCCGCCCGGCTCAGCAGGTGGGCGGCAAAGGCGATCCGCTCCGGCGAATCGTGGTTGCCGCTGATGACAAAGATGTGGGGCGTCAGCTCCGCCAGCCCCACCAGGAACCGGTCAAACAGCGCCACCGCCTCCGCCGAGGGCACCGCCTTGTCATACACGTCCCCCGCGATCATCACCCCATCCGGGGCCTCCGCCCGGACGATGGCGAGGATTTTGTTCAGGATATCCTCCTGATCTTCCATCAGGGAAAATTCATTCAGCCGTTTCCCCAGATGGAGGTCCGACAGGTGCACCAGCTTCATTTCAGTCCCTCCAGCATTCCCAGCAGCCGGGCGTCGGTAAAGGCCCGGTTTTCGGCGGCGGCGTCCAGGAGCGCGTCCACGTTGTCCGCGTCGTTTTCGATCTCCTTGGAGAATAGCTGGGCGTTTTCCGTAAAGCTTCCGCCCAGGCTCCCCACCAGCAGGCAGGCGATCACGATGAATTTCGCCCGGCCCATGATGTCAAAATCCGAAATGGCTTGCAGCCAGTACCGCTCCGCCAGATACCGGGCCAGAGCGGCGGCCTCCGGCGGCAGGCGGGTGGGCGCGGGCGCTTCCAGCAGCGCCGCCCACCGGGGGGTGAGGATTTCCAGCTCCCGGAAGAAGCGGAAAAAGCCCGCCCGGTCCGGGGGCTGGGCCATGGCGCCGGCGGTCTCCAGGACGGCGGCGGGGTCGAATTCCCCCAGCGCCCCCGCGTCCAGCCCCTGCTGCGCCCAGGCGCCGCAGAAAAGCAGCAGCGCCAGCGCCTGCCCCGGCTCCCACTTGGCAAGGACTTCCAGCGCCCGGGCGCGGCTCTGCTTCAAAACCGCCATGTCCGCCGGGTCATACTCCGGCGCTTCCCCGCCGGGCAAAGTGAACCGCACCGCCGCAGCGGCAGGGGCAGTGAGGATCAGCCGGGCGGCCTCCGGGCAGCTCAGCTCCAGTCCCAGCTCCAAAAAATCGCCGTAGTCGTGGCGCAGCCGGGGAAATTCCCGGCAGACCCGGCACAGCGCCGCCTCCCCCAGCTCCGCCTGAATGCGGCACAGCCCGTCGGCCCGCCACATGGGGCAGCGGCCGTTCTCCGCCGCCATCTGCACGCCCCAGGGCGTATCCCGCAGCACCTGCCGCAGCCGGTCCCCCAGCGGGCCGGTCAGCGCCCGATACCGGGCCGCTGCCGCTTCGTCCACATCCACGTCCCATTCCTTGCAGCAGCTGTCCGGGCAGGCGGATGCCAGACAGCGGAAGCGGTCATAATAGCTTGGCTTTGTCGCGTCCATTTTTTTGCCCCCTGAAAACAGTGACCCATTCCCGGGGGAACAGGTCACATCTTTTATGTATCCGAATGGTCATGCCTGGGCGTCCTGGCCCTCGTCCAGGGCCTGTACCGCCCCCACGGCCTCCCGCACGGTGCGCCGTCCGGCGTCCATGGCGTCCTGAAGCTGCTCCAGCTGCTCGCGCAGCCGGGCGGAGAGCTGGGCGATCTGCCCGGCGGCATCCTCTACCTGGGAGCCGGTCTGGTCCAGCACCTGGGCGGCCTGACGGCTCAGCTGCCTGGCCCGCTCCCGGGCGGTGCGCTCCACCCGCTCGGCCCGGCGATAGGCCTCCAGCTCGGGCCCTGTGGGAGCCGCCCCCGGGTGCCCGGCCTGCTGCTCCAGCTGGGCCACCCGCTCCTTCAGCGCGGCATTCTCCGCCCGCGCGGCGCTCAGCTCCTTTTCCAGCTGCGCGACCCGCCCGGCGTCCAGCGTATCCTGCTTGCCCCGCAGATACTCCAGCTCATTGGTCAGCTGGGCCACTTGGGAGGCATGCCTGTTATTCATGAATTCCATATAGCGGACCACGTCCTGCCGGTTAAAGCCGTTAAAAGAGGAGCGAAACTGATTGGGCTGTTCCATCACCGAAAATCCTCCTGATGCGCCTGATTTCCTCGATTATATCACAGGAAAAGAAAGAAAACAACCGTTTCTTTCTGCGATTCCCGGGGCTCACGGGAAAAAATTTCCCCCTCCGCCTCTTTACAAACCGCGCCAAATCTGCTATAATACATCCGCTGAAAAGAGTATGCGCCAGTGGCTCAATGGATAGAGCATCGGATTCCGGTTCCGAGGGTTGGGGG
>ENA-OUQF01000673-OUQF01000673.1-human-gut-metagenome-genome-assembly--contig:-NODE-673-length-24434-cov-3.771689_pt1 | contig 24434 bp, 42 predicted proteins | sample MGYA00237947_ERZ548826 | MGnify/ENA primary metagenome ERZ548826 (study PRJEB26490, sample SAMN05194701) | human gut metagenome | biome: terrestrial biome; feature: human-associated habitat; material... | reverse complement strand
AGCGACTGGCACGCTGCTGGATGCCATAGAGAACGGTGCGCCGGCCCGGCGGGTGACGGTGCCCTTTACCGTGATAAGCGGCGAGAGTGTGGGGCTGGGCCCAGGAACACAAGCCAAGATGTGATAGAAAAGAGAGCAAAAGCTATGAGAAGCAGTGGAGTACTGATGCACATATCCTCCCTGCCGGGGCCTTACGGAATTGGCACAATGGGAGATAACGCCTACCGTTTTGTAGATTTTCTGCAGCGGGCTGGGCAGACCTGGTGGCAGATTTTGCCCATTGGGCCGACCAGCTATGGTGACTCACCGTACCAGTCGTTCAGCTCGGTGGCGGGGAACCCGTATTTTATAGACTTGCCCCAGCTGGAGCGGGATGGGCTGCTGGAGCGCGATGAATATGAACGGCTGCCGTGGTGCGAAAGTGAGCTTTCAGTGGACTACGGACAGCTGTACCAGCTGCGCTATGAGGTGCTGCACCACGCCTACCGGCGCTTTGCGCAGCAGCACCGGGAGCTGTACTGGCTGGTGATGGATACCGCCGCGGGCGAGCCCCGCGTACTGGATGATGCCGCCGCCCGCTTTACCGAGCCGCTGAAGCAGGTGCTTTCCGGCTTCCGGCTGCCGCCGCGGGAGGAGATCCACTTCCGACGGATGTTCCGGGCCATTGTACACGGCTTTGCCTCGCAGGAGGATGAGGGCTTTTTCTCCCACTATCCGGCCTCTACCGAGCTGAGCTTTGAATTTGCCATTCAGCGGTTTATTGATTGCGTGCTGGAAGCGGAAAAGAGGAATCCATCTTGAATTATACCCAAAGCGAAGAATATCTGTTTAATACCATGCCGGTCGGCCGGGCCATTGCCTCGCTGGCCGTTCGGGTATCCTGCTTGAGCTTACTCAGGCCGCGAGTGTATCCCGACGCGTCGATGCCGACGCGGACAATTAAATTTCGAGGCATTGCCTCACCTCCAGTTCCGTCAATCCCGCCAGTACGATACCGTCACCGTCAGATTTTTTACCAGCATATCCAGCGTCTGGTCGCAATCATCCTCGTCCCCGCGTTCCGCCCGGCTGAAATATACATAGATGCCCTCTGCGTCCTCACCAGTTCCCTGGCAGAGGACATCCTCAGCCTCGGCCACCAGGGCGCAAAGGGCATCATTGTCATTGTCAAAAAATTCGATTCGGAATACAGCCGTTCGTATTCCCGCACTGCCGTCAATATCCCGCGCCACGTCCTCCTTGCTCAGACGGAAGATGGCAAAAGGTCCGCTCAAATCTCCCGCCGGAGCAGCCGTCGGAAACACGTGATCCCGCAGCCGTTCGATTGTGTCCAATTTGGACACAATCCACTCGTCAACATTCTTGGCCATATTTCCTCTACCTTTCACTTTTTGCTGGCAACGGCCGCCTGTAGGCACCCATCGTCCGTGCCACCGAACAGCCAGCAAAGATTTTGGTGGCTTCTCACGATTTCCCGAGCCGTATTACGCTTAAAGCGCAACTCGCTTTTCTGATCTTTTTCGTATGAAGTTGCAAATTTTCTTTTGGCGTGGCACCGCAGCGTTTTCTTACTCATGATTCGCCCTCGTTTCAACCCAGTTCCGAAAACAGATCTTCCACCATGTTCACCACCTTCGCAGTAAACGCCCTTTCATACACACGAGACGCCACGTGCATGAAGTGCTTACCTTCTACGCGCCCTATGCCGCCGCCCCGGACACGGTGCTTGAAACCGTATTCCTGGGATGCAGGGTAGTAATAGTGATGCCCCTTCTTACCGGGCTTCTGGAAAACGCCGTTCAGGCCTCGACCCATGACGACCTCGCCCACAGCCTTGCCCTTAAAACGGCGCTTCTCTAGCCCAGGCATGGCAATGATGCCTTTTCTCAGCAATCCGGTTTTTCGGGGGGCATACCGTCTGGCAATGCTGACAGCCTCCGGCACCGCTGCCGCCACCGTCTCGTCCAACTTTTTCTGATTGGCCTGGATATACTCCAGCGCCTCCTGATTGGTGATTTCCGCGATCATCATAAGGCTACGTTACCTCCCGCGCCATCAGTGTCAATCCGTTTTTCTCATTCTTCCAGTCGATGGGCGGCCCAAGCAGCTCGAAAGTGCGCTCCTTCCAGCGGATCCGCATGTTCCCGGTAATCCCGCTGCGCCGCCGGATGTAAAACTGGTAGGCCGTGACGTAAGCCATGGCTCCGTCCTGCTCCGACAGCTGGGTTTTGGTGCATTTGACTTCCGCCCAGATGGGAACGCCTACAGGCTCCCAGGTTCCCTTTGTTCGCTGGTTGGTGCTGGAGCTGCCTGCGTGGAAGGCAAGCAGCTGTATTTTCTGATCTAGCCCTCCGGCTCGCATTCGTCGTCAACTCCTTCTGCCCAGGCGTCCAACGCGCCCCAAATCTGGTCATCCGTCATGGCTTCGTACTCGATCATTCCCGGGAACGCCTGCCAGGGTTCCGGCCGCCGCTTGCTCAGAATCATACTGGCAATGCATTGCGCCAGATTATAGCCAAAGTACCCCTTGGCCTTCTCCCGAACCTTGTACCCCCGGATCAGCTCCAGCAGCTCTCCGGGGGTATAGTCCCAGGCCTCCCGAGGGTCGGCCCCGCAGTCCACAGCCCGGGAGACCAGCTCTGTCAGGGCTGTTCGGGAGCCGCCGTAGGGTTTGCATTCTGTCCGCCGGAATCCTGCGGAGCCGTCTCAGCCGCCGCAGGGGTCTTTCCGGCCAGAAAATCCCGGAGGGCGTCCCGGAATTTGACGGTACCCTCGGCGTTGGCAGCCATCATGCTCTCCAGCTCGTTCTCTTCCATGAGACCGGCCTGGCATGCCAGCTTCAGGATCATATTGCTGATCTCACTGGGCGCCATCCCGTCATCCAGCAGCAGATCCAACAGTTCCGCCCCATCCTTGACGGTATTGGTGTTTTTCGGCCACTGCAAGGCGGCGGTCAGAAGCTTGATCCGATTGCCCAGGATGGCCACAGCATCCAGCACACCCAGCAAGGGGTTCTGCTGGTCGCTCTGGGTCTCCTTCAGATACCATTCCAGTTTTGCCGATGTAAGCCGCAGCTGGATATGGGTATCGTCGTTGAGCGTAATTTCATAACAGCGCATAAATTAGGTTCCTCCTCCCTCGTTCGTTTTGGTTGCGGCCACGGTGGGCTTGCCCGTGACTTTCATAGTCATACTGTAAGGGATGCCGTTCTCCGGATCCAGTTCACCGATGGGCTGCAGGCCTGTAATTACACCCGGGTAGATCAAAGTTTTATTCAGCCACGGGGGAGAAACCAGCTTGGCACTGACAATTTCGCCGCTGTAGAAACAGGTTTCGGCAAAGGCCAGACCCTTGTCCTCCACATGGACGAAGCCGTCAACCTTCAGGTCGCCGCCCTCAATAAAGCCTGTGCCAAACTCCTTCATCTGATTGTTGGTGTCAAAGCTGCTGTTGTCCGTCAGATCCACGGTGTTGCGCGTGTATTCCGGCGGTGTGACCTTAGTCACGCTCATAAATTTCGTCCAGGTGGCTCCGTTGTCGGAGGACAGCTCAAAACTGGTTCCCGATCCGGTGCCTTTCTTCGGTGTTGCCATAAGTAACTCCTTTCATATGCTTCCCCGGAGGGAAGCTGATTTGGTGCAGCCCGCAAAGCAAAAGCCGGGGCAAGAGATCGTTCTCGATCTCCCGCCCTGGCTCCACCAGCACTGGCTCGCACTATGAGGCTCGGCGACGCCGCGCGAGCCTATTGATTGAATTTCAAGTCATGGATCATTTCCCGAACCCCCCTAGGGGTTTCCTCGCCGGGGTGATCCACCTGATGCAGCGTCCAGGCCATCACGCACAGTGAAACCCGGCCATCGGTTCCCGGTACCGGGATATCTTGCCGCAGGAGGTAATCTTCCACGCTATCCGCGATTTTCACCGCCGTGTCCGCCAGGGGATCGTCTTCGTCGATCCGACAGTACCCCAGCAGATCCTTCCGGGTAACGCTCTGCATATTAGCCGCCGACGTCAGAGCCGCCAGCGGACGCGGTGCTCAGGGTCGCCACAGTCCAGCACTTATCTGCAACCAGATTGCCGCCGATCAGCACGTCGCCCAGAATGGCGATCATGCGCTCCACACTCTTGACGCTCTCGTCAATCCGGATGGAATAGGGGCCGAACAGACCCAGCAGATACATAGAGGGATCGCCATACAGCAGCTTGGTGTCGCCGCACTTGGAAGCCAGAGTGTAGTTGACGGTCAGGCCGCCCTCCTTGATGGTGCCGGTGTTACCGCTCTGGGTGATCTCATAAAGCTTCCGGTTGTCACCGGTCTTAAGCTTCACCTGGCCAAACTGGTACAGAGCCTTTTTGTTCAGCACCAGACGGGCGTTGGCCGCTACCTCCTCGTCACCGCCGTAGCCAAAGACCAGATTCCGCAGGGTGTCCGCATTGATGGCCGTCACGTCCGACATAGTCTGGAAGATGGCCTCGCCGTCGGTGTTCTTGGCATTCTGAATGCCGAACATCTCCGGAGAACTCTTGCCATCACCATTGATGATTCGGTCGCTGCCCTTCCGCAGCAGCGCGGTCATGGCATACTGCTGCACCTTGGCCGCGTAGTTGGCAGGAGAGAGACGGGAAATGTTTTTATCAACAAAACTGGTGACGCTCATTTCCGTGGCCATGATCTTGGCCTTACGGAAAACGGGGTCACTGGCCGTCCGGACAGTGCCGCCCACTTCCGTAACGCTGCCCGCCTGTGCCTCCTGGATACTCTTAAGGTACGGCTCTTCCCAGGAAGTCATTCCGTTGAAGTCTTCTGCCCGCACCAGGTTGATCAGCGTGGATGCCTGAGCGTTAAAGCCATCATGAACCTCACTGCCGCCACCGGTGGGCTGCACCAGCGTGCCGCCGAAGGTCAGGCTGTCCTGTGGACGCTTGATCTGCTTCAGCACATCCATGGGATTGAAAGATACCCGCTCGTGGTTCTGCAGGCGCTCACCCATATCCTTCATGTCGTAGGGGTCGTTGCCGTAGAGCGGAGCATGGGCGATGTCGTACCGGTCAAACTCCTTTACCAGCCCCTGCAGCTCGTCGATCTGGCCGTTCAGAGCCTTGGCCTTGTCCAGCTGAGCCTTATACTCCAGCTGGTTTCCCTTGTCCAGCGCATCCTGCGCTGCCTTGAGCATTCCTGCTCGCGTGCCGACCAGCTCATTGAGCTTCTGCCGGCTGGTGTTGATACTAGGCATAGATATTCCTCCTAAAATAAAAATTAAAAATTACAAATTACAGCCCGTTCGGCTGTTCCAAATCCCGGAAACGGCCGATTTCGGTTTCCAGTTCAGCCCGCGCCTGGGCTTCCTGAGCAGCATCCCGCTTGGCCTTGAGCACGGAGATATCCGGAAGCACCCGCATGGCTCTTACCAGGTTCCCACAGACGCTGGCAGCCATCATCTGAGGATCCTCTGAAGCTTCGCCGCCGATCACATTGTCCGCCAGACCGTAAGCTACCGCGTCCTGCGCCCCGATAAAGGTCTCGGCCTCCATCATGGCACGCAGAGTTTCTTTGTCTGTCTTCCCCTGGCACCGCTTGGCATAGCATGCCAAGATGCTCTCATCGCAGACCCCCAGCGCCTGAGCCATCTGCTGGTGTTCATACTGATTCCCAGCACCGCCGCCCCAGGCGCAGTGGATCATCATCTGGGCAGGCAGACAGATGTCGATGATGTCGCAGGCCATGATCATGTAGCTGGCCGCCGAAGCCGCCATGCTCTGGATCACAGCTCTGGTGGGATTGTTGCAAGCCTGGATCAGGGAGTAGATCTCCGCGCCCCCGTCCACGCTGCCGCCAACGCTGTTGATCTCCAGCACCAGCTCCTCACCTTCGGGCAGCTCCGCCAGAGCCTTCCGAAGATCCGACGGACAGAAGAAACCGGCGGAGTAGCCCCAGGCTCGGTACAGCTCTGCCCAATCGTCCGGAATCAGCTCACCGGATAAGTTAATCACCATTATTCGTATCCTCCTTTTCGTCAGGCATTTCCGGATCCGTGTCCTCGTCCGGCTTGTCTGCAATATCTGCCGGGGCTTGTCCGCTACCGTTAGCTCGCTTGACACTCAGAGCCGCCCAGTCCTTAAGCGGCACGTAATTGAGGGATGCCGCATATTCGTCGCCGCCCTCCACACCCGGAAGGTCTTCCAACGCCCGGATATCGTCTACCGAATAGGCGCCGATATTCCGCATGGCGGTGTAGTAACTTGCTCTGGCCGCAGGATTGCCCCGCAGCAGCGCCATGATGTTTGTGCGGATGCACCAGCCCTGCTCCTGCTGGGAAGGGGGCAACAGCTTGTAGCTCTGCTCCTGTTCCCGCTGCAAAATTCTGGGGGTCAAGCTGGTCACATAGTCCAGATTCTGCTGTTCATTGGAGTTGTAGCTCTGTTTGCCCGCCTGGAGCTTGTAGAGCGGATAGCCAAAATATCGAGAAATATCCGCAACGGTCTGCTCCTGCTGCTCAATGAACAGTGCGTCCTTCTGAGAGATGGAAAGACTCTGGTACTTTAAGCCACGATCCAGAATGGCGATCCTGTGGGCGTTTTCCGCGCCCCCCTGGGTTCGTTCCCATTCTTCCCGCATGTAGTCTTTCACGGTTTTGTCCGTCATTTCCCCGGTTTTGGGATCGCGGACATTGCCGCTTAGATCCGCATCCACCGTTAGGATACCGGAAGGCTGCCCACCGTGTTCGTAAAAATTCTTGTTATAGAATTGAGCCGCCAGACCGGAGGCCACGGTCTCCGAAGCGTAACTCAGTACGCTCATCCCGTTTACGCCGTCCCGGCTCAGATCCTTGTAGTCGCAGATATCCTCTTGCGCCACGTAAAAAAGTTCCCGGGTCACGGGGTCCGTCACTGCATACCACAGCGTTCCATCTTTGGTGATCAGTCGCCGCACCAGGTCTCCCGGCAGCGGCACCAGTTCCACCGGCTCCAGCGTCACAGGATCCCGGAGGATCCAATCATAAGCGTCTCCCGTCGTCAGGATAGAGCGAACGATCAAGGATCTCCGAATCAGCGGTGTCATCCGTGTGTTGGGGCGAACATTCAGCAGCTCAAGCACGGGATGATTTGGCCATCGCTTATTGGTGTATCGGTTGAAAACGTAGTTTGGCAGGCTCCCCAGATCGGAGCTCAGCCCGTAAATACAGCCATACACCGCCGAGAGCTTCTCAGCCTGGTAGCATCCTCCGTTGCTCACCGGCACCGTCAGGCTGGCAATGCCGGGGGTTCGGCTTCCCTTGGTGGGGCTTCGGCTCCGATTCAGAGGCGCGTTCAGCGCCCGTAAAAGATTCATTTTCAGTCATCCTCCTGTTCTGCTCGCTGGGTTTCAGCATAGATCGCACCGCCGATAAGCACCAGCAGCACCCCTGCGGCAATTATCGCCAGAGGCTTCCAAATCAGCCAAAGCCCCAAGAGCACCAGAAATGCACCAAGCAACTCTGTGCCCAAAACGATTATCGCGTCCACAATTTTCCGCATTTCGCTGTCTCCTTACATACTCCACCGCCCGGAGGCCACCAGATCGGCAAAATTATCCTTGGGATCCAGCATATAGGCCGCCACGGCAATGATCCAGGCCACCGCAATGTCAATGCGGCCTGTCGATTTGTTTTTCATTGGCTTCAGGTTTTCGTTTCCGTCCACCGCGCACCGGACGTTGCCGAAGCACCACCGCGCGCAGGTATTATGTTCATGTACCATCTGCCCGGAGCGCAGCAGCTTATCAATCTCTTTCATGGCGGGGCTCATTTCCGCCATATTCTGCCGGATCTCTACCACATTGATGCCGCTGTCCATCAGCTCTCCGGAAATTTCCCGGCTCAGATAGGGGTCAACTCCCAGCACCCGCAGGTCATATGTCTGCGCCGCCTCCTTGATGGCCGCCTTGATATCCGGGAAGTGAATCATATCTCCCTCGCACAGATTCAGATATCCGGCGCGGTTCCAGTCCACATATGGCACATGATCCTTTTTCTCCATGGCGGCCACCGTAGCCCTGGGGCGCCATGCTTGGAAAAGGACGACCCATTGCTTTAGCCCCGGCTGGGGCGGGAACACATGAACCAGCGCCGACAGATCTGTGGTGCTGGACAGATCCAGCCCGGAGTAGCACTGCTTGCCCCGTAGCGTCTCTCGCATGGTCTTGCGTAGCGTCGGGCCGGGAAGATCCATAGCGTCCAACGATGGGACATGCCATTGTGTTCGATCGTACAGCGTGAGAGGAAGCCAGCCGACGTCCTTCACGGCAATCCACTGATTCAGCCGCAGCCAGCGGAACAGCCGTTCAGATGCTTCGCTCTGTTTGGCATTTCGAGCCTCGCTGCGCAGCGTCCGGATAGGGATCGTTACGCCCAGGCTGGGGTTTAACCGGTACCATAGGGATTCGTCGTAAATATCAATTTTCGCCAGCTCCTCCGGATCGTCCGGCATGCCGTAGATTACGGGCAGCCATAGCGGGTCATCCAGCCCAGGATCCCCGCTGCCATCTCTGGCCGCCAGGATGTTCCGGCATTTCTCATGGATTTCCCAACCGATGGAGAGGCGATCGGGGTCGTCGCCCGCCGTAGTCAGCACGATCCACGTGGGTTGCCGTCGGGCAGATCCGGCGCCGAAGGTCATCACGTCCCAGAGTCTCCGGTTGGGCTGGGCATGGAGTTCGTCAAAAATCACGCAGCTTGGGTTGTAGCCGTGCTTGTTCTCGGCATCCGCCGACAGCACCTTCACAAATCCGCTGCCATCACGGAGCCGCAGCTCCCGCCGGGAGTCTACGACCTTTACCCGCTTCCTGATCCAGGGGGCGCTCTCTACCATCTTGCGCATGGCGTTGTAGCAGATGCCGGCATTTTCCTTATCCGCGGACACGATATACACCTGGGGGTTCCCTTCGCCGTCGGCCAGTAGATGGTAGAGTCCAAGAGCAGCCGCCAGTTCCGTCTTTCCGTTTTTCTTGGGAATTTCCAGATATAGGTACTGGTAGTGCCGGAAGACCTCTTCACCATCCCGATCCACCGCGCCGTAAAAATTCACGACAAGCTGCTTCTGCCAGGGCTGCAAGGCGAAGGGCTGCCCGTCGAACCCGGCGGAGGACAGTTTCAGAAGCTGGACGAAGTCAACAACCAGCTGCCCCCGCACCTCGTCAAGCATGTCTCAACTCCAGCAGCCGCGCCAGGGGATCATCTTCCTCGGTGTCCAATTTGGGCACAATCATACGGCACCGGGAGGAGATCGTACACCCGAGATCATTTGCTGCGCCTCGCGCGATTTTCTCGCATACGGCAGCCGTCTTAGTCCAGTAGGCAATCTGCTCCTGCGCCAGAGCGTAGGCTTTCGCCCGATTCTCTCCGTTCACGCCGTACCCGGCAGAGAGGGGTACAAGCGCAGATGCCTTCCGATCAGCCGCCTCCTGTTCCATGACTTCCCGCGCAATGGTGAGATAGGCAGCCCTTTGCCGACTGGCCTCAGAGTAGCTCCATTCGGCATCACAAAGCCTTGCCAGTGTACCGGTGTCCAATTTGGACACGGGCAGCCCGGAAGAAATCAGCTCTTTGGCGTACGCGCGGAACAACTTCGCCGCAGCCGGGGAGAGCCACTTCGGGCATGTTAGCTTCACCGGCTTAGGCACCGATGCCTCGGTAGCCGTTCGCTCCTCGATTTCAGCCTTAGTCCAGTGCTTCCCGCCGCTGGCCAGATTTACAGCCATCGGCCGTCTGCTTCCGCTCATTTCTCCGTGACTCCTTCCGTCTGCAATTTTCTGAGGCTAACGCCCGCCGTCTAAAAATCTCCCGTGGGGAATTTTTCTCGTGCGGAGGTAGGGGCGGGGTCGCGGCCAGCACGTTTCAGAACTTTCCGCCTAGGGGGGGCGTTTGCTTTCCGTTGTCCACGTTATGCGCACACGCCCGCAAGCCTGCGCACGCCTGCCCAAGCCAAACGCTCAAACGCTACCGTTTGCCGACGCTGTAGTACCCGTTTTCTGCCAGTGTTTTCGCCGCATGACACGCATGGCACAGGCTCTGAAGCTCGCCATGCAGGAACAGCTCCACATTGCCGCGATGCGGCACCACATGGTCAACGTCCGTTGCCCGGACGCGCAAGCCTTTGGCTGCGCACGCTCTGCACCATGGCTCAGCCAGAAGATGCTTGCTGCGCCTGTACTCCCAGCCGTAGCGAGGATCTGTGTACAGGTAGTGCCATGCAGCTGACGCCTTGCGCACCTGCTTTGGCTTGTGTTCCGGGCAGTATCCATCGGCGGTCAGCACCCGGCACCCAGGATACCTGCACTTGCGCAACGGTTTGTTCATCCGATCACCTCCACGGCAAAAGAAAAGCCGGAGCTCAGCAACCCACCGCACTGGTGGATCACTGGCCCCGGCTCATATAGCACTGGCCCGATTGCATATCGACGATCATCTCATGCTTGCATTTGCGACAGTAGACTTGAAGCCTTTTGGCCTCCGTGTCCCGCCGGACTCGCTGCACCCTGGAGGCCTTGCAGTATGGGCATTCCAGGTACCCGTCCCTCACTGCCAACATTGTACCACGAATCTGATCATTAATCATATGACGTTTTGCCTCCTCCGAGAAAATAATATAAACACCTCAAGTTAAATAGTAGGAAGGGCCAGCGCTCAGTGAGAACCGTACGTTGCAGCCCTGCGCCTCGGCGTCTTCCGGCGCCGTGCGTACATCGAGGATAGCACACCACCGTCATATCCGTCAAGTGCCTGGAACTTGATGATTTGGAACCGGCCATAGACCGTGATCTGCGGGCCTGGGTTATCCAGCACCATGACGCCGGCGCTGTCCGGTGGCTGGATCACATAATCGTCATCCACCACCATGCTGTCTACCTCCGGCTTGGCTAATCCCTTGGAGCTGCGCCATCCGCGCTTACCCGGGAACTCATTAGCCTCTTTGAGAAAATACGTGGCCAGGCTACCGTAGGTGTGGTCGGCGTCCAGAACGATGGGGTGACCGTCTACATGACCGTTGCCCCACAGTGCCTGAAGCGTCTCCATCGGTACGTCCCCGGAGACCACCATGTGGTGGTGCCAGCGATGGCAGCAATTCGGATCCTCGGACCAATGCGCCCGCTCAATATTGTAAAAATACATGGTAATCTGATTCGGCCGGCTCTCCCGCAGCTTCCGGCAAAACCACTGAGTCCGCTTGTTTGCCCGATCCCAGCAATCTGGGAGATGTTTATCATCATACGTCAGCGTCAAAAACCAGTCACCGGGCTTGACGTTGGCCGCCAGGAGAAATTCCAGTTGATCGCGCTGAGCCTTGGCATTGATGTATTTCTGCGCCGCCGATGAGATTTTTTTCTTTTCCCGGCGGCTCTGAAATCCGTCTGATCTCTTAACTCTGGGAGACGAACTCATCTTGGTAAGTCCTCCTGCCGTCTTGATACGCAGCGTTTGCGCCATGTTGATCCTCCATTGTAACCGCCGGAGCCCCATGGCCTGCGCGCTGTTTTTGTCGATACTTTCTGGCCGCTGCGATCTGCCCGCAGGCCGGCACGTCATAAATTTGATTTTTCCGCCTGGGAAGGAACACCCGGTGGCAAATCGGGCATTCCCGGTAAAAGTCCGCCGGAAGATCCGGCTGCTCACCATATTGCTCGTAGAGCCGAGCCTTATACCGGCCGTAGCTTGTTCCGGCATCGTCTGCGGCCTTGCTTTCCCGGCACGAACGGCACCGCCCTTGGCGATCCGTTTGACCCTGAACCCCGCAGACCCAGCACCGCTGCTCCATCCCGGTCACCTCCAGTGTTTTCGAGTATCCCTCGCTGGTGGTAGATCCGGGACTTCCACCGTCCTCGGATCGAGACCCGCAGCGCGGAGTTGCCCTATCAGGGATCCATACCGCATTCTACGCTGAGTAGCCCAGAGAGCCATCCGGCACCCGCAGCACCGGCCGTCTGCGCCAATCTCAGCACCGATGGCATGGCAAATCTTGCATTCTTGATGCTTGGACACATTGCACACCCCCTACCCGCAGGCACGGCGGCGGAAGAATACCGTGTAGGTTTCCTGATACTGGGTGACGGAAATCAGATCATAGCCGTGCCGGTTGATATAATCCATCGTCCGCAGCAGCTCCGACCGTCCCTCGCAGACCTGAAAGTCGTAGATGTACCAGTGCGCCAGGAAGTTCGGCCCCACGACGACCTTTGTGTTTTTAGCCATCGCCGCCCTCCTTCTGCTCACCCTTTGAATCCGTAGCTTTGTTTCCCGGCCCAAGAAATATCATAACGAGTTCAGAACCCACAAGGAGACCGCCGGAACACGCAATATCGGTCAGGACGCGGAGGGCTTCCGGATCCGTTAGGCGAATGGGTGTTCCGCAGCATGGGCATATACCGCCAGAATTTAATAGCGCCTTCATTTGCGCATCTCCCTTTGCGTTTTCAGCCATCGCTGTCCTCTTTCTGCCGTTTCCGGATGAAGATGGAGGTGCATTTCGCGCCGTTGCCCGCAAGCCACTGGAGGACGCGGGCGAAGGACGGCATCACCAGACGGTGCGCCTTTTCGACTTTGAAAATGATTTCCCAATCACATCGTGCCATCCGCAGCCTCCTGTTCCTGCTTCAGCAGAGCCGCCATTCTTTCAGAATCGCGTACGCTCCATCCAAAGTTCCGCATATCGGTCAGCAGACTAAGCACCTCCGGATTTGTAGACTTAATGGGCTGCCCGCAGCATGGGCACGGGTCGCCGGTTTTCAGCGGTTTCATTTGCGCATCTCCTTTCGCGTTTCGGTTTTCGTGATCTTCTTTCCATGGAGGCGGACGGTGTAGCCCGCCTCCAGCAAGGCCAACTCGACCAGCCGAGGATACCGGCAGCTTTCCACCGCCTGCAAGACGATCTCCCCGGTGGGATTTGTCACGGGGTAGGGGTAATCATCAATCATTAACGGCACCCCTCACGATCTTTTACGTACCATACCGCCACCGTGATCATCAAGGCGACAGGGGCAGCGATAGGCCAGAACATTGCAATGAAAGCCACTGGCAAGTAGTCACTGTCATCCCAGTCAAAAACTTCACCACATTTTGAGTTCACAACAATCAATGCCGCCGCCCAGATTCCCGCAATGATAACATAAGCCGCAATAATCAAGAGAACTGTCATGGTTAGCTCCTTTCGGTTGTTTCAGATTCACCCTCTAAACACATGATCTTTTCAATGGCGACGTCAATTCGCTGATTAAAGGCGTCGCACTCGCTGCCTTCCACGAAAGTGGCCTCGGCTCGGGGCGCACAATGAGAAGCAAACGGACAGACAGAATAAGCCTCAGCGCTGCATCGCATCATTCGTGCGCACCTTCTTTCTCCTTACCCTCCAAAAGCTCCGGATTATCGTATATATTGCCGATGACTTCACAGCGCTCTCCGCAGTGAGAATTGAAATATGGATGGCAATATATCTTATTAGAGAGAATCGAAAAATGCCAGCTGGAATACCGAAATTCGACTTCGTAGATCAAGTTACCAATCCTGCAGATGTCTCCTTCAAAAATTTTTCTTCCATGCTTATCACGCGTTCCGGTGAACTGGCCGACAGTTTTCGGATCTATCGAAACAGCAGAATATTCAACAATGTGCCTCACGGGAATCGAGCTTGCGCCGCTAAACATCGGCACGATAAACACTTGCCCGGACAAATCGCCATCAAGATCAACCAAACTCCCTACGCGCCATTTCCCGGATTTAATGTCTTTACCTCTGAACAAAATCTGTCGCGCCATCATCCCTCAGCCCTCCGATTCCAAGCTTCAGCAAGCTCCTGACGATCGTCCCGGCATACAACAGGATCACCGGTAAAGGAAAGATCGAAACTGAATATCGGGCGAAACGAGACTGGACGATATCGCACCCAACATGAAGAGCATCCGATATCCATGTCAAAAGTCACGAGTCCGCAGCCGTTGGGGCGGGTTCCCTGAAATGAGGAAAACAAGATCTTTCCCGGGGCGCCGCAGAACGGGCAAGGTTTCAACTTGATATCACTCATCGCTTTCTTCCTCCGCAAATGCAAGCATGCCGCGACATTTGGCTATCAGCGCATAGATTTCATCATAGGACTCCGCCACACGGAACGACGGCCCAACCGCCAGATCAGGCGGCCGCCGCAGCGCAACTAGTGTCGTACCGCTTACTGGGAAAAATACAGAAACGTCATCCAAGTTCACCAATATCGGGAATGCGTCACAACCACCTAATGGAATTCTATGCAGCTCAATAAACTTACCCATTACTACCCTCCTTAATCCATCCGCAGCGGCCATTGCAATCATCCTTATCGCATTGCAGGCAGCACGCCGCCGGTTCCAAACAGAAGGCCGCCGCGCCGCATCTCCCGGAGCCGCTCATGCCGGTGATGCAGCAGCCAGCATCGGGCGGTGACGGAATCCAGAACTGAGGCGAACAGTCAACTTCCTTGGCGAGAAGTCCGCTAGAAGAACGAAGTCGCCACTGCTCTCCGTCCCAATGCCAGCGATCAAGCAAAGGCTCCTGAGCGCCGGACATGTAGCAGACAGCAACGTAGATACCAGGCTTGTCCGGCTCGCCCGTCCGCCATCCGGTGTCCAAATCGGGCACATTTTTCGCGGGGTTCACTTCATCCGTCCGCCCCAGCATATAGTCAATGCTGCACCCCAGCAGATCAGCCGTCTCGATCAGCCGCTTAGCCTCCCGAGCCCAAATAGATCCGGGCATCCGGTCGTTCAAGCTGACAGACGAGCCGTCCTCCAGGCCTGCAAGACGTTCCATGTCCCGTGCATAATGCCACCCTAAAGAGGTCGTTACAAAATCATCGACGGAAATATTACGCGCTTTTCTGAGCTTGCCAACACGGCTGTACGACAAAGCCAGAAGGTCGCGTTCCGGCTGCTCTTTTGCCTTCTGTTCCGCTGCCGCCTGTTTTTTGTCTGCCCGAGCCTTATCCCGGAGAGCCTTCTTGGCATCGGCAGCCCACTCGCACGAGTATCGGCAGGACGCCAAATTGAAGCAGTCAAGGCAGCACCCGCGACAGGACATTGCGGTGTATTGCGGCAGCCCGGAAGCTTGATTCAGCCGAACATAGAGGTGGTCACAGGTGGAGGAATGGTTTATGCCACAGGGCGTTTTCTTGCAAACCCTTTCCAAACGATCCATTTCGCGGAAAATGCTCTCCAGCCATCCATCTGTACAAAGGAATTTCTTTTTCCCGGAATCCGTCTGGGAAATCCATACCGACTTTTGCCTTGCGGGAACCTGTCCTGCCAGCGTATAGGCTACACTTTCCCGCAAGCTTCCGGCTTCCCAGAGCCGCATAAACTGGGGAATCAGCTTACTGCGGATAACGTTCAGCCTGGCCAATTTGGATTTACTGACGCTGATGGCCTGCGCCACATGATCCCGCATCCGGCCGGGAAACTCATATCCTTGCTCTTTCAGCTGATACAGCAGCTTTTCCACCTGAGCGGCCTGCTCTGCCAACTCCGCGCCGGTCATGGTTCTGGTATTGGCGTTAGCATAGATCAGGCGCAGCTGCTGAAGCTCCGGGGACGCCTCGTCCCTCTCCACCAGGCAGGAGATCTCCTCCCACTTTTCCGGTTCATCCTCTGCCAGCAACTCGATCGCTGCCCGGCGCCGGTGACCGGAAACCACCATGTACCGCCCGCCATCGATGGGGCGCACAAGGATGGGCTGCTGCAATCCACACAGCTGGATATTGGCCGCCAGCTCCTCGATGCCCGTCAGGCTGTAGAAATTGTTCGGGTCGGGGGCAATCAGCTCCCGCTTTATGTACTCCAGCTGTTTCTTGGATGTGCCCAAATTGGGCACGCCCCTCAGCACGTCCGCAAGATCAAACATTTTCCTGCCCTCCCCGCATGTAAGCTTTCACGAAACGCCGGTAATCCACGCCGGCGGCGCTGTTGGGGCTGGTCGCCAGAAGCGGCCGCTGCTGCCAGGTCATCCGGTCAACCTTGTCGCTTCGCCGGATGTGGGGGAACACCGTCAGCCCTGCATCCGCCAGCATCTTTTCCGCGTCCTGCATCTGAGCATCCCGATACCACATGGTGGGCAGCACCCCGGCAAGCTTCAGCCGCGGGTTGATCTTCCGCATATTGCTGATCTGCCGCATCAGGTTGCCCATGCCCCGGAGGGAAAAGGCATCCAGCTTGATGGGGATGATGATATCATCGGCGGCCACAAGGGCGGCGGCGCTGGCAGCGTTGAACGCCGGCGGGCAATCGATGAGGATGTAATCATATATCCCCTTGTCGTCCAGCCCTTTCGCGGCCTCCACGAATTGCCGGAGCACGTTCATGCGCACCCGCCCCAGCTCCACCTTGCTCAGATCCAAGTCCATGAGGCTGTCGTCGCCGGGGATCAGGTTGACACCGTCCACGGTCGTTCCCCGGATGCAGTCGGCGCAGAAGGTAACAGGGTCGGGGTAGCTGTCAGGCAGCCGGAGGATGTCGGCCAGCGTCCCCTTGTCGGAGGTTCCGCCGAAAAACTCGGTGCAGTTGCATTGGCAGTCCGCGTCGATCAGCAGCACGCGGGCTTTGTAGTCCCGGGCAAGGATTGCGGCCATGTTGACCGTAGTCACGGTCTTGGCGACGCCGCCCTTCAGGTTTAAGATTGCGGTTGTTCTCATGTAATTTCACCCTTTCTTTGAATTTTGCTTTATTCATACATTACAGCAGCCACACCTCTGGCGGCATGCTGTTGCAGAGCCGATCAAATTCCTCTCTATCTTCCCAACGTGGAAAATCCGCCGTGATTTTCTCATAGAGATCCTCGATACGCTTCACAGCGGCAAGGAAGCCGGTATTTGTACCGTTGAGGATATCGATATAGGATTTCAGCCCGTCATATCGGCTGCTCAGGGCCATGTAATTGATCGCCACACGAAAGCAGATAGCATAAGCCTCAATGATTTCCGCCTTTGTGTGTGCCATAAGGCGTTTCACGCACTCCTTCTGTGCAAGGCCTCTTTCGTATCTGTCATCCAGCCCGAAATAGTCGCCTTCGTAGCTATCAAAACCAAGCATCATACTGCCGCGAGGGCTTATTCCGCCGAAGAAGTCATCAAAGAACTCCGGAACCCATTCATTATCCAGATCGTCAAGCATCTGCTGGCAGTCGCCCTCCAGCGTGGAGAACGCCATACGCAGCTCGTACGTTTCTTCCTCGTCTCCGATCAGCTCGTCAAGCTGGGTGCTCTCACCGTCATTCTCGCACCAGTACAGCACATCGGACGCAGATTCGTACATTTCCATCAACTTGGAACCGATGGATGCCAGATTCAGGTCGGCGTGGATAGCCTTCTTGTACCGCAAGTTTCTGGCTTTCTCCCGCCGAAGTGATTCTGCCATATCAGAGTTAACGCTCACGGGCAAATTCCTCCTTCTGCTCCGCGTCAAACGGAGTTTCCACATCCATGCAGAGCTGGGGGTATTGGTCTACCTGGCTCGGCATCACATAGCTGGAATAGTCAAATGGCTTCAGCGGTTGCTGCCCCTTGCCAATGAAGCGGAACTGCTGCCGCGCGCCGTCAAAGGCCAGCTTCGTAATGCTCAGAGCGCCGTCCTTGTTCTTGGCGATGATCAACTCCCGGGGCTTGTCCGGCTCCTCCAGCGGGTGAAGGAAGAATACGCCGTCGGCGTCCTGCTCGATCTGGCCGCTGGAACGGAGATCTTCCAGCCGGGGACGCTGGGCGTGGCCGGACTTGTCCGTCTTCGTCCGGCTCAGCTGGCACAGGGCGAGACAGAAGATCCCGAACCGCTGGCACATGGTGTGCAGCGCCTTGGAAACCGCCGTCACCTGGGTGTATTCGTCATTACCCGGGGCGGCGACGATTTGCAGATAATCCACGATCACGATGTCCAGCCGCTTGTACAGCGCCCGATCCTGCATCTGCTGCACGGTACGCCCGGCGGCGGAAAACAGGAACAGCGGCGCGGAGTTGATCCGGGACGAGATGGAGCACACGGCCTCCATCTGCTTATCATCCAGCGTCCGCTCCTTGACCGCATCCATCGGGACACCGGAAGCGCAGGCGACCAGCCTGTCCATCAGCTTCTCCCGGCTGGTTTCGTGGGAGAAGAACCCCACCCGCTTGTTGCACACGACTGCCCAGTACAGCGCCGCCTGAAGGGCAAAAGCGCTTTTACCCGCCGAAGGTCTAGCGCCCACAATGAAGTAGTCGCTTTTCTCCGCCCGAATCATCCGCCGAAGCTGAGGGATAAACCAGTCCAGATAGTCGGGCTTTTTCTGGTATCGGTGCATCCAGTCGGAAAATCCCTGCGCCAGGCTCCACACGTCTCCGTCGTCCCGCACCGTTTCAGAGGCGGCATTGGCGAGCAGCTCCGCGCCTTCCTCCTCCGTGGAAATCCGGGACAGCGCCAGCCCGGTGTCCCGAAGCTTCAGCACCCGGGACTGCTGCTTGACGATATCCACGTACATTTTGCAGTTCGCGGCGGTGGGGGTAATGTTCATCAGCTGGACGATAAAATCCTTGTACGAGTCGCCCACGACATTCAGCACCGCGACCGGGTCAACCGGCTTTCCGGTGGTGTAAAGCTCCCGGATAGCCCGGTACAGCGACCGGTAACTCTCGCAGAAATCTTCCTCTGCCAGGCCGAACACCAGGAAGCTCGCGCACCGATCGTCGATCAGGACGGAACCGAGGACACTCTGCTGCGCCTGCATCCAGGCTTCATAGGAAACGCTACTCAAAGTATTCCACCTCCGGCTCCGCGTGCCCAACTTGGACACCGTAGTTATCATGCAGCCAGCGGTTAAAATCGTCCGGCTTCGTGATGGGGTAAAGCTTTTCCCAGTTGGATTCAACCGACTGGGACAGTACATAGCGCATGGCAGCGAGCCGATACTCCGGGAAGTCCGCCGAGTAATCCAGCAGCTTCTTCGCGTGCCGCCCGGCGGCGTTCACCGTCAGGATGGGCTTCTTCTTGGCCTTGCGCATTTCCGCGAAAGCGTGCAGGTCGCCGATGAGCTTCGTCGTTTCCTCTGGGTCAGCGTCCAGCCGGACAGCCCAGTTGTTGAACCAATCGAGCAGCTCCTGATCCGTCAGATACGCCTTCGGCGCTCTCGCTTTATTGTTTATTTTATTATTATTACAATTATTATTTATAACCCCGTCAGATTTGGCGGGGTTAACCCCGTCAAAATTGACGGGGTTTCGGGGGCAGACTTCCACCGTGAAGATTTTGCGGAGGGTTCCGCGTCCACCTGACCTGTCTTCAATCCGTATGTAGCCGCCGTCCAGCAGCTGCTTGAGCGTCCTCTGGAGGCTCCTTTCCTCCACGTTCAAGTACCGCATCAGCGTCGAATTTTTTGCGAACGCGAACCCGTAGCTGTTGGACATGCAGGAAATCAGCCCATACAGGAGCTTCGCCCGATCACTGATCTCCCGATCAAACAGGACGCGCGCGGGAATATTCGCCCACGCGGAGAATTGCTCCCGTGGGATCTGTTCAGCCATTGTAGTGCCTCCCTTTGTTAAATTTGTTCTTCGCCCCGGTGAGGGCTGTCCCACGGCCATTTCACCGAACGCCGAAGCGGCGGCAGAGGCAAACCGTTGTTCTCCAGATTCACCAGCTGCCCATAGGTAAGCCCCCGGGCTTCCGCCCGTGCGTCCTGCTCCCCCAAGGTATACCGGGGCTTCGGCGGCGCCGGGGGCGACACGACGGCAGTTTTGTACCGCTTATTCGGGCGGCACTCATAGCAGAGCCGTTTCCGCCCGGCGGGCAGAAGCTTTCCGCACTTTGTGCAGCGCGTCCGTGGATCTTTGTATCGGATGTCCGTAGTTTTCACCCTCTCCGGGATAAAGTGGAGAGCAGCGCAGGAGTCGAACCTGCTCCCTCCCGCCGTGCTGCGGGAGCGCATCCTCATGCGCCAGCTGCCCATATGGGAGGGCTGTTCTTCCCCGGTACGCCCTCCGGCTCCCGGCATGACAAATAAAAAGAGTCGCACTACAAGACTCACCGCGAGGGGGACTCGAACCCCACTATGCCGTCGGGCGGGTGCTTGATTTAACCCTGCGGGAGGGTGCTATCTCACCCAGCCCGACGCCCACGCCATCGGGTCGCGGCATGTGTGCAGTACCGTACCAGCCTGTCCCGCCGAATGATTTTATTCAGCGTCACGAGCGGTCGGCTTCCGGATCTTTACGATTCTCAGGAATCCTGGTTCAGATTCCTTTTTCAGAGCTTGCCGGATGTACGCTTTACACTGCGGCTTGCTTCCGCTGAATACGTCCAGTCCGCTCTCAGTCACCACCTGCCACATATCGGCGCCTCCTTTGTTGTACTTATCCCGCGCGGCCGGTCTGTCCCGGCTGTCATGCGTAACTGACTTCCGCATTGCCACTGCATTCACCCTGGCAGAGGGCCTCGCAGTTCACCGGCCGCGAGAGCTTGCCTGCTGGCTGTTCCACCCAGCGACCGGCTGCCAGAGCGCACGGGTTTCATTCCGGGAGCCAATCTCCCGGCGGGCATGGTAGCGGGATTCCGCCCGCCGCGGCCCCGTCTTTCCGGGGTGCCAGTATGGGGAGAAAGGAGAGTATCCGGGAGACCGGAATCGAACCGGCCTTCAGTTGGAAAGGGTCCAATCCAACGCGCCTGCGGGAGGTCTTCAGCCCGCATCCAGGCCCCGGAGGGAGGTCATATCACAGTGCCCCGATGTATCGCAAAAAGGGAATGCGCGGGATTTTGCATCGATTACCCACGAACGTCACGGGGAAGCCCAGCCCTCCGGCTCGGGCAGCCAGACGGATGTCCTGGGGATTGCACCCCATCACCGGCGCAATATCTTTCGGCAAAACAAATGCCTGATTGCTTTCCAGCAGCTCCGACAATGTCATATGGATCCTCCTTTTTGCACCCCCCGGGCGCATGACAGCCCGAGGAGAATTAACTCCGCCCGAAGATCGAGCTGGGTATGGGCTGCCGCTGATCAAAGCTCAACGGCGCAGAAGCTTATTCTTTCGGATTCTCCGACGGTATCTTATCGAGCAGCCGATTGACCTGCAACCTGGCGAGTTCTTTCATCCCATCTGCTCCCAGCTTATCCATCATCTCCAGGATTTCCTCCGGGGTAGGCTTTTTGTCATCCTCATGCTGTTTGCTCTGCGCCTCTTTTTCGACTGCGGGGCGAACCTCATACTGTGCGCCAAAGTGGGCGCGCAGAAGTGTACTCATGGCGTCGCAAAAGCTATCGAACACTTGCTTCGGGGATAGATTCTGCTGAATCTTCGGGATAACGTCATTCAGTACTTCTACCGTCACTGTCCCGATAGCACCGTAGATCTCGTCGGGCTCACCTGTTGTCCATACACGGCCGCCTTTGTTATCCACATCAATCTTCAAACTGAACATTGTCGCCTCCTTATATGCCCGGCGGGGAGTTACCCCGCCTTTTTGTCCTGCGATTTTTCCATAGCCTTGAGGTTGTAGCCTGCCTGAATCGACAGCATCACCAACCGCATGGCCTCCGGGCTGGAGTCCAGCCCCCGCTGAATCAGCCCGGCAACGTTCTGATATGTATCCATTTGTTTAAACACCTCGTTTCTTACACTTTCCGCAAAGGCACCGGAAGGTGCCTTTGTTGTCTCTGCCGCATTGTGAGCCGACGATTATCCAACCTTTCAAGCTCTGCACCTCCTTGCTTTTTGTGATGATTTGTGCTACCATCACCCCGAAAGGGGGTGAATAACAGTGAATTACTCGGTTCCAAACTACATAGCCAACCTTGATATCCCCGTATCTCCGATTGCCTACAGTTACTCCGATACCCAGTTTGAAATCATCAAGAAGTACATTCTGGATTTTCAAAAGTCTCTGGACAACGAACACGACGTTGGTGTCATGCTCACGAATTTCGGAAGCACCATGCTGATGCAGGTCACGGCGATTGGCTACGAGAAATCTGTCCTGATGGTCTTCAAGGGCTATGTCGACGGGAGGGAGTCAACGCTGATCCAGCACGTCAGCCAGCTGAACTTCCTGCTCACATCTATCCCGAAGGCTCCGGACGTGCCAAAACGGAAGATTGGATTCAGCGTTTCTCCGGACTAGGAACGTCCCAGATGTCCCGTGCTTTTTTAGCTTGGAGCGTTGCGCTCTGATATTCGTCCATCATCTGGAAGAATACCGCCGCCTGAATCTCTGGCAGCCGTTTTAGCAGCGACTCAATGGCTGCCAGTCTTTTGTCAATCGACTCAATCTCCCTCTGCATCCTCTCGCCTCGCTCTCAGCCAATTCTAACCACCGCTTGTGGCTGTTGAGCCAATAATAGCACAGCAAAAATGGTTTGTCAACCGCCGGAATAATATTTTTAAAAATTCAGTGGTTGACATGCCACTTTAAGTGTGGTAGTATTCCAACAAAGGAGGTGAACAACGTGGACAATGGCACAATCGGCTCCCGTATCCGACTAATACGAGAGCATCTTGGCATGACTCGCGCACAATTTGCGGAAAAGATGGGGACAACAGCCGACGAAATTAGGAATATTGAGTGCGATCGACTTAAACGCCCAGAGCAGAAAGAATCTTTTTACAGGAATGTTTCAGCCGAGTTCAATATCTCCCTTGATTGGATTAAAACTGGCGAAGGCGATATGTACGGCACAGATCAACAGGATGAAATTTCTATGGCCTTTGGTTCGTTGGCTGCTCGACATGACCCCGTTATTGATGGCTTTATTCAATTTCTGCGAGGCCGAACTCCCGAGCAGCTTAAATTCATGTCAGAGCAACTACAAGAATGCGTGGATTTTATTGAACAAATGGCGAAGAAAAAGGACTGAGCAATTTGCTCAGTCCAATTCATTATTTTTGTCGAAAATGCTAATTGTCAGAATTACACAAAGTTGATAAAGTATGCGGCAAAGGGGTGTGTTGCGTATGCAGTTTTTCAAAAGCAAAGCCCAACTCCGAGAGAAGAGGCGAGAACAGGGAGAAGCTCGTTTTGTAAACATGAAAGCACGCCCTGTCCAGCCGGAGGATGTTGAAATTGACCCATACGGGAACATATATGAGATTTACCCGGAGCAAGCGGGTATCTTCCGCTTTGACAAAGCCGATGCCGATACAATTCTTTTTACCCCAGAATTTTACGTTTTAAGAGTCATTGCAGATGGGTTTGACCCAAACTGCGCCCGTATTCAAGAGATAAGCGTTTTGCATTTCCGAGAAGACAAGTTTGTAGATCAGTTTTATACGGTTGTTGCGCAAACAAAAGATAGCGCCGGGGAACGATCTGCTGCGAATCAACTTGCCAGATACATGGATGAAACGATCCCCGTGGTTGTGTTTTATGCGGGACTCGACTGTTGGCTGCTCTGGAATGCATACGTCGCAGGCGAACGATGCAGCAGCATAAAATACATAGATACCCTAGATATCTCGCTAAAGCTCTGGCCAACTGGGCACTCCCGTTACTTGGAAGACTTGAGAAGAATAATGGAACTGCCCACATACACCAATGTTAGCAAAGCTGTTGATGGAGCGCTTGCGATTGCGAATATTTACATGAAGGAACGGGACATTCTTTGGGAACGGATGGCCTACGACAACGAACTTTCCCGTGAATTTGCGCACCCGCAACGGCCTGTGCGCCTTGTAGAACCGGAATCGTTTTATTTCGCACGCCGAGGAACAGTTCTAGATCGGATGAAACGAGATGACGAGGCTATCCAGTTTTATGGAATGGCTATTGACAACGACCCGTCCTATTTGGAAGAGACAGAACGCTATGCGATACTGCTACGCCGAAAAAAGGGGGTTGCAGCTGAGCTTCCAATAGTGCAGGCCGCATTGGATTATTCCATGCGAATCGGCAACCCTCAGTATATCGATTTGTTCCGACATCGGATGAAGTATATAAAAAAGCACCTAAAATAGATATCTGGGCTTTGTGTCCAATTTGGACACAAAGCAACACCCCGCCGAAAACTCGGCGGGGTGCTGTTTCACAGATGCAGCTGCTGCTTCAGCGCGGATTGCAGGGTAGCGGAGAAGTTGATCCCGGCGCGCTCGGCCATATCGTTCAGCCAGGAGGGAACGGTCAGCGTCTTCTTGACTGCCCGGTTGTCAAAGAATCTCCGGTACTCCACGGTGTCGCAGGGAATGAAGTTTACAAATTCCTTATTTCCAACGGGTACATCCCGAAGGTCGGAGGGGGCGGGAATTGCCGCACCGGCCTGCTCCATTTCGTACAGCGTCAGACAGAGAACGTCGCCAGCCATTTCAATCGCCTCGCCCAGCGTCTCCCCAGAGGTGAAGCAATTCGGAAGATCAGGAAAGTTGATGGAGTAGCCGCTGTCCTCTTCCGTAAAAACTGCCGGATATACATATTTTGCCATAGTAAGCTCCTTTCGATTTCT
>ENA-OUQF01000672-OUQF01000672.1-human-gut-metagenome-genome-assembly--contig:-NODE-672-length-24451-cov-4.473315_pt1 | contig 24451 bp, 21 predicted proteins | sample MGYA00237947_ERZ548826 | MGnify/ENA primary metagenome ERZ548826 (study PRJEB26490, sample SAMN05194701) | human gut metagenome | biome: terrestrial biome; feature: human-associated habitat; material... | reverse complement strand
CGGCCAGATCGTGACGTTCCTCTACCGCGCAAACGCATAACAAACGCCGCCCCTTCCCACACGGGAAGGGGCGGATTTGCCAGACTGGCAGATGAACCGGAGCAGGCCTATATGGTGCGCGTTTTCCGCGAAATCTGCCGCTGCGACGGCGTTTGCGGGCCGGACATACCATGCGGCGAGAATGGAATCAATGATCTGCTGTCGCCCTCCCTTGCCGCGTGCAGCGCGAAGGAAAAAACGCTGACGCTGACCTTTCCGCTCCGCAGCTGGATGCTGAACCCCAAAGGGACGCTCCATGGCGGCATTATGACCACCATGCTGGATATGGCGATGGGGATGCTGGCACGCTATGAACGGAAGGCGAACCTCGTTTCCACGGGCAGCCTTTCTGTCGATTTTCTGCGCCCGGTGTGCGCGGACACGGCGACGGTCAGCGCCCATGTCCGCAAGGCCGGGCGGGCGGTCGTGTTTACGGAGGCAAAACTGACGGATCCGCAGGGAAGACTCTGCGCGGATGCACAGGCGACGTTCATGTAAAAACAGGCGGCCCCGGCATAAGCAGCTGCCGGAAATCTGAAACGATTGGATCATTTAAAAAAGGAAGGGCATCACGCAGCCCTTCCTTTTGTCCTGTTTGTATTGGTGATCCCCAGTTTAAATCATTCATGCTGCACACGGTATGGACAGGCTCAGCGCAGGCAGGAAAGCTCCTTTGCACCGGACATGAGAAGGCCGAGATCGCTGCTGCACATGTTGAGCGTCATGCCCTGACTGAGCCACGGCTGCAGCGGTGCGGCTGCGCCGAAATGCGCGCCGGAGACCTTGCCGTGCCGCGCAGCGGCGTCAATAACCTGCCGGAAAGCTGCCTGCATGGCGGGATGGGCGTACTGGCCCAGAATGCCGAAATCCTGCGACATATCGTTCGGTCCGATCATCGCGCCGTCGATGCCGTCAACAGCCATGATCGCGTCAATGTTGGATACGCCGAGCTGCGATTCGATCTGGCAGAGCAGAACGGTGTCCCGGTTGGCGCTGTGCATATAGGCGGCGCTGTCCTGCTTCAGAAAATCCGTATGCGGCCGGGAGAGGGAGACGCCGCGGTGCCCCATGGGGGCGTACTTGGCAAAGTCGACAAGCTGACGCGCCTGTTCGGCCGTTTCCGTGTTCGGCAGCAGCAGACCCGCTGCACCGAGCTCCATGCAATGGAGCACGTGCTCGCGCCGCAGCTCCGGAATGCGGACCATGCCGGGCAGCTCGATGGCACGCGCGACGCAGATCATGTCGGCAACCTCGCGCGTCGTAAATGAGCCGTGCTCACAGTCGATGATGAAGAAATCAAAGCCGCAGGCTTTCAGAATCTTCGGCAGATCGGCGCTTGCGAAGGTCGTGACCATTGTGCCGAGCAGATGTTCGCCGCTTTGAATACGGGTTTTCCATTCATGCAATTTCATGCTTATGCTCCTTTTCGTACAATGATTGCAGAGACTCCGCGTGCAGGCGGGCGGGATGCGAGCGCATCATGTCCAGAACCTGCTCGCGGGTGGGAATCGCCATGCCGATGGCGCCGCGCTTGGTACATACCAGCGTCCCGGCGCAGTTGCAGAAAGCAATGGCGGCCTCCATCTGCATATTTTCTTCGATACAGCAGGCAAGCGCAGCCGCAAACGTATCGCCTGCGCCGGTCGGGTCGACGACAGGCACGTCGATGCCCTCCGCGCTCAGAATCTGCCCGTCAAAGCTGAACAGCGCGCCGTCCTTGTCCCGCGTCAGAACGACAAGACGGGGCCCTGCCGCGTGCAGTGCGCGCAGGACATCGCTGATCTCGGTGCAGCCGGTGATGATCCGCGCTTCGTCAAGCGTTGGTTCGATCACATCGGCCATGGAGAGCATCTGCATCATTCGCTGACGCATCTGCGCGTCATTGCGCAGCTCCTTGCGCAGATTGGGGTCAAAGGAAAACAGAACGTGGTTCTGCTTTGCCAGCTCGACTGCGCGGAAGCAGCTCTGCCGCATGCTGTCGTTCAGCTCAAGCAGCATGCCCGGCAGATGCAGGATCGACGCGCCGGTAAAGGCCGCCTCCGGCAGCTCTTCGGGACGCAGCTGACTGCCGACGGAGCCGTCGCGATAATATGTATAATTCCGGCCGGAGGGGAGGTATTCGAGAAATGCAAGTCCCAGCTGGCCGGAATCGGAATGGACGACTGCGTCCGTCCGGACACCCCGTGAGGCGATGGCCGAGAGGGCAAGCTGGCTGAACGGGTCGGAACCGACCTTCCCGATAAAGCTGCAGTCGAGCCCGAAGCCTGCGGCGGCGCAGGCGTAAATACCGGACGAGCCGCTGACGGTTTTCAGAACCGTGCCGGGCTGAGACAGCCGCATATCGGAGTCACAGGGAACAAAGTCCAGCAGCAGCTCGCCCAGAACGAGCACACGTCCGCTGCCGGAAGCATCAGGAAACAGGTCTTTGATTCTCATCATGTCGGTTACTCCAATAGTAATAGTATTAAAACAAGCAGGTTGTGTGCTCGTGACAAACGTGCTGAATGGGGCACTTTTTTGAAAAAACGCGGGAAAATGAAAAGAAAAAATTGACAAGTGCGCGTGGGAATGATAGAATATTAGCAATAACAAGAAACACGGGAGAGAGGCACGTGGGGGAGAAAAAACAGAGGAAGCCGACGTCTACAGACGTCGCAGAGCTTGCGGGGGTATCACAGACCAGCGTTTCGCTCATTCTGAGCGGAAGCAGCCGGGCAACGTTTTCCGAGCAGACCAGATTGCGTGTCCTTGAGGCGGCCCGGCAGCTCGGCTATCAGCCGCCCGCGCACCGCACCAGAAAGAAAAACGGCAATGACCGGCGGCTCATTCTGGTTCTGACGCCTACGCTGGCAAACCAGTATTATTCCGAGCTGATCCAGACGCTGGAGGATTACGCGGGCAGTCAGGAGTTCCATGTGCTGGTCTGCAACACGTTCCGCAAGCGGGAGCTGGAAAAATATTATCTGGAGCAGTTTTCCGATAACCGCATCAGCGGCATCGTCTATACCTTCCTGCCGAGCTTCCCGGATGAGGCGGTGCGGCTGTCGGCGCGCATTCCGCTGGTACTGATCGGCGAGAAGCGCGAGGAGCTGCCGATCTGCTCCATCGAGCTGAGCAACCAGCGCGCAGGCGCGATGCTGGCTGACCATCTGTACAGTCTCGGTCACCGGCACGCAGCGTTTATCTCCACGCCGATGGACCAGACGACGCTGGCGCGCAAGCAGCGGTTGGAGGGCCTCCGGCAGCGCTTCCACGAGCGCGGAAGGCTGGACGGCGTTGAAACCTCGGTCGAGGCGCTTGTTGTGCCGGACAGCCGGGAAGAGGACGGCGTGGGCGGCAGCGTACCGTTTGAATATGCGACGGGCGCACGGCTGGCGCGGGAGCTTTTGGCGCGGGAGCACCGCGCAACGGTCCTTGTCGGGGCGAACGATATGATCGCCATCGGTGTGATCTCCGTGCTGCACGAAAAGGGGCTGCGCGTCCCGGAGGACTATTCCGTCTGCGGCTTTGACAATATTTTTACCTCGTCCATCATCACGCCGCCGCTGACCAGCATCGATCACCGGCTCTGGGCGCGCTGCCGTTCGGCGGTCGATCAGATTGTCAAGCAGAACGATCAGGGACACGGCGCGGACAAGAGCGCGGTCATGGCGGATAAAATCGAATACGCGCCGCAGCTCATGGTCCGGAAATCGACCGGCCCTGCGCGCACATCAGACTGAGTCTGTGCCTCCCCTCTGCATTGCAGAGGGGAGTTTTTTGCGCGGATCAGTCCGTAATTTCCAGAACGAGATGCTCGATGGCGGTGTGCCGGTGCATGTAGATCACGTTGAGACGGCCCTGTGCGTCGCGGCACATGGCGGGCTGGCACTTGTTGCCGGGGGCGGGCGCAAGCGTGATGAGATTCTGCCAGGTCAGCCCTTCGTCCCTGGAATATGCCAGCGTCAGCGGGCTGCGCTCGTGCCAGTCGGTTTCCGGCGTGTCGTTGTAGGCCATGAGGATCGTTTCCTCGTCCCAGCTGATAACGTCCAGCTTGGATTCATTGTTCAGAATGCCGCAGGGCTTCGGCTGGCTCCAGGTAAGGCCGCCGTCGAGACTTTCCGCGCGGTAGGACGGCAGTGAACGGTTTCCGGCCGTGCCCCACCCGGCGGTGCCGGGGCAGGTGCGGGTAAACAGCAGCAGCCGCCCGTCCGGACGCAGGCAGAGCGCGGGTTCGCGGATGCGGTTGCCGTCGTCCGCAGTGAGCAGCGCGCCCTTTTCCCAGCTTTCGCCGTCGTCATGGGAGCGGTAGATCTGCACGGCGCCGAAATAATGCTCCGGCAGCTCGGTGCTGGTGGAGGCGAAGACGATCGTGCCGTCCGGCAGAAGAACGCTGTCGTTGGATGCGTGCCCGGACTGAATACCGGCCGGAACAGCCGGAAGCCATGTGCGGCCGTTGTCCTGTGTTTTGCGCATCCACAGCTCGTCGCGTCCGTTGCACCAGGTCGTAAAGTTGACCTCGGTATCCAGAAATTTTGCGAACAGCAGGATGATCTCGCCCTTGCGGTTTTTCAGGAAAATGGGGTCGTGGCAGCAGTAGCGGATGTCGCAGCCGACGGCGTCCGGATTGCTCCAGCTTTTTGCGCCCGGTTCGAGCCGGGAGACCCAGTCCTTGGCGTCCCGGCCCATGGGATCGCCGTTCCACTGCAAAAAGCCGCCGTTCCAGACGGCGAGCAGCGTGCCGTCCGGCGCCATGGTCAGGCTCGGCATGTGATAGCACTGCCGTTCGTCAAACCACTCCACGACCCAGTTTCGTTCGATGATAGCTGCTTTCATGTGGGTTCCTCCTTCTGCAATGTCAGGCACAGCAGCGCCGCGTCCATCGGCGCGAGCCGCAGATCAAAGATGAAGCGTCCGTCCGGTTCTTCCGCGTAAGGAACCGTGCGGCGTTCGTTCCGGCTCGTGAGCGCCCATGCGCCGGAAAAGCGGAGCGCGCCCATCGCCAGCGTCACGGACAGAGCTTCGTCCATGCCGCCGTTGACCAGATACAAATACAGATTCCTGCCGTCACAGGTGCAGTACGGCTGCAAATACGCCTGTCCGACGACCAACGGCGCGTCGAGGTGCGGTGCAAGCATGTCCTGCAGAAGCTCGCGCCGCAGCGCGTTCAGCTGCATGGGCGGCATATCGCCGGGACTGGAAAAGCGCCCGAACGGATGCATCAGGACACGTCCGCGCGAGACAGCATGGCCCGGTGCGGCAGGACGGCGGAAGGAATCGAAAAATTCTGTGTAAAGCTCCGGCTGTTCAAGATAGTCGATCTGTAGAACGTCAGTGCTGGATATCACGGCGGAGGCCCGTGCCTGTGAAAGGCCAAGATATGCCTTGCCGTTTACGACCTGCTCGTAGGTGTATGCGCCGCTGTTTTGCTGCATCCAGCGGCAGCTGCGCACCCCGGCCAGCGCGCCGAGCCCCATCTGACAGAGCGTATCCACGGCGTCGCCGGAAAGCAGCAGTGTGTTGCGCGCAAACAGACGGGTGATCTGCTCCGGGGTCAGGTTCCGGAAATACTGGCCGCTCACGGCCGCAGCCTGACCGGCGACATCAGGGTCGGTACAATACTGATACGCAATTCCCATCGCGTTTAAAAGGCCCGCGAAATAGACCTCGTGCGGGTACAGCTCCTCCATGTCCGTGCCGTGCGCGGTGTGGAGCGTATAGGCCGAGTCCTCGCTCGTCATGATGCACACGCCGCGCCTCGGCAGCGCGAAGACCCCCATGGCGTTGACGGCGCTCAAAAACGGCTTGACCTCGCGCAGCATCTGCTGATAGCCGTCAGAGAAGACGATACCGCTGCCGTTGAGATCGAACAGGTCGATCGTCATGCCCTTCAGGTTCAGCGGCAGACTGCTCAGCAGCTGGAAGCGCGTAAACGCGCGGGACTTGGCAAACAGGGAGTAGGGATAGTTTTCAAGCTCCGGATAAATCTCCGTTTCCGGCGGCAGCAGCGCGCGGTTGTGCATGGAAACCATGTTGAACCGCAGCAGATACTGGCCGGGCGCGGTTTCCTGATACGCGGGAAGGTGAATGCGGCTGACAGGCGGCTGTCCGGCGGCGAGGCCGCGCAGAATGCCGTACCAGTCGCGGCCCTCCGCCGCGTGAATGTAGGGGACGGAGCTCATCAGCCCGACCTTTGCCGTCGGACTTGCCCGCCGGACGGCCTGTCCGATGCGTGCGGCAAGAGCTGTCATGGTTTCGCGGTTCACGTCCAGCCAGATCTTCCGGTAGGGGTGTACCTCGCCCGGCTGCAAGAGCCCGCGCACGAATTCCTCGCGCGTCAGTCCCGGCTTTCCGGCCCGGCGGGCATATTCCAGCATATGCGCCCGGCAGAAGCAGCCGCCCCAGTGCAGCGGGGCGTGGTTATGCAGGCGGAAATCGTCCTCCACCCACAGAATATGCGGTGAAAGCGCCGCATAGCGTGCGTAAAGTCCGGCAAAATAGGTCTGCCAGCTTTCGCACATCGGGCAGACGCAGAGTGCGGCCTCCCGGCCGTCCATGTCGACCATGCGGCGGAACGGCTGGCTCTGCAGCAGCGTCTTGCCGAGATCGGCGTGCATGAGACTGTGCCAGTGGTTGACCGACAGCTGCACGCCCTCCGGGGCGAGCGCTGTTTGTACGTCGGACAGCAGGCGCAGCCAGACGGTTTCCTGTTCTTCCCCGGTCATATGGCCGGTGTTGAGTTCTTCCACGTTGCAGAACACGGCCACGTCGTCGATCTGCGCCTCGCGGACGAAGCGCTGAAGCGACATGATTTCCCGCCGGTCATTGAAGCCGGGGTCGCAGCAGAAGCGGAAGCTGTAGCAATAGGACTGATCCATGTTACTCCTCGATCGGCAGATTGTAGAACGAAAGCATCGGCATGCGCATGCAGTCGCACGGCGTACACGGGCCGGGATTGGCGCGCCAGACGCCGTGCAGCACAGCGCCGGACTCCAGCGGCCGGGCAAAGAAAAGCGTCAGCGTATCATTGCCGGTTTCATAGCGCTCGCAGCGCAGAAGCCCCTGCGCGTCCTCCGCCTCAAAGGGCAGAAGCGCTGCGTCCACGTCAAACGGATTGAGCCAGTTGCAGATCCGGCTGAAGTGCAGCACAACGGTATCCGGCGTCCTGCGCTCTGCGCGGCAGACCTCCGGGGCCTGCCACATCAGGGGCTTTCCGTAAAGCTCGGCCAGCGCGCAGCGTGCGCAGCGCTCGCCGATGACAAGGTTGCCCTGTGCGCTGTTGTGAATAAAATCATAAAGCGCCACGTCAGACGACGGCAGTACGTACACGCCGGGGATGCTGCGCGCAGCGGCGACCTGCGCCTGCCGCACCATGCCCCACTGCCGGTCGAGCGCCGTGTCGCATGGGGTCATGCAGCGGTTGAGCTGCACGGTGATAACGGGCAGCTCCGGCTGGTTCAGATCGCGGCGCAGCGCGCCGACAAACTGCGTAAAACGGGCAAGATAGGTCTCCGCTGCGTTTTCGTAGCCCTCGGCCTCGCCCTGGTACCAGAGCACGGCCTTCGGGTGCAGCTCGTAATCCGCGAGCTGCTCGAGCATGTTGTAATACAGCGCGCCGTTTTCTTCCGGGTTCCACCAGCGCAGCGGCGCGCCGCCGTAGGCGCTCATAACGATGCCAATGGGATAGCCAAGCTCCCGCTTGAGGAGCTTCGCAAAGTGCAGCCATGGCGTATGGCCGGGGTTGTGGTTCTCAAAGTGTCCCTGATGGACCGAGCCGGTCGTCTCGCCCAGCGGATGCGTCGCCAGATCCCACACGCCGGAATCGCGCAGCAGATGCACGCCGAGCTCCGGCGCGTCCTCCACCGGGTTCTTCGCGCGCCCGGCAGCATTGCTCTGCCCGGCGACGACGAACACATCGCCGACGCCGATGTTGTGGATCATGTCGCCCCGGGTCGAGGACAGGCCGTCCCAGCCCTGATATTCCATATAGGTTTCCACCCGGTACAGTCCGCCCGCCGGGACGCGGTCAAACGTGACTGACCAGCGGCCGTCCGCGTCTGTCCGGCAGACCGTCCACGGGCAGACGCTCTCACCGCTGCTTTCAAGCGCGATGCGGGCCTTGACGGTGACCGCGCCCTCCGGTACGGCGGAGAATTCCAGCGGCAGTTCAAAGCTCTGCCGGACGCGGTGCGCCGTGCCGGAAAGGCGGATAACGGCGAAGCCCTGTTCGTTTTGCTGGAAGATCTGCCAGGGGGAAGCGCCGCGCTCAATGACGACGCCCTTTTTCAGTTCAGAGCCGTGCAGCTGCATATCTGTTTCTCCTGTCTGTCAAAAGATCGCCGCAGCCTCGTCCAGCTGCGCCTCGCGCTTTACGCCCAGCAGTACACACCGGACGGCGGGCTGCCGCAGGGCCCAGGCAAGGGCGTACTGCGTCATGCTCTGCCCGGCGGCCTTTGCTTCGGCCTCCACGCGCGCAAGCGTCGCGCAGACCTCGTCCGTCATGGGCTTCATCCAGTCTGGCTTTTCTGCTGCGCGGCTGCCTGCGGGCGGCTGCTGTCCGGCGCGGTATTTCCCGGTCAGAAGACCGCCCTGCAGCACCTGATAGGGGATCACGCCGACGCCCTCCTGTTCGCACAGCGGCAGAAGCGCGTCCAGCGCGCCGGTGTTGAGCAGGCTCAGCGGCGGCTGGCACATGCTGGGCTGCGGGATGTTTTCCGCACGCGCCGCGGCAAGCAGCGCGGAAAGCTGCTCCGCAGAATAGTTGCTTACACCCCAGGCCCGGATGGTTCCGGCTTTCAGCTCCTCACCGATGGCGCGGGCGATCTCGCCGGGGGCAGTGTTGGGGTCGTAACGGTGCAGATAGTACAGATCAACATAATCGGTGTTCATCCGGCGCAGACTGCGGCGCAGCTGGACGCGGATGGCCTCGGGCGAGGTGTTTTCGTCGACGGGGGTATCGCCGACCTTCATGCCGAGCTTCGTCGCGATGACGAAGTCTGCCCGGCGTCCGGCGACGGCTTTGCCGACGATCTCCTCCGCCACGCCGCCCGCAGAGCCTGCGAAACGGTTGTAGCCCTCATACATATTGGCGGTGTCGATGAAATTGACGCCGAGCTCCGCCGCGTAATGCACCAGTCGGATCGCGTCCGGCCCGGCGACGGGACTTCCGAACGTCATGGTGCCGAGGCACAGACGGGAGACGGAAAGATCGCTTCCCGGTAAGGTCGTAAATTGCATAACGGGTTCCTCCTGTGAGAAATAGCGGGTATCAGGAAATGGACGCGGCGAGCGTGTTCAGCGCGTCAAGTCCGGCCAGAAGCTCGCGCAGCAGCGGCTCCGGCATGGAGCCCGGCTGCCAGACGGCGGGTGCGCGGAAGCATTTTTCCGCATAGCCGAGACTGCGCATCAGCTCCTGAAATGCGTTCAGAATGCCGAACTGCCAGCCCTTGCGCAAAAACTCCGTATAAGCCGCCTGAAGCCGGTTCAGCTCCGTGCAGCGGCCTGCCTGCGCAAGCGTCCAGAGCTTGCAGTAGAACTCCGGCAGCAGATTGATCCACGTGCCGATGGAGCCGTCCGCGCCGTAAAGCAGGCCCGGAACGACCATTTCGTCAAGGCCGGTATAGACGATCTTCTCCGGATAATCCGCCTTGATGCGGCGGATCAGGAAAATGTTCCAGTCGCTGACCTTGATCCCGGCCACGCCGGGCAGATCCAGCAGCTGCCGCAGCTGGTCGTAATCCGCCGAAACGTGTGTCAGGCCGGGGATGTAATAGATGAAGACCGGGGCCTGCGCGGCCAGCGCGGTATAATAGGCGACGGTTTCGCTCCAGCCGCCCTGCGGCGGTACGGACGCGACCGCGTCCGCACCCAGCGCCATGGCGCGATCCGCCAGCTCCAGCGCCTGCCGCTGAAGCGTCTGGCCGACATGGACGATGGTTCTTCGTCCTGCGGCCTTTGCCTGCGCGATGGTCAGCTCTGCCGTCCTGCACCGTTCGGCGAACGTCAGACGGCTGCCGTCTCCGGTGCCGCCGCAGACATAAAAGCCGGTGATGGGCGCGTGCAGCAGCCGCGCCAGATTTTCCTGCAGGCGGTCATAGTCCACGCCGTCATTTGCCGCGCAGGGCGAGACGACGGGGCAGACAATCCCGCGAAGCGCCGTAAAATCAGCCAAATCCGCTTCCTCCCGGCGTTCAGCCGCGCAGCTCTTCGACGGCGGAGATCAGGCTGGAGCAAAGCGTATCGATCACCGCATCGTCCATGCCGCACCACCACGGGAAGGAGAACGAGCCGTCCCACCACTTGTCAAGCACGGGGCAGTCAAACTCGCCGCAGCCCTTGCGCTGGAACAGCGGGTAGCGGTACAGGGGATAATACTGCACAATGCAGCGGATGCCGTATTTTTTCGTCATCAGATCGAGCAGATCGTCGCGCGTCTTGCCGCAGGCGCTGCCGTCGTAGTGCATGATGTACTGGTGCACGACATAGCGGCTGTTCTCCGGGCAGCGGGAGAAGGAGATCTCCGGCAGACCAGCAAGCTTTTCGCGGATCTTGCGGTCCTGCTCGATCAGGGTGTTGTTGTTGGCGATGACGCTCTTGAGCTCCTCTGTGCCCAGCGCGCACTGCGCTTCGCCGATGCAGAAGTTCTGCGGCCAGCGGTCGTCCAGGAAGCTGTCGACGCAGCTCATGGCCGGGGACCAGTAGCGCGCGCGGTCTGCCGGATACGCGCAGCAGCCGTTGTGCCGGATGCCGGGCGCGGCAGCTGCGTCCGCGTCGTCTGCGCAGACGAACATGCCGCCTTCACCCAGCGTCGTCATGGTCTTTGCCGAATGGAAGCTGAAGCAGCCGAAATCGCCGAACGTGCCGACGTGCTGGCCGTCAATGCGGCAGTCGAGCGCCTGCGCGCAGTCCTCCACGACCTTCAGACCGTGTGCCCGTGCGATGGGGACGATCCTTTTCATGTCGCACGGCATGCCGAGCAGATGTACGCAGACCACGGCCTTCGTTTTGGGTGTGATCTTGCGCGCAATATCGTCCGGGTCAATGGTCCAGGTGTCCGGGTTGATATCGGCCCAGACGATCTTTGCACCCAGATCGCCGAAGGGAATCGCGGAGGCGCAGAAGGTATAGGCGGGGATGATGACCTCGTCGCCGGGCTGGATATGGCAGAAGATTGCGGCCATTTTCAGCGCGCTTGTGCAGTTGTTGACGGCAAAGGCGTGCTTCGCGCCGGTAAAGGCGCAGAAAGCCTGCTCGAACTCGACCATGTATTTGCCCTGCGTCTGGCCGCAGGCCTCGCGCATGACCTTGACGACTGCGTCGATCTCTGCTTCTGTATACACCACCATTGCTTTGATGTGTTATTATCCTACATCCGGAGCCTTTATGGTAGTGCGGATTAAATCAGAGATTCCTTAGTAATAATTAAACGGAGAGATGGGCGGAACGCTCCAATCTAAAACGGTCAAAGAAGAAAAAAGGATTGATATTTTCTTCTTTTTGTAGTAGTATAGCAACAGAAACGATGCAAGTCAATAGACACATTTCATAATATTTGACCTGATTATTATTAGTTTACGACTAAAAATCGTGTTTTTATTAGTAATATTCAAAAATGATACGTGCAGATAGGAGTGTAAAGCATATGACAAAGAAGCTTGCCTTTCTCGGATACGGCCTGCGCTCGAGAACCATGCTGCAGGCCTTCCGGGAGATCGAGGCGGATATTTCCGTCGCCGCAGTCGCGGACCCGCGCTGGGAGCAGATCCAAAAGGAAACCGCCGGAGATCCGCTGTTCGCCGAAACGCGGTATTTTGAAACCGCGGACGCGCTGCTCGGCGCCTGCGAGCCGGACGGCGTATTCATCGGCACGCGCTGCCCGCTGCATACGCCGCTGGCGGTCGAGGTTCTGAAGCGGGACATTCCGCTGTTTCTGGAAAAGCCCGTCTGCATCAGCGAAGCGCAGTACCGGACGCTGCGGGAGGCGGCAGAGGGGAAGCTGGACCGGGTCGTCGTGTCCTTCCCGCTGCGCGTGGCAGATATCACGGTCCGCCTGCGGCAGCTGGTCGAAAGCGGCGCGCTTGGGCGCGTCACCATGGTGCAGGCCGTCAACAATGTGCCCTACGGCAGTGTGTACTATCACAGCTGGTACCGCGACCCGAGCCTGACCGGCGGACTGTTTTTGCAGAAAACGACGCATGATATTGACTACATCTGCCATGCTGCCGGGCTGACGCCGAAGCGCGTCTTTGCACACACCGAGAAACTATATTATAAAGGAGACAGACCCGCCGGGCTGCACTGCCCCGACTGTCCCGACTACCGCACCTGCGTGGAAAGCAGCTATGTCGTCGGCAGACTGCGCGGCGAGGACGTACAGGGCGATTGCTGCTGCTTCGCCGTGGATACCGGAAACGAGGATGTCGCCTCTGCCATGTTCCTGTGCGAAAGCGGCGCGATCATCAGTTATAATCAGAATTTTACCGTCAAGCGCACGGCAGCCAGACGCGGCTGCCGCATCATCGGAACGAAGGGCAGCGCCGAGTTTGACTTCTATACCGGCGTCATCCGCCATGACGACTATGCGTTCGACCAGACTGCGACGATCCAGATCCGGCCCACCGGCGGCAACCACTTTGGCGGCGACCGGCGGCTGGCGCAGGATTTCATGAACCTTCTGGCGGGCGGAAAGCCGTCGTCAGACCTTTCCGGCGGACTTCGCAGCGCGGCGTGCTGTCTGGCTGCCAAACGTTCTGCCGAAACGGGCTGCCTGACCGAGATTCTGCTGTAAGGAGCACACAAATGGAACTGATTCTGACGCTGGACGTCGGCACGACGTCCGTAAAAGCCTGCCTGTTCGACCGCCGGCTCCGGCAGACGGCGCTGACGAGCCGGGAATACGCCCTGCGGACGCATGGCGTGTGCGCGGAGGCAGAGCCGCAGATTTATCTGGACGCTGCGGCGCAGTGCATTCTGTCGCTGCCAGCCGAAGCGCGGGCGAGGGTTTGCGCCGTCGCGCTGACGACGCAGGGCGAAACGCTGATCTGCGTGGACAGGCAGGGAAAGGCCCTGCGGCCCGCGATCGTCTGGCTGGACAGCCGGGCGGAGGCCCAGGCGGCGCGGCTTGCCGCCGTGCTTGACCGGCAGCGCTTTTATGAGCGCACCGGCCTGCCGGAGCTGAGCGGCGCGCTGCCGCTGGCAAAGCTGCTGTGGCTGCGGGAGCGGGAGCCGGAAATCTGGGCGCAGACGGACAAATTCCTCCTGCTGGAGGATTATCTGATGCTCTGGCTCACGGGACGGGCGGTCACGGAAAAATCGCTGCTGACCTCCACGGGATATTTCGACCTGCAAAGCGATGACTATTGGGACGAGGCGCTCGCGCTGGCAGAGCTTGACCGGACACGCCTGCCGCAGGCGCTTGCGTGCGGCAGCGTTGTGGGGCCGGTCCTGCCGGAGCTGGCGGAGACGCTCGGGCTGCCCGCGTCCGCCTGCGTCGTGACCGGCGCGATGGATCAGACCGCCGCGGCGCTGGCCGCAGGCTGCACCCGGCCGGGCACGCTCTGCGAGACGACGGGTACGGCCATGGTCGCCGCCGCGTTCACGGCCCATCCGCAGTTTTCCGAAGACCATCATGTGACCATTTACCGCCATGCCATGCCGGGCGCGTATTTATATCTTCCCATCAGCAATACCATCGGCATGAGCCTGCGCTGGTTCCGCGACGAATTCTGCCGCGATCTGGACGGCGGCTATGCCGCGCTTGACCGGTTGGCGGAGCGGGTGCCGCCCGGCGCGCAGGGCGTGACGTTTCTGCCGTATCTGGCCGGGTGCGTCGACCCGGAGCATCTGCCGGAGGCATCCGGCGGCTTTTACGGGCTGCGGCTGTCCAGCACAAGGGCGGCCTGTGTCCGCGCGATTCTGGAGGCGGCGGCTTTCCAGCTGCGTGATTTTCTGCGCATGCTGTCCGCGCTCGGCTGCACGGCACAGACCGTGACCTCGCTCGGCGGGGGAGCGGGAAGCCCGCTTTGGATGCAGATCAAAGCAAACGTCTGCCGCCGTCCGTTCCGCACGCTCTCCACGGTGCAGGCAACCTCGCTCGGCGCAGCCATGCTGGCCGCAGGCGCGCTTGGCTGGAAGCTGCATGATGCGGAGGAACGGAGCGTCTATCAGCCGCAGGCGGAAACCACTGATGCGTATGAGAAAGCCTACGCGGCCTACCGGCGCGTCTATGAGGCACTGTATGTGCAGAAAGGATGAGAGACATGACACAGAAAAAACCGAAACTTGGTGTTCTGGCTCTGATGCTGGAGGACTATCTGCCGCTGTTTCCCGGCATCGACCGGGCGCAGACGGCGTATGTAAACGAGGTTCTGGACGGGCTGCGGGACGCGGCGGAGTTCGTCTTCCCGCACGCGGCCATGAACCGGGCGCAGATCGAGGCGCTTGCAGCGCAGTATAATCATGAAGGGCTGGACGGAATTCTGATTCTGCTGCTGACCTATTCGCAGGGGGCATATCTGGTGCGTGCGCTGGAGGAAAACCATCTTCCGCTGGCCCTTGCCCTCATCCAGCCGGAGCAGACCGTCCGTCCGGACTTTATTGAGTGGGATTATACGGTCAATCAGGGCATCCACGGCAGTCAGGATCAGGCGAACGTCATGACGCGCATGGGCGTCAATTGCATCTATTACGCCGGGAACCGCTGCGACGGTTCGTTTGCACAGTTTGTCGCGGACTTTGGCCGCGCGGCCATGACCGTGCGCGCCATGAAGCGCATGCGCATCGGCGTGATCGGTAAGCTGCCCGGCATGGGCGATGTGATTACCGACGATATGGCGATCTACCGCTGCCTGGGGCCGGAGCTGGTCTATGATTCCATCGGCACCGTCCGCCGCTTCTGCGCAGAAGTCGGGGCGGACGCGGTAAAGACGCAGATGGAAGCGGACCGGGCCGTTTTTGACATTGATCCCACGCTGGACGAGCCGACGCATGCGGAGGCGGCGCGGATGTATCTGGGCATCAAGGCCTATTTGCAGTCCGGCGGCCTGTCTGGCTATACGCTGCACTACGGCGAATGCGGCGAGGACGGACGCTTCACGCAGCTGCCGCTGCTTGCGGCGTCAAACCTGCTGGCCGGGGTCTATGGCTACGCCGCTGAGGGCGATTCCACCGCCGCCGTGCTGGTGGCGGCCATGCAGACGCTCTGCGGTGCGGCAGGCTTTACGGAAATGTACATGATGGACTTTAAACGCGAAGCGATCCTGATGTGCCATCAGGGCGAGGGCAACTGGCGGCTCTGCCGCGCCGGCCGCCGCCCGTATCTGAAAAACCGGGTGCTGTCCGAGGGCGGGCTTTCCAATCCACCCACGCCGATCTTCACGCCGGAGCCGGGCCGCGCGTGCATTCTGTCGCTGACGCATCTGACGGCGGACCGCTTCCGTCTGGTCTGTGCGCCGGGCGAAATTCTGCCGGATGCAGATCTGCTGCATGTGGACATGCCGTATCTGTTCTTCCGGCCTGACAGCGGCGTGCGCAGCTGCGTGACGGCGTGGCTCGAACAGGGCGGCACGCACCACGAGGCGCTCGTCCTGGGCGACCGGATTGAGCGAATCCGCATGTTCTGCCGTCTTTGGAACGTTGAATTTGTACAGCTGTGAGAGCATAAGGAGGAACCGATATGATTGAAAATTTCAGCCGCAGTTTAGAATCGCTTCTGGGCGCGGAGTATACCTCCGCCGTGTGCCGTGCGCGCGCGGCGCTGACCGGCGAATCGGAGCAGGCGCTTGTGACGATCGCGCGGGAGCCGGTCGAGTTCTATCCGGATTCGTTTGCCGCGCATCAGCAGGCGCTGATGGAGCAGGTCGGGCGGCAGCTCTGCCCGCCCGCGCAGGCCGTCTCGGCAGAGCCGGGCGCACCGACGGACAGCTTTGCTGCCGCGCAGCACAATGCCCCCGCGCCGCTCAGCGCGCTCGGCTGCTTCCGCCTCGGCGAGGACGGGCGGCTGTATTTTGCCGGAAAGAGCGAGCATTATCACATTCCGCTCGGCCACGGCTTCCCGGGCTACGCACTTCTGGATAAGGCGCGTGCGCTCGGCATTCCCAATGCCACGCATAACAATACGCGCGGATACATCACGCGCCTGCTCGAACGCCGCCTGATTGCCGCAGCGAACGGCCTTCCCGTGGACAAGCCGCTGCCGCAGCCGCTTTTACAGGCGCGGCAGCCCGGCGTTCTGAACCGCGTGCTCAATCTGGAGACCGGCTCTCTGGCAGTGGAGGCGGCGCTCAAGATGATGCTCAGCCGCTTTGACACGCTGGACGGCTCCGCGCCCGTATATGCCGGCCGCATTCCGGTATTCCTCGTCATGGCGGATAACGACGGCGGCGTGACCGCCGGCTACCACGGCACGACCGTTCTGGCCCAGATGCTGCGCGGCCTGTGGCCGTCGCTTGCGGAAAAATGCAAAAACGCGCTGCGCGTCGAGCCTGTTGCGATCAACGACCCCGAAAGCTTCCGCAGCGCGATGGAGCGCTGGAACAGGCCGCCGTATAAGACGGCGGGCTTCTGCCACGAGCTGATTATGATGAATTACAGCGGCACACGTCTGGATCAGGCGTATCTGACCGGGGCCTACCGCCTGTGCCGCGAAACAGACACGCCCGTGCTCTGCGACGAGATCCAGTCCAGCGCATGGTACGATACGCTCTTCCTGTTCCGCAAATACGGCCTGAAGCCGGATTTTGTCTCCATCGGCAAGGGCTTCCCCGGCGGACTGTACCCGGCCAGCCGGCTGCTGGTCAGCGGCGCGTTTGACTGCCTGAGTCAGTTCGGCGCGCTCGTCACCAACGGGCAGGAGGAGCTGGCAAGCCTTGCGTATCTTGTCACGATGGAATTTGTCAGTCATAACGGCGCACATATTGAGTCGGTCGGGAAGGCCTACCACGACGCGCTGCGGCAGCTTGCCGCGCGGCATGCCGCGCTCTGCAGCGGCGCGGAGGGAGACGGGCATATGAGCGCCCTGTGCTTCCATCAGGTGCCGGACGCGGCGGCCTTTGCCGCGCGGATGAACCGCGAATTCTGCGTCGATATCAGCGCCCAGACCTACAAGGCAAACTGCCGCCCTGTCGCGCTGACAAAGCTGCCGCTGCTGGTCACGGAGCCGATGGTGGAGAAGCTGATCGCGCGGATGGAGCAGTGTCTGTCTGAGATGGAGGGCTGAGTGTGGAGAAAACCATAAAATTCGGCGTCATCGGCTGCGGGCTGATGGGCCGGGAGTTTGCAAGCGCCTCCATGCGTTGGCTGCATCTGCAGACCAGCCTGCCGCGCCCGCAGATCATCGCCGCGTGCAGCCGGACGGACAAAAGCCTCGACTGGTTCCGGCGCGTGCCGGACACGCGGTATTTTTACCATGACTATCGCGAGCTTCTGGAAAATCCGGAGGTCGAAGCCGTTTACTGCGCCGTGCCGCACGACCAGCACGCACAGATCTACACCGATATTATCCGCTCCGGCAAGCATCTGCTGGCCGAAAAGCCGTTCGGGATCGATCTGCCCGCCTGCCGGAGCATTCTGGACGCTATGCGGGAGCATCCGCAGGTGTTTGTCCGCTGCTCCAGTGAGTTCCCGTATTATCCCGCCGCACAGCAGCTTTTCCGCTGGTATCAGGAGGGCTTCTTCGGCCGCGTGATCGAGGCGCGCTTCACCATCAAGCACGCATCGGATATGGACCTGAAGAAACCCATCAACTGGAAGCGGCAGCTGAAAACCAACGGCGCGTATGGCTGCATGGGCGATCTCGGCATCCACACGCAGCACCTGCCGTTCCGGCTCGGCTTCCGGGTCGATTCCGTGAGTGCGCAGCTTGCCGATCTCGTCCCGCAGCGGCCCGGCGGCGACGGCTTTGCGCCCTGCGAGACGTATGACAACGCGATTTTACTCTGCGGTGCACACAATGCGGCGGGCGACCGGTTCCCGATGGTAATGGAAATGAAGCGCATGGCCCCCGGCTGTACCAATACGGTGGAATACGAGATCTACGGACTGGACGGCTCCGCGAAATTCTCCACTGAGGATGCAAACGCCGTCTGGTACACGCGCAATCAGGGCCGGGAGCAGGCGTGGAGCCGCCTGATGCTGGGACAGAAGACGCTGTTCCCGGTCATTACCGGCGGGATTTTTGAGTTCGGCTTTTCCGACGCCATGCTGCAGATGTTTGCGGCGTTTATTGCCGAGCTCTGCGGCGAGCCGTGCGCGTTCGGCTGCTTCCGGCCGGATGAGGCGCTTTTGAGCCACCAGCTGCTTACCGGCGCGCTGCGGGCTTATGAAACGGGAAGCGTCGTCCGGTTTGACTGACGTGAAAGAAGGTGGTATGATGGACGTATCTTCGGCCCCGCATGCGGCAGATGCAGAGCGCCGCGTGATCTACGAACCTGCCCATGCGCCGGGCTTTGCGGCGTGGGCAGACTGCTTCGACTATCAGAACGGGCGGCTCGGCCTGTCCTTTAAGGAGATCCGCCGGGCGCAAAACGCGGACTTTCTGCCGCCGAGGCTGGAAATGGGCGAGGCCATCGGCGCGCCGGTGTCCTATTGCTCGGCGGAGTGCGGCAGCGCGGAGCTGGTTTCGGAGCGCGTCTATATGGCCTCCGGCGACGGCGGAGCGCACTGGTACGAGACGGGCAGGTGTCCGCTGTCCGAGGGATCGTTTCTGAACGCGGGCTTTGCGGACGGGCGGCTGGTCGGGCTGGACGTGGGCCGCGTCAACGCCGCGCGGACCGGGTGGTGCGACTATATTGCCGTCCGGGAAAGCACGGACGGCGGCAGCACCTGGACGGAAACGGCCCGTCTGCTGGAGGGCTGCGCCGTCTATCTCTGGCGGCTGCGCCGCCTGCGCGACGGCTCGCTTCTGGTGCTTGCCAGCTTCTACGGCACGCCGTGGGGCATTGGCTGCGAACGCGCAACGCGCAACACCATGCTTCCCGGCGAGACGTATCTCAATAAAATTCAGACCTTTTTCCTTCATAGTACGGACGGCCGGAGCTTTTCGGGGCCGCACTATGTCCTTCCGGGCACGGGCGCACACGAATATGACGCGGCGGAGCTGTCGGACGGACGGCTGCTGTTCGTGGCGGGCGACGTGCAGGGCACGCCGGTCGGGCGGCAGCTTGTCCGGCGCACGGCGCAGGGCTTCATCAATGGGCCGCTGCTGCCCATCGGCGCGGGCGCTCCGCCAGACCCGGCGGAAAATCCGCAGGGCGGCTTTGTCCCGGAAAGCATCGTCTGCCTGCCGGGCGATCTTCTCGTCGGCGCGCGGCGCGGCAAGCCCTTCAGCTGCTCCGGCGATTTCGGCCAGACGTGGACGGTGATCGAGGGCGCGGGAAACGGCCTCTATCAGCCGTGTATCCGGTTGCTGCCGGACGGGCACGTTGCGGCCTTCGGCCATTGCGGCGCGGACAGCGCGGTCGGACAGACGCGGATGGCAATTGCCGCCGATCTGTTCCGACTGGACGGTGCGCCGCCCGCAGGGTGCGAGCTGCGGCTTGAACGTGTGCTTTCTGCGGACGGGAGCCATTACGGCAACGCATATACAGCCCGGCTGACCTGTAAGGAAAGCCCTGTCGCCGGGCGGCGGGTAACGTTCCGGGTCGTGCCGTTCTGGACGGAGGGCGGGGCGGTCAATACGCTTGCGCAGGAGCAGGCACCGATCCGGCTTTCTGCCGTGACAGACGCGGACGGCCTCGCCAATGCGGCGTTTCCCGCGTTTGACGCCGTCCGGGACATTCACTTTGCCTACACCATCGACGCCTTTGCCGAGGCTGCGCCCGGACAGGCATCCTGCGTCAGCGCCGGCCGCTGCGAGCTTGCCATGACGCCGTACCGCCGCTGCCGCCACCCGTACCCGGCCTATTTCGCTGAAAACACCCTCTATCTGTCGCCGGAGCTGGAAACGGCGTTTCCGGACTGCCGCCGCAGGCTCGCGGAGGAAGCGGGGCGGGAGGGTCCCGCAGTCCCGGACATGATGCTCCGGCAGGCGCTTTTGGATGCGGGCGTACTGCGGCAGACAGAGGGTGGCCTCCGGTGGATTGCGCGCGTACACGGCGCGCAGGCGCTCGAGGCGGTCCTTCCGCAGCCGGACGGAGACTGGTATATCTGAACCTCCGCGCATGCGCGGGAAGTAAATTATAAACAGGAGAGAGCTGCTATGAAACTTGTAGTATTGGACGGTTATACGGAAAACCCCGGCGATCTGAGCTGGGCGGCGCTGGAAGTGCTCGGTGAGCTGACAGTCTATGACCGCACGTCGTATACCGAGTCTCCGCTGATTGCGGAGCGCATCGGCGACGCGGAGATCGTGGTCATGAACAAAACGCCGATTTCCCGTGCGACAATCGACGCATGCCCGAATATCCGTCTGATTGCAGTCCTCGCGACGGGCTATAACGTCGTGGACTATCAGTATGCACGGGAAAAGGGCATCCCGGTCGTGAACGTGCCTGCCTACGGCACGGCGTCGGTCAGCCAGTATTCCATCGCCCTTCTGCTGGAGATCTGCCACCATATCGGCCATCACAGCGCATCTGTCCATGCGGGCAATTGGGCCTCGAATCCCGACTGGTGCTATTGGGACTATCCGCTCATCGAGCTGGAGGGCAAGACCATCGGCATCATCGGCTTCGGCCGCATCGGGCAGGCAGAGGGGCGCATTGCATGGGCAATGGGCATGCGCGTTCTGGCATACGATGTCTATCCGAACGACGCCGGGCGCGCCATCGGCGAGTATGTCGATCTGGACACGCTGCTGCGCGAGTCGGACGTCGTGTCGCTGCACTGCAATCTGACGCCCGAGAACACCGGACTTATCAATAAAACGAACATTGCGAAGATGAAAGACGGCGCGATCCTCATCAACAACGCCCGTGGTCAGCTGATCGTGGAGCAGGACGTCGCGGACGCGCTGAACAGCGGCAAGCTGGCCGCCGCCGGTCTGGACGTCGTCTACACGGAGCCGATCCGTCCGGACAATCCGCTCCTGACTGCGAAAAACTGCATCATCACGCCGCATATCTCCTGGGCGCCGAAGGAAAGCCGACAGCGCATCATGGACGTCACAGCAGAAAACATCCGTGCCTTCCTCGCCGGAACGCCGCAGAACGTCGTCAACCGCTGAGCGTTTGAAAAAGTCCGACACGCTGTTCCGCGACAGCGCGTATGACGCGGAGAACATCCACTTCAACAACGTCCTGCTCCTGCAGGCAAAATACGATGAGTTCAGCTACTTCCGCGACTACAAAAACGTCGTGGACGACAGCCTTCTGAAAAGTGATCTGCGCACGGAGTTCCTCGGCTGCACCGCAGACGAGGCCGCGTGGAACACGACCTATGGAAGATTCGAAGACGGCACCGCCCGCCGCATGGAGCTTCTGAACACCAACCACCGGCTCACGACCCACAATGCCCACGGTTTGGCTACAGCATTGGACTGGTTCTCTGAGACGATCGGTCTTGACCAGACGCTCGCGCCGACGGATCAGGCTGCCATGACGAAGGAGACGCTCGTGCTGATCGCCATGCTCGCGGCAGTCGCATCGCTCATGGCCGTGATGGAGCTGCTGCTCACAACGCCGTTCTTCTCCGGGGCGGTACAGCCGCTGCCCGCCGAGACCTCCGTCAAGCCGAACGGTGCGTGGTGGCGCAATGCGCTCATGATGGTCGGCGGCATTCTGATCATCGTGCTGATCGAATACATCCCGTTCTTTATGAACATCGCGCCGGGTGCAGATCTGCTGTTCGGCTCGACGTTCGGCGGCCCGTTCATGTCGCTGCTGATTCTGTTCGTGCCGCAGGTACTGGTGTTCAGCGTGCTGTGCACCTACGCCTACCGCCGCACCGGCAGCGTCTATGTCGGCGCGCTGACCGCAGCGTCGCTTGCCTGCTGGATTGTGACCGGCGGCTCGTCGATGCTCTAATCCGGATATACAAAAAAGCTGCCCGGACGGGCAGCTTTTTTCTCGTTATTTTTGTTTTTCTTCCAGATACGGGCCAAGATAGTCGGATGCACGACCAAGAATCGAGAGCATACACATATCCGCCTCATATGCGTCCCGCCGCGCGATCGCCGCGGTCAGCAGCTGGAACTTCGGGATGCTCAGCCGCAGCTCCTCGCGGTTTTTGTAATGCTCCCGGATCAGATTTCGGATCATCTTCTCAAAGCTCTGGAACACCATCGCATACGCCAGATTCCCCGAAATTTCAATCAGGCATTTATGATACAGATAAACGGCCTCTGCCGCCTGTGCATCGTCTGCAGCATAAATCGCCTCCGTGTGTGCCTGAAGCGTCTGTAAGGACGCGGGGGTCAGCTTTGCACACGCCAGTCTTGTGCATTCGCGCTCAATGAGAATCCGCGCTTCCATCAGATCCTTGAACAGCGTGCTGTCAATGAGGCCGGAATCAAAGCCCATGATCGCCGACAGCGTCTCCGGCGTGGCCTGCTGCACATATTCCGCTACAAACGCGCCCTTGCGCGGGACAATCCGCAAAAAGCCCATGCGCGCCAAATCCAGCATTCCCTGATTGACAGAGCCCCGGCTGAAGCCAAGCTGTGCGGCAAGCTCGCGTTCAGGCGGCAGCCGGTCACCGGGCTTCCGCTCGCCGGAGAGAATCTGGTTCTTCATAATTTCAATAAAACTGTCTTTTCGATTTTTGTGCTCGCCTGCCTGCATACGATCCCCCCACGATACCTTTGATGTATATTCTATAATGCCATGGGATCGAAATCAAGCATGGTCTTGATAAAATGACCACAAACGCGACAGCCCGTCCGCTTCCAGCCGCAGTGCGGGCAGTTTCGGGGGGGATAAAAAAGGCGCTTTTTTGCTGCTGTCAAAAATGGAATGACGCTGTTATTCACCAGGAGCCGCAAAAGCCAGTAAAATCAAGGATAATTTTGACGCTATTACGATTTCGGGAGGGCTTGAGCATGAAAACGGAAGAAAAAAACGGCATATGGCCCACACGCGATTCGGTCAAGGACTACTTCCCGCTGCCGAAAGAAATTTTCTCGCTGGGTCTGAGCACAGCGGAAATCGCAATCTATGCCTACCTGCTGTTCTGCGAGGATCGCCAGACGTTCCAGTGCTGGCCAAGCTATCGGAAAAACGGCGAAGCAGTTGGGCTGAGTCCAAACACCATCCGGCCGATTCAGACGGCGCTTCCGTGCTTTTGCGCATGAAGGCCGCGAAGTGAGATTGCCAGATGCGTTGTTTTGCTGCATCGCTCATGTTCATGGATACTTGAAAGTGAAACGAATGGCGCGTATTTGAAATTGCCCCGACTTGGATGCTGTGCGATAATGCACACGATAACCCATACAGACGGAGGACACAGACGTGGCAAAGGACTTTTCAAGGTTTATCAATTTTCCGCACAGGCCGTGCGGGCCGGATGGAACGCGGATAACAGTAGGCAGAATGCATATTGAGCTGTGCCGCAGGGCAGCGGCCGAGGGTATGGTGCTGCTGGAAAACCGTGATAATGCGCTGCCGCTCCGACAGGGAGAAGCGGTTGCGCTATTTGGAAATGGAAGTGTGGATTATGTCAAAGGCGGCGGGGGGGGAGCGGTATTGTATATGCTCCATTGTCACTTCATAGAATACGACATCTTTTGAATCAGGCAGCTCCAGCATGAGCTTGTGTGCGTCTGCAAAAACAGCACGGGCGCTGATATTGTCCAAAAGATCACCGACGATACGCTCCGTCAGATGAAACTTTGGACGCAGAAGCACCTGGCGGTACTCTTCCAGAATTTCGTGGTTCAATACAGGCGTGATTGGTCCATCGAGCGCCAACTCCAAAATGCTTCCGGGAATAGAATCCCATTTCAGCATGGCGGATACGATGGCATTCGTGTCAATGACTGCGTAATACTGCATCTCGTCTCAATGGCTTCTGGCTGCGGCGATTTCTGCGTTGATCTCGTCGAGCGACAGATCTGCGATCCCGTTTTCAGCGGCAATGCGGCTGGCTTCCTTCATGGCCTGAAGACCCTTGTTTTCGGGTTTCGGTTCCAGCTTCATGCTGAACGGAATGCCGTTTTCCTGAATCAAACGGGCAATACAGGCGCGCAGATACGTCGGCAGGTCGATTCCAAGCTGTTCGCAGATGCTGGCGGCTTTGATCCTGGATGTGTCTTCTGTGCGGAACTGAACCAATGAACTTGCCATAAACAATCCTCCTTGCATGATGTTCTATATGGATTATAACATGAAACAACGTCATTTGCAAGCAAATGAATGCAAACGATTTTATTATATACAAATGAAACCAACTTTATTACACGGAGGGGAAAGTATGGACGAAGAAAAGAATTTGAATGTTGAAAAGCCGCTCTGCCCACTGATCGGTCAGGACGGTAACATTTTTAACCTTGTCGGCATTGCGG
>ENA-OUQF01000661-OUQF01000661.1-human-gut-metagenome-genome-assembly--contig:-NODE-661-length-24658-cov-15.418242_pt1 | contig 24658 bp, 25 predicted proteins | sample MGYA00237947_ERZ548826 | MGnify/ENA primary metagenome ERZ548826 (study PRJEB26490, sample SAMN05194701) | human gut metagenome | biome: terrestrial biome; feature: human-associated habitat; material... | reverse complement strand
AGTAGTAGAAGACGGTGTTGTGGGGCGGGAAGTCCTTGGGCAGCATACGCCACTGACAGCCTGTCTTCAATATATACATGATGGCATTCATGATGTCTCTAAGGGGGTATTTTCGCTTTCTGTGTTGTGGGTCAAGAATATTTTCGGTAACTTGCCACTGTTTATCAGTAAGGTTGGTCGGATATCGGCTCATAACTTTGTAATGATTTGATACTCATAAAGTTACGAACAGCATTTCAATTGACCTACTGATTTTCAATTATTTATGTACTTACATAGCAACTTTTTTCAATCAATTTTAAACAGCTTCTTAATTTCTGGAGGCAGCACCCCAAAAGATGTTTTTTCCATAAATGACTGAAAACGAATCAAATCCGCTCTTCCTATCGTTGAGTACATCAGATAATGAGGGATGATGTAGTCATAATTGGCGCCCATCCCCTTAGTGAACGAGTTCGAATTCAGATTTTTGTAAATTTCTCTCCTTTTATAGAAGTCCATACTGCCAGTCGTCAATTCCGCCAGTATCCTAGACAATTCAGGATTCATCATCTCCGAATGGCTTTGCATTGGTGAGTAAATGTAGGAAGTTCTTAGAAGATGTGACATAAATGAGAGCCAGTTCCGATGTACACTATTCTTTGCGGCTCTTGATAAATTGTTAAGAAGTCGGCAATAGAGCGTTGTAGCAGGGATGAGCTCCAACGGCATATATGAGGTGGTTACCGCCATAGCTCCGGCCTCAAAGAAAGCGCCGGCAATAGTGCCAACAGTATTATAAGTAGTGAATGTATTACAGGCCGAGAGGAAAACGATCCTTGCATGAATTCCGTTCTTTATTACATCTTCCCCTGTTATTACATCGTTCCCCATCATAAGATACGACTGATGCGTATTGGGGTCTACGCCTCCATGTGCGTCAATTATCAACAATAGCGGGTCGACCTCTTTAACTGCCTCAAAAAAAGCCTCTTTGCAAAGACATCTCCTCGTTTGAAAGCCAAGAGCTTTCTTCAAGTCCTCCACAGCTACCTGCATCGTAACAAATGCCTTTTCGTTATTACCATACACTACAAGCGTATGCTTCAGGATATCTTTAGGGATGGCAAATGGTGTGAATTTTGACTCCACATACTGCGACAGTAGATTCTGTACAGGCGTTTCCGGAAGCCGACATACATCATGTGAGAACCCTAACGGCACGCCATCTATCATCATCCATTCTATTGGGAGATCACTCATCACAACAATCTGTGCACAGTCATCCTTGATGAAATGGACACTCTCCTGGCACAAAGCCGTTGATACAATTTTTTCCCCCACCTTCTCCATTGTCTTTCGAATGCCTTGGTTTCTGGCCCGTGACTGAGTAACCGCGTCAAGCTTCTCAATTCCGACAAAAGACAACTCAGTGTTGATGTTTTTCCCCAGAATCGGCATCCTGAAATAAGGCGAGAATCTGAATGAGCTATGCAAAAGGGCCGCATTGTCAAAAAACTCCATCCGCCCGCTCACTATCCTGCTTTGAGTTTGCATAAACGCCAGGAAATCTTCCTTTGAAGGTAACTCACCTCTTTCCCGGCTTATCGTATAACTCTTAGTGTAATCCACATCAAAGACCTTTTCTATCAGTTTTGCCCATTTAACCTCCTCCGGAGTCATACCCTTTTTATTATCAAAAGGCTTCCTCATTTCTACACTTGTATATGGCGCAGCCACCAATAGAGGTGAACGATACTGTTCTTCCGTCAACCCAATATCACCCAGCTGCTGAGCTTGAAAGTCTTCCAGCAAACGAATTTTCTTTATCTGTTCGAGCAATATTCGTTGCCTAGCATTTCCGTCTGTTTCACTTAACGCTTTACTACTGGATGCGGAACGCATTTTAAGAATGTCTTCCCGAGCATAATTATGCCTAAATCCCCAATTCCCCTGAATAGCATTGATAACCTGTGTGTTCACACGACTTGGAGTAAAAACATCTCCTGTATCAATGACCTTCGATTGTAATAGCGGAACCGAAAAAGGCCATCGTTTCTCCTCAATAGAGTAGTGAGAATATGCAAACTTCGATAGCCAGATCCAAATACCATCTTCTTCCGTGACCTTCGTAACCGGGAGAGAGACTTTATCGATAGATTCTGGAGATACGACACACAACACATTGTCAGACGAGACAACGTTCCCAATAAGATTATTATAAGTCTCGATTGAATCTTCTTCATCCGTACACACAAGTATAACAACCGGCGTACTATGATTTGCCCAGGGTAGAAGTTCCACATTCCTCCGTTCAGCATCCGGATGCAGCAAGAACAAGTCGTAACCAAGTTGAAGGGAAAACTTCTTAATCATCCAATACTGCTCTATCCCATAGATGTAATGATACATACTCTGTGGGTAATCCCCAAGCCGCCACAATGATGTGGAAGTCAAGGACTCAGAAGGGATATTGAATATGGTCGGCTCCTCGCGAGGCCCGAGAAGAGCAATATATCGAATAAGGTCGTGTATCATAAAAGATGGGCCGACTATTTCACCGGCCAGTATTCATTCATAGTAAAATCCTCTTGCACCTTCTCTACGTATTCAGCAAATTATGATGCTTCAAGCTCAAAATAATAATGTCATTCTCCCTCCGACTTCAGAAACACAAGAAGCTCTTCCTTTAATTGTGTTTGCAGATCAGCATTGTCTAATATCGCCACGCCTCTGTGTTTATTATATTACTTACTCTTCCCTCTTCCGAGGCCTCACAACCTGACTATTACAACCGTTCAGCACTCGATTGATTCTCGCATGATCCAATCCAAGAAATTCCAACACACAACAAATCAGCAGTACCCGCATCCGTCCCATCAGGTCATACAGTTTCAGGCCGTCCTGAGCTTTCTTGTCTTCTTTCAGGTCAACCCGCAACACATGAGAATAGTAGTTCCTGGAACCTGTCGCTTCCGTCAGATCTTCATCCGTCAAGTTCACTCTTCCAATATCTTGAAATTCATCCCTGAGGTCTGCCAGTTGGTTTCCTATACTTTTTCCAGTTCGGAACCGCTTGGCAAAGCCGTCCAGTGCCTGCGCCACTAGAAGGAAATCGCTGGATGAAAAAATGCGCTTTATTTCAAGGCTATCCAGCAGCATTGTCCATATCAGCGATATGTTCTCGCTTTTGTACATCTGCCTGAACATATCCGGGAAAACGTCCACTACATCTCCGAGTTTAAACAGGAAGTTGTGGTCTTGAATCTTCTCTGGCTTATCCTTATACAGATAAGTCACCAGTTCTATGGCGTGATAATACACCTCTCCCCTCTTACTGGTTTGGCACTTCTCCTTGGAATACAACCAAATCTTCGTATGTTCCACCGGCAATAGCGTCGCCAGCGACAAAAACCTTTCCATCTGTCTGGTCATTATCACGGCATCATCCGCACTCAGCTCCTCCTTCAGCACCTCCATACAAGTAAGCTGGTCTGCATACACGGCAAAATCCTTAGGATGATTATAGTTGCAGTTTTCTTTCAAATTCAGAGTAAAACCGTCATCCAGATGTACAGAAGCCAATTTAGACGCCTCATCTTCCGCCGTTTTCACTGAAAATGATATTCCCGATTCCGTAAATTCCCATCTAATGTTCTTTGGAGGGCACCAATACGTCAGTTCATCATAATGAACCTGGGCTTTGAAGAACGTCTTTTCATTTATAGCCTCCGTATGGATACCAATCAGCGCATATCGGCAGGTATAACGGGTTATTGTAAACGGCAGAGTCGGATTCCAAGTCGATGCCGCGTGGCAGTCGAATAGAGAAATCTCTTTTGCGTGGTTGTTCGGAGCAAAACAATGGCCGTATATTACGGCATCCTCCCTTTCTAAATCAATTCCTTTCTCTTCCTGTTCAAACGCACCAACCAGTTCCAACTTGACTACCCCGTTGGGGTGGATGGTCAGATACCCCGAAACTTGGTCATCGGGATTTGAGGGAATCCACCATTTGCCTTTATAGATTCTGTTCTCCATTCGAAACTATGATTTCACTATCTTTATGGTTCTGGGACAGTCAAATAGCCACGCCTCTGGCAGAAATACCTTACGGCGATTAGAGTCTTTCGCTCCTCTTGGAAGAGGTCGCCCACTAAAGCGGTTGTCCCGTCATACTAAGCCCTCATAGATGATTCCCCAAATAGAAATGTCACATTTAACGATAAGTTTTTTTCTATAAGTTTCATATAACCATCACTGATACTGATTCACCCTCCTATACTTCTCCGCCACCGCCAACAACTCACGAAACAACTTCACCCGGTCTTCTTTCATTCTAAACTCATTCATCAGTTTTGTGGTCGTGCTTGCCCCAGTTGGGATATCAAGTTCCTATTCGATGCTTGGATGGGTAGTAATAACAGGCCTCCTTTTTCTTTGAGTTGCATTACCCATTTGAAGCAAGTTCAAGCTAATTAAACCTTCGTTTCCACCAATTTTTTGCTATCTCTGTCCAGCCTCATTGGAATGTTGTCTATAATATATTCAAAATGTCCATCAATATTCTCAGCACCGATAGCAGGACACATACTAATCTTCATGTTCTCAAGCCTAAGTTCTGATGAAAAAACAGCTTCGCATTTGGCGACATCAAAAATCGTCAAGTTGTATCCGCCTCTGTGCAAGGAACTACTATACCTGATTCCATCATATCCCAGATGACGTAGATATTCCGCAATTATCTGCGAGGGGATATAATCATTCGAATTAGTTGTCGGAGAAGAAAAAGCAGATTGAATAAACCATAACAGCCAACCATCTATGTTTTTTTCGTTATCCGGTGTAATATCCGTCGCAATGTTTGCAATAGTCAATGGCTGTTTTACCTCTATTCCAGAGACATTAACAGCGCAGTACAAAATGGGACGTACCTCAAAAACAGCAGTAGTTGGACTTTCAGCCATGTATAGGTAACGGATGAACCTTGGATTAGAACGTCCTTCTCTTATCAACTCCGGCCTTGGTGGGACATACGAACCTTCTTTACACAATCCCCTAAACTTATTCTCTTTATTCCTGTACCAGTGTGATCATACTCGGGATACTCCGTGCTATAACACTTAGCAATCATATGTTCAGTACGCGCCGCATTATCATCAATGATTCTAGCCCTATAGAAGATTGTACCAGGGTTAATGGAAACAACACACCTCTTTGCCAACTCTTCTAACTTATCAAGAACACAGTGAGACGGGAAGAACCTATGGCCATACATCACTTCTTTCCTGAATGACTCCCAGAGTTCACGTGCCTCATCATAGTCTACTGATGCCATATTATTCTTCGGTTTTATTCTCCCAGGCAACCCGCCTGTTGCTTGGTCTCCATGTATTGGGAACAATCTTCCTGAACGCATTGAAAGAATAATATACCCTGCGAACCGGTTTCTCAATCATCCGACGATTAATAACGTTCCTGACATTTCCGGTAGTCTTTCCGTAATAACTGGCAAAGTCATCAGCAGCTCCCCGAACAATTAGATTTGATTCCATTGTCTTTGCCAACATCTCAATCTCCTCCATTGTAAGAAGATCCTTTCGACTTTATACTTCATGAAATCCAAGAGTTCTAAAACGATTTTCTTGGCGACTTCGGGTCTTTTATCTTCCATTAACTCATTGATACTGATTCACCCTCTTGTACCTCTCCCCTACCGCCAGCAACTCACGGAACATCTCCAGTCGCTCCGGCTTGAGTTCTCCCGCATTCATCAGCTTGCGGTTATGCTTGATCCAGTTGAGCATGAGGTGCTCTTCTATGCGATGTTTAGATGGATTACGATGGTTGGTTTCCATGAAGTCGATGACCTCACGCCACTTTTCAATCCACATTTCATCCTGCGTCATTTTAACCGTCCTTGCTGTTTTAATGACTCTTTAAAACCATGGGCATAGGACTCTAGCCACTGCTTCCATTGCTGCTTTAATATCTCCTTCTCGCGCTGTGGAAGTGACGATTGATCAATTTCAGATTCTCGGAATCTGGAAACCGCCTCTTTCACTATATCAATTTGCTCTTCAGTACAGAATCCGCCGAAGAGCAAAACGCCGAAAGCCGCCTCTGCAGCACCTCTAAAAAATGGATTGATCAGACTAAACGGATTACTCGGCATCATATGTAATGTGGGAACTATAAGAAATGTGGAAGCTTAAAACTTCCTCCAGACCATCTTATTGACAATCCCCGTGTAGCTCTGGATAATCTTGACCACCTTGGTGGAAACATTCTCATCCACATAGTCCGGGACGGGAATACCATCCAAACCATCTCGATTCAAAGACACCGCAGTATCTAACGCCTGCAGCAAACTGCCCGAGTCAATACCGGCAATGATGAAGCAGGCTTTGTCGATGGCTTCAGGCCGCTCTGTCGAGGTGCGGATGCACACGGCCGGGAAAGGATGACCGACCGAAGTAAAGAAAGAGCTTTCCTCCGGCAGGGTGCCAGAATCAGAGACCACGGCAAATGCATTCATCTGAAGGCAGTTATAGTCATGGAATCCCAACGGCTCGTGCTGAATCACGCGGCGGTCCAAAACAAATCCGCTGGCTTCCAGGCGTTTCCGGGAACGAGGATGGCAGGAATAAAGGATCGGCATATCATACTTCTCCGCCATCTTGTTGATAGCGTTGAACAACGACAGGAAATTCTTCTCCGTATCGATGTTCTCCTCACGGTGCGCGCTCAGAAGAATGTACCTCCCCTTTTCCAGCCCCAGCCTCTTATGAATATCAGAAGCCTCAATCTCTGCAAGGTTACTGTGCAGAACTTCCGCCATAGGCGAACCGGTCACATAAGTCCTCTCCTTAGGCAAGCCACAGTCAGCCAGATAGCGCCGCGCGTGCTCAGAGTAAGCCATGTTCACATCAGAAATAATATCCACGATGCGGCGGTTCGTCTCCTCAGGCAAGCATTCATCCTTGCAACGATTGCCAGCCTCCATGTGGAAGATCGGGATATGAAGCCTCTTCGCACCGATCACAGACAGGCAAGAGTTGGTATCGCCCAGCACCAGCACGGCATCCGGCTTCACCCCCACCATCAGCTGGTAACTCTTGGCAATGATGTTACCCATCGTCTCCCCAAGGTCCGCACCCACAGCCTCCATATAAACATCAGGATCCGCAAGCTTCAGGTCCTTGAAGAACACTCCATTCAAGTTATAATCATAATTCTGCCCTGTATGCGCCAGCAGACAGTCGAAATACTTACGACATTTGTTAATCACTGCCGCCAAGCGGATAATCTCCGGGCGGGTCCCCACTATAATAAGGAGCTTCAGCTTCCCGTTATTCTTGAATTGTGCCATATATTTTTATTGTTTTGTCATTTCGAGCGAAGCCGAGAAATCTTATTTCACCGGTTCAAAAAACGTATCCGGCCTATCTGAATTAAACACCTCATTGCAATACATCACCGTCACCAGATCCTCGGTCTCGGACAAATTGATGATATTGTGCGTGTAACCCGGGAGCATATGAACAGCCTGGATCTTATCTCCAGACACCTCCCATTCCAGCACCTTGCCGGAAGGGTCATTGAGGTTCCTCTGCTGAATCAACCCATGCCCTTTCACCACAATGAACTGCTCAAACTTGGTATTGTGCCAATGCTGCCCTTTCATCACCCCAGGCTTTGAAATGTTAATTGACACCTGTCCACAAGACGGAGTATGCACCAGTTCCGTAAACGAGCCCCGCTCATCAACATTCATCCTCAGCGAAAACGCCGCCTTCTCATACGGCAGGTAACTTAGATATGTCGAATACAACTTCTTCGCAAACGAGCCGGCAGGAATCTCAGGAACCATAAGCGTAGCCGGCTGAGCCGCGAAGCTCTTCAGCAACTCCACAATCTCCCCCAGCGTCACCTTGTGCGTCACCGGCACATAGCAATACCGGCCCGCAGAAGAAGGAAGCACCTCCAATCCAGAAAACTCACAACGATGCTCCTCCCCGCGGAGCGCAGCAATCATCTCATCCACCAGGTCATCGATGTACAGCAATTCCAACTCAACAGACGGGTCATTTACCGTGTATGGAAGATCATTAGCAAACGCATTGCAGAATGTAGCCACCGCACTATTATAATTAGGCCGGCACCACTTCCCAAACAAGTTCGGGAACCTATACACCAGCACCTTTGCGCCAGTTTCGGCCCCATAATGAAGGAACAAATCCTCCCCGGCCTTCTTGGACCGGCCATACTCAGAATCCCCGAAACGCCCAGTCAGCGAAGCCTGCTGGCTGGAACTCAGCATCACCGGGCAAGCATTCCCGTGCTTTCTCAGCGTATCGAGCAGCGTTGAAGCAAACCCGAAATTCCCCTCCATAAACTCGGAAGCATTCTGAGGCCTATTCACTCCGGCCAGATTGAACACGAAATCCGCCGATGCGCACCACGCATCCAGTTCCTCCGGAGTGGAATCCAGATCATATTCATACACATCCGAGACCGACACGCCATAATTCCGCGCCTTCCCGTCTCGGATATTCCTCAATTGCGCACAAAGGTTCTTGCCCACGAAACCCTTAGCACCTGTAACAAGTATATTCATAACAATCAACTAATTACAAATCAAAGCCACTCATTTCAATATATCCTCCTCCCCCAGTGGCTCATACGGCCCATCCTTGACCTCCATAATCACCGTACCGCTCTCAAGCGCACGCGCAGTGTGCCACCTACCTGCCGGGATATTGATAGCGACAACAGGGCCGCCCGGAGAAAGTTCAACTGCCTCGACGCACACCCGCTCCCGCTCATCATAGAACTCCTCAACCAGCCTTCCACGCAGGCAAACCACAGTCTCGGAACTCTTTCGGTGTCGATGCACCGGCAGAGGAGAGCCCGGCTCAATCGCATTCAACATTCTCTGCGACTGGTCATCCGGCGAATTCCGAAGATCCAGATTCATCCGAAGCCGAGGCGAACCCTTTGCCTGCCCGGTCAAGTCATCCAACAACTCTTGTGTTATCCTTTCCGTCATCTCTCAAGCGATTTCAGATACTCTTCATGAAGATGATAATTCTTCTTCATAAACAACACATACATCCCGGCCAGCACCAAGCCAACGCAAATCAGATAGTCCCAATGCGCCAGCATCTTATTTGGACACAGGTAGATAAACCCGAGCGACACCACCAATTGCATCAACATGTACAGCAGCGACACCACAACGTGACTCATCCCCAACTCATTCGCCATCAACTGATAAGCGTGCTTGCGATGCGCCTGCCCCAGGTTCTCGTGCAGCATTATACGATGAATGATGGTACAGCAACCATCAACTCCATACACAAGCAGCAAGGTCAGATATGTGACATCACCTGTTTGCACAATGAGACGCCCTATTGCAAACAGCAAGACAAACGCAATCCCAATCGAACCCACATCCCCGGCAAAGCATTTAGCCTTACCCTTCGGCCTGAAATTGAAGAAACAAAACACCAGCACGCCAATTATTGCCACAACCAGATAGCTCCCCTCGACAAAACCCATGCGCCGGTTCAACAGCAGCAACGGCACCAGCACGGCCAGCGCATACCCAGCCGTAATCCCGTTGATACCATCCATAAAATTGATGATATTCATCGCCCCCACGCACACGATCAAAGCGAGGAGCACAATCCACCACATATCCCAATGCATGATGCCCATACTCCAAAACATCAAGGCCATAGCCATAAACTGAGCCACCAGCCGCACACTGTCCGGAAGCGAATGCACATCATCCCAGAAACTCACCCCGGCAATAAGCACCAGACCGCCAACAAACGGCAGATATGGCACAATATCATTGCCTTGCACGGCCATCACCACGGCCCAGACTATTACGGACAATGTGAAAACAATTCCACCGCCCCGCAAAACAATTGACGAGTGAGAAGAACGCTCATTGGGCCTATCAATGATATTGAAGTGATTTGCTATGCGGAAATACAGCAACTCCGCTGCAATCAACAACACCGCTATTATTAGATACAACCAAAACATGAGGACAACTAATTTGAGCACTTAAAACTGGCCATAGTCTTTTTCAACCCATCTCGCGCCGTTACCGGCATACAATCAACGCCAAGCGCTTTCTTTATCTTGGCATTAGATGAGACATAGTTTTCGGTCAGCTTGCGTAAACGTTCTTGGTTAAGCGGCAAATGTAAAAAGCCCCCCACCCTTGCTATACCATTCATCAGTCCTTTTGGCAACCGCCAGATATGCGCCCTTTTCCCAAGAGATTGGCAGATTTCCTCAATCAGTTCATTAGTAGAAAGCGCCTCATCATCACCCATGTTATAGATTCCGGACGGCACATCTTGAGTCAGCACGCCATTTACCGCAAAGCAGATATTCTCAATTGAAGTGAAAGTCCTGCGATTCTCGAAAGCGCCTAAAGGCCAAGGGATTCCTTTCTTTACGACATTATAGAGTAAGTTCAAATTACCTTTATTTCCAGGACCATGAATCATACAAGGGCGGAAGATATAAACACCTCTATCCTCAAACTCATCAGGACGTTTTTTCATCGTGTTCAAAATGTACTGCTCTGCCGCAATCTTGCTCTCACCGTAAGGTCCTACAGGTGACGGTACGACATCCTCTGTCAGCACACCTTCCACCTTGTCAGCCGCAGCTTTGGCTGTACTGAAGAACACAAACTTCTTGATATTCGGGTGAGCACAGAAATAGTCAAATACCTTGATTGTCAAGTCGCGATTCACCTTAAAATATGTCTCCGCCGCCGACTTGTTCTTAGTATCATGCGCCTTTCCTGCCAAGTGGATAATCGCATCCACATCTGGAAGTCCGTCCTCTCGCTCAAGACAATCCCATGAGAAGGTGTATTCTATCCCTTCTTTCACGGGAGAGATAATATCCAAGCCATAAATTAGATGGTTCTTCGAAAGGGCTCTCACTAAGTTTGAACCCACGAAACCATGGACGCCTGTTATAAGTATTCTCATCGTTATTCTCCTATCAGTTCTTTTACCAAATCAGCATACATACCAGTCACAATCTCCTTGGTATATTTTGACTGTATCTCTGCCAATCCATTCTTACCCATTTGAGTTAACTCTTTTTTTGTTATAGACCGCAACCACTCAACCATCATGTCCACCTTCTTGTCGAAGTCTTTTTCAGTAATCAGCTTCGCACAACCTTTACCTTCAAGGAAATTCACAATAGGTGTATTCTCTCCTGAAAGTACAAGAAGGGGCCTTTCGCAAGCCATAATGGTATAAACCTTTGACGGGAAACCGTCACCATCCATTTCGGGTGCCATAAAGATGAAAGAGGCATCCGAATAGGAAAGGATTGCCGGCATAAGTTCACGGGGTTGATAAGGAAGCAAATGTAGTTTGATTAAATTACGTTTCTTAATCTCATCTTCCACATATCCGCGTTTAGCGCCCTCACCTATCACAACATATTCCACGTTTAAGTCGCGTGTCTTGTCTGCAAGTTCAATTAAAGGCTCCCATGATTGGGCATGCCCAATGTTACCGGCATACAAGAGCTTTATACTATCATTCTTAGGAAATAACTTTTCATCCAGATTCCCTTCCCAATCTACTTCATGATACAATTCAGTATCTACGAAGTTTGGAATGATATGTAGTTTGCTCTGGTCTTTGAATCGTGGAACAATGGTATCATAAAACACTTGATCAATGGTAGTTACAGCATTAGAACCGTTGTACACCTTCTTCTCCATCCAGCGGAGGAACTTTAAGGTAATCCCACCTTTCAACTTCAAAATGTCTGGATATATCTCCTGAACATTATACACCACTTTGCAGCCTTTCAACTTAGCCAAACCGAGGTTCAGCCAACCGAGAGTCAGTGGAGGTGAAGGCGAAAGGATTAAATCCACATGGCGTACCGTAAGGCCAATGAAAAAGGATACAATGTGCCAGTAAACAAAGCCCAACAACCTCAACACTGTGCTTTTGAACTTCTTCTGAGGCACATGCAGCACCGTCATACCATGATAGTCGCTCACTTTGCAGAAACCCCATACTTTCCAGCGCATGGGTTGCTTTTTCACCTGTTCTGGCACAATGTTGAAGTGTGGAGTTGTTGTCAACACCACTACTTCATGTCCTCTCTCCTGAAGCCTCAACGCAATATCATTATAAAGATATGCGGTTGAAACGCCATCAGGGCTAAATATAAGGCTGTGTATTAATACTCTTTTCATTTATGCATTTGCGACTTTTTTTAGAAAGCCCAATATCAAATCAAAATGTTTATCATATTTGTCATATAACGTCAGATGACTCTTCATTTTCATGGATAAGTCATCTTGCATGGCCTTATCATCTATTAGATTCATAATCTTTATAGCTGCATCCGCTGCGTTCATTGGTTCGTAGTACAAGCAACTATCTCCGAGTACTTCGCGATTGAAAGGAAAATCAGTTGCAACAATCTTCAAACCAAAAAACATTGCTTCAATGGTACTAGCCGAGAAAACTTCAAGGAGCGTTGGTAAAAAACAATACGAACACTTTCTATACATCTGTGCTAGTTCCGCTTGAGAGACACGACCATAATTAACCACATTCTGTTCCAAATGATTTACACTAAGCTTAGAATAAATCAAACGCCACATGGGGTCATCCTCTGGTATAGTCGTATGAAATCTTACCTTTTCTACTCCTCTCTTTTTTAGTTCCAATAATACATCAGGAATAATATCAAAATTCTTGTGGGGCACTGGGGCTCCTACGCAAGCGAAGTCACACCATTCTGAAGCATTAATATGACTATTATCCTGATGTGTGAAAAACGCTGGCAAGACGTTGCTGACCACTGCTACATTTTCTGATGGCACTCCAGTTATACGCAACAATCCCTGCTTTGTTGTTTCAGTTTGAGTCACAAAATAATGTGCGTTCCTTATTAACCTCTTTTGATTAAGACAATAGAGCCACATCTTAAATCGCTTTCCAATTGACAGAACCGCCCACGAATATTTATTAGGATGGGTAACCCATGGATTCGTAAATCGCATAACTTCAACCGCCTCAAAGGAAAAATAACTCGGCGCCGTTATTGAATATACGACATCTGGCTTTACTTTCCGCTCAAGTTCCCTCAATTCATGTTTTACACGCTTATAGCTTCCTTTAAAATCCGGTTGTGTAGGATATACATAATAGTTCCCTTTACCCTTCATCTCATCAGGAAGTATGGCATCAAGATCTTTTGATGTAACATAAATCCAGTCTATGTCAGGATGCTCCAATGTCTTACGAACAAAGTTATTAGCAATCTGAAAGGCCCCTCCTGCATTTTTCTTTGTAGAAATTGTATTAACAAGGATTCTCATATAAACGTCTAATCATTTGTTATTTTAGGCAAATTTATCCACCCACCAAAGGTATTTTCCCATTCTTCTGGCTCCAACGCAACGGCTCCACCATCATGGAAGAAGGTAAGTTCTCCGAAATAGATCTTGTGGTTTATTAAATATAAATCAACACGCACGTATGGCATACCTTTAGAGAGTTTTTTGGCAACATCCTTCATTTGTTCCCATTCTGGAAACTGTGCTATCACTTTATTCGCATTTCCGTATCCCTTACTCTTCACTGAGAGATGATTTAGATCCATATCATACCAGTCAAACTTTAACTTCTCACCCATAGTATAACGATCAGAGGCGCAGAATAACACTTTTGGCTCCCCATTAAAGCAATGAATCTTCCAATCCACTAAGTCAGAGCCATCCTCATTATACATATACTCTTCTGCGATAACCCTTGGTTTCAAATCTCGGTACACCCATTCGCGCTCATAACGCCAATTAAAATGCATTGAACTCTCTATCTTCTTTTTTGCTTTTTGAATATTCAACGAAGACTTATCTTTACATATCACCACGCCAGTACCACCACCACCATTGGTGCTTTTCAAGACAAACTGATTAGGAAGCAAACCAAAATCAATATCATCAAAACTATCCCAAACTCCCAATGTCTTTATTATCTTCTCATTACCTATTATGGGACGTACTATATCTTTAACTGCTGCTTTGTCAACCAATTTTGGATACAGTGGGTTATGGTAATGAATCTTAAGCCAATTTATCTTCTCATTATATCCACGTGGGTCATTAAGATGAAGCTTCTTTCCAAAGATCAAGCGATATCTTAGTTTAAGATATCTATCATCAGAAACGCTTTGTCCTAACCGAGCCCACAAGCCTGCCAACAATTTTGAAGGATGACGTAATGACTTCAATATTTCCATTTACAAATGAATTATTTAGTTCATATTAATTACATGCTTATGCGGTAAACGTCTTCTTATGGCAAATAAAACACTCCTGATTGTGTCGCTAACCAAGAATATTTTAAAATCAAAACTTCGACAAAAATACCAGAACGACAATAACACTTTCATTTTTCTACCCCAATAATGGTATTCTTGGTAAGCCATACGATGTTGGACATACAGTAAATCCTTTTTCTTAATATTTATACCAAGTGCATTAAAACATTTAATAGAATATGGCCATATTTCCATACGTTCTTTTTTCTTCTCCTCATCAATATGAGCGCTTATTCCACGCATTGCATAATATATATTACCAACGCTCTCGATATAATAACTCTTCTCAGTAAAAATTTGTAGTTGTCTATCCTGCGCATTTTCTGCAATATGAGAACGTCCCTGGCTTACTTTCTTAAATCTATTAAGTATTCTACGCGAATAACAGCAACTTCTCCCATTAATAACACCTCTTAATGATAGCCTAAATACATCATTGTACTTCTCCACTGCACTTTGTCTGTGTACCACAGAGTCACCATTAGGATATATACATCTATAGTCACCATATATGCAGAATAATTCATTCTCCCAGTCTATATGATTATCCTGAATATATTCAATTACTTTTTTAAACCACCCCTCACCAACACTGTCATCCCCCGCCAAGTCATGAACAATATCGCCTGTAGGCATGGTCCATACTTTTTCCGTATTCTCGAAAATCCCTAGATTCGGATTATTCCTATTCAACCTAAAAAGACCAGGATATTTTTTATCATACTCTTGTAAAATCTCCCAAGTATTATCTGTAGAATGATCATCGCTCACACAAACCTCATACACGTAATCTATTTGAGCCAGAATTGACCCAAGTGTACGTTCAATTACATCCTCTTGATTATATGTAATTATATAAACTGATATTTTAGGAATTCCCTGCAACATATATGTTTCCCATCTATTTAAGAACTCTATCTCGCTATTATTTCATCCATATAACCCCATCTTTAATGGTTTTTGCTGGAGCACCCACATACACTGCATTTTCAACTTTATAGTTCCCACTAATAGTAGATCTTGCTCCAAAAATCACATTGTCGCAAACTCTAGTACCTTTTAAAACAAGACATTCTCTTCCAAACCAAACGTGATTCCCTATATGATATCCAGCCGTTTCATTAATCACAACACCATCTCTCAAAATAGAATGGCCATCACAATCAATAAAAGTACATTGGTGACCGACAAGAACACTATCTCCAAACGTACTATCAGATTTACAGTCAATTATGCCCCCCCCAGAGCAGGCAAATTTATCACCTATCGTAAGGCTACCTTCAACAAGCATCTTACATCCTGTTCCAATAGATGCGGCTCCCTTAAACCGAAGAACGCCCGTTACACATAAAGCGAATTTCTGAGACGGAAATTTATGGGAGGATGACCCTAATCTTATTATTGTAGTTTGTGCTTTGTCTAAAATTATTTTCCCATTTCCTGTGAATGATGAATTCCAATGGCACCAAATTGGAATTTTAATGGCCTGCCTAAAAGGTAAATACCGAAAATTAACATATAATGTTTTCGGTACTGACAACAGTGTTGAAACTATTTTTCTCAATTTCATAAGTAGTTAAATCTCTAGAGCATACAAACTCTATTTCTAACGTTTATCATGTTCTCTATGTAAATAGTAGTATTCTTGTTGACCATTAAATACAAACAAATTCCAGTTTGTCGATGCTTTATACATAATCGCGATAAAAGATAGAGCAACCAGGCACATCATCGCTGAACGCAAACACTTCCTTCTGTTTACTATTGAATAGTAAAGAGTAAAAGCAGCTATAATGTATGTAAAACTTATAAAGTATAGATTGACTCTACTTATCATTTCACTTGAGGCGAACATGTAACTAGCCAACACACCTATAAAATATAAACTATATAAAGCATTATAATAGGGATTATTCACCCATTTTTTTACATGTTCACTACTCAGAATAATTATTATATTGATAAGCAGTTTGATAAAAAAACCGACACCTAAAACCAATTCTCTGTCAAGAAGGTCTTCATAATTTGCAGATGTATACACATCATAGCCGAAAAGAACAAGAATACTATCATATCGTTGTATCGCGTCCTGCACAAAATTCAGATTCATTACGACCAGCGATCCCATTAACAGCAATACTTCTATTCTAATATTTTTAAACCAGTCTTGTTTATAAGCTATCAACGGATAGAATAATATCAAAAACGCAGCCGAATAATGAAAAGAAATGGCCAATAGAACAAGGATATAATGAATAACTATTTTTTTCTCTACGGCAAATTTTACAGAAAACGCCCAAAAACTAACCGCTAAGCATTGACGGGCTAAATTGGCAGGTGACATCCAAGCACCCGTCAACATAAAAACAAAAAAAAGATATGGATATAACCTTAAATCATCTTTTAGACCTATCGTCATAAAGAAAAGATTAAGGAATGCTATCAGCGCAAAATAGATGACAGAGGAATGGAATAATGCTGTTATTTTTACAAGGCCAAGGAAGCCTATTTCTAGGTCCTCCTTTACAGTTCCAAAACTTAAATATGATTCATACAAATCTAAATAGCTAAAAAAATCCATACCAACGCCATATCTTAAACCAAAAACTAAGGCATACAATAAGATTGCCGCTATTATGTACCTGTAGTTGTTTTTTTTAATAGCAGTCCTACTCAAAGCCACCATTAGCAACATAAGAGTAAGATAGACAAGTATAGATTGTATATATATCCACATCTCTTTCCAAACGCTTCTATAGTACCACTCAACTATACTATAACATTATAATCTCCAGTTCTAACTTTAATGGATACCATTCTCTACAGGAATGAGTTGATTAATCTAACCACCTGCGCCACCTCTTCAATACTAATTGTCGGTCCAATTGGAATACTCAACTCCTCATCAGCAATCCTTTCCGTTATAGGAAGACTCATACTATTCCACCCCTTATAACACTCCTGCTTGTGAGGTGGAATAGGATAATGGCAAACAGTACCTACTCCGTTCTGCTCCAGATAGTCGTGAAGTGCGTCACGCTTTCCATCAGCCACCAGAATCGGGAACAGGTGGTAGGCATTCTGCTCATCAGGAAGCAAGTCGGGCATAGTAATCAATGGATTGTTGATGTGCTCATAATAGTAATGAGCCACCTCTTTACGGTGCGCATTATCCTCTGCCAGATACTTCAACTTCACGTCCAGTACAGCAGCCTGAATCTCATCCAAGCGTGAGTTGCGACCAGTGTATTTGAACACATATTTCTTCTGTGAACCATAGTTGGCCAAAGCGCGAACAGCGGCAGCCAGTTCAGGATCGTTGGTAGTAACGGCTCCACCATCACCCAAAGCACCAAGGTTCTTACCAGGATAGAAGCTATGACCAGCGGCATCACCAATACTACCTGTTACACGACCATCAGTATGCTTACAACCGTGGGCCTGAGCGTTGTCCTCAACCAGCTTCAGGTTGTACTTCTTGCACAAAGCACCAATCTTCTCGGTGTAAGCATTACGGCCATACAAGTGTACAATGGTAATAGCCTTAGTTTTAGGAGTGATTGCAGCCTCAATGAAGTCACCATCAATCTCCAGTGTATTGAGCTTAGGCTCTACAAGAATAGGTTTCAAGCCATTCTCCGTGATAGCAAGGATGGTTGCAATGTAGGTGTTTGCAGGTACAATTACCTCATCACCAGGTTGCATCACACCCATCTCGATGTACGCACGGAAAATCCATATCAAAGCATCTAGACCGTTGGCACAGCCAATGGTGTATTTGCTACCAATAAACTTTGAGTAGTTTGCCTCAAACTGCTCATTCTCCTTACCTTGGAGGTACCAGCCGCTGTTAACTACGCGGGTTACAGCCTCGTTAATCTCCGTTCCATGAAGGGCGGTTATGTCTTTTAATGAAAGAAATGGTATCATATTTTTTTTCTACCTAAGAACTTATCCAAGAACTTTTCATTAGATTCCTGAACACTTTCGTATGTCATAATATCGCGTGGGCCACAGAGGATGGCATATCCAAATTTATCACGGTCGCCATCGTTGATATAATCACCATAATCCACGCCTACTTTCAAACCATCGTGGTTCTCATAAAGTACAGTAATACGAGGATCCAGAAACTCCGTGATATTGGTTTCAGCAACTGAATGACTATGAGAAGGAATATCATAACCAAACCACATAGATGCATTCTCCCCATTCATGTAATTACCGGGTTCTATAGCTTCACCATGAAGCATACGCACATAGTCACCAAGGTAATCGTGGCCAGATGCTTTCCAAACGGTATGGCTGCAAATGAAACCACTTGAACGGGCGCCCATTTCCACAGGGGTAAATGTACCGTCTTCCTTCATAATAATCTCCAAATGACCAAACATGCTGTGGAGTCCAAGCGCCTTGTAGCACTCAATACCGAAGTTGGCGATACGCCCCCAAGTCTCATCATCATACTTACGTGAATTCCAGTGGTGAATAACTGTCACGTGATTCTTCAACGCATACAAAGAATGATGCTGAATGGAGCTGCTATAGCAATTTATATTACCGTATGCATCACCAAGCATATCCACAGTAAACTCCTCACCTTCTACAAACTCTTCAATCAGGCAACGGCCATTGAAAGAGGTTTCTTTTGCTTTATCCAATGCTTCTTTCAATTGCTCGCGGGTCTGTCCTTTTTCAAGAATAGTAATACCACGGGAACTGGCGGCTACATCAGGTTTACAGATAAGTTTCATCCTTTGAGAAAGGTCGTATAACTCATCAAAAGTCAGTTCATCATCCATCTTGGAAATACGGTTGAAAACACCGGCTTTCATCCAGGCATCTCGCATTTCTTCTTTGGAAAGAACCTTATTGAACTTCTCCGGCATAGTCTTATTACCACACCAGCCATTGATAGCATTCACTGTTGGAGCTGCAAGATCAACACTCGATAGGGCACCACATACCTTTCCCTTCAGCCCACGAGCCTCCATTTCTGCAATAATACTTTCAGAGTCCTTGATGTCCTTCTGAATGTACATATCACCCTCTATGCGAGGCTTTTCATTCCAAGCAACAAGAATAACTTTATAACCCAACTCACGCAGATGACACACCTGTCCCCAAAGAAGGGGGTTCTCACCTAATAAAACAAAATACTTATCCATTTGTATTATTTCTAAAATCAATGAATTCTTCGTAATCACGAATATAGTCTTCTTGCCGGTAGACTTCACTTGCAAGTACCATAGCCACAGCACCGGATGAAAAATCCACAAGGTCTCGCCACATACCCGGTTTTACATATAGACCCTGATATGGTCTGTTCAATAAAAAACTACGCCTACTCTTTCCATCATCAAGTATCACTGTAAACGAACCAGAAACTGCCACAATTAGTTGTTCTAATTGCTTATGTGCATGCGCGCCTCGTCCTTCACCTCCTGGAATATCATATAAATAATAAACACGCTTCACATCAAATGGCAATGTTATGCCATTCTCAACTACCGTTAGGTTTCCACGACGATTCTCATGGTGTTTATCAAGCTCTATTATTGAGCAATCGAATACATTATAATGCCCCATTGTTTTTGAGTTTTAGATATTCTGCATAATCTCTAATGTAGTCTTGCTCATCATAATGAATTGAGCCAAACTCCAACGCGACTGAATTGGTAGAGAAATTTTCCATCTCACGCCAAAGCCCAGCTGGCACATAAAGGCCATAATACGAGCGGTTAAGTGTGAATGTCTTTTTCTGAGTGCCGTCATCCACTATAACATCAAATGCTCCGGAAAGAGCTACTATAAACTCTTCATTCTGCCTAAAAGCATGCCCCCCACGGTTTTCTCCACCAGGCACATCATAAATCCAATAGGTTCGCTTAATTTCAAATGGGATATGATTCAATTGCTCCACAAAAGAGAGATTGCCCCTTGAATCTAAGAACTTTGGAAGATTAACTATTTTACAACTATCAATCCCTATCATCATTCAAATAATTATCCTAAATTACAACAGTGCTATCAATTCTCTTGTTAACAACAAGACGATAAACGAGTCTTATCATTCCTTTAGTTTTAAAAGGCGAAAAAATTAAAATAACCGTAAGGAAGAATATCATACCATACTTCAATCTATCTGCAAATTTCATTTTTTTATTAAACCCATCAAGAATTCGAAGGTTTAGTTTCCTACAAAATTTCACCATTCTTTCTGGATAACAACTGTTTTTCATCCCTTCTAATGAAATACGAGCTATTGACCTCAAGTGATTTCTTAATAAAACGCCAGCAATAGCAGGAGCCAATGGAATACCGGTTATATATGTATTGTACATTATATACTTTTCTTTCAAAGTCATAGATGTACTTGAAGATGCAGGATAAAGAACATATACAAAATCACATTTATCAATCAATACAATTTTCCCGCTCCCTAAATAACGAAAAGTGATGTCTATATCATCGTATGTGGCACTTGTTAAATCTTCAACTTTAACGCAATCAGATCTTCTTAAACAGAAACTTGTATTATGCCCAATCCCAGATTCATTCAGGAACTCTTCAGCAGATAGGATGCGTTCACCTTCAAAAAGCTCCTGTTTTCTTGCGGGATTGCACCTCTCAGAAAGATTATCATATGGTAGTTGATAATAGTTCTGACAACATAGCGTACATTCTGGATGTTGTTCCAATGTATCTACCATTTTTTGAAATACATCAGTACCCACAAAAAAATCGTCCCCGTCAATATGAATGAGATATTTGCCTGTTGCTTTTTTTAGCCCATTTATTCTGTTTAAAGCGGCCCTCTCTAAAGTGTATGAAGTATCATACTCGTTAGAATTGAAAAACGTGCTAATCACCCTATCTTTATATTCATTTATAAGCATATCCCGAGTTCCATCGTCAGAGCGATCATCACTTACAATGACTTCTTTTATGAATTCGGTTTTTTGAGCTAAGATGCTATCAATACACCTTTTCAACTCTGTTTTTTGATTGTGTGAAATAACCACTATTGATAATAAGGGCCCATCCATAAATTTTTATTTAAGAGTGAGATATTCTATTGCGAAATACTTGCTTTGTTTTTTCAATAATAAAAATGCGTTCTTCTTTTCTTATACCAAATAGGTAAATAAGAATTAAAATTATAATACTACCATAAATTATTACCGCACAAAGTCTAAAGACACATTCTTTAAAGAAAAAGCAACAAGGACTTACTAATAATAATGATAGAATAGTTACGACAAATGTTCTAATAAAAACATCTTGAATATACTTTCTTTTTGAGAGACCTACCTGCTTTCCTACTATCCAAAGCTTAAAAAATTGAACCACCACTCCCACTAGCATTGTGACAATATAAACAATTTCAGGTTGCAAGTAAACCAATAAAGCAATATAAGATAGTGGCAAAATAAGCACACCTAACAAACTTACATAAAACTGATATTTCTTAATGTTCCCAGTTGCTTGGGTGGCTGTTAATAAAGGGTTTGATAATGACTCAATCCACAAAACAATTACTGTTAATCGCACAAAATTAACTGTATGTTCAGGCACTTCTTTCAACCATATATTCAATATCTGATTCGCTTCTAAAAGAACAGGTAAAGAAACCAACAATAATGTATAATATGAAATTCTTGCACTTGTACTAATTAAAGCGTGCATTCTCGCCAAATCATGTTGAGCATATGTTTTTGTAATTTGAGGTTTAATTGCATTCTCAACATTATATGAGAAATTGGTTATTGCACTTTGAATCTGAACAGCCAAACCTCTTGCTGCATTAACTGCAGGATTAAAGAAAACATTTAACAAAAGATTTAACCCCTGCGTATAACATGCATATGAAAAATTACCCAAAAGATTCCACGAGGCAAATTTTGACATCTCTAATGTCAAAAGCTTGTCAACCACAAAATGATATTTAGACTCTATGAATCTAAGTCTACAATAAACACTATATATTATCCTTTCTAGAATGTTTACTAACAATAAGAGAAGACCATACAATATAAGTCGGTCACCACTATAGGCCGTCAAAAGATAAGCCACCAGTAACTTCAAGCCGACGTCAAGAAAAGACATATATGCAAAAGCGGACATTTTTTCGTGTGCGATTATAAGCGCATTATAAGGGGCACTCATAATACTTACAACACTAGATAATATTGATAATTGGAATGCCCAAAAAGCCGCATTAATCCTATCTTCAGGAATAACCATCTTATTATAAAAGAACCAGAGGCCTGCTATTTCACAGAGCAAAACAATAAGAACAGCTATTATCGCATGTATATTAATACTTGTTGAAAATACTAACTTGAGTCTTTCTGTATCTTTTCTGCCTAATTCAAATGTTAAAAATCGTTGTGTCGAATTAACCATGGCGGTGTTTATAAAAACAAACATCGTAATGATACCACCGACCACATTATAAAGTCCAAAATCAGAAACGCCCAATGCAGACAAAATAACACGCGAGGTGTATAATCCTACTGCAAGCGAAACAAACATCCTTGCAAACAAGAACAATGAATTCTTTGCAATACGTTTGTTCTCAGACATCTCAACCATATTCTAAACAATAATTACTCTTCTACCATATTACAAGAAAGGACAAGCATCCATCAATTCTTTGCTCTTGAATGTTATTCCCTTATATTTAAGGCAATAATCTTGGATAACATTATAATCCAAACAATCATTTACTCTATATTGAATACATTCCCTATTAACGCCACCAAAGTAATCCATGAATTTAAACTCACCACCACCAGTTTTTTTATCTAAGCAAATCCACACATTTGGTATGTTATAAGCGTCAGAAAGTATTAACCCATGCAATGAACTTGATGCTATCATTTTGCACTGATAAATTAAATCTAAAATCTCAGTCCATTTTTTATAATGCATTAGATCTATCAATACTGCTCCGGGTGTTTTATTAATAAAATCGATTATAAGTGGATTATTCAACTCTGAAACATGAGGAATGATGCCAATCGAATAGTTTTTGCTAACTTTAGGTTTATAAATTGAAGAAACGAGTAAGGCTGGATCTCCAAACACGTTGGGTGACTGAACCCCTTGTTTACCCAAATATGCTTTTGTTAGAGGGCCACGGACTGCTGTGACATTAAGTGGCTTAATAAATCTATTATACTCATTATTCATCACACCACCACCCCATATAATACTCTTTTCATTGGTCATATCTTCAACTATAGACCCAATACAAACATAATTATTGATGGATGGATGAAAAAAAGAATTATAATTAAAAATATATTTACCGGTAAGGGCTTTGACTAAGTAGTAGTTAAGATCATCACCAAAATTTTTATGACGGATAGAAAGGCCTTCCTGTACCATGAAAACATTTAGAACTATCGCTTTTTTATGAAGGATAAACCATAACAGCGTGTTCCAAAGTTTTATGAAGAAAAAAGCCAATAAACACAAGTATAGATTCACTTTCTTATTGAAACCATTCATCATTCTTGATCGTTTGTAATACAAATCTTTCATTAGTGTCCGGTAAAAAACCATAAAAGTTCTCCTAAATTCCGCAAAACGCCAAACTATTTTGTCCGACCAGTCCTGTTGACGGCTTCGCTCGCCTCATTCTCACATCGGCTTGACCATTGATGTTTCATGATGAGACTTCCTGTTTCATTCAGGATACCCCGAACGATGACTTTTTCAAGTGCGTGCCATGCGGCTGCGCCGCCCAGAGTTGCCTGGGCGGCGAGTTGTCTGGATTCTCATCATCTTCAGGTGCCTCAGCGGACAAGCTCGAGATAGATTCGCCGTTTAGTGTAGAGGTTGAGCACGTTTCTGCGTCCTGATTTTATCCACTTTGCGGGCACGACAACAAACATGCGCAGGAACCGCTTGAGCCTCGCGGTCCTGTCAAGTCCTTTGACCCGTCCGCCGATGACGTCAAGAAGGTGAAGGTAGAAGTTCTTGAGGATGGCGGTGGCGATGAGGAACACGGTGTTCTCCTTCAGGAAAGAGAACGGCATGTGCGCCCATCCGAAGTCGTTGTTCTGGCAGTCGAAGTTGCGCTCGCTTGCGCCTCGTCGGACTTAGAGAGTCGCTACATAGACGCATAAATAATTAAAAACCAGTAGATTGATCGAATATTATTCGCAACTTTATGAGCATCACACCATTACAAGGCCATGAACCAATACTCGACCAACCTTACTGATAAACAATGGCAAGTTACCGAAAATATTCTTGACCCGCA
>ENA-OUQF01000658-OUQF01000658.1-human-gut-metagenome-genome-assembly--contig:-NODE-658-length-24688-cov-38.195388_pt1 | contig 24688 bp, 19 predicted proteins | sample MGYA00237947_ERZ548826 | MGnify/ENA primary metagenome ERZ548826 (study PRJEB26490, sample SAMN05194701) | human gut metagenome | biome: terrestrial biome; feature: human-associated habitat; material... | reverse complement strand
CGGGCGCACAAGTCAGCCCTTACGGGCTGCCAGCTCCCCCACCGGGGAGCCAAGGAGGGTGCAAACATATCATATCCGCCCCTTCAAATTGTGCCTATCGGCTCCCCCTTGCGGGGGAGCCAATGGGAAAGGGGGATGGAGAGAAATAAGCTTACTTGCTCTCGGGACCGGCGGCGACCAGGGCCTTGCCGGCCTCGTTGCCGGTGTACTTCACGAAGTTCTTGGTGAAGCGGGCGGCCAGATCGGCGGCCTTGGCTTCCCAGTCGGCAACGTTCGCGTAGGTGTCCCGAGGATCCAGGATGTGGGAATCCACACCGGGCAGCTCGGTGGGCACCTCGAAGTTGAAGGTGGGGATCACCTTGGTGGGAGCGGTGTTGATCGCGCCGGACAGGATGGCGTCGATGATGCCGCGGGTATCCTTGATGGAGATACGCTTGCCGGTGCCGTTCCAACCGGTGTTGACCAGGTAAGCCTTGGCGCCGGAGGCCTTCATCTTCTTGACCAGCTCCTCAGCATACTTGGTGGGATGCAGCTCCAGGAAGGCCTGGCCGAAGCAGGCGGAGAAGGTGGGGGTGGGCTCGGTGATGCCGCGCTCGGTGCCGGCCAGCTTTGCGGTGAAGCCGGACAGGAAGTAGTACTGGGTCTGCTCCGGGGTCAGGATGGACACGGGAGGCAGCACGCCGAAGGCGTCGGCGGACAGGAAGATCACGTTCTTGGCGGCGGGGCCGGCAGAGACGGGCTTGACATTCTTGACGATCTTCTCGATGTGGTCGATGGGGTAGGAAACGCGGGTGTTCTCGGTGACGGACTTGTCGTTGAAGTCGATCTTGCCGTTCTCGTCAACGGTGACGTTCTCCAGCAGAGCATCACGACGGATGGCGTTGTAGATGTCGGGCTCGGACTCCTTGTCCAGGCCGATGACCTTTGCATAGCAGCCGCCCTCGAAGTTGAACACGCCGTTGTCGTCCCAGCCGTGCTCGTCGTCGCCGATCAGCAGACGCTTGGGGTCGGTGGACAGGGTGGTCTTGCCGGTGCCGGACAGGCCGAAGAAGATGGCGGTGTTCTCGCCGTTCATGTCGGTGTTGGCGGAGCAGTGCATGGAGGCGATGCCCTTCAGGGGCAGGTAGTAGTTCATCATGGAGAACATACCCTTCTTCATCTCGCCGCCGTACCAGGTGTTGATGATGACCTGCTCACGGGAGGTGATGTTGAAGGCCACGCAGGTCTCGGAGTTCAGACCCAGCTCCTTGAAGTTCTCCACCTTTGCCTTGGAGGCGTTGTAGACGATGAAGTCGGGCTTGAAGTTCTTCAGCTCCTCCTCGGTGGGACGGATGAACATATTGGTCACAAAGTGAGCCTGCCATGCCACTTCCACGATGAAGCGGACAGCCATACGGGTGTCGGGGTTTGCGCCGCAGAAAGCGTCAACAACGTACAGCTTCTTGTTGCACAGCTCCTTGACAGCCAGCTCCTTGACCTTTGCCCAGGTCTCCTCGCTCATGGGGTGGTTGTCGTTCTTGTACTCATCGGAAGTCCACCACACGGTGTTCTTGGAGTTCTCGTCCACCACGATATACTTATCTTTGGGGGAGCGGCCGGTGTAGACGCCGGTCATCACGTTGACAGCGCCCAGCTCGGTGAGCTTGCCCACCTCGTAGCCGGTCAGGCCGGGCTTGGTTTCCTCCTCGAACAGCAGTTCGTAGGAAGGATTGTGGATGATTTCGGTTGTACCGGTAATACCGTACTTTTCGATGCCATAGGTTTCCATAATACTATTTCCTCCTGTACAAAATGTAGACGATGCAGCTTGCGCCGCATATCAAAACAATCGGTGGCAAAGGCGGGAAACCCAACCTCCACCGTCTATCATACTATCATAGTTTCCCCTGAAAGTAAACCTCAATTTTCGGTTTTTTCGATAAAATTGTAATGAAAACACCGCTTTTTATGCCTCCTCGCTCCCGTCTTGAGCATTCCGCCCAACCCTAAAGCACCACCGGGAAAATTTTTTGTAAATCTTTTCCCCCGCCCTTGGCTTTTTATGAGGCATGTGATAGAATGAAGGTTGATTTTGACGCCGCTCTTCCGCGACAATCATGAATGCAGGGGACGATTGAGGCACATCGTCCCGAGACTTTACGGAACAACCCCGGTGCGTTGAATGATGTGGGGTCCGTCACGATTGCAGGGGACGAACATGTTACGAGTTTGCCCAAAGGAGACCCCTATGAAAGATCGAGATCGGTTTGGGTGGGAGGATTTCAAGGCCCTGCCCGCGAAAAAGAAGCTGGAGCACATCCACGACTATTACAGATGGTATATCCTGGGCGGGATCGTGGCGGCGGTGCTGCTGGTGTCGCTGATCGTCACCATCGCGGGCAACCGCAAGGAGGTGCTGATCTCCGGCATCTTCATCAACAATTCCACCACTGCCGAGGGCTACGCCCATTTGCAGCAGGGCTATTTCGACTACTGCGGCGGGGACGGCGATACCCGGGTGGATCTAGTGGAGGCCCGGTACCTGGATTTTGAATCCGGGGCCCTGAGCCAGAGCGACGCGGCGTCGTTCATGATGGTTGCCAGCATGATCGCCGCCCGGACGCTGGACTACATCATTACAGACGAGCCGTCCCTGGATCATTTTATAGAGCAGGAGGTGGTGCTGGACCTGCGTCTGGCCCTCTCCGACGAGCAGCTCGCGAAATACGACGTGATCGAGCGCAGCGGCGTCCCCGTGGCCATCCGCCTGAACGGCACCGCCTTCGCGGAAAATTACCCCCTGACCTCGGACACCGGCTGCGTCTTTCTGGCCGCCAGCACCGAGGACTACGAAAAGGATGTCCGTTTCCTGGAATACCTGCTGGCGTGACGGCCTGCCAACCTCCCCTGAAAGGTTTAGCAGGTGTAGCCGTCCTCGACGGCGTACAGCTGCTTAATGCAAAGCTGAGGACGGCGCATCGCGCCGGAGGGGTTTTCGGCGGTATGCAGAATACCATTCGAAATGCACCAAGGCGAATCCGTACAGGCCCCCTTGGCTTCCCCCGGGGGGAAGCTGGCAGACTTGACGGCTCTTCGGAACCGGCAAGGCTGACTGAAGAGGGATGGCGACAGCCTAAATACTGTTTGCATTTCGTCCAATGGCACCGGCCTAAAATCATTGCAGATTACTTTCCTTTGTTTAAATCGATTCACCATGTGGAGAAAGGCTTTCATAAAACAAGCCCCCTTCTCCACTCACCGAACCCTTCATGAAACTTTCGGTGCACGCCGTCCCTCATCAGTCTTTTTTGTCAATCGGTTCCGAAGTGCCGATTGGCAAAAAATCCAGCTTCCCCCCGGGGGAAGCCAAGGGGATTGTACGTATTCGCCCGGGATTTCATAAAGGCGTAAGTGCCTGCTGCGAAACCCCTCAGTCAGCCCTTACGGGCTGCCAGCTCCCCTTTCAGGGGCGCTTGGGGGGCGCGCGTTGTGAAAGGAACACGATGATGAAAAAAATCATAATTCTTTTCCTGCTCCTTTGGGTGCTGGTGCCTTGCGCGTACGGGGAGACGGAGGCGGTGGAGGCGGCGCGGCAGAGCGTGGTGCATCTGTACGGGCTGGGGACGGAGCGGGAGACCGGGCGGCGGATCCGATGGTCCGGCACCGGGTTTGCCGTGGGCGCCGCCGGGGAGGAGACGGATGTTTTCCTCACCAACTGGCATGTGGCCGCCGGAAGCGGCAAATGCGAGGACGGCTCCATCCGCCTGTGGCTGCTGAAGGACGGGGCGGAGCTGGACGCCAACCAGGCCCCCCTGGCCGGGTCCGCCGTGGAATGCCGGGTGCTGGCCACCACCGACGGCTACCCGGATGTGGCGGTGCTCCAGACCATGGAGCCGGTGTCCGGCTACCGGGCGCTGCCCCTGCTGTCCTCCCGCCGGGTGGTGGACGGGACTCAGGTCTACGCCCTGGGCTTTGCCGGACTGAAGGACACGAACAACGGGGCGGATTCCGGGCCGGAGGACGTGACCGTCACCCAGGGCACGATCACTGACCACCTGATCATGACCAGCGCGGGGAGCACCCGCTCCGTCATCCATTCCGCCGCCATCCAGCACGGCTTTTCCGGCGGGCCCCTGGTCAATGAGGCCGGGGCGGTGGTGGCCCAGAACACCTACGGCTTTGAGGAGGACGTGACCACCACCCTGTTCTGCGCCGTGTACATCGACTACGCCATGGAGCTGCTGGACGGCCTGGGCCTGCCCTACACCGCCCTGTCCGGCCCCTCGCCGGTGACGGTGTTCGTGGCGGACCTGCTCCACCGGCCCGACCTCAGCCCTGCCGCCGCCTACGCGCTGGCCGGTCTGGCGGCGCTGGGGGCGCTGGTCTTTGCCTGGTACTTCATCAAGACCGCGAAAGAGCTGGTCGTGGAAATAAAGCAAAAGCATCGCGCGAAGAATAATGAAGAGAAAGAGGTGCAGTAAATGAAGAAGCTCTCTGCATTCCTGCTTGTATTTGTCCTGCTGGCCGCGCTGACCCTGGGGGCAGGCGCGGAGGACGGGAAGCTGGTGTACCCCGGCTTTCAGGTCCAGGGCTCCCAGCTCCTGCTCACCGCCGTTCCGCTGAACGGCGGCACCGTGAAGGTCACGGCGGACGGGGTCAACATCGGCGGCAGCGCCTCCACCCTGGGGGATGCCCAGCCGGGCGTCACCTATTACTGCGTGGTGGACAACTCCCGCTCCTTCAGCAATTACCAGAAGGAGCAGCAGCTGCTGGGCCTGAATACCCTCAGCGATCAGCTGGGGGAAAAGGACGCCATGGTGCTCATCCCCATGGGCCGGGAGGTCAGCTTCGGCGAGAAGCTCACCAGCCCCGACGCCCGGCGGGAGGCCATCCAGGCCGCCTGCACCTATGACGCCACGGGCACCAACCTCTACGAGGCCATCGACACGGTGCTCAAGACCGTGGCCCAGGAGGAGCAGGGCTTCCGCTGCATCGTATTCTTCACCGACGGCATTGATGAGTCCTTCATCATGAAGGTCAACGAGGAGCAGGCCGGGCGGTTCATCCAGGGCAGCGGCATGAGCGTAAATTTCGTTGCCCTGCTCACCCCGCCCATCTCCGAATACGCCGGGCGGCAGGCCCAGCGGCTGGAATATTACAGCACCCTGGCCCTGGGCGGCACCTGCCGCACCCCTTTGCGGGAGGGGGATGGCTCCGTGAATGCCGTGGCAGAGCCTGTACAGGACATTGTGAAGCTGACCCGGAGCTGGACGCTGCTGACCCTGGATGCGGACAGCATCCCCCGCACCGGCAAGACCGTGGAGCTGACCCTGACCTGGGAGGGGGAGGACGGCTCCGTCACCGATACCGTGACCCTGAACACCGCCGACCTGCCCCCCCTGCCGGAGACGGAGCCGGTCACCGAGCCGGTGAGCCTGCCCCCCACCCAGCCGCCGGAGACCATCCCCCCCATCACCCAGCCCCCGGAGCCCATCCCGGAATACCAGGACCATCAGGCGGGGCAGCTGCGCTACTACGGCATCATCGGCTTCAGCGTCATCGGCGTGGTGATCCTGCTGGCCATTGTGGTGGTGCTCCTGGACAAGGGCGCGCGGCGGAAAAAGGAGACCGGGCACCGTGAGCCGGTCCGCCCGGCCCAGCCGACGGAGGCAGCCCAGGCGGCCCAGCAGCCTGCCCAGGTCCTTCCCCCGGAGCCGCCCCAGGAGGAACGCCGGGAGGAAGCGCCTCAGGGAATGCCCCCCCAGGCTGTCCAGCCGGAGGAGGCACCCCAGAAGGCGGACCCGCCGGAGGAAGCCCCGGAAGAAGGGATCCGGCCCGCGGAAATTCCGACTGAACCCCAGGCGGAGGAAGCGCCGGAGAACGACGCGGAGGCCCAGCCGGAGGAAAACCCGGCCGAGGAGCCGCCGGAGGTGGCCGGAGCGCCCCAGGAGCAGCCGGTCCGGGAGGAAGCCCCGGCGGCTGAGGCGGAAGAAGCCGCCCCCGTCCCCCAGGAGCCGCCCGCCGAAGCACCGGCCGCCGCCGAAGAGGAAATTCCTGAGGCGGAAGACACACCCGCAGCCCAGGAGCCGGAATATCACGGCAGCTTCCTGGATCCGAAGGACCGTTCCTCCGACATCCGGGCCGCCGACCCCTTCCCCCAGCTGCAAGAGGAACCAATCATTGAAAAGACCCCGGCGGCAGCGCCGGTCATAAAAAACTGGCAGCCCCCCGCGCCCCAACCGGCCGCGCCGGTCATAAGCGGCTGGCAGGATGCCCCCGCCCGGCAGAGCACACCCCGGCAGGCCGCCCCGGCGGCGACCGGCCGCCAGAGCGCCCCCGCGAATGACTTCGGCACCGCCCGCATCCCCGGGCTGTTCCCCGACCGCCGGACGGCTCCGGCCGGTCAGGAGCGCTTCCGCCCGGCCCCCAACCGGCCCACGTCCCCGGGAAGCCGGAGCGCCGGCACCCTGCCCGTCCCCCCTGCCCGCCCCGGCGCACAGAGCAGCATCACCGTCCGCCTGACCCCGGACGGCAACCCCGGCGGCACCGTCTACGTGACCATGGAGCCGGGCAGCAGCCGCACTCTGGGCCGCAACAGCAAATCGGACATCATCCTCAACGCCCGGGACACCTCCCTGTCCGGCCTGCACTTTGAGCTGCAATGGGACGGCCGGGTCCTGTACCTGACTGACCGCGGCTCCACCAACGGCACCTCCCTCACCGGCATTCCCCAGCGCCCCGGCCGCTGGTCCCATGTGGACTCCGGCTCCACCATCCAGGCCGGCTCCACCCGGTACAAGGTAAAGATCATGCGGGAGTAAGGAACCCTCCCCGCAAAAAATCAGCAGGCATGCGCCATTGCGGCGCAGCCTGCTGATACTATTTCCTGATTAAAATCTTAATTTTAATTGGAGTTCGGTATGAATTTTTATTTTTCCGCGTTCAGCTCGTCCACGACGATCTGCCTGTAGGGGTTTACGATCACGGTTTTGTAGGAGTGGTAGATCACCATGCCGGGCTTGGCGCTGGGGAGCTTTTTGACCTGGCGGACGGGGGTCACGTCCACGGGGATGTTCTGGCCGCCGGTGGTCTCGGCGTAGTAGGCGGCCAGCTGGGCGGCCTGGGTGACGGTGTTGTCCGGCGGGACCCGGCCGCCGCAGGAGATGATGACATGGCTGCCGTGGACCTTGGAGGCGTGGCACCAGATGTCGTCCTTGCGGGCCAGGCGGAAGGTCAGCTCGTCGTTCTGCCGGTTGTTCCGGCCCACGTAGATGGGGAAGCCGTCGGTGCTCTCGAAGCGCATGGGCGGGAGCTTGCTCTGCTTCATCCGCTTTCTTCCGGCGTCCGGGCGCACGTAGCCCCCCGCCTGCAGCTCCTGACGGATCTCCTCCAGCTCCGCCTCGGTGTCCGCCCGGTTCAGCTCCTCCTGGACGCTTTCCAGGTAGCTCAGCTCCTCCCGGCCCAGGGACAGCTGGTGGGTCAGCTCCTTCTCCGCGTTCTTCATGCGGGTGTAATCCTTGTAGAATTTGGCCGCGTTCTGCTGGGGGGACAGCAGGGGGCTGAGGGGAATGGTGACGGCGGCCATGTTCTCGTCGTAAAAGTCCTCGCACCGGGCCTCCGTCTGCCCCTTTTTCAGCCGGGACAGGTTGGCGGTGAGGATATCCCCCAGCTGGCGCAGCCGCTCCCGGTCATAGGTGGCCTCCAGCTCCTTGCCCTGCACGGCCAGCTTGCGGCGCAGCCGCTGGCAGTAATTGGTGACGGTCTTGCGCATGCCCTGGCTCTTCTGCCGGATGGCGTCCCGCCGGTCCCGCAGGGTATAGAAGCGGTCCAGCAGGGCGCTGAAGCCCTCCGCTTGGCGGCAATCGCCGTACTGTCGGATGGGGCAGAAGGAAAACTGCTTGGGAGTGCCGTCCGCCAGGGCATAGTAATAGGGAGCGGGGTGCTCCAGAATTTCACTGAAAAAGGCATGGAGCTTTTCGCCCAGGGCCTCCGGGTCCTGCCCCTCCACCCGGGCGTCGGTATCCCCGGCGCAGCACAGCGCCGCCTCCCGGCACACCAGGGGGGACAGGCCGCCCAGGGCGTCCATCAGCCGGTCGCACAGCAGGTCGGGGCCGGGAGCGCGGAGCAGGGCGGAATGGTCCGCCGCCGAAAGCGCGGCGGGGTTTTTCTTTTCCACCGGGTCCGGGAAGATGTAATTCAGCCCCGGCAGGGCGGAGCGCTTGGTATTCTCGTCCAGGGGGACGCGGCGCAGGCAATCCAGGATGCGGCCCTCCGGGTTCAGCAGGTACAGATTGCAGGTGCGGCCCATCAGCTCCGCCACCAGCCGCTTGCGCACCGGGAAGCCCATCTCGTCGGTGGCGTCGAAGGTGAATACGGCCAGCCGCTCCATCTCGGGCTGGGTGACCTCCGCCAGACGGGCCCCGGACAGATGCTTGCGCAGCAGCATGCAGAACATGGGCGGCTCCGGGGGATTTTCCGGGGAGGCCGTGGTCAGGTGCAGCCGGGGAGCGGCGGGGTTGGCGGCGATGAGCAGCTTTTCCCGCCCGGCGCTGCCCTTGAGCAGCAGGATCAGCGCGTCCCGGCTGGGCTGGAAGATCTTCTCCACCCGCCCCCCCAGGCACCGCTGCCGGATCTCATCCAGGGTAAATTTCAAATAAAATGCATCAAATGCCATGACATCAGTTCTCGGGGGTATCGAAGCCCTGGGGGTTCTTTTTCTGCCAGTTCCAGGAGTCGCGGCACATGTCGGCCAGGGTCTCCTTGGCCTGCCAGTGGAGGATCTCCCGGCTCTTGCTGGGGTCGGCGTAGCAGGTGGCGATGTCGCCGGGGCGGCGGGCCACGATCTGGTAGGGGACGTTCACATGGTTGACCTCCATGAAGGTATTCACCATGTCCAGCACGCTGTAACCCACACCGGTGCCCAGGTTGAATACCTGGCAGCCCTTCTGGTCCGCGGCGTAGTTCACGGCGGCCACGTGGCCCTTGGCCAGGTCCACCACATGGATGTAATCCCGGACGCCGGTGCCGTCCTTGGTGGGGTAGTCGTTGCCGAAGATGCTCAGCTTTTCCCGGCGGCCGATGGCGGTCTGGGTGATGAAGGGCATCAGGTTATTGGGGATGCCCCGGGGATCCTCGCCCAGCAGGCCGCTCTTGTGGGCGCCGATGGGGTTGAAGTAGCGCAGCAGGATCACGCACCACTCCGGGTCGGCGTGGGCGATGCCGGAGAGGATCTGCTCGGTCATGTACTTGGTCCAGCCGTAGGGGTTGGTGCAGCCGCCGGTGCGGCTGGTCTCCTTCAGGGGCATTTCGTTGTCCGCCGTGTACACGGTGGCGGAGGAGGAGAAGATGATGGTCTTGACCCCCGCCTGCTTCATTACCTTGGTCAGGACCAGGGTGGAATTGAGGTTGTTGTCGTAGTATTCCCAGGGCTTGGCCACGCTCTCGCCCACAGCCTTCAGCCCGGCGAAGTGGATGACGCAGTCGATCTTATGGTTGGCAAAGATGGAGCTCAGCAGAGCCTCGTCCCGCACGTCTCCCTGGTAAAAGTCCAGATGCTTGCCGGTGAGCTGGCGCACCCGGTCCAGGCTCTTGGGATTGGAATTGCACAGATTATCGATCACCACGACCTGATGGCCGCTCTCCAGCAGCTCGATGCAGGTATGCGCCCCAATAAAGCCCGCGCCGCCGGTTACAAGTACGGTCATATTCATACCTCCAAAAAATGTATTTTAAGGTATCTCTATTCTATCGCCTTTCCCGCATAAAATCAATGATCTATTTCGGCTTTTTTCCGCCAGCAACTGGGTGCCGCTGAATAATTTTACCGCGAATTTGTTTGCAGGGGACGGTTGAGGCACATCGTCCCGCCCAGGGTCAGATTCCGGTTGAATGGTGGAATGACCAGGCAAAAAAACACCGCAGGCCCCATCAATGGAGCCTGCGGTGAAAGCGTTTATTTCACCTGGGACGACGATCTCAATGTCACGTCGTGGTAGCCGCCTTCGACGATGGAGACGGAGGAGACCAGAGTGATCTTGGCGTCGCGCTGGAGGTCGGGGATGTTGGTGACGCCTACGTTGCACATGGTGCTCTTGACCTTGTACAGGGAGGCCTCCACGTTGTCGTGGAGGGGGCCGGCGTAGGTGACGTAGCTGTCCACGCCCTCCTCAAAGCTGAGCCTGGCGGCCCCGCCCAGGTCGTAGCGCTGCCAGTTCCGGGCGCGGTTGGAGCCCTCGCCCCAGTATTCCTTCATATACGCGCCGCCCACCATGATCTTGGGGGTGGGGCCTTCGTCGAACCGGGCGAAGTAACGGCCCAGCATCAGGAAATCCGCGCCCATGGCCAGGGCCAGGGTCATGTGGTAGTCGTGGACGATTCCGCCGTCGGAGCAGATGGGCACATACACGCCGGTCTCCCGGAAGTATTCGTCCCGGGCGGCCGCCACCTCGATCAGGGCGGTGGCCTGGCCCCGGCCGATGCCCTTGGTCTCCCGGGTGATGCAGATGGAGCCGCCGCCGATGCCCACCTTCACGAAGTCCGCCCCGGCCTCAGCCAGGAAGCGGAAGCCGTCCCGGTCCACCACGTTGCCCGCGCCGATCTTCACGGTATTGCCGTAGGTGCCGCGCACCCAGTCGATGGTCTTTTTCTGCCAGCAGGTGTAGCCCTCGGAGGAATCGATGACGAACACATCCGCTCCCGCCTCCAGCAGGGCGGGGATGCGCTGGGCATAGTCCCGGGTGTTCACGCCCGCGCCCACCAGGTACCGCTTCTTTTCGTCCAGCAGCTCCAGGGGATGATCCTTGTGGGAGGCGTAGTCCTTGCGGAAAACGAAGTACAATAGGTTCCCGTCCTTGTCCACGATGGGCAGGGAATTGAGCTTGTGGTCCCAGATGATGTCGTTGGCTTCTTTCAAAGTTGTCTCCGCCGGGGCGGTGACCAGCTTCTCCAGGGGGGTCATGAAGGTGCGCACCTTGTCCTCCGGCTGCATGCGGGAGACACGGTAGTCCCGGCTGGAGACGATGCCCAGGAGCTTGCCGTTGGGGGTGCCGTCGGCGGTGATGGCCACGGTGGAGAAGCCGTTGCTCGCCTTCAGGGCCAGCACGTCGGCCAGAGTATTGTCCGGGGTCAGGTTGGAGGCGGAGGTGACGAAGCCCGCCTTGTGGTTCTTCACCCGGGCCACCATGGCGGCCTGATTCTCGATGGTCTGGGAGCCGAAGATGAAGCTGATGCCGCCCTCCTTGGCCAGAGCAATGGCCAGGGTGTCGTTGGACACGGACTGCATCACGGCGGAGGTCAGAGGCACGTTCAGGGAGATGGGCGGCTGCTCCTGCCCCTTGCGGTACTTGACCAGGGGGGTCTTCAGGCTCACATTGTCCGGGACGCAGTCCTCAGAGGTGTAGCCCGGGATCAGCAGATACTCGCTGAAGGTATGACTCGGCTCCTTATAATAATATGCCATGGTGGTTTTCCTCCTTCGTTTTTGGCATTGGTTAATACACTTTCTCAAAGCGCCCCTGAAAGGGGAGCTGCCGCCGCAGCGGCTGAGGGGTTGCAGTATGCAGTTATAGTTTTACAAAATCTAAGGCGAATTCGTACAACGCCAACTTGGCTCCCCAATGGGGGAGCTGGCAGCCCGTAGGGCTGACTGAGGGGGTGTGATTCGTTGAATGGTTACAGCTCAAAGTCACCAACGTCACCCCCTTTGCCGCTTCGCGGCACTTCCCCCAAAGGGGGCAGCGAGGGCCTTTACGAATTCGCCTTGGGTTTTCAAAATGGTATTCTGTGTACCGCAAACCCCTCCGCCACGCTTACGCGCGGCCCGCCTCCCCTTTCAGGGGAGGTTATACCGTCTTTCCATCGCCGTCGTCCAGGATGTGGGCGACGGGGGTGCCTTTTTCGGAGAGCTTTTTGAAATTGCCCATGACGCTGCCCACCTGGCTCATCATGGCAAAGGTGTGGGGGTACTTTTCAATGACGGCGGCCAGGGCGGCGGCCTGGGTGGTGTTCACCACGCACATGACGATCCAGGTCTCCTTGCCGGTGTAGGCGCCCACGGCCTTGAAGCGGGTGGCGCTGTGGTGGAGCAGGTGGATGATGTCGCCGCAGATCTCGTCGGGATAGTCGGTGACGATCTCAAAGCGCATGGCGCTGCGGCCGCTTTTCTGGAAGCGCTCGCCCACGGTGGTGGAGGTGAAGCCGTACAGAATGCACAAAATCACCGGCTCCATCTTGTAATCATACACAAAGAAGCTGGCCACCGCCACCATGGCGTTGATGGCGAAGCTCAGGGCAAACACACTCTTGCCCGGATGATGCTTGTGCACCACGGCGGAGACGAAATCCGTGCCGCCGGTGTAGGCGCTGGCCTTGATGAGCACGCCGTAGCAGAAGCCCATGATGATGCCCGCCACCAGCGGCCCCAGGATGCGGCTGGTGCCGCTGTCGGTGGTGTAGGCGATGACGCTCAGGTCGATCCGATCCAGCACCAGCAGCGCCAGGGAAAAGGTGACGACATACACCATGCTCCGCACCGCCACCGCCCGGCTGACCTCCAGATAGCACCAGATGGCCAGGGGGATATTCACCAGCAGGCTCAGATACCCCACGCTGACGCCTGTCAGATACTGGATCATGGTGCACACGCCGTTGATCCCCGAGGGGGCGAACTGGTTGGGAAAAATAAACAGCTCATAGTTTATCGCCGACAAACACGCCACCCCGGCGATCACGAAATAAGTCCAGACCTTCTTGAACGTCTCCCATCGATTCACGTTTCTTTCCCTCGTTTTGTCTATGTATTTTTGCCTCCCATCTCCCCGGCGGGAAGGCACTTCGGATTGATTGTCTACTATACCATACCCCCCTTGGCGGGTCAAGAGGGAAAAATGATTGCACAGGCCGCGAATTTGTCCGCGGACAATCGGTTGAAACGCGCCCCCGTTTTCCTTGGAGGGGACGATCACGACGGGGTGCGGTCCATTCAACGTACCGGGGCGGTTTCTCATACTATTTCCTGATTAAAATCTTTGATTTTAATCAGGACGGCATCGCCTAATGGCGCTGCCAGTTTTGTGATTTATAAGGAAAGAAATCACAAAACAAGTCTCATATGAACTCCTTGCCCTTCGGGCAATTAAAATCTTTTCTAAAGATTTTAATTGGAGTTCAGTATCAAACAGAATACTTGCATCACGGGCGATAATACGGTATAATGATAGTTCGTAATCAACCCCATCGCATTGGAAAGGAGACATTTCGCCATGGCTAACAGCCCGGAGGATATGGATAAGCGCCGGAAGCGGCGGGAGGCGCAGCTACGCCGGCGGCGGAAGCAGCAGCGCAGGCTTCGCCTCGGCATGGCTGCCGCGCTGGTGGTGCTGGGCATCTGCTGCTGTGTGATCTATTATTTCATCCAGAATGCCCCCCAGGGCCAGATGGTCCAGTCCGCGGCCGTCCCGGCGGCCACAGAGCCTGCCACCGAAGCGCCCACCGAGGAGACCCGCTCCCGGTTCGACCCCATCACCACCGTGCACATCCGGGCGGCGGGGGACCTGAACATCACCGACTCGGTGGTGGACTCCGGCCTGGCCGCCAACGGCTACGACTATACCCGCGCCTTCCAGGACGTGGCCAGCACCCTGTCCAGCGCCGACCTGACCATCATGAATCTGGAGGGCAATGTCTGCGGCGAGCCCTACGGCACCGCCACCACCTCCGCCCCCAATAAAATCCTCAACGCCCTGAGCGCCGCGGGGGTGGACATCCTCCAGATGGCCAATTCCTGCACCATCAACAATGGCCTCATCGGCCTGAATTCCACCCTTCAGGCCATCCGCGCCGCCGGGATCGAGCCGGTGGGAGCCTATTCCAGCACCGCCGAATTCAAGCGGAGCAAGGGCTACACCATCTGCGACGTGGGCGGCATCCGCATCGCCGTGGTGGCCTTCACCAAGGGCGTGGGCGGCCGGGGCCTGCCGGAGGGCAGCGAGGGCTGCGTCAACCTGCTCTATACCGACTACGAGAGCACCTACCGCCGGGTGGACACCGCCGGCATCACCAAAATTCTGGACAACGCCAAGGCCGAGAAGCCGGACTTCATCATCGCCCTGGTCCACTGGGGCAGCGAGAACAACGACACCATCAGCAAGACCCAGGAGTCCATCATCACCCTGCTGAAAAAGAACGGCGTGGGCCTGATCCTGGGCACCCATCCCCATCTGGTGCAGGAGATCGCCTACGATCAGGCCGCGGGTACCCTGGTGGCCTATTCCCTGGGGGACTTCTACGGCGACGGCAGCCGCAGCGGCACCAACTATTCCATCATCCTGGACATTGAGATCACCAAGGACAGCGACAAGCGCACCACCAAGGTCACCGGTTACAGCTACACCCCCATCTACACCCTCACCGGCTCCCAGTCCGCCGACGGCTACCAGCGGGTGGTGCGCATCGAGCAGGCCATGCAGGCCCACGACGGCAATTTCGTGGACAAGATCACCGATGACTGCTACAAGGACATGGCCTACTCCCTCACCCGCATCGCCGACCGCACCAGCGGGAAGGGATAACGCTTCGGTACGTTGAATACCATTTTGAAAACCCAAGGCGAATTCGTAGAGGCCCTCGCTGCCCCCTTTGGGGGAAGTGCCGCGCAGCGGCAAAGGGGGTGACGCCCGTAACTTTGAGCTGTAACCATTCAACGAATCACACCCCCTCAGTCAGCCCTACGGGCTGCCAGCTCCCCCATTGGGGAGCCAAGTTGGCGTTGTACGAATTCGCCTTAGATTTTGTAAAACCATAACTGCCTACTGCAACCCCTCAGCCGCTGCGGCGGCAGCTCAGCTCTGCATTAAGCGGCTGTACGCCGTCAAGGACGGCTACACCCGCTAAACCTTTCAGGGGAGCCAAGGATGCGTTAAAACTACTACAAGAAGGAAAAGAGTCATGAGGATCCTGTTTGACAGCAAGAAGGCGGAGTTCAAGACGCCCTTTGGATGCCTTTGCCCCGGGGAGGGGTGCACGCTGCATGTGCATATCCCGTCCGCCGTGGGCACCCGGCGGGCGGAGCTCGTGCTGTGCTATGAGGACGGCAGCCCCGCCCGGTATCTGGAGATGTTCCGCCGGGAGCAGCGGGGGGATTACGATATCTACGAGGGGGAATTCTCCCTCTTCGCCCCCGGCCTGTACTTCTATTATTTCCAGATCCACGGCATGCACGGCATGTTCCGCCTGTTCAAGCAGGGGGACGACACCAATATGGAGGAGGGCGGCCTCTGGCAGGTCAGCTGCGTCAGCCCGGACTTTACCACCCCGGACTGGGCCAAGGGCGCGGTGATCTATCAGATTTTCCCGGACCGCTTCCACCGCACCGGCAGCTGCGACCTCACCGGCAAGCTCCAGCCCTACACCATCCACCGCCACTGGAGCGAGGACGTGGACTGGGCCCCGGACGAGAACGGCATCATCCAGAACAACGATTTCTTCGGCGGCAATTTCCGGGGCATCACCGACAAGCTGGATTACATCGCCGGCCTGGGGGTGACCCTGATCTACCTGAACCCCATCTGCAAGGCCTTCTCCAACCACCGCTACGACACCGGCGACTACAAGACCCCCGACCCCATGCTGGGCACCGAGGCGGACTTCGCCCGGCTGTGCAGCGCCGCCCACGTCCGGGGCATCCGGGTGATCCTGGACGGGGTGTTCTCCCACACCGGCTCCAACAGCCTGTATTTTGACCGCAATCGGACCTTCGGCGGCATGGGCGCCTACTGCCGCCAGGATTCGCCCTATTATAACTGGTACACCTTCTATCACTGGCCGGACAATTACCACTCCTGGTGGGATTTCGACACCCTGCCCACGGTGAACAAGATGCACCCGGACTTTATCAAATACATCATCACGGACGACGACAGCGTCCTGGCCCACTGGCTCCGGCTGGGGGCGGACGGCTTCCGCCTGGACGTGGCGGACGAGCTGCCCGACGAGTTCATCCGCATGCTCCATGACCGCCTGCGCCAGCTGAAGCCCGACGGGCTGCTGATGGGCGAGGTGTGGGAGGACGCCTCCAACAAGACCGCCTACGGCCACCGCCGCCGCTACTTCACCAACGGCGAATTGGACAGCGTGATGAATTACCCCTTCCGCACCGCCATCCTGGACTTCATGCGGGGCCGGGACGACGGCCGGAACCTGCGGGAGACGGTGCTGTCCATTGTGGAAAATTACCCCGCCCAGGTGGTGGCCTGCAACATGAACCTGCTGGGCAGCCACGATACCCCCCGCATCCTCACCGCCCTGGTGGACGATTTCGACGGCAGCCGGGAGGAAAAGGCCCGCCGCCGCCTGAGCCGCAACCAGCTGGAGGTGGCCCGGGACCGGCTGCTGATGGCCTCCTTCCTGCAATTCACCCTGCCCGGCTCCCCCAGCATCTACTATGCCGACGAGGCGGGCATGGAGGGCTATAAGGACCCCTTCAACCGCCGCACCTACCCCTGGGGCCATGAGGACCGGGAACTGCTGGCCCATTTCCGCTGCCTGGGCGCGCTGCGCGCCCGCCACGCCGCCCTGCGCCGGGGCGACATTCAGTTCACCCTGGCCGCCGACCGGCACCTGGCCTTTACCCGCACCTGGCAGGACGAGACGGTGCGCATCTATATCAACCGCAGCGGCGACGCCTGGGACATCCCCGTCGGCCGGGTCCTCTTCGGCCGGAACCTGCAAACCGTCGCCCCGGACAGCCTCACCCTGGCCCCCCGCGGCTTCTGTATGGTGGTGAAATAACATGGAACAAGAGCTCTTTTTCACCGGCTACTGCCGCCGGATCGACCAAAGCCGCATGGTCTGCGCCGTCCTCACCGCCGCCGCCCTGGAAGAATGCGACTGCTGCTACGGCAGCTGCGTCTACCAGCCGGAATGCCCCGTCGCCAAACAAATCACCGAGGCCATTGAAAAGGCGGGGGCATAAAAACACGACAGATCGCGCCCCCTGCAAACAAATTTGTGAGCGTGCAATCGTCGTGTTTGAAGAGTATCCCGTATTGACATTTTTAAAGCGGTGTGAGAAAATAGGGGCACCGAATTTTACAGACAAGAGAGGCTTTGTTTATGAAGCAATCCAGAACCCATACCTGCGGCCAGCTGCGCATTGGCGATGTGGGCCGGCAGGTCACCCTGGTCGGCTGGCTGGAAAACGTCCGGGAGGTCGGCTCCAATTTCGCGTTCCTGGTCCTGCGGGATTACTACGGCACCACCCAGGTGGTGGTGGAGACCGAGGACATGATGAAGCTGGTCAAGCCCATCAACAAGGAGTCCACCATTTCCGTCACCGGCACCGTCCGGGAGCGGGAGAGCAAGAACCCCAAGCTGCCCACCGGCGACATCGAGGTGGTGCCCACGGACATCCAGGTGCTGGGCAAGTGCTTCCACAACCAGCTGCCCTTTGAGATCAACAAGAGCCGGGATGCCGACGAGAACACCCGCCTGAAATACCGCTTCCTGGACCTGCGCAATCCCGCCGTCAAATCCAACATCGTGCTGCGCTGCCAGGTGGTGGCCGAGCTGCGCAAGCGCATGACCGACCTGGGCTTCCTGGAGATCACCACCCCCATCCTCACCTCCTCCAGCCCCGAGGGCGCGCGGGACTATCTGGTGCCCGCCCGGAACCACCCCGGCAAATTCTACGCCCTGCCCCAGGCCCCCCAGCAGTTCAAGCAGCTGCTGATGACCTCCGGCTTTGACAAATACTTCCAGATCGCCCCCTGCTTCCGGGATGAGGACGCCCGGGCCGACCGTACCCCCGGCGAATTCTATCAGCTGGATATGGAGATGGCCTTCGCCTCCCAGGAGGACGTGCTGGAGACCCTGGAGACCGTCTTGCAGCCGGTCTATGAGAAGTTCGGCAAGTTCCACCGGGTGGCCCAGGCTCCCTGGCGGCACATCCCCTATAACGAGGCCATGGAGCGCTACGGCTCCGACAAGCCCGACCTGCGCATCGACCTGGAAATCCGGGACATTTCCGACGTGGTGCAGGGCTGCGGCTTCGGCCCCTTCGAGGGCGCGGTGGTCAAGGCCGTGGCGGTGGAGGATTTCAATCAGCCCCGCAAGTGGATCGACAAGTTGCTGACCGACGTAGAGGTCCAGACCGGCAGCAAGGCCTGCTGGGTCAAGGTGGACGAAAGTGGCAATCTCACCGGCGGCATCTCCAAATTCCTGGGCGAGTGCGGCGAAGCGCTGAAGGAGCGCCTGGGCCTGAAGCCCGGCAGCTTTGTGTGCATGGCCGCGGGGAAGAAGTCCGCCGCCCAGAAGACCGCGGGCGTCATCCGCACCCTGCTGGGCCGCCGCGTTCCCGGCCACTTCGACGAGGAGCAGTACGCCCTGTGCTGGATCGTGGACTTCCCCATGTACGAGATCGGCGAGGAATCCGGCCAGCTGGAATTCTGCCACAACCCCTTCTCCATGCCCCAGGGCGGCCTGAAGGCCCTGGAGGATGCCGAGGGCGATACCGAGAAGCTGCTGGCCGTCAACGCCAACCAGTACGACCTGGTGTGCAACGGCTATGAGTGCGCCTCCGGCGCGGTGCGGAACCACGACCCGGAGATCATGGTCAAGGCCTTCCAGATGGTGGGTCTGGGCGAGGAGGCCGTCAAGGCCAAGTTCCCCGCCATGTACAACGCCTTCACCTACGGCGCGCCCCCCCATGCCGGCGCGGCCCCCGGTGTGGACCGTCTGATCATGATGCTCACCGGCGAGGAGAGCATCCGGGAGGTCATCACCTTCCCCATGAACAAGAACGCCCAGGACCTGATGATGGGCGCCCCCAGCACCGTCGACCAGAAGCAGCTGGACGACGTGCACATCGCGCTGAAGACAGAAGAGTAAACGCCCCGGCCTCCCCTTTCGGGGGAGGCGGCGCGCGGAATACTAAAAAACAAGGCGAATTCGTACAGTCCGAAACGGACATTGTACGGATTCGCCTTTGTACATTGAATGGAATGCACCCCGTCGTGAATGTATGGGCCGCTCAGGTGGGGCGGCGTTTTTTTCTTCTGCGGGTGCCGTTGTAGTCGTAGGTGTACATGGTGACGCCGTTGATGGCGGCGATGGCCAGCAGGGCCAGGATGCCCTGCCACAGCAGGCATTTGGCGGCCAGCCAGGCCATGTCCATGGGGGCACGGGAGGACAGGGTCATGGCGATGAGCAGCATCACAATGGTGAGCGCCAGCCCCAGCCCGGCGAATACCAGCCCGGCCAGGCGCTGGGTGTGCCGCCAGGCGGACACGCTGCCCATGCCGAAGGCGGTGCGGTAGCCGAAGTAATAGTTGGCCTCCTTGGGGGCGAAGAACAGATAGGCCAGGCCCATGCCCAGCATGACCAGCGGGGCGATGAGGATGGCGATGGTGCACACCAGCTGCACCTTGCCCACGATGGTATCGATGTCCGGCAGCAGCGCGGCGGGGTCAAAGCCGTCCAGCAGCTGCTTGATGGCTTTGATGTCGATATCGACGGGCAGCTCGGTGGCTGCGGTGGATGATAAGAACATTATTTTTCCTCCAGATATTTGCTGATTTCCCGCATGAAGCTGCTGGCGTCCTGGAAGCGGTGATAGATGGAGGCGAAGCGGATATAGGCCACCTCGTCCACGGGCTTGAGCCGCTCCATTACCATTTCGCCCAGCCGGTCGGTGCTGATCTCCCGCTCCAGACTGTTCTGGATGGTCTGCTCGATCTCGGTGGCGATGCGTTCCAGGTCGTCCACGTCCACCCGCCGCTTGTCGAAGGCGCGGATCATGCTGTTGATGATCTTGTTGCGGTCGAAGTTCTGGCGGGAGCCGTTGCGCTTGACCACGATGATGGGCATGGTCTCCACGATCTCATAGGTGGTAAAGCGCCGCTGGCAGCCCATGCATTCCCGCCGCCTGCGGATGCTCAGCCCGTCGTCGGAATGACGGGAGTCCACGACCTTGCTTTCCTGTTCTCCGCAGAAAGGACATTTCATGGCGGATCACGCCCTTTTCGTCAAATTTACCATATTATAGCAGACTCCGGGCAAACTGTCCAGCTTTTTTTCCGACTGATGCCGGGAAACGGCGGTTTTCCCTTGCAATTTTCCGGGATTTGGGGTAGAATAGCAGAACAAATCCGCATTTCAGAGGAGACCTTCCATGAAACGATCGACGCTTTGGCTGCTTTGGGGCGTTTTCTATATTATCTGCGCCGGGCTGGGCTTTATACCCGAGCCGTCGGGAATGGTGCGGGCCATGCTGTTTTTGCTGGCGCTGCTGTTCTTCGTGCCCCCGGCGGTGCTGCTGCACGAAGCCCGGCGGGCTGCCGACCGTGAGACCCTGCGCCGCCTGCGCCGCATTGCCGCGGCGTCCCTGGGGCTGACGCTGGCGCTGCTCATCGGCAACATTCTGGCGGTGCTGGGCGGCACGGCGCTGGACACGCCCCTGCACATCGCCCTGGGCCTGGTGTCCGCTCCCATGTTTTGCAGCAACTACTGGGTGGTGTCTCTCTTCCTCTGGGCCGTCCTGCTGATGGCCTCTTTTGTGAAAAAGAAATAACGCTCTCGCTGCCCCCTTTGGGGGTGGTGCTCCGCGCAGCGAATCAAGATAGCAATGATTGCCGGTGGCAATCATACCTCTGTTTCGTGCCGCGATAGCGGCAAAGGGGGTGCCGTTGGTGACTTTGAGCTGTAACCATTCATCGAACCACACCCCCTCAGTCAGGCCGTTCGGCCTGCCAGCTCCCCCATTGGGGAGCCGAGGAATTGTGCGTATTCGCCCAGGATTTTATAAAGCGATGAGTGCCTACCGCAACCCCTCTGCGACTCGCCAAGAGCCGCCTGACGGCGGTTGCCCGCTTGCATGGTGCCTGCGCATCGCACAAGTCAGCCCTTTGGGCCTGACAGCTCCCCCACCGGGGAGCCAAGTGTGCTTTACAGAAAAAAGGAGAAATTTATGGCTTTCGTTTTTTATGCCCTGTTTGCGCTGGCGGCGGCGGGGTTGGATCAGGTGACCAAGCTGCTGGTAGTGCGCGATATCCCGCTGCATGGGGATGTGCCCCTGCTGCCCGGGGTGCTGGGGCTGACCCATGTGCACAACGACGGGGCGGCCTTTTCCTCCCTGCGGGGGATGCAGGGGCTGTTCATCCTGATCTTCCTGGTGTTCACCGGGGCGGTGGTGTATGAATACTTCCGCAAGCGCCTGCCCTTCACCCGGTTCGACCGGGTGTGCATCGCCGCCGTCTACGGCGGCGGCCTGGGCAACCTGATCGACCGGGTGCGCCTGGGCTATGTGGTGGACATGCTGCAAACCCAGTTCATGGATTTCCCGGTGTTCAACATCGCCGACTGCTTCATCACCTGCGGCTGCGTGCTGCTGATGATCCACCTGGCGTTTTTCAATCAAAAGGTCTGGAAGGAAGAGAAAAAATGAGGCTGATCGCGGATACCGCCGGGGAGCGGCTGGACGCCTTCCTGGCCCGGAGCGTTCCCGGCCTGAGCCGCAGCGCCGCCCAGAAGCTGCTGGACGAGGGCTGCGTCAGCTTGATGGGCAGGCCCAGCAAAAAGAACGACCGGCTGAACGCGGGCGACTGGGTGGAGCTGACGGTGCCGGAGCCGAAGCCGGTGGACGTGGCCCCCAGGGAGATCCCGCTGGACATCGTGTATGAGGATGAGGACGTGGCGGTCATCAACAAGCCCAAGGGCCTGGTGGTGCACCCCGCCCCCGGCCACACGGAGGATACCCTGGTCAACGGCCTGCTCTACGCCCTGGGCAGCAGCCTGTCCGGCATCAACGGGGAGCTGCGTCCAGGCATCGTCCACCGCATTGACAAGGATACCTCCGGCCTGCTGGCCGTGGCCAAGAACGACCTGGCCCACGCGGTGCTGGCCTCTCAGCTGGTGGACCACACCATGGCCCGGACCTACGAGGCCGTGGTCTGCGGCGTGATGAAGGAGGACAGCGGCACCGTGGACGCCCCCATCGGCCGCCACCCCACCGACCGCAAGAAAATGTGCGTCACCCAGCGCAATTCCAAGCCCGCCGTCACCCATTGGGAGGTGGTGCGGCGCTACCGGGGCTATACCCACATCCGCTGCCACCTGGAAACGGGCCGCACCCACCAGATCCGGGTCCACATGGCCTACATCGGCCACCCCATCCTGGGCGACACGGTCTACGGCCATAAGAAAAAGGAGCTGGGCCAGGACACCCAGTGCCTCCACGCCGGGGCGCTGTGCTTCCGCCACCCCCGCGACAACCGCCCCGTCCTGGTGCTGGCCCCCCTGCCGGAATACTTCCAGCAGGTTCTCGCCAAGCTGGAGGCGATGGAATAAAAAATCAAGCAGCTGCACGCCGTTTTGCCGGCATGCAGCTGCTTTGTTTTCTGTTCTCATACTGAACTCCAATTAAAATCTTTAAAAAAGATTTTAATTGCCTGAAGGGCATGGAGTTCATATGAGACTTGTTTTGTGATTTCTTTCCTTATAAATCACAAAACAGGCAGCGCCTTCAGGCGATGCCTTCCTGATTAAAATTAAGATTTTAATCAGGAAATAGTATCAGAAGGCTCCGATCCAACAGGCGATCGATCCAGAGGTTCCCTTACGCGTAGAAATCCCGGATCTTTTTGGCGCGGCTGGGGTGGCGGAGCTTGCGGATGGCCTTGTTTTCGATCTGGCGGATACGCTCACGGGTCACGCCGAAGATCTGGCCCACCTCCTCCAGGGTGTGGGTGCGGCCGTCGTACATGCCGAAGCGCATGCGCAGCACATCGGCCTCCCGCTCGGTCAGGGTGCCCAGAATTTCCTTCAGGGCCTCGGCCAGCAGGGCATTGGAGGTGGCGTCCGCCGGACCGGGGGTGCGCTCGTCCTCCACGAAGGAGCCGATGGAGGTATCCTCCTCGTCGCCCACGGGGGTGTCCAGGCTCAGGGTATCGGCGGCGGTGCGGTTGGCCTCGATGATCTTCTCAACGGGCAGGCCCAGCTCCTTGGCGATCTCCTCCACGGTAGGCTCCCGGCCCAGCTCCTGCACCAACTTGCGGTTGCAGCGGGTGGCCTTGTTGATGACCTCCACCATATGCACGGGGACCCGGATGGTCCTTGCCTGGTCGGCGATGGCACGGGTGATGGCCTGCCGGATCCACCAGGTGGCATATGTAGAGAATTTGTTTCCCTTTGTCCAGTCGAATTTGTCCACGGCGCGGATCAGGCCGGTGTTGCCCTCCTGGATCAGGTCCAGGATGTGCAGGCCGCGGCCGGAATATTTCTTGGCGATGGATACCACCAGGCGGAGGTTGGCCTCGGTCAGCTTGTTCTTGGCCTCCTGGTCGCCCTCGGAAATGCGCTTGGCCAGCTCCACCTCTTCGTCGGCGGACAGCAGCTTCACCTGGCCGATCTCCTTCAGGTACATACGCACCGGGTCGTCCAGACTGTATTCGGCCGCCAGGTCCACCGGATCCACCAGCTCTTCCTCGTCCATGCCGCGCAGGTCGATGCCGTCGTCCAGCATATCCAGCCCGTTGCCCAGGTCGCCGCCCAGCACGTCCAGGCCGTCGTCCAGCGCGTCCAGGTTGGAGGTGGTGACCTGAATGTTCATGGCGTCGAAACGGTCGTATACCTCTTCAATCTTCTCGGGGGAAAGGTTCATCTTGGACAGTACCTCGTTCAGATCGGTATCCCGGATCATACCGTCCTTCTTGCCCTGGGCGATCAGCGCCTGCAGCGCCGCCTGTACGTCCTCCATTTTTCCGCTTTTCTTTGCTGTACTCATAAGCCTACCCCTTTGTGCCATTTTCCGTTTATTTTCTCATGCTGTAAGACTATACCCCAAATTCAGCGGAATGACAAGGGGGTTTTCGGATTATTTATGACTTTTTTGTCCCCCGCGCCAAAAATAGATTTCCCCCTTTTTGGGGAATTATCCGCCCTTTTCGGCAAAATTTTTCCAGGGGGTGAGGTGCGGTCAGTCCATCAGCTGCACGTTGGGGCCGGTGGGGGACTCCAGTTGGTGGAAAACGGGGCGCAGGAGGCAGGACTGGAGGTAGCTGACGAAGGAGAAGCCCAGAATCACCCAGAAGATCAGGGTGGAGACGAAAGTCTGCATGGAGATCAGCAGCACCAGCACCGGCAGCAGGGTCAGCAGCACCATCAGCACCGTCCGGGGCAGCTTCACCAGGGCCAGGATGGCGGCGTTCATGGCGTGCTGGCGGACGGTATTCTCATAGCGCGCCACCAGGTGAAAATAATAGACGCTGATGGACAGGACGACCACCCCCAGCACCAGGCAGAGCCAGCGGCACACCAGCAGGCTGTTGCCCGTCAGGTAGGCCTGGGCCAGCAGCAGATCCGCCGCAAGACCGGCCAGGAACACCGCCAGCACCAGCCAGCCCGCAGTGGCCTGGCGGAAATTCCCCCGGAAGGCCCGGAAGAAGGGCTTCACCACGCCCCCGTCCTCGTTCAGCACGATGCTCTGGGTCACCTTATGCAGCGCCGTCAGGGACGCGCCCACGGTGACCACCGGCAGGCAGCAGAGCCAGAACAGCACATTGACGATCATCAGATCGCACACCCGTGACAAAAACTGCATCACGGGGTTATCCAGCCGGAATAAATTTCTCATGGGGAAGGTCTCCTTTTTTCTGTGTCTTGCCGCGCCCAAAGCGCCCCTGAAAGGGGAGCTGGCAGCCCGTAAGGGCTGACTGAGGGG
>ENA-OUQF01000654-OUQF01000654.1-human-gut-metagenome-genome-assembly--contig:-NODE-654-length-24767-cov-26.791963_pt1 | contig 24767 bp, 30 predicted proteins | sample MGYA00237947_ERZ548826 | MGnify/ENA primary metagenome ERZ548826 (study PRJEB26490, sample SAMN05194701) | human gut metagenome | biome: terrestrial biome; feature: human-associated habitat; material... | reverse complement strand
GTACATACAGTATTCCTTCGTTTTCCAAACTTTGAATTGATCCAAAAATCCAGGCTGGGGCTTCTTGCCAAATTGTGCGGTGTTGCCGTAGATAATTGAGGGTAACGTATGGACAGACAGTCAAAAGAATTGGCGCTTCGCTATCAACCGTATATTTACAAGAACAAGCTGGAGCCGTTTCCCATCAGATTTGTTGGATGCACGGTTTTCACGCGGAGAATGCGCTCCGAGAGCTTTCCAAAGTGGGAGGTCGATCCCGCGAAGGAAAACGCGGAAAAGATCATTGAGTACGCCATCTATTATGACTATGATATTCAGCACATGTATGATTTGGAGCATATCTGGGTCGCGGTCAATGCAGCGGGGAATGTGACCGATTGCTGGTGCAGCTTCCACGGAATGCGCCTTCGCGCGGCGGGGGTCAGCATGTTCCGAATGGAGGGAGAGCACCCGGTCCTGTATTCCCAGCCTGGGAAGCACGCCATGCTTCCGCACCCGGAGCTGTTTGAGCTGCATCCGCAGTTTCATGTTGCCTGCACGTCGGAAGCCGGCGGCGGGATCCTTCTGCCTGAATTTCTGAACGGCGCGGTCAAAACAAACGATGCTTTGGATGCCCAGGTCGCTGCCTATATTCGTGCCCATTATTCATTTGAGCCGAGCATGGAATATGTCTTGGAGAAGCTGACGCCGGAGCAGTTCCTGAGTTGGCCGGAACTGCTCAGCGTGATCCCCCAATTGCTGACTGAGCAGGTAAGGATTATTACCGGGTAGGGAATGACATAGCAGTGATTGGCGCACGATGGGCTTTTGCGGCGTACAGTGCGTCCGCTGCGGCAGAGCAAAAGCAGAAGTCGGCCCCAAATACAGCAAACGGCAGTCCGCAACTACATGCGGGCTGCCGTTTTGTGGTAGCTTATCTTATACTATTTCCTGATTAAAATTAAGATTTTAATCAGGAAGGCATCGCCTGACGGCGCTGCCTGTTTTGTGATTTATAAGGAAAGAAATCACGAAACAAGTCTCATATGAACTCCATGCCCTTCAGGTAATTAAAATCTTTTTTAAAGATTTTAATTGGAGTTCAGTATTAATGAGAGCCGGCGGTGCACACCTTGGGGCAGGCGCAGGGGCGGCATTCAACCTTCTCGGGGGACTTCCATTTGGGCAGGCGAAGCCTCAGGGGCTTTCTGGTGCACAGCATGGGATTGCGCAGCTCGGGCGCGCCGGAGTCCTCGGCCAGAATGCGGGACAGCTGGGCGGCGTTACGGGAATAGTCAATGGGGTAGAACATAGTCAAGACTCCTCTCTTTGATTTGTGGGATTTGTTTTTGCTTACGGGAATATTATAGCTCATTTTCAGAAAATGACTAGATTCAATTTTGCTTAGAATTAGGACAAAATTGATATTTTATATATATTGGAAAGGAAATATAAGAAATACATAAGCCAATATTGAAATTTCTTTTGGACAATGTTGATATGGATTCAAGTCGATATTGATATTTGCGCAAAGGTATGATATGCTTGCTCTATCAGAAAGGAAAGGAGCGTTCAATATGATCCAGCAGCTTGATTTTGGAACGGGGACTCCCATCTGGCATGAGCTGGTAGAGGAGGTCGATCACCTGCCTGTGTACATCAGCACCCCCGGCCGGTGCAGCAGCGCGACCGTGGAATGCAGCATGTTTTCGGATGAGCTGACGGTATCCGTCCATTGGCATGAGTATGCGGAGTTTATCTGGCTTCAGGGCGGGCATATGACCGCCGTGGTCCAGGCTGACACCTATGAGCTGGACCCGGGAGATCTGCTGATCATCAACAGCGGCGAGCTGCACATGACCCGCATTGTCGAGCGCCGCTCCTATTGTCCCTATGTGCTGATGCAGCTGTCCGCCCAGCGCATGAGTGAGTATTTCCCCGGACGGGAGGGCCTGCGCTTTACCACCCTGATCCGCCGGGAGGAGCTGGAGCAAACCCCGGCGCTCTCGCAGCCCCTGGCCGCCATGCAGCGCCTGTTCGAGGAAAACCGGGATGGCTACCAGCTCCTGTTCCGGGCACGGCTGTTTGAATTCCTGCATGCCATGTATCAGCTCCATTCCAGCACTGCTGTCCGGCTGGCGGAGAACGCCTCCGCCCGGGATTTAAACCGCATCATGGACGTGGTGGCCTGGACGCGGCAGCACTACCGGGAGCCGCTGAGCCTGGATGATGCGGCGGAGCATCTGAGCATCTCCAAGGAGTATTTCTGCCGCATCTTCAAGAAGTATACCGGCCAGACCTATCTGGATTACCTGTGTATGCTCCGCACCACCCGCTTTTACGAGGGGCTGCAAAGCAGCGACCTGAGCATCCCCACCCTGATGGAGCAAAACGGCCTGACCAATTACAAGACGTTCCTGCGCATGTTCCATGAGCTATACGGCGCGACCCCGCAGAAAGTGCGCCAGCGGGCGCGGTGACAAGGAAGGGAAGAATACAAAATGAAACATTTTTTGATCGTTGTGGATATGCAGAAGGACTTTGTGGACGGCGCACTCGGCACCCAGGAGGCCAGGCAGATCGTTCCCAAAGTGGCTGATAAAATCCTGGGCTTTGACGGCCGGGTCTTTGCCACCCTGGATACCCACACCTCCGATTATCTGCAAACCGCCGAGGGCCGCAGCCTCCCCGTGCCCCACTGCATCAAGGGGACCCCAGGCTGGATGCTGAACGATGAGATCGCCGCCGCCCTGGAGCAAAAGGACACGACCAAGGTGGAGAAGCTGACCTTCGGCTCCGTCCTGCTGCCCAGGCTCCTTTACCAGGCGGCCAATGGAGAGCCATTTACAGTGGAGCTGGTGGGCCTGTGTACAGATATCTGCGTGGTGTCCAACGCGCTGATGCTGAAGGCCAATTTCCCGGAGATGGAGATCTCCGTGGACAGCGCCTGCTGCGCCGGGGTGACCCCGGAAAGCCACGCGGCGGCGCTGACGACCATGCGCAGCTGCCAGATCAAGGTGAAATAAGGAGACGAAGCCATGTTTGACGCAAAAAAGGTAAAGACGCAGTGTATTGCCTGGATCCGGGATTTCTTCCGGGAGAACGGCCCCGGCTGCAATGCCATCGTAGGCATTTCCGGGGGCAAGGACAGCTCCGTGGTGGCCGCCCTGTGCGCCGAGGCGCTGGGGAAGGACCGGGTGATCGGTGTGCTCATGCCCTGCGGTGTGCAGCAGGACATCGATATGGCCCGGCTTCTGGTGGGGCACCTGGGCATAAAGAGCTTTGAGGTCAACATCCAGGCGGCGGTGGACGCGGTGAAGGAGGCCATGCCCTTTGCGCTTTCCAACCAGTCGCGCACCAATCTGCCGCCGCGCATTCGCATGTCCGTGCTCTACGCCGTGGCGCAGAGCCACAATGGCCGGGTAGCCAATACCTGCAACCTGTCCGAGGACTGGGTGGGCTACTCCACCCGCTACGGCGACGCCGCGGGGGACTTCAGCCCCTGCTCCAGCCTCACTGTGCAGGAGGTCAAGCAGCTCGGCCGGGAACTGGGCCTGCCGGAGGTGCTGGTGGACAAGGTGCCCATCGACGGCCTGTGCGGCAAGACGGACGAGGAAAATCTGGGCTTCCGCTACGACGAGCTGGACCGCTATATCCGCACCGGCCAGATCGACGACAGCGGCAAAAAGGCAAAGATCGACCGCCTGCATAAAATGAACCAGTTCAAGCTGGAGCTGATGCCCGCCTTCCGGCCGGAGCTGTGAGCGGGGAGCGTCGCATGAATGAAAAGCCATTTTCTCTGGGCATCCTGGTGGGGCGCTTTCAGACCATCCACACCGGCCATGAGCAGATGATCCGAACGGCCCTGGCCCTGTGCGGCCGGGTGGGCATTTTTGTCGGCTCCTCCCAGGAGTCCGGCACGGCCAACAACCCCTTCCCCTACGCCACCCGGGAGCGGCTGCTCCGCTTGCTCTTCGGCGAGCAGATCCAGGTGTTTCCCCTGCCGGACATCGGCGTGGGCAACAATGGCACATGGGGGGAATACGTGCTGGAAAACGTAAAAAAGCAGTACGGCACCTACCCGGATCTGCTGATCTCCGGCAAGGAGACCCGTCGGATCAACTGGTTCGATGGGGTGGGGGACGCAGACATCTCCGAGCTGTATATCCCCAAAACCATCCATATTTCCGCCTCCCAGATGCGCTCGTTTTTCATCCAGGGCGATCGGGAGAGCTGGCAGCGCCATACCAATCCCATCCTTTGGAGCCAGTATGATACCCTGCGCGGCCTGGTGCTGCAATCCAGGGATCACGACGAAACGGCTTCCATGTAAAAAGAGGAATCAACCATGAAACTCGAACCCATTGTCCTTTCCCTGCTGGATACCGACCTGTATAAATTCAATATGGATCAGGTCATTTTCCACAAGCATACCGATCTCAACGGCGAATACCACTTCAAGTGCCGCAATCAAGGCGTCCGCTTTACCCCGGAGATGCTGGCGGAGATCAACAGCCAGATCGATTTCCTGTGCACCCTTCGCTTTACCAGGGAGGAGCTGGACTATCTGCGTTCCATCCGCTTCATCAAGAGTGACTATGTGGAATTCCTGCGCCTGTGGCATCCCATCCGGGAGTATGTGACCACGGATCTGAGCGCGGACGGGGAGCTGTCCGTGATCGTCAAAGGGCCGCTGTTCTCCGCCATGCAGTTTGAGATCTATCTGCTGGAGATCATCAACGAGGTCTATTTCCGCATGAATTTTGACTATGAGCATCTGCGCGCCTCGGCGGCCGAGCGCCTGAGCCAGAAGATCGAAGCATTCCAGAACGGGACCTATACCTTCCGCTTCGCTGAATTTGGCTGCCGCCGCCGGCTTTCCCGGGAGTGGGAGGACGTGGTGGTGCGCCGCCTGGCCACGCAGACGCAAAACTGCGTGGGCACCTCCAATGTGTACCTGGCGAAGAAGTACGGGCTGCGCCCCATCGGCACCTATGCCCATGAATTCGTGCAGATGTACCAGGGCATCGACTCCATCCCTCTGGCCTATACCAACCACCATGCCATGGCAGACTGGTACGACGAGTACCGGGGGGACAACGGCACGGCCCTCACCGACACCATCACCACGGATCTGTTCCTGCTGGACTTCAATCACTCCATGGTGAATAATTATTCCGGCGTGCGCCACGACAGCGGCGACCCATACGCCTGGGGCGAAAAGATCATCGCCCACTATAAAAAGTACGGCGTGGATCCCCGCACCAAGCAGCTGCTGTTCAGCGACAGCCTGGATTTCGACCGCTCCCAGAAGCTCTATGAGTATTTCAGGGACAGAGCCAAGGTGTCCTTTGGCATCGGCACCTTCTGCTCCAACGATACCTGTGAGCACGCGCTGAACATCGTCATCAAGCTGCAATACGTCAACGGCCGCCCGGTGGCAAAGCTCTCCGATACCCCGGAAAAAGCCATGTGTGACGACGAGAATTACCTATCCTATCTGAAGCGCTCCGTGGAATTCCGCCTGGACCGGGAAAAAGATCTGGCAAGCCTGAATCGATGACGGGTGCGCCTTCTTTTTGAAATACCCTTGCTTTATGACAGAAAGCTGATAAAATACGAAAAAGAAGACATTTCCATCGATGGAAAATAAATGACCATGCGGATGGGTGGTGAGTGGAATATGGAAAATGCGGTTCCGGCCGCAGTGACCGGCGACGGGCAGGATGCCGATGAGCTGTTTCGCAGCCTGGGCTGCGACTATATCCAGGGCTACTACTATTCCAAGCCCGTCCCGGTGGAGGAATTCGAGCGCTATATGACCAGCTACGCCGCCCGGTCGGCCCAATAAAAAACAGCAAGCGGCTGCACGTTTTTGAGGCGTGCAGCCGCTTTGTTACATTGTGTGGGCCTTCCAGTATGCGTACAGCACCGGGGTGATGCCGGGGTAGGTCACATTCTTGGGGAGATCGTCAAAGCACTTTACCTCTGCCATTTCGCTTTCCGGCAGGGGACCAAGGGTGCGGATATTGGCGGTGAAGACCATCCCGTTTGCCTCGGTGCGGGTCTGCTCGTCCCCGGCCCAGTAGTCGCACAGGGGAGCAATGTCAAAATCCGTTGCCCCGGACTCCTCATACAGCTCCCGCTTCGCTGCCTCCAGGGGTGTTTCACCCGGCTCAATGTGGCCGCCCTGGGTCTCCCAGGTGGTGCGCTTGCGGTGGCGGCTGAACAGAAGCTTTCCCTGGAAGCGCGAGAGCACCACTACATACTTGTAGCCAGGCAGCGTCCCGGCCTCATAAGTCTTGCAGGTCATTTGGCATCCTCCACAATCTCTTTTGGGGGAGTATACCACGAAAAGCCCTATTTTTCAAGCCCGTAGAAGCTGACCTTGTAGCCGCTCTCCGCCTTTATCATGTCCATGGACAGGCTGGTGCGGGAATCCTCGCCTCCCGCCCGGAAGAGCAGCGACAGAGAGCCGGTGCCCTTCTGCCGGATTTGTTCATCCAGGGTATCCAGGCCGCGCAGCTCGACCATCTTGATGTCCTCGCTGCCGGTGTAAATATCCTCCCGGCTGATCTCTCCGTTGGGATCGTTCAGATATGGCTCCATGTCCGTCCAGTCCCCGCTGAAGAAGCCGTCGGCAAAGGCGATGGCCGCCCGCTCCGCCTCCGGGTTGGCGGACTCCGGCAGCAGGCAGGTGAAGCTCTGGCAGATCTGCGCAAAGGTGACGCCGTAGCCCTCGGCGGCCTCCACATAGTAGCGGGAGGTCACCTTGTAGGTGCCGCGAACCCCGGCGCTGATAAAGTGGATATCCTCCACCATTGCGTCCCACTGGGTCCCGTACTGCACATGCAGGATCGTCTGATCCCAGTCCTTCGACCGCCGGACTGTGCCGACGTTCAGCCCGCGCAGTCCGGCTTGGGCCTCGTCCGCGGCCGCTGTGGGCAGCACTCCGGGCAGAAGCTCGATCTGGATCTCACACACCGGCGTATAGGAGCCGACACCCTGGAGCGGGGAGATAAAGAGGCCGCCCTCGCCGCTGGTCATGGCCAATTGCGTCTCGTCATAGCTGATCTGAAAATCCGGGTGGTTGTCCGTGCTCTGACCGACGTCGATCTGCTGGAGCAGTCCATCGGTAAAGCGATAGTACCGTTCAATCAGGCCGGAACCGGTGCTCACGGTTTCGATCAACTGCCGGGCCTCCTCGTCCACCTCCAGCGCCGCGCCGCCAAAGAGGATAAAGCCGTAGTCAAATTGCCCGGCGGCATTGTTCCATAGGAAATAGTGGTACGGCAGATTGTCAGTCGCCCGCCCCTGGGAGGGGAAGCCAATGTCGGTATAGCCGTCGAAGTTCACGTCCCGGTAGTCCGGCTGCCCCAGGCCGTCCGCCTGGCCGAGATACAGCCCCTCGTTGTAGTAGTTGGCGGCCGGATCGGGCAGAGTGCTTTCGTCGATGGTTTGCAGCAGCGCCTCGTCCCGGTAGATTTCGATCCGGTCGATGGGGGAGAAGCCCTCCGCCTCCTCGCCCAGCTGAGGGACGATTTTTAGCTGTGTGCCGTCTCCCAGCTGGATCACGCTGGAGGCAGCCTCTGCCTGACGCGCCTCCCGGGCCTTGGGCAGGAGCAGCAGCGTCGCGGTGATAAACAGCGCCATTGCAGCCGCCACGGCGGAAAAGTGCGCCCAGCGGGGTTTCTGCGGTCTGAGAAGCAGAACCTCCTTCTGATTGTTGCCCACATATTGAGAGCATTCCAAAATATAGCTGCTCTTCACATCCCCCAGGGCATCCAAGAGCCTTTCTTCCTTTTTCATAGGCTGATCCCCTCCTTCTGGAGCATTGCCTTCAGCTGTTTGCGGCTGCGCAGCAGGCTCATTTTCACGCCGCTTTCCGACAGCCCCAGGCTTCCCGCGATTTTTCGGACGCTGCAAAGATACCAGTAGCGCAGCATGAATATCTTTCGCGTCTGCTCCGGCAGGGAGCCGAGGAAGCGGTTGAGTGCCTCCGTCAGCACCCGGTTTTCGATCAGCTCTTCCTCGCTTTTTCCGCCGGGCAGGCATTCATGCAGCTCGTCCAGCGCCAGCTCGATCTGCCCGCCGCCCCGCTTCCGGGCGCGGTCATGCTTGTACCGATCCAGCGCCAGATTCCGGGTGATGGCCGCCAGCAGGGCGGAGAGCAGTGAGGGCCGCCGGGGCGGGATGCTGTCCCAGGCGCGCATGTAGGTATCGTTGACGCACTCGTCGCTGTCGCCTTCGTTTTGCAGGATGTTGTAGGCAATGGTATAGCAATATCGTCCGTATTTCTGCGCCGTCTGCGCAATGGCCTCTTCCGACCGCTGCCAGTACAGCTCAATGATCTGCCGGTCCTCCATGGCACTTCCTCTCTTTCTGATATAATAGACGACAATCCCGCCCGATCGGTCACAGAAAACTGCCCCTTATTTTACCATATTTCACTATTCCGGTCAATTTTCAAAAAGGCAAAAGAAAAGCCACCGAACGAATCTCGTTCGATGGCTTTGGCAGGGGCACAAGGACTTGAACCCTGAGCCTACGGTTTTGGAGACCGCCGCTCTACCAATTGAGCTATACCCCTATATATGAAAGGCAGGAGCCTATGTAAACTGGTGGGCCTTCAGGGACTCGAACCCGGGACTATCCGGTTATGAGCCGGAGGCTCTGACCAACTGAGCTAAAGGCCCATTGATTCGTGGTCGTCTCATCACCACGCGCCCCATTATAGCATCTCAAAAAGAAGATGTCAAGCGCGATTTTACAAAAAGTGCCCTGCCAGATGCCCGCCCATTGGGACGTCTGGCAGGGAGCCTCTGTTATTCAAATTCCGCCATGTTCAGGCAGTCGCCGGAGCGGGTGAGGGGAGAGAGAATGCCGTCCCGGAGAAGGTAGGCTTCACCGAAGAGCAGGAGCATGTCCTCGTTCTGGAAGAAATAGCTTCCGTCCGGCAGGGCAAAGAAGGTTTTTCCCATGCTGTCGGGGTAGGTGATGTCCTCAAAGAGCCGCAGACCGTCCAGCATGTCGTCCTTGCAATTTTGATAGTGGGGCAGCACATTGACCTCCGTCAGGCCCAGGCCGGGGGCAAAGCGGACAAAATCGGGGTCAATGCCCTCGCCCTCCTCCTCAGGCTGGATATAGGCCATATCCGCCATGTTCATGGAGCCGGCGCTGATGCCCATGACGGTTCCCTGAAAGTCCCTCAGAATTTCCCGCAGACCGATTTCACGGAAAAAGTTGTTCTGCGTTGGCACATGGCCGCCTGCCAGCACCAGAAAATCGCTGGAGTACACCAGCTCCGCCGCCTGCTCTGCGTTGGTTCCGTCCAGCACCTGGAAGGCGCTGAAGGGAATCTCCGCCTGCTTGAAGGCGTCCACGACGTCCATGGCGAAGCAGCAGGTCAGGTCGTGCCGCTCCGGGTCGGAGGCAACAAACAGCACCCGGGGGAAGGGCGGCAGAACCTCCTTCAGGTTATCGACGAAGTGATTTTCCGGGTTCAGAAAGGCCGCATTTGTGCCCCAAAGAAAGGGACTGCTGGTGATAAAAAGGTTCATAAAAGCACCTCACAGCTTGTAATCTGGAAAGTATTCCTCCACAAAGTCCACATGCTCCACCTGAAAGCTTTTCCTGTTCAGGTATTCCAGGCTCCCTGCATCGGTGGTAAAATCAAAGGTCAGGCGATAGGAATAAAGTGCCTGGTAATTGCGGTCAAACCGCTTATCCAGCTTGCCGTACTTGCCGTCGCCCAGCAGCGGATGACCGGCGTGGGCAAACTGGGCGCGAATCTGGTGGGTGCGGCCGGTGATCAGCTTGCATTCCACCAGCGTCAGACCGTTGGCGGAAGCCAGGGTGCGGTAATCCGTCTGGCAGTTCTTGGAGCCGGGCTGGGGAGTATCGGTGACGAAGACACGGTTCTTTTTGGCGTCCTTGAAAAGGTATCCCTTCAGGCTGCCGTCCCGGGGCTTGGGGGAACCTTCAACAATGGCAAGGTACCGCTTGTCCATCTCCCGATCCTTGATCTTCTGGTTCATCACCCGCAGGGCCTCTGCCGTCTTGGCGGCAATGACGATGCCGCCGGTGTTGCGGTCGATGCGGTTGCACAGGGCGGGGGTGAAGCTGTTCTCCCCACGGGGACTCCACTCCCGCTTCTGGTAGAGATAGGCCTGGATGTGGTCGATCAGCGTCCGGCCGTATTCTGCCCCATCGTGGGGGTGCACCGCCAGCCCCGGCCGTTTGTCAACCAGCAGGATCTGGTCGTCCTCATATACGATGCTCAGCTTTGGCACGGCCACAGTGAGGTAGGCGTTGTCCTCCCGGGGCTTGTCGAAGAACTCATCGTTGATGTATAGCTGGAGCACGTCCCCGCTTTGCAGCCGGGTATCCCGCTCCGCCCGTCCGCCGTTGCGCTTGATGCGCTTGATGCGGATGTATTTCTGCGCCAGGGAGGCGGGGAGCAGGGGGACGGCCTTTGCCAGGAACCGATCCAGCCGCTGTCCGGCATCGTTGACGCCAATGGTCAGCTCTTTCATTTAACCTTTACCCGCGTTTATTTCAAAGTGGCGATCCACCTGGTCGGTGAATTCCTGGGCGGCGTTATAGCCCAGCTTGCGCTGACGGTTGTTCATGGCGGCCACCTCCAAGATCACCGCCAGATTTCGTCCTGCGGTGACTGGAATGGTGTTCATGGGCACCTTGACTCCCAGAATTTCCATGTACTGATCGTCCAGCCCCAGCCGGTCATATACCTCCTGGGTGTTCCAGGGGACAATGTTCACCACCAGATTGATCTCGTTCTCCGTGCGCACGGCGCCCATGCCGAAAAGCTTTGCCACGTTGATGATGCCGATGCCCCGCAGCTCGATGTAATTGCGGATCAGGTCCGGCGCGGTGCCGATCAGCGAGGATTCGGAGACCTTGCGGATCTCCACCGCGTCGTCGGCGATCAGCCGGTGGCCGCGCTTGAGCAGCTCCAGGGCCGTTTCGCTTTTGCCCACGCCGCTGTCGCCCATCAGCAGCAGCCCCTCGCCGTAGACCTCCACCAGGACACCGTGACGGGTGATCCGGGGAGCCAGCTCCGAGCGCAGGAATGTGATGATGCTGGAGGCCAGGGCGGCCGTGGTCTCCGGGGAGCGCAGCAGAGTGATGCTGTGCTTTTTCGCCATCGCCAGCACCTGCTTATCCACCGGGAAATTCCGGGCGATGAGCAGCGCGGGAGGCTTATAGGAAAAGAATTTATCAAATATCGCGGCCCGCTCCTGGGGCGTTTTTTTCTGAATAAAGCTGAATTCCACATTGCCCAGAATTTGCAGCCGCATCGGCTCGAAATGATCAAAATAGCCGGTCAGCTGCAAGCCGGGCCGCGCCACGTCCTCCACCGTCAGCCGGATGGACTCATAGTCCGCCGAGGCATAGACCACCTCCAGCCTGAATTCCTTTACCAGCGCGGTAAGGGGAATGCTGTAAGTCTCGCTCATGGGCGCTCCCTCCTTTGAACCTACATCATATCTTTCATTATACCAGCCTTGGGTGGAATATCAACATCTTTTTCAAATTCAAAAAAATTGCAAAAAAATGCTTGCATTTTTGGGAAAAGTCTGCTATCATATACAAGCGCTCTAATGGGCGCGCCTATAAAGTAATCATTCGGATGGGAGGTGCAATGAATGGCGAAGTGTGATTTTTGTGGCAAGGGCGTTACCTTTGGTATTAAGGTCTCCCACTCCCACAGACGTTCCAATCGCGAGTGGAAGCCCAATGTGAAGCGTGTCAAGGCAGTCGTGAATGGGACTCCCTGCCATGTGTACGCTTGTACCAGATGCCTCCGTTCCAATAAGGTTGAGCGGGCCGTCTGATTTTCGCTGGCATATAAAATACGCTGCTGTTTCTTTTCAGCAGCGTTTTTTATTTTGCCCCTTGTGCCTGCCGGAGGCGCGATTGTTGGGGACGATTGAGGCATATCGTCCCGTGTCCAGGGCGATTCGCCTCCATGCCCGGTTGAATGGGAAGCAGTTCGGTCTACGATCATGACGAGGTGCGGTCCATTCAACGTACAAAGGCGAATTCGTACAATCTGAAACGCAGATTGTATGAATTCGCCTTGTTTTTCATATTATGTCCAGCCCGCGTCCTCGGATTCGGCTTTGCGCTGGCGGGTGAGCAGCGCGGCCACGGCTTGCCGGGCGTCAACATTTTCATACAGCACCTGATAGGCGGCGTGGATGATGGGCATGTCCACCCGCTGCTTCTGGCACAGCTCCCAGGCGGACTTTGCCGCATAGTAGCCCTCTACCACGGCCCCAACCTGCTCCATGGCCTGCCGGGGCGTGTAGCCCTGACCGATCAGGTGCCCTGCCCGGTTATTGCGGGAATGGACGGAGGTGCAGGTGACGATCAGGTCGCCGATGCCGGACAGTCCGGCCAGCGTGTCCTTCTGCGCGCCCAGGGATACCCCCAGCCGCGCCATTTCGGTCAGACCCCGGGTCATCAGCATGGCCCGGGCATTGTCGCCGAAGCCCAGCCCCGCGGCCACACCGGAGCACAGGGCGATCACGTTTTTCAGCGCGCCGCCCAGCTCCGCGCCCACGATATCCGGGCTGGTATAGACCCGGAAGGTATCGGACATAAAGGCGTCCTGCACCAGCTCGGCCCGCCCGCGGTCGGGGCAGGCGGCCAGGCAGCCGGTGGGCTGCCCCACGGCTACCTCCTCGGCGTGGCAGGGGCCGGTGAGGGCGACAATGGTCCCGTGGCCCGTCTCCTGGGCCACCACCTGGCTCATGCGCAGCAGCGTGCCCTCCTCAATGCCCTTGGTGACGGATACCATTGCAGCATCCTTATCAAGGTAAGGGGCGACCGTCCGGCAGACGGCGCGGATGGGAAACGACGGACAGGCGATCACCACCATATCGCAGCCGGACACACAGGCAGGGTCGGCGGAGAATTTCAGCCCCTCCGGCAGCGCCGCCTGGGGGAGCCGGGAGTTGACCCGAGTGGCCGCCATTTCCTCCGCCCGCTCCGGCGTCCTGCACCAGAGGGTGGTATCGTGGCCGTTTCTGCACAAGAGGGTTGCCAGGGCGGTGCCCCACGCACCCGCGCCGATGACTGCGGTTTTCATTGCCTGCGCTCCTTTTTGAAGAAATCGGTTTTTCGCTCGGTCCCGTGAATCAGCCGCTGGATGTTGTCCCGGTGCATCCCAATGGCAATCAGGCACATCACGCCGCAGCCGATCACTGCCCACACCCGGTCACAGTGCCACAGAGCAAAGCTGGCGAAGAGAGCAACGGCCCCGGTTATAGAGCCGAGAGAGACGTACCGGGTAATGAGGTAGACCACCAGAAAGGTCCCCAGGGCCACCAGGCCCACACGCCAGTCCATCACCAGGGCGCTGGCCAGGCCGCACACAATGCCCTTGCCGCCATGAAAGCCGAACAGGGCAGGGAAGTCATGCCCCAGCCCCACGGCGACGGACGCCAGGGCAGCGCCCTCCAGCCCCAGACCCAGGGGAGCAAACAGATACTGCCCCAGCCAGACGGCGAGGCTCGCCTTGGCGGCGTCGATCAGAAACACCAGCAGCCCGGTCAGGCCGCCATAATTCCGGCAGAAATTGGTAAAGCCCGCGTTGCCGCTTCCGTGGCGGCGCACGTCGTCATGGGCAAGCAGCCTGGAGAGCAGCACCGCACCGTTGAGATTTCCCAGCAGATACCCGGCCGCGACCACGGTCAAAGCTCGAATGAACATGCTTACTGCTCCTCCTTGTCACCTTTCTGACGAATGGTGATGCGCACTGGCGTTCCCTGGAGGCCGAATACCTCCCGGATCTGGTTTTCCAGATACCGCTGATAGGAGAAGTGGAACAGCCTTGCATCGTTGCAGAAGATGACAAAATGAGGCGGCTTGGTGCTGGCCTGGGTCATGTAGTAGATCTTCAGGCGGCGGCCCTTGTCCGTGGGCGGCTGCACCCGGGCGGTGGCGTCGGCCAGGACGCTGTTCAGCGCGCCGGTGGTAATGCGCTTGGTGTTCTGGGCGTACACATCCTGGATCACCTGGAAGAGCTTATCCACCCGCTGCCCGGTGAGAGCAGAGAGGAACACCACCGGGGCATAGAGCATATAGCTCAGCCCCTGGCGCACCTGGGTCTCCATGTCCCGCATGGTATTTGTTTCCTTGTCCTCCACCGCATCCCATTTGTTTACCACGATCACGGCGGCCTTGCCCGCCTCGTGGACAAGCCCGGCAATTTTGGTATCCTGCTCGGTGACGCCCTCGTTGGCGTCCACCAGGATCAGGCACACATCTGCCCGGTCAATGGCACTGATGGAGCGCATGTTGGAATACTTTTCAATGGCATCGTCCACCTTGCTCTTGCGGCGCATTCCGGCGGTATCGATGAAGCAGTATTTGCCGGTGTCGTTCTCAAAATAGGAGTCGATGGCGTCCCGGGTGGTGCCCGCCACGTTGGAAACGATCACCCGTTCCTCCCCCAGAATGCGGTTGAGCAGGCTGGATTTGCCCACGTTGGGCTTGCCCACGATGGCAACCTTGATGAGGTCGCTGTCCTCTTCCTCACCGCTGTCCTCCGGGATGTTGGCCAGCACCCAGTCCAGCAGGTCGCCGGTGCCGTGGCCGTGGACAGCGGAGGTCTCAAACAGGTCACCGATGCCCAGACCGTAAAATTCATATACATCGGGATTGGTGGGGCCGACGGAGTCGCATTTGTTCACGGCCAGCGCCACCGGCTTGCCGGATTTGCGCAGCATGGTGGCCACATCCTCGTCGGCGGCGGTGACGCCGGAGCGCACGTCCGTCACCATGATGATGGCATCGGCCAGCTCGATGCCGATCTCCGCCTGGCGGCGCATGAATTTCAGCATGTCGCTGTCCGTCCCCGGCTCGATGCCGCCGGTATCCACCAGGCTGAAGGTCCTGCCGCACCACTCACAGTCGCCGTAAATGCGGTCGCGGGTGACGCCGGGGGTATCCTCTACAATGGAGGTGCGTTGCCCGGTAAGCTTGTTGAATAACATGGATTTGCCCACATTGGGTCGGCCGATAATGGCAACCAAAGGCTTTGCCATGTGCATCACGTCCTTTCTTCCGTCAAAGGGTTCTTGTTATTATGCCATACTTCCGGCCGAAAAGCAATGGAAGGATGGCTTCATTTTCTATTTATTTACAATCCGAAAAACCGAAAAACCTCCCCTGAGCGGGGAGAAGGGGGAGCCGCAGCGCGGCGGCAGGGCTTTGCGGCGTGCCGTATGCTGTTTCGTCAGGCTCGCGGCGAATTCGTCCGACATTTTGATAAGCGCGACCGCACTGCGTCCGGGCGGCGCTACTGTCTGAGCAGGATCTCATTGTTCCCCGGCTGCCGCATGGCGTACAGCGCTTCAAACTCCGCGATCACTTCTGCGCGGGGACGAACCATCCCGGGAAAATGGCTGACAAGAAGATCGGGGGCGGTCAGCCTTTTGAGAACCGCAAGCAGATCATGCACCAGCTGGACGCTGAATGTGTATGCCCCATTTTTCGTTTTGCAGTACAGCGCGTCCCCGACGAAGGCATAGCGCCCCTCCACTTCCAGCCCCAGGCAGCCTTTGCAGTGGCTGGAGGGGAGCGGGAAGAGATGCAGCGCACCGAAATATAGATCCCCGTTTACCATTGTCCCTATTCCTGTATGCCGCTGCGTTTCACCGGAAACGTAGAGATTCTGAATGTGAAGCTTTTGCAGATTTCCGGTGTGATCCTTATGAAAATGGGAGAGAACAATATTGTATTTTCCGGTCAGGCACGCGATTGCCTGCGGGTCATTTCCAACATCATACAGCCATATCTCCGTGCCGTCCCGGATGATTCCAATATCCGCCGAGAGGGGATCCTCAGTGGCGGGGATATAGCTGATGCTGTCGCTGATTCGGCACGTTTTCATATCCATTGTCCTCCATTAAGCTCATACATACCTCCCCAAAAACAAAAAGTGCAGACCGAAGTCTGCACGGTTTCTGTACGGGTCCTGTCAAAAGTCAGACGCAGAAACACGGAGCGGCGCATCGGGCAAAATACGGCATATTGTGCATCATGGACATCATAAATTCCCGCTCCTTTCAATTTCTTGGCCATATGGTAGCATATTCCAAAAAGCTTGTCAATAGCCCGTAAAACGGAAAAAGAGGAAGGTTTGGAACCTTCCTCTGCGTTTTCCGCTTTTGCCTTACTCAGCCTCAACGGCCACGACCTGACGGCCATTGTAGGTGCCGCAAGCCTTGCAAGCTCTGTGGGGCATGACGGGTTCACCGCACTTGGGGCAAACCGAGACGCTGGGAGCGGAGAGCTTCCAGTTGGAGCCACGGCGCTTATCGCGGCGAGCCTTGGACACTTTACACTTAGGGACAGCCATGGTGACACCTCCTTGGTAAAACTGCTTTTAACACAGCATCAAATATGGATTTACTCTGCAAGAAACTGCCTTAAAGCAGCCAGTCGGGGATCCAGTTCCTTTTCGCAGGTGCATTTTCCGTCGTTCAGGTTTTTGCCGCAGCGCGGGCACAAACCCTTGCAATCTTCCTTGCACAGCAGCTTGGAATCCAGATTCAGCACGAACACCGTCCGCACAATATCATCCAAATCGGCGCTGTCTCCCACGAGAGGGAATACCCACTCATCTTCATTCTCTTCGCTTGCCAGCTCCGTTACCAGCACCACATCGATGGGAAAATCGATGTCACGGGTGAATTCCGCGGCGCAGCGGTCGCAGATGCCGTGAATGGTGGTGGTGACGCTGCCCTTCATCAGCAGGACGCCCGCGGTATTTCGTACCACGCCCTGAGCCAGTACCGGCTCGGACACCGGGCAGCTGATGCCGTAGCGAAGATTGCTGAGATCTACGCTGGTGGAGAAAGGAACGCTTGCACCGGGGCTGTCAATGATCTTCGATAGCCCAAGCAGCATACTTTTCCCCTCCTCGCAGTCATGCTTAGATATTATATAGGGTAAATCGGATTTTGTCAAACATTATTTTTGTATTTTTTCCGGGGGAGAGAGCATCCCGTCCAAAAAAGGAAAATTCCGAAAATGGGCAAGGTGCCCATTTTCGGAATCGTGTAGCCTCAGCGCTCCGTTGTGTTGTGGAACTGCCGCTCTGCTTCCATCTTAAGACGCAGATCCTCTGCCAGTGTTGAAATCACAGTGCCGTTGCTGATCTGCCGCGTGCCGCTGTTGGGGTCGACGGGGAACAGTTTATCCCACAGCTGGCCGTTGCTTTTCTTGCAAGCGGCGGCAATGGCAGTGCGCAGGCAGTGCTCCACCTGGAGCGAGGTGCCGCCGAAGCGACGCCCCAAGCGGGGATACAGATCCTTCGTCAAGGAGATCTCCGGCTCGTCAAGGGCGATGAGAACCGCCTCCTGCAAGAATTTACTGCCCTGATGACGGGGAGAGAACATCAGGGCCCTGGTTTGCTCGGCAATGTAGGTTTTTGGATCAATCGGCCGGGCCGGCCGTGGATTCAGCCTTTTGGTCAAATCCCTCACCCGCTGAGAAACAGCGGATGGATCGCAGGGCTTGCGCATAACGTAGCCAATTCCCAGCTCCTGAGCGGTCTCCTGGACGTAGTCGTTGAAGAAACGGGTCACAGCCACCACCATCGGTCGTAATCCGGCATCGCGAATACCGTGTAAGAGGGTGATGCCGTCCAGCTCGGTCAGCATCAGATCCAGAACAACGATTTTTGGCTTGACCTCAACAGCTACCTCCAGCGCCTGCTTTCCGCTGCAGCATTGGACGATATTATAGGCGTCGGAAAGCGCCTCGTCCAGAGCCTGCCGGAACTCATCACTGTTGTCTGCGATCATCAATGTTAAGCAACCCAAATTCGTCACACCTTTGCAGAGAGGTTAATCTTATCACAATAAGAGAATAACACAAACTTCAAAATATTTCAATTCATATAAAATCGACAATTATCGACAAAACTTGGCTCTCTGCAAAAAAGTGGACTGATCAAATGTTTTCGGGCGGGGGCGTTTCCGGGCAGCCGAAAAAGGGGGCCGCCTTGCAGTTGCTCGGCGGCCCCCTTTGGGACATTGTAGACTTGTTATCAGCCAACCTGGTTTCCGCCAAAGAAGAACTTGTACCACTCGTCATAGTCGCCGTTCTGCGGCTGCGTGGGTTCCACCGTGCTGGATGAGGACTGAGTATCCCGGGGCTTCTCGTCCAGGGTGATATCCATGGTCATCCGTTCGCCGGAGCGAATGACAGTGATGGTGGTGGTGTCGCCCGCCTTGAAGCGGCGCAGAACACGGGTCAGTTCGGTCCTGTTGGAGATATCGGTATCGCCCAGGCCGATGATGATATCCTTGGGCTGAACACCGGCCCGGTCGGCCGCGCCGCCGTCCTCAACGCTGTTCACGTAAGCGCCGGTGGGCATACCATACAGCTTGGCAGCGGCAGCGTCGGTATCCGTCACCGTTACGCCCAGATAAGCGCCGGTCACATAGCCGTACTCCTGCAGGTCGTCAATGATGCTCATCACGTCGTCAATGGGGATGGCAAAGCTGATGCCCTCGATGGACGCGCCGGAGGAGGTGGTGCCGGAATACTTGGCGGAGGTGATGCCTACCACCTCGCCGTACATATTGAACAGCGGGCCGCCGGAGTTGCCGGAGTTGATGGCGGCGTCGGTCTGGATCATGTTGATGGTGGAGTTATCGGTGGTGACCTGACGATCCTTGCCGCTGACATAGCCAACGGTCAGCGTAGCGGTGAGGGAACCCAGGGGATTGCCGATGGCGCACACCATGTCGCCGATGGCCAGCTTGTCGCTGCTGCCCAGCTTCACGGCGGGCAGGCCGGTGGCCTCGACCTTCAGCAGTGCCACGTCGTTCAGCGAATCGGAGCCGATGACCTTGGCTGTGTATTCATCCCCGGTGGACAGGGTCACGGTGACATCCGTCGCGCCCTCTACCACATGGCGGTTGGTAACAACGTAGCCGTCGTCGGAAATGATGAAGCCGGAGCCGCTGGAGGTTCCCTCGCGGGTCTGGCCGTAAACGGTGGACCGAACGGTGCTGGAAACGGCAACCACACTCTTGGCGTTGTTTTCATACACCATCCGGGGAGTCTGAGTGCCCTCGGGGGAGACGGCATAGGTAACGTTGGTTGCAGAGACGGAGCCGGAATTACCCAGGGCACCCAGCTGCTGCTGCATGGAGCTGATGGAGGCGGTTGCCTCCTGCATCTTATCCTCCCACTTGTTATTGACGGCGGCATAGGTCAGGCCGCAGCTGCCGACCACCAGTGCCAGCGCCAGGACAGCGCTGACTGCCTTGCGCAGACCGAAGCGGTGCTTGGGCTGATTTTCGGGTGCGGAGGGCTGGGTATTGTTTTTGGGTTCAAATTCCTCGGTGATGTTATCTTCCGAGTGGTTGTTATCAAAGGTCTCCATAGAGGTTCCTCCTTGCGTTTTATTTGTTTATACCATAACCCCCACTTATGAAAAAAATATGTACTCAAAAATAACGGTTTATAAAAATTGGATTTTTTGGTGACACTACGGGGCGTATGCCTGATTATCGCCCATCCGCTATCTTTCCCTGCTTCCGTCGGCGCTGTCAGGAACAGAGGGAACCGCGGCGGTTCCCTCTGTTTCACGGGCAATTTTATTTCTTCCGGAAGCTCTTGCAGTCGGTACACTGATCCATGGTGGGGTTGGCCTCGTGAGTGCCTACCAGAATCTTATCCAAGGAGCAGTAATTTTCGCTGGCGCAGTGGTTCGCGCACTCCTGGACGGTGCATTCAACGCATTTGTTGGCATGACAGTTCATACATTTTCCCTCCTTCTTTTGGTTTCGAGAGTAGTATGGACGGATTGTCCCGGAATATACCCACAGCAAAATCCATAAAAGCCGGAAAGAATCTTCCAAACTTTTTTTACCGTCTTGCTTTTTGCTTGAAATTCTGTTATGATTGGCGTACAAGCCAGTGGCATACGAGCCGAAAAGGAGGAGATTGTTACGGCACTTACCAATGTCAGCGAACCCACCCGCCAGAGGATTTTGCAGGTGTGTGTTCGCCTGTTCCTGGAAAAGGGATATAAAAAGACAACCATGAGCGAAATCCTGCGGGAAAGCAGTGCGTCAAACAGCAGCTTTCAAAACATATTTCATACCAAGGACGGTGTTCTTTTTGAACTGGTGGAGTTCATGTTTTCCAATCAGTTCAGCATGGCTCGCGCCATCACCGGGAATTTGCCCCCGGTGTGCGTTTACGCGGCGGAGACAGCCATTCAGCTGACCCTCACGGAGCTGAATGAAAATTTAAGGGAAATTTACATTGAGGCCTATACCCAGCCAAACATCGTGGATTACATCCAGCGCCATACGGCACGGGAGCTGGAGGTGATTTTCGGCCCTTACCTGCCGGAGTTGAGCGGCGAGGATTTTTACCTGCTGGACATCGGCTCCTCCGGCATGATGCGCAGCTACATGGCGCACCCCTGCAATGAAGAATTGACGCTGGAAAAGAAAATATCCGGCTTCCTGAACCTCACCCTCCGTGCCTACAATGTGCCCCGGGAGGAGGCGGAAAAGGCCATTGCCTTTGTTGCTTCCCTGGACATCCGTAAAATTGCCGAGGGGGTCATGCACCAGCTCCTCCAGGCGCTGATGATGAAATATCAGTTTACATTGGGCGGCAGTGCCGCCGGACAATAACGCACCGGACTTGTACCCATACGTTGGGTTTTTGACCCGCCCGGTTCAATACCACGCAGAAACCGGTTTGCCCCTACAAGACGATACCCGTAACCATCCCACCAAAAGGAGAAATGCTTTATGAAAAAATTCCTATCTGTCACATTGTCCCTGCTGTTGGCAGCGTCCCTGCCCCTGAGCGCTCTGGCGGAAACCTATGATCTGGCACAGGGCAGCATCACCGTGGAAGCAAAAGCGGACGGCAACCAGTATGTCTCCCAGACGGGCGGCGTACAGCAAGAACAGCAAACCACCGATACTGTCATCCACCAGACGGACAGCGACACCACTTCTACCGATAACACCATCACCATCAAGGCGGAGGAAAACCAGACCGCTGAGGTCACCATCTCGGACGTGAATATCGATGCGAGCGGCACCGGCAGATATGACCCCAGGTTGGGGCCGGTTGAAGGCAAGGCTGCCATCTCTGCCGAGGGAGATGGCAACGTGACCATCGAGTTGGAAGGGGATAACACAGCCAAAAGCGGTTATTACCGTGCCGGTGTGGAGAAGGATAACGGCGGAAATCTGACCATTGCAGATGCCGATGGGGACGGTGCGCTGGAAGCCGCTGGCGGCGAGCAAGCTGCTGGTATCGGCGGAGGAGGCGGAAGTTCCAGAGATTCCTCCAACATTACCATTGCCGGTGGAGAAATTGAAGCATTCGGCGGGGCGCAAGCTGCTGGCATCGGCGGAGGAGCGTATGGCGACGGCTCCAATATCACCATTAAGGACGGCAACGTGAAAGCAGTGGGAGGCGAGACTGCTGCTGGCAACAATGGCGGTGCCGGTATCGGCGGCGGCGCGTTCGGAGCCGGTTCCAATATCACCATTAACGGCGGCGATGTAGAGGCAATAGGCGGCGATGGCGGCGCAGGCATTGGCGGCGGAAGAGGCTACGGCTATAGTGAAACGGGCTCTGATATTACCATCACGGATGGCAATGTAATTGCACGGGGCGGCGAGGCTGCTGCTGGTATTGGCGGCGGCGTTGGTTCGGATGGCTTTGACATTACCATCGGCGGCGGCAATGTGGAAGCTGAAGGCGGAGCATGGGCTGCGGGTATTGGAGCTAGCAGCGGCGGTAGCGGCTATAACATTACCATTTCGGGAGATGCTCAGGTGAAAGCGTCCGGCGGTGAGCGTTTCGATGGCGGGAGCACAACGGCTATCAGCGGCACCCCTAACACCGCGAATCTGACCGACGGCTCCATTGCTTATTATGCTCACGGCGTGAACAAGGAAACGACTGCTCCTGAAAAGCTGCTGCACAATGACGGCAGCGGTGCCCATACCCACACGGGCGTGACCCTGAAATCCAGCACTGCGGCAACCTGCCTGAATAACGCAACTGTAACCTACCTGTGCAGCTGCGGCACGGAAATCACCACAGAGCTGCTGAACACCGCCCTGGGGCATAAGCTGGGGGCATATACCTCCAACAATGATGCCACCTGTATGGCAGACGGCACGAAGACGGCTCATTGTACCAACCCCGGCTGTACCTATTACGTAACCACCACCGATGTAGGCAGCCGCAACCCCGATAAGCACAGCTTTAGGAACTATGTTTCCAATAATGATGCCACCTGCTTTGATGCCGGACACAAGACTGCCAGCTGTGGCAATGGCTGCGGCGCAACCGATGTAAAGATTGACGAGAATGCGCCCGCTCTGGGGCACACCTGGGGAACGTATGAATCCAATGGAGACGCCACCTGTGAGCAGGACGGCACCAAGACCGCAAAATGTGTCCGCTATGGCCAGGGCGGCTGTACCGCAACGGTCACCGTTCCCGATGCTGGAAGCAAGCTGGGACATGACTTCACGGATTACATTTACAATAACAATGCGTCCTATACCGAAGACGGCACGGAAACCGCCCATTGCAACCACATTGGATGCAACGAAACCCACACCCGCAAGGCCGAGGGAACCCGCTGGGCGCTGTTCCAGGTCAAAGATGAAAAGGGCTGGTATGTCACCTATGCCGAGAGCAGAAGCGGCAATGTGCTGACGATTACGGTAAACCAAAATACCGCTACTCTGTCCGGCACCATTGCGGGGCTGCGTGTGCTGCAAGCCAGCGGCATTACCACCGTCATCTTTAAGACCACGGAAGCGGAATCCACCTTCCATATTGCGGATTTGCTGCCCGGCACGAGCTATAATTTGACCCATAAAAACACCGCGGTCGATTTCACCCTGGACGGAAATGATATTGCAGCGCTGCTGAAATAATCGGAAATGCCATTGTGCGGGAGGCTCTTAGCCTCCCGCTGCGGCTTCGCCGCTCGGGTCGCCAGGTTGGCGACCCCTACAGGGGGCATTTGATTATCGAGACGTTCACATATTTTCCATTTACACAATCGTCGTGACAATCCAAAATTGATACTTGACATTTTAGCGAAAATCGTTATACTGACTTTTGGACATAAAAACAGGGGCGCCGAAAGGCTGAGATCCGCATTGCGGAGTACCCTTTAACCTGATCCGGGTAATGCCGGCGTAGGAAGTTTGCGGAAGGTTCCAATCTTGAGTTTTCACAAACCGTACCCGTGCGCCTGTAATTTTTACAGGCGCATTTTGTTTTTGTGTACTATTATTTCAAGGAGCAATTTCCTTATGTCAACAAAAGTCTATTCCAAGACCCGCATCCTGGTGGAATGTGCTTTGATGATGGCCTTAGGCACTGTGCTGTCCAACATCAAGCTGTTCACCATGCCCAATGGTGGCAGTGTTACCCTGCTGGGTATGCTGCCTTTCGTAGTGATTTCTTTCCGCCACGGCGTGAAGTGGGGGCTGTTTACCGGCTTCGTCAATGGCTGCCTGCAAATGCTTCTGGGCTTCTGGGCCCCTCCCACGCCGACCTTCTGGTATTTCTTGGGTGAAGTGATGCTGGATTACCTGCTGGCATACATGGCACTTGGCCTTGCAGAGCTGTTTGCCCGTCCTTTTAAGAATCGTATGCTGGGTATTACTGTCGGTACCTTTGCCTCCGGATTCCTGCGCTTTATGTGCAGCTTCTTGTCCGGTGTGCTGGTATGGGGCAGCCTGAGTGACGGCTGGGCCGCCTGGTCCTACAGCCTTGTCTACAACGGTAGCTATATGCTGCCTGAGACGCTGATTACTGTTGTAGCGGCAGTTCTGCTGTGCAAGACGGCTCCTCAGGTTTTCGACCGCCAGTATGCAATGAAATAAAAGAGAGTATCTGTGGTGGCTCGCTTCCTGGTGTACTATGTGGTGGGCGCGACCATTTGGGCGGAGTACATGCCCGAGACCTTTTTCAAGATGACCATGACGACGCCCTGGGTCTATTCCGCCCTGTACAACGGCGCCTATATGCTGCCGGACATGCTGGTCATACTGGTCGTGGGCGCCATCCTGCTGAAGACCCCCGCAAAGAAGTACATCACCGGTCAGGATCTGACCTAAACGAAAAGCCGCCCTGCCGGGGCGGCTTTTTTTGTTTACCAGGGGGCAGTGAACAGCCAATAAATGACCCCATAGACGGCGCTGGCGCTGAGACCGTATACAATCACCGGTCCGGCGATGGTGAACATTTTTGCGCCCACGCCCAGGATGAACCCCTCCGTCTGAAACTCCACGGCGGAGGCTGCCACGGCGTTGGAAAATCCGGTGATGGGCACCAGCGTTCCTGCTCCGGCGTATTTTGCCAGATCATCATAAAGGCTCAGCCCGGTGAGCAGGGCGGACAGCCCCACCAGGGTGATGGAGACCCAGGCTGCGGCGTCCTGCTTTTCCAGGCCAAGCCCGGTGTAGCGGTTCAGCAGAAATTGACCCAGGGCGCAGATCAGCCCGCCGGAAGCAAAGGCAAACAGGCAGTCCTTCATAATGGGAGATTTGGGGCTTTTGTCCTTTACCAGGCGTGCGTATTGCTTGTCATTCATAGCGATCCCTCCGTTGAAAGCATTATCCCCGCTCCCACCGGATTTCACACCTGTGAAAAGAGCAATATTTGCGTATATTTTAGGGCAACACCGCGCAATTGTGTCTGCGAGCCGCAGCCGTCTTTTTGCCCCA
>ENA-OUQF01000646-OUQF01000646.1-human-gut-metagenome-genome-assembly--contig:-NODE-646-length-24995-cov-24.514475_pt1 | contig 24995 bp, 22 predicted proteins | sample MGYA00237947_ERZ548826 | MGnify/ENA primary metagenome ERZ548826 (study PRJEB26490, sample SAMN05194701) | human gut metagenome | biome: terrestrial biome; feature: human-associated habitat; material... | reverse complement strand
GCCAAAAATCCAGGCTGGGGCTTCTTGCCAAATTGTGCGGTGTTGCCCTAAAAAACGGTGCAGGCAGGCCCAAATCGGTACTGCTTACACCGCATTCTTCCAACCTTCCCGTGTCATTCACAGATATTCGGGTATGACAACGTAAGCCCGTCCCCATGCCAAAACGCAGGAACGAACCAAGCTGCAGGAGCATATGTTGCGTTGCAGCAGATCATTGTCTGCCCCCCCTGAATAATTTCCGCCATCGTATCACAGCGGGGCCTGGTTGTCAAGAGATGGGGAATATCTGTGATTGATTTCTCCGGCGCGGTATGCTATACTTTGGGGGAGATTTCTGTAATAAAAGGGGTAGTTGACTATGGATTATCAGGCGCTTGCTGAATTGCTTTTTCCCGATGTGGCCGAGACTCCCGCGCAGTTGGAGGCCAAGTATCCTCCCCGGAAGGTGCCGGAGGGGGCGGTCATTACCCGAATGGCGCCCTCCCCCACCGGCTTTGTGCATCTGGGCAATCTGGTGCAGGGGTTGACCTCTGAGCGGATGGCCCACCAGAGCGGCGGCGTGCTGTTCCTGCGGGTGGAGGACACCGATGCCAAGCGGGAGATCCCCGGTGCGGTGGAGGTCCTGATCGAATCGCTGAAGCACTATGGCATCCATTTTGACGAAGGCGCAACCATCGACGGGGACAATGGTGAATACGGCCCTTACCGTCAGCGTCAGCGGGCGTCCATTTACCATGTATATGCCAAGAAGCTGGTGGAGGAAGGAAAGGCCTATCCCTGCTTCTGCACCGAGGAGGAGCTGGCTGCCATGCGGGAAAAGCAGGAGGCCAACAAAGAGACCACCGGCTACTACGGCCCCTACGCCATCTGGAGAGACCGCCCCATGGAGGACGTACAGGCACAGCTCCGGGCGGGTCAGCCCTGGGTGCTCCGCTTCCGCTCTACCGGGGATGTTTCCAGGCAGTTCAAATTCAATGATCTGGTCAAGGGCGAACTGACCGTTACTGAGAACAATGTGGACCAGGTGCTTTTGAAGTCCGACGGCATTCCCACCTATCATTTTGCCCACGCGGTGGATGACCACCTGATGCGCACGACCCATGTGGTGCGCGGCGACGAGTGGCTGCCCAGCCTGCCGTTCCACATCCAGCTGTTCCAGGCCCTGGGCTTCAAGCTGCCCAAGTATGTGCACATCGGGCCGCTGATGAAAATGGACGGCACCTCCAAGCGCAAGCTCTCCAAGCGCAAGGACCCCGAGCTGGCGCTGACCTACTATAAGTCCGCCGGTTTCCCTGTGCAGGCGGTGTACGAGTACATTATGACCCTGCTGAACTCCAACTATGAGGACTGGCGGCGGGCCAATCCCAGCGCTCCTGCCACCGACTTCAAGTTCAGCGCCAAAAAGCTGAATCCGGCAGGCAACCTCTTCGACTATGCCAAGCTCTGCGATGTGTCCAAGAACGAGATCGCAAAGATGGATGCTGAGCAGGTCTATTCTTTGCTGCTGAACTGGGCACAGGAATTTGACCCCGCCTTTGGAGACAGGCTGGCCGCCGACCCCGAATTCGCGAAGAAGATTTTCGCCATTGGCCGGGGCGGCAAAAAGCCCAGGAAAGACATGGCGACCTGGGCGGACGCGAAGCCTTACATGGGATTCTTCTACGACGAATACCTGGAGGCCCCGGTCTTTGATGAAAAGTTCTCGCCCAGCGTGATCCGCAGGGCGCTGGAAAAGTTCCTGGAGCGGTTCGACTTCCAGGATGATTCCAATGCCTGGTTTGATAAGGTAAAAGAAATCACCGGGGAGTTGGGCTTTACCACCGATATGAAAGCCTACAAAGCAGACCCCAACGCTTTCCCCGGCACCGTGGCGGATGTGTCCACCTTCCTGCGTCTGGCCGTTACCGGTAAGACAAATTCTCCCGATCTGTACACTGTAATGCAGATTCTGGGCTATGACAGGACTGTACAGCGCATTCGCAACGCGATCGCTCTGCTTGGATAAAATACTGCACCGGCATTCTTCGGAATGCCGGTGATTTTCCTTTACAGGATGCGTCAGATGTGATATGATTTTCCAAAGAAAACAAAGGAGGGTGAAACAATTGTTTCATGAATACAGTACACCTGCTTTTGAAAAAAAATACACCTATACCGGCAATGATTTGGGCCACCAATGGTCCCCAGAGCAAACGCTTTTCCGCCTGTGGGCGCCTACCGCTGCGGATGCCTGCGTCTGCCTTTATCGGAGCGGCACGGAGGGGACTGACGATCTGATCGATACCATTCCCATGTGCGCCGACGTACGCGGCACCTGGGTCGCCCGCGCTGAGGGCGACTGGAACGGCACCTACTATACCTACAAGGTCAGCGTGGGCGGGAAAACCGTTGAATCCATTGATCCCTACGCCGTTGCGGCCGGGGTCAACGGCAGGCGGGGAATGATTATTGACCTGCGCGGCACCGATCCCCAGGGCTGGGACAAGGACACGCCTCCAATCCCGCCCCGCAGCGAGACGGATAACGTGATCTATGAGCTGCACGTGCGTGACCTGTCCATCGATGCCTCCTCTGGCATCGATGCCAAGGGCAAATTTTTAGGGCTGACGGAGGAAAACACCGCAACGCCCTCCGGCCATCCCACAGGGCTGGCGCATATCTGCCAGCTGGGTGTCACCCACGTCCAGCTGCTCCCCATTTACGACTACGGCTCCGTGGACGAGGCGCACCCGGAAAAGGGCTATAACTGGGGCTATGACCCGGAGAATTACAATCTCCCGGAGGGCTCCTATTCCACAGATCCCTATAACGGCTCCGTTCGGATCCGGGAGCTGAAGCAGGCGGTGCTTGCGCTGCACAAGCATGGCCTGGGCGTTGTGATGGACGTGGTGTACAATCACGTCTACCATAGCTTCGACTTCAGTGTCAATAAGCTGGTGCCGGGATACTTCAGCCGGGAAGACGCAAATGGGAAGCTCTCCGGCGGCTCCTGCTGCGGCAACGACACCGCCTCGGAGCGGTCGATGGTGCACAAATTCATTGTGGACTCCGTGAATTACTGGGCAGATGAATACCATCTGGACGGCTTCCGATTTGATATTGTTGGCCTGATCGATGTGCAGACCATGCAGGAGATCATTGCCACCGTGCGCCAAAAACACCCGCATATGATCTTCTATGGCGAGGGCTGGGATATGGTTACCGAGCTAACAAAGCCGGATGTTCCCCTTGCTGTCCAGAGCAACGGCGCGATGGTGCCGGAGCTGGGCTTCTTCAACGACACCATCCGGGACACCCTGCGCGGCTCCATCTTTGACCGCAGTCTGCCCGGCTATATCTCCGGCGCACCCGTCAGCAGGGAGCAGCTGCTGAACTGCTTCCGCGGCGTGGCCGGCTGGAATCAGTCCCCCACGCAGGCCGTCAACTACGTGTCCTGTCACGACGATCTGGCACTGCATGACCGCATTGCCCAGGCGCTGCCCCAGGCCACGGAGGATGAGATCGCCCGCCGCAGCCGGTTCGCTGCCGCGTTCAATTTGCTGAGCATCGGCGTACCCTTCTTCCAGGCAGGAGAGGAAATGCTTCGCTCCAAAAAGCTGAGATCCGGGAAATACGACAGCAACAGCTACCGCTCCCCGGACAGCGTCAATTCGATCAAATGGAGCCGTTTGGAGGATGCCCAGGTGCAGAAGACACTACGCTACTATCAGGGGCTTCTCGCACTGCGCAGGGAGCATTCCCTCTTCCGCATTGCGGACGCTGCCGCGGCTGAGCGCTGCATTTCCCTCGCAGGAAACACGCCGGAGCCGCTTACTGTATTCCGGCTGGAGGATAAAAAGGAAATCATCCTTGCTGCCTTTAACCCGGGACAAGACGGCGTGAATCTTTCTCTTCCAGCCGGGAGCTGGCAGGTGTGCGTCACGGATGAGCAGACAGATGCCCAGGGACTGAGTAGCGCCCAGGGAGAGGTATCGATCCCCGGTATCTCGGTATTCGTCGCTGTCCAGGCCAAGGACTGAGCAGGCCATTGCGCATCTTCGCCAATCTATTCCTTTTTGGATTGACATTTTCAGTGAAAGTGACTATAATATAAGTAACCACTCAGCAAGGAGGCAACAAATATGGCAAAGCAAATCATTACCATCAGCAGAGAGTACGGCGCCGGCGGCCTGCCGGTGGGTCACTTGATTGCCGAGAAACTGGGTATTCCCTTTTATGACAAGAAGCTGGTTGAGCATGTCGCGGAGGAATCCGGGTTTGCCCCCAAGTTTATCGAAGAGCATGGCGAGCACGCTCCCAGCCGCAGCGTTTTCTCCTACGCCTTCGCTCCCCAGGGCGTTCCCGGCGTGATGAACGGTTTGTCCACCTCGGACTACCTTTGGAACGTGCAGTGCAACGTGATCTTGCAGCTGGCGGAAAAAGGTCCCTGTGTCATCGTCGGCCGCAATGCGGACTATATCCTGAAGGATCGCAAGGATGTGCTGAACGTCTATCTCCATGCTGATACCCCCTCCCGGATCGAGCGCATCCTGGGTGACGGTGTGGTCACCAAGGATCCCGAGGGGCTGCTGGAAGAGCGTGACAAGCGCCGCCGCCTGAACTATCAGCACTACACCGGCAGAACCTGGGGCATGTCCCAGAACTACCATATCTGCCTGGACACCAGCGCTCTTGGCTACGAAATGTGCGCCAACATGATCATCGAGGCCGCTAAGAACTGCAAGTAAGCCAGCCTACATATGCTTTCCCCCGTTCAAGAAAACCTTGAACGGGGGATTTTCGTTTTATACGGTTGCAGGCGCTTTCTCCGCGTCGCCCTGGAAGTGGATGCTTACGCCGTTTACCTCCACATCCTCGTCCGCGTTGATCATGATGTACTTCACGCCACCGATCACCCGTGTCTCGACCAGGTCCGTCCGAGACGGGTCGATCTTGATGGCAATGTCCGGGGTGTGAATTTCAAAGTGCTTGCTGTCGATGATGTTTTTAGGATGCAGCTCCGCCTCGAAGCCAAAGGCCTCGTCATACTGGACGCTGAAGGTGGAGACGCCGGTTTCGGAAACGCCGCAGGATGTCAGCACATCCTTCAGCACTTCCTTATCGATCAGCAGCGGCTCCGGCACCTTGCTCTCCTTGTGCAGCTCCATGCGCTCACACAGCTGCTCGTGGACGGTCTGCACCACGTCCATGCTGCATTCATCTCCCAAAGAGGTGGTCAGCAGCGCCTCGAAGCACTTCTTCTGCTCAGCGGCAGGCTTGGGCACCGGGGTGTTGAACAGGGCCTCGATCAGCCCGTCCTGGTTCTCCTTGGTGTTGCGGGTATAGTAGAGCGCATTGTAGATATTGGTAGAGCGGTTATCAAAGGCCGGGAAGAGGAATCCGACCTCCGGCGCAGCCACCGGCTGGTTCATGGCCCCGTCGTGGAAGGTCTTTTCCTCCGGAACATAATGGAGATTGGGCTTTGTCTGCTTTACCGGGCAGACGGCGCAGATCAGATAGGTATAGCTTTCGTCGGAGGAATCGTTCTGTTGGAAGTCATCCTTGCTCTTAAAGGGCACATCATAAGTATCGCAGCCCAACAGGATCAGGTAATTGCCCTCCAGCACGATGGAATCGATGATCTTTTGATAAAAGGACTGCCGCAGCTCGTCATCCTGGAGCTTGCTCTCCCGCAGATCCATCAGCAGCTTATGCTCCGGGCTACCAGCCACCTGGCTGGTTTTGAAGGTCAGGTCGATCAGATTTCTTCCCACCGACCCGGACAGCGCCTTGCGCAGGATACCAAAATACTTATCCGATTCATTTTCAGACATGATGCCGGTGCTTGCCCGGTATTCGGCGATGATCTCCTTGTTGTCATTGACAAAGCAGCCGTAAATGGCGGTCATATTGCTGCGGTCCCGCCGCAGATGGCGGCGAATTTCACCAACTTCCTTTTCGTTCATTGTATCGTCCTCGCTTTCCTTGGAAATGCCAGGCCATTATAGCACAGTCGTTGGAGAAAATCCAGGAAAATTTGGGAAAGGGCACGCAAATGCCTGTGCCCCTCCCATTCTGGATTTTTTACTTGTCCTTTGGCATATCCTCGATTGGCGCTCGCTCCAAGGGAATCTCACGGTAAGTGTGCAAAATAGACTCCGCTTCCTCCCGGCTGAGGGTCTTATCAATATGGATGCCGCTGAGGCTCAAGCCCCAGGCATCGTTGGCAATGTCATAGACCACCCGGTTCTGCTCCACCAGCATCCCCTGCTCCACGGTATAGAAGCAGTAGAGCTGATAAGCCTGCCCCACTTCCTCATAGGTTTTCAAAGCATTGTTTTCGCAGAGGGTGACCGTCCCCTGGATGCCGAATGCCTTCTCTCCCTGGGTAAGCACCGGGGCGGTTTTTCCATCCTTCATGGTGTAAAGGGAGGGATTGCCATATTGATCCCAGAAGAAGCATTCTTCGATCCCATCGCCATCCAAATCCACCAGGGCGTATTCCTTCACCGCCCCCAGAACCTTCCGCAGCTTCCCGTAGCTGTCCTGGGCAAACGGATCATCCGCATCCAAAAGGGCATCATATGCGGCATCCTCCTCTTGAAGCAGCGGCAGCACCGCATCCATATCCGGCGTTTTGGTCTGGATGGAGAAATCAATATGCTCTGCCAGCCATTCAATATCCTCGACGGACATTTCTTCCCTGGGGTCTTCTCCGCCATTTGGATAGTATGCCGGGGGAAAAATCGCATACAAGAAAGCATCCTCCCGGTCACAGATGAGATAGATATTGTCATTTGCCGGCTGAACCGGATCGCTGGAAACCACAATCAGAATGGTCTTTCCATCACTTCTTAAATAGTTCCATTCTCTTGTGGTTGCCCCGTTAATCAGGCTGACAATCTTATTACCCATAAAGCCTTTTTTATTGCAGTGCAGCACCAGATTGGTGGGATGCTGCCAGGAAAAGGCGGGGTCTGTTACATGAAAGTCTGTATAGATGCAATAGCTTCCCGATTCAAAAAAGTCACAGCCGCGGAGTTCAAAGGTATCATCCGTACCGGAAATCACCGGCTCCCGGATTCCAAGGGCATCCCACCCCAGCTTCCAATCGTAGTGGTAAGCCTTGCCCATTTTGCCCATGAGCTTGAGTCCATATTGATGGGCAATCTCGTCAATCTTCTCCACCATTTCCTGAGAATAGACATTGTAAGCCGCATATTCCTCCGGGGCCTGGAATTTACCATGGGAGGCAACATAAATGGAATTGTCCGGGTCATAGTGCTTGCAAAAATCATACCATTCCTTTGCAGCCAGTTGTTCTGGTGTTCCCTGTAGACCCTGGAGGGACAGGACTGTTTTCGTTACCTCCATCGCCTCGTGGCGCTGTCCGTCAGAGTCAATCCAGGCGGGGGATGTGGTTTCGTACTCATCCAGCTTTAATTGATTTGTGGTCAGAGTCACAACGGCGCAGCCCATAAATATCGCCATGGCAGCAACAACGGCTGCAATCATCAGTGTCTTTTTATAGTTCATGGTTCTTTTCCTTTCCGCAGGCCGATGACCGGATACGGACAGGATTTGTTCAAGCATGGCATCCTTTTCCCCTTGGGTCAGCGTAATGGAATCGTATGCCTGATGAATGTTCTGTTTTTTCATTCCAAGTCACCGCCTAACATCAGTTTCAGTTGTTTTCGGGCACGGGCAAGCCGAGTTCGGACCGTGGGTTGGAGACAATGGAGGGCTTTTGCAATCTCCCCGGTGGTATAGCCCTCGTAGTAATAGAGGTATACCACCGTTTTGTAATCCATGGGCAGACGGAGAATGGCCTCCAACACATCGTTTTCCCCCGGGGGCGATTCCGCTGCCAGTTCTGTGTGCTGCTCCAAGTCCTCCTCATGCTTGTAAAGCCGCTTGAGCTGATCCTTACAGAGATTTGAGGCCGTCACGATGAGCCAGGCTTTTTCATGCCGTTGGTTTTCAAAGGCTTTCCCAGAGGCAATCAGCCGCAGGAAGGTCTCTTGGGTCATATCCTCCGCCTCCGGCTTATTCCTCATAAAGGAATAACAGACACGGTAGACCGTATCCACATTTCTTCCGTAGATTTCCGTGATTTCTCTGTCCGTACGCAACAAAGAAGTCATGGCTCCCACCTCCTTTCACCATGAATACGACTGTGAAACGGAATTTGTTTCATCAATGGTAAAAAAGGACCTGCCGCCTTTGGATTGTTCCGGAAGGGGCAGGTCCTGATTCATTTTTCTGTGCCTTGGGGAGCATCAGTTCCACAGGCAGTTCCAATTCTTTACAAAATACTCGACACCGGAATACACCGTGGTCACCACGATGACCGCCGTTACCACCCACAAAAGTGCCGCATTCTGCGGGAACACCAGCACGGCGCACAGACCAATCATGGTGCTGGCGGTTTTCACCTTGCCGCTCCATCCCGCCGCAATGACAGTGCCTTTGCCCACTGCCACCAGCCGCAGGCCGGTGACTGCAAATTCCCGGGTCAGCACAATCATCAGCGCCCAGGCCGGAAAGCGCCCCCACTCGCAGAACACGGTCATTACCGCAATGGTCAGCAGCTTGTCTGCCAAGGGGTCCAGGAATTTTCCGAAATCGCTGACCTGATTGCACTTGCGGGCAATCTGACCGTCGATGAAATCCGTTACACTGGCAATGACAAACAGCCCCAGGGAAATCCACATCCACAGCCCGGACACGCCCTTGCTCAGATACATGGCAATCATCACTAGAGGAATCATAAACACCCGCACCAGGGTAATTTTGCTTGCCGTTGTCATTGCGCTTCCTCCTCCGAAATATAGCCGGTCAGGTCGCCGTCCTGAGTGCCGTCCATGGTTACCTGCACAAAGTCGCCCTCGTGCAGCGGCTCCGGGGAGGCAATCCAGACCCGGCCGTCGATCTCCGGGGAATCTGCAAAGGTTCTGCCGTAGAATTGCTCAAATTCCTCGTCGTAGCCGTCTACCAGCACCTCCAAAGTCTTTCCGATCATAGAGGCATTGTATTCATCCATGATCTCCGACTGAAGCAGCTCGATCTTTTGGGCGCGTTCCATGGCAGTGTCTGCATCCACGTGCTCCATGGCGGCAGCCTTGGTCCCCTCCTCCGGGGAGAACGGGAACGCGCCTACCCGCTCCATCCGGGTCTCCCGAAGGAAATCACACAGCTCCTGGAATTCCGCCTCGCCCTCGCCGGGCAGGCCGGTGATCAGGCTGGTGCGGATCACCAGGCCGGGGATACCGTCGCGCAGGCGCTTCAGCAGCTGCCGCAGGAATTCCCCGTTGCCCCGGCGGTTCATCAGCTCCAGAATATGGTCGTTGCAATGCTGAATAGGAATATCCAGATATTTCACGATCTTCGGCTCCTGGGCCATGGTCTGGATAAACTCGTCGTCGATCTCGTCGGGGTAAACATAGTGAACACGGATCCAGTGAAGTCCTTCGATCTGGCACAGCTCATGGAGCAGCTTGGGCAGCAGGCGCTTATGTCCCGGCAGGTCGGTGCCGTAGCGGCTGGTGTCCTGCGCCACCACAATCAGCTCCTTCACACCGGCATCGGCCAGCATCCGGGCCTCGTAGAGCACATCGTCCAACTGTCTGCTGCGATATTTGCCCCGCAGCGATGGGATCACGCAGTAGGCGCAGTGATTGTCGCAGCCCTCTGCGATTTTGATGTACGCATAGTGCCTGGGGGTCGTAAGGATACGCCAGGTCTCTTCCTCCGGGGCGTTGATGGAGCCAAAATCAGATATGCTCTTTTCCTCCAGCAGGCCTTCAATGGCTGGGACGATCTCGGTATAGCTCCCGGTGCCCAGTACGCCGTCCACCTCCGGCATCTCCTTCATGATCTCGTCCTGGTAGCGCTGGGCCAAGCAGCCGGTGACCAGGATCTTGCCGACCCTGCCCTCTGCCTTCAACGCCCCCGCCATAAGAATATGGTCGATCGCCTCGGACTTAGCGGAATCAATGAAGCCGCAGGTATTGACCACAACCACATCGCAGCCGTCGATCTCGCCGCTGACGGTATAGCCTGCCTCCTGGACGCGGTACATCATTCGCTCGCAATCTACCTGATTTTTGGCACAGCCAAGAGAAATAAAACCGATCACTGCCATTTACTCAACCCCCGGAAAATCATCGGAATCAAAAGAAAGATTATTTAACGCTTCGCGGATCACATGATAGCTGTGGCCCCGCCGGAGCAGTGCATCCACGGCCCGCTTGATTTCCCGCTGGTCGTCTGGATCTGTGATTCTCGCCCTCAGAAAAGCCTCTATTTTTTCTGTCTGCTCCGGGTAGTCGGCCAGCGCCGAATCCCAGAGTCCCTTTGGAATACGCTTTTCAAACAGCACCTGCTTTGCCCGTGCCAGACCGTACCCCTTGGAAATACAGGAGTGGACGATCTGCTCCGCGGTCTTCTGGTCGTCCAGCAGATGCAGTTCCTCCAGCCATTGCACCGCCTGCCTGGCGTCATCCGGGTTCTCCCCTTTTTGCACCAGACGGCTTTCCAGTTCCCTCTTGGATACGCCAGAGGCGGAGACGATCCGAACGGCCCGCATACGGGCGGACATCTGCTCTGCGCTCCGGCAAAGTGCCCGGTGCTGCTCAGCGGAAAGCTCCATGCCGGAATAAAGGCCGAAATCCTCCACCGTTTGACGGTAGAGCCGAATGGACGTGCCGTCCTCAAGCAGAACAAGATAGCGTCCTGCCCGATCCGGCGTGGTTTTCAGTTGCTCAATCCTCATCGTCGAAGTCGTCGGCACTTACGGCAATGGGCTTCTGGGCAGCCTTCGCCGGTGCCTTGGGCGCGCCGCCGCAGATCTTCCACAGATTCTCGCGCACCTCTGCCTCCACCTTATCAGCAATTTCAGGATTCGCCAGCAGATAAGCCTTTACGCTGTCCTTGCCCTGACCGATGCGTTCGTCGCCCATGCTGAACCAGCTGCCGCTTTTCTGGATGATCTCCAGCTGAACAGCCAAGTCGATCAGTTCGCCCCACTTGGAGATGCCCTGACCGTACATGATATCAAACACTGCCTCCCGGAACGGAGGTGCGACTTTATTCTTGACGACCTTTACGCGGGTCTTATTGCCCACCACGTTGCCGTCCTCCTTGATGGATTCCACTCTGCGGACATCCAGACGGACGGAGGCGTAGAACTTCAGCGCATTGCCGCCGGTGGTGGTTTCGGGGTTGCCGTACATCACGCCGATCTTCATGCGCAGCTGGTTGATGAAGATGACCACGCAGTTGGTCTTGGAGATCGTACCGGCCAGCTTCCGCAGGGCCTGGGACATCAGCCGCGCCTGCAGGCCCACAAAGGTATCCCCCATCTCGCCCTCAATTTCCTGCTTGGGCACCAGGGCAGCGACGGAGTCCACCACCACCGCATCCACTGCACCGGAGCGAACCAGCGCGTCGGTGATCTCCAGGGCCTGCTCGCCGGTATCCGGCTGGGAGACCAGCAGGTTTTCAGTATCCACACCCAGCGCGGAGGCGTACACCGGGTCAAGAGCATGCTCCGCGTCCACGAATGCAACCTCGCCGCCCCGCTTCTGGGCCTCAGCCAGGATGTGAAGGGCCAAGGTCGTCTTGCCGGAGGATTCTGGGCCATAGATCTCGATAATTCTTCCCTTGGGCACACCGCCGATGCCCAGCGCGGCATCCAGGGCCAGAGAGCCTGTGGGGATTGCCTCTACATTCATCTCCGGGCGGTCGCCCAGGCGCATCACCGTGCCCTTGCCGAAATTCTTATCGATCTGAGCCAGGGCAGTCTGCAATGCCTTCTTCTTGTCCGACGCGGGAGTGGGCGTTTCGTATACCGTTTTCTTGGTTGCCATAAAATCTCATCCTTTCCTGCCATGCTGGGCCAGCACGGCTCTTTCTCTGTCGTTGAAATCCCGTTTTCGTTCGATGATCGTATAGTCGCTTTCTTCCAGCAAATGGCAGACCGCATCCCCCATGCCCATCCCGAATTCAAAGCACAGGAACCCTTCCGGCTTGAGAACGGCGGTATAATTCTCAATAATGGCGCGGTAGAAATCCAGCCCATCCTCACCGCCGAACAGGGCCAGGTGCGGCTCATAGTCGTCCACGCTTCTGGGGAGCTGCTTCATTTCTTCCGCTGTGATATAAGGCGGGTTGGAGACGATCATGTCAAATTTCCCCAGGAACCCCGGCGCTCTCTCCCGGGCGTCTACCTGGAAAGTGCTCATTCTGCCGCCCAGCTTGTTCCGGGCGATATTCTTCTTGGCCACAGCCAAGGCTTCCTTGGATACATCCGCCAAGGTGATCCTGGCGTCCTTGACCCGGCTGGCAATGGCAAGCCCAATGCAGCCGGAGCCGCAGCACAGGTCGAGAACACGGGGATCCTTCTCCAGGAACAGCGCCTGATTGATGGCAAGCTCAGTAACGGCGCAGGTATCGTCCCTTGGGATCAGCACATCCTCGTTGACATAGAGCTTCAGGCCATAGAATTCCCACTCCCCCAGCACATAGGCCAGCGGCTCGTCGCGCAGCAGGCGGCGGACACCGTCACGCACCTTGGAAACCACCTGCTCCTGGGCAGGATACTCCAGCTCTGCCAGCATCTGCTCCGGGGCCTTGCCGGAAAAGGTACAAATCAAATCGCGGGCAATCAGGCCTGCCGTCTGCTGGGTCTCCGTCTGACAGAGCGCATTGCGGGCGGAAAGGTACAATTCCCGATGCGTCATTACCACAGGTCACTTCCTTCCTTCTCAGGAAGCACGGCGTTCACCGCGGCAATGCCCACCTCGATCATGCTGTCGTCCGGCTCGTTGGTGGTGAAATGCTGCATCCACATACCGGGTGCAGTCAGAATTTTGGTAAACCAATTGTCATGCCTGCCCGCCCAGCGGTTGATCTCATAGGTGACGCCCACCACCAGGGGCAGCAGCAGGAGCTTAAAGGCGATCATAATAAAGCGGTAAAGCGCGCTTCCCCGCATGCTGCCCAGCTGGGGGCAGACGGAGAGCAGCAGCGACGATGCAATGGAGAAGATCAGGATGGAGATCACCATTACCACCAGCAGGAAGCTGGTGCCACACCGTGGATGAAGCCGGGTCTGGGTGCGGACATTCTCCACCGTCAGCGGGAGCCCCGCCTCGTAGCAGCGGATGGTCTTGTGCTCCGCGCCGTGGTAGCCGAATACCCGCTTCATTTCACCCATCCTGGAGATTAGGATCATATAGGCCATGAAAATGGCCATCCGAATGACGCCCTCTACCAGGTTCAGCATCAGATTTCTCTTGATGAAGCCATCCATAAAGCCGGAGATCACCATGGGCAGCAAGAAGAACAGCACAATGGAAAGTCCCACGCCCATGGCCATGGCGATGCCCACGATCACCTTTTGAAAGGTCTCGTTGCCCAGCGCCTTTTCCAGCCATTTGTCAAATTTAGAGGGCTCCTCCTGCATTTCCTCCGGGGCCAGGTCAGCTGAGCGCATCAGCGCCTTGACGCCCACCGCCTGAGAATCAAAGAAGCTGAAAATGCCCCGGATGAACGGCCAGCTTTTGACCGATTTGGGGGAATGGAGCTTCCTGGGGTGGACCTCCGTTTCCAGTCCCTTGGAGGTGCGCACAACAATGGCGTCCTTCTCCGGGCCGCGCATCATAATGCCCTCGATCAGGGCCTGTCCGCCGATCATGGTCTTGAACTTTTCCTTTGCAGGGGGAGTCTTTGTGTTTGCCATAGCGTTCCTTTCTTTACTGGGTGGCAGGAAGGGAGATGGTCACCAGGGTGCCGCCTCCAGGTGCGTTTTCCAGCGTCAGGCTGCCATTGTGCAGCTCCATGATCTCATCGCAGACTGCCAGGCCGATGCCCGTGCCTCTGGCCTTGGAGCTTCCTTTGTAGAATTTCTTTTTCACCAGTCCCAGCTCATCCTCCGGGATGCCGGGGCCAAAGTCCCGGATGCGGACCACGACCTTCTCATCCTCATAGGAAATGCTGGCCTCGATCCGCTTGCCCTCACCGCCGTGCTTGGCCGCATTGTCCAGCACGTTCAGGAATACCTGACGCAGGCGCTGCCCGTCGCAGGGGATCTCGGGAATATCGCAGTCGTTCTCCAGGTACTCCAGGGTGATACCGTCCTGGGCAAGGCGGCTGCTGTACATATAGACAGTGTCCTCAAATTCGCTGCGGATATCCGTCAGCTCCACGTTCAGCGTCATTCTGCCGTCCTGCATCCGGGTAAAGTCCAGCAATTCTGTGACCATGCCGGTCAGACGCTTTGCCTCGCTGGAGATGATCTTCATACCCTGGCGGGTCTCGTCGTCCATCTTCTCATCAGCCAGCAGCGTCTCGCTCCAGCCGTTGATCACGGTCAGGGGTGTGCGCAGCTCATGGGAAAGCTGAGAGATAAACTCCGCCTGCATCTTTTCATTCTGACTGATCTTGGTGGACATCTCATTAATGGTGTCGGCCAGCTCCCGGATCTCGTCGTCGTACCGGGTCTGAATCTGCGCGCCGTAGCTGCCGTTGGCGATCCGCTTCGCCTTCTCGGTGATCTCTGCCACCGGGACCATAATGGAGCGCATAAAGAATCCGCCGCTGAGCAGTACCACCAGCATAAACGCGATCAAAACCGCAACAGAAATACAGGCCACATAGAAAATCTGCTGATTGACCACCCAGGTAGAGGTAACAAAACGGAAAACGCCCACCACTTCCCCACTGCTGTAAATCAGCGGACTGCATATGGAAATGATGTGCTCGTCCGTAATGGGGTCAACACCCACGAAGGATTCGCTGGCGCGGGAATTCAGCGCCTGGGAGATCTCCGGCGTGATGGGGGATTCATTTCCCCAAAGCCCATAGGAGGTGGCCACCAATCTGCCGGAGCGATCGATGAATTGCAGCTCGATCACATCCCGCGACTCATAGCTGCGGGCATAGGTGATGCAGGCCTGGTAGTATTCCGAAAAATCCTGGTAGGAATTGTCGGAAAAGAAGCTGGTCGCTGATTGCGCCCGATGCCTCAGGTCCGCCTGCATGTTCGAATAATAGTAGGCCGCATAGGATGCCGTGACCGCCGAGACACAAACCAGCCCCAGCGCAACGATCACACTGAAGGTATTCACCAGCCATCGCCTTTGCAGGCCCCGCAGTTTCTTCTTTCTTTTGCTCATTCCGCCTTATGCGCCCCATTTATAGCCAAGGCCCCACACCGTGGTGATATAGGTGGGATTGGCAGTATCATCCTCAATTTTGATCCGCAGGCGGCGGATATTCACATCCACGATCTTCAACTCGCCCTCGTAGTCCCTGCCCCACACGGCGGCAAGGATATCCTCGCGGGACAGCGCCCGGCCGGGGTTCTGCATGAACAGTTTCAGAATGGCGTACTCCACCTGAGTCAGCCGGATGCGGTTGCCGGACTTTTCCAACGTATGATTCCGGGTATTCATCACAAAGGGGCCCTGGGTCAGCAATTCGGAACTCACCACGCTGTCCCCGCCCAGGCGGCGGAAAAGCGCGTCGATCCGGGCTGTCAGCTCCGCGGGAGAGAAGGGCTTGGTCACATAGTCATCCGCGCCGGTCATCAGGCCCGTTACCTTATCCATCTCCTGCGTCCTGGCCGTGAGCATGATGATGCCGATCTGCTTGCTGGTGGCCCGGATGCGGCGGCAGACCTCAAAGCCGTCGATATCCGGCAGCATGATATCCAGGATCGCCACGCCAATATCCGGGTTCTCCGCCAGGCGATCCAGCGCCTCCTGGCCGGTCCCGGCCTCGATGGCGTCGTAGCCCGCCCGCTTCAAATTGATCACCACGAAGCTGCGGATATTCACTTCGTCTTCCAATATCAAAACCTTTTTCATAGCCCACCTCTTAGCTTTCAGAAGTATTCCAGCCCTGCCGGATCAAATGGAAATTGGCCTGGAGATAATTCTCGGTCATTCCGTAAATCGCCGACCCGGATTCCAGCTTCGCGGCGTACACCACATCCTCGCCCCGGTACAGGGCAAAGCGGTTCTGGAGCGCCGCCTGGGAATCCCGGTCCCGGTCAGTCAGGGCATATATGGTAAACACCGGCACTGCCGAGCCGTAGCTGTTGTTCCACATGTAGAAGGTATAGGTGCTTCCGTTCTTCTCGGCAGCAATGCGGTCGATCCAGTCGCTGTTGAGCTGAATGTACCAGCCGTCGTCGAAATTATGGAAGGTATAGAGCTTATTGGTCTCCCGCCCATCCATATCCACACTGAACCAGCGGATCAGATTCTGCTCCGTCGTATTATACATCATGGTCAGAAGGCTCGGCAGCTCCAGGACGCCGTCGCCGTCCAGGTCCTCGGCATATACCAGATAGTTATGCAGCGGCTGCATGCTGGTGCCCAAATCGCTGGACTGGGTCACATTGGTAAAAACATCGCCGCGCAGGGCAAAGATATCGGTGACGATGGAATTATCCATCGCCCCGCTGGACACATACACTGCCGGTTCGCCGCTGGAAAGCCGGTTCACCGTGATACGCCGGATGAAGTCCGGCGGGACGGAAAGCTTCGCTTCCGCCGAGCTGACCAGGCCCCCGTCACTGTGGGAATAGAGCCGGACACTGCCGTTTCCATAATCAGCGTCGGAGTTCTGGACAACCATCAGCTCACTGCTGCCGTTGCCATCCAGATCGCACACCAGAAACCTGACATAGATCATGCTCTTGAGCTTTTCCATCTGGTCAGCCGCAAAGGAGTAGACCGCAACCGTCTTTGTGACCTTTTCACTGAGCTGGGTACCCACGATCAGCTCGCTGCCGGGCACTCCGTCCATATCGGCGTACTGCACCTGCTCAAAGGATGCGCCCTTGCAGTCAATGGTCTCCCACAGAACATAGTTCTCGTCGCTTAATTGGTTGAATAGAAGGATCTGAAGCGAATCCCCCTGGGCGGATTTGGTAAAGATCAGATAATCCTCTTTGCCGTCGCCGTCAAGATCCGCCGTCTGGACGGATTCCCGGTTAGAGCCGGAAAGCGGAGCGGCATACACCCGCCCTTCCATGGCGGATTCAATGGCGGAACGCAGGTTGTTGTTCCGCTCAGACCGGCGCGGGAGCGCGTACATTTCGTCGATGGTCTTGGCCGCACATCCGCTCAGGAGCAGGATCAGCAGCATTGCCAAAGCAGAAAACAGTATTCTCTTTTTCATGCCACCAGCTCCTTCCATCAGGGTATTATAGCACATTCTGCCAAAAAAGAAAAGCTATTTCAAGACAACATTTGCTTCCCCAAGCACATTTTTTAATTCTTCGATCATGCTGTTGCGCAGCAGGCACCGGCCAGCCAGGCGCTTGCGGGTATCGGCGAAGAAGATGACCACCAGACTGTTCCCAGGAAACATATTCACGATGGCTCTGACCTTACGATACTCCCCGCATCCTTCCGCGCTGAGGCGCAGATACAAAGTACTGCTTTCCTCCGGCTCCGGCTTCTGGGGGATCAGCTCATTCAGAAACGGCTTGACATAAGGGTCCGTAAAATCAGACATGGGCCGGACCCGGTTGACAATGATCTGCGGCTCCTTGTCCTCCCGCAGCGACAGCTTGCCGACTACCACCACTGGGGCATTCTCCCGCAGGTAGCCGCCGTGCTCGTTCAGCGCGTTGGAGAAGACGATCAGCTCAATGGAGGCCGTATCATCCTCGATGGTGACATAGGCCATCATGGTATTGTTTCGAGTCATTTTCATCTTGATGGTCTGCACGATCCCGGCAATGCTGACGATCTGCTCATCCTGGAACCGGCATTCCTCCCCGGTCAAAGCAGAGATGGGGACAACGCTGGTGTTTTTCAGCAGCTGCCGGTAATCGTCCATAGGGTGGCCGGAAATATAAATGCCGGTGGTCTCCTTCTCCATCGCCATCAGCTCTGCACGGGGCAGCTCGTCCATATGGGGAATGACGATATTGGCCGCCGCTTCCCTGCCGGACAGCATGGAGAATAAGCCCAACTGCCCTTCTAGGTTTTTCTTTCTGGTATCGGAGACGGCGTTCATCATTTTTTCGTAAACGGACAGCAGCTCGCTCCTGTGGTAGCCAAAGCAGTCCATGGCCCCGCACTTGATGAAATTCTCCACCGCGCGCTTGTTCAGCTCCCCGTCGCCCATCCGCTCCAGAAAATCCTCCAGCGTTTTGAAGGGGCCGCCCTCGTTGCGCTTGGCCACCATGGTCCTGATCAGCCCATGGCCCACGTTTTTCACCGCGCCCAGGCCGAAGCGGATGGAATCGCCTTCCACGATGAAATGGTCGTCCGAATGGTTGATGTCCGGCGGCAGCGTCTCAATGCCGATCTCCTTGCATTCGGCAATGTAGTCGGATATCTTCTCCGCGGAATCCAGCACGGAGGTCATCAGCGCCGCCATATATTGCCGGGGATAGTGGCATTTGAGATAAGCCGTCTGATAGGAAACAACCGCGTAGCACACCGCGTGTGCCTTATTGAAGGCATAGTTCGCAAAAGCAACGATCTCGTCATAGATGGACTGCCCCACCGCCTCCGGCACGCCGCGGGCAATGCAGCCATCAATGTTCTGCTGGGGGTCACCGTAAACAAAGGTCTTCCGCTCTGCCTCGATGACTTTCATCTTCTTTTTGGAGATGGCGCGGCGGATGTTGTCCGCCTGGCCCATGGTATAGCCGCCCAGCGTGCGGAAGATCTCGATGACCTGCTCCTGATATACGATGCATCCGTAGGTGACCTTCAAGATCGGCTCCAGCAGCGGGGTTTTATAGGTGACCTTCCGGGCATCCAGTTTGTTGGCAATGAAGGTGGGAATGGATTCCATGGGGCCGGGGCGGTACAGCGCCACAATTGCCGTGATATCCTCGATGGAGCTGGCCCGCATACTCACGCAGACGCCGGTCATGCCCGCCGATTCCAGCTGGAAAACGCCCTGAGTTTTTCCCTCCGCCAGCATGGCAAAGGTCTCCGGATCGTTGTCCGGGATCTTATCAATGGAGAAATTCGGCTTCCAGCCCTGGATCTGCTGCTCGGCGTCCCGGATGACCGTCAGGTTCCGCAGGCCCAGGAAGTCCATTTTCAGCAGTCCCAGCTCCTCGATGGTGGTCATGGTATACTGGGTGACAACAGTATCGTCATTGGTGGACAGCGGCACATAGGTATACACCGGGTCGGCGGTGATCACCACGCCGGCGGCATGCGTGGAGGTATTGCGGGGCATCCCCTCCAGCGACATGGCGGTATCCACCAGGGTATGGATCCGTGGGTCCTGGGTATACATCTCTTTCAGCTTGGGGGAGGACTCGATGGCCTCCCGCAGGGTGATGTGGGGGGTGCTGGGCACCTGCTTTGCCACAACATCCGTCTCCGCGTAACTGAAATTCAGGGCGCGTCCCACGTCCCGGATGGCGCCCCGGGCTGCCATGGTGCCGAAGGTGGCGATCTGGGCCACGTGATCGGAGCCATACTTCCGGCAGACATAATCAATGACCTCTCCCCGGCGCTCCTGGCAGAAATCCGTATCGAAATCCGGCATGCTCACTCGCTCCGGGTTCAGAAAGCGCTCGAAGATCAGCGCGTACTTCATGGGGTCGACCTCGGTGATGTGCATACAATATGCCACAATAGAGGCCGCGCCGGACCCTCTGCCAGGGCCAACGGGGATGCCGGACTGCTTGGCATAGTGGATAAAATCCCACACAATGAGATAGTAGTTCACATAGCCCATGCGGCTGATCACGCCGATCTCATATTCCAGCCGCTGCTTATATTCCTCCGGCGCTTCGGGGTAACGCTCCTGAAAGCCCTCATAACAGAGTTTGCGGAAATACTCCTCATTGGTATATCCCGCAGGCACCGGGAAAGAGGGCAAATGGTACTCATGGAACACAAAATCCAGATTGCACTTTTCCGCGATTTGGACCGTGTTGGCAAACGCCTCCTCGCAGCCGGGGAACAGGGCACGAAGCTCCTCCTCGCTTTTCAGATAAAAATCATCTGAGGGGAATTTCATGCGGTTTTCATCGTCCACGGTTTTGCCCGTTTGGATGCACAGCAGGACGTCCTGCATCTTGGCATCCTCCCGGCGCAGGTAATGGGCGTCGTTGGTGACCACCAGCGGCAGTCCCGTCTCCCTGGCAATGCGGTGGATCCCCTGGTTTACCACCCGCTGCTCCGGGATGCCATGATCCTGAAGCTCCAGATAGAAGTTCCCCTCCCCCATGATCTGTGCCATCTTCAGCGCGTACTCCTTGGCGGAATCATAGGATTCCTCCATCAGGTACTGGGGGATCGCACCGGCCAGACAGGCCGAGAGGGCAATCAAGCCCTCATGATGCTCCCGCAATAGGTCCAGATCAATGCGGGGCTTGCCGTAAAAGCCATGCAGGAACGCCTCAGAGACCATGTAGCACAGGTTTTCATAGCCCCGGCGATCCTTGCACAGCAGCACAAGATGATACGGATCGTTGTCAACTCCGTGGATTCGGTCGGACATCCGCCGCCGGGCCATATATACCTCGCAGCCAATGATGGGCTTGATCCCGGCCGCCTTGGCCGCCTTGTAGAAATCGATGCAGCCGTACATCACACCGTGGTCGGTAATGGCAATGGCATCCTGCCCCAATTCCTTCACCCGCTCCATCATGCGGTCAATGCGGCAGGCGCCGTCCAGGAGGCTGTACTCCGTATGAACATGCAAATGGACAAAGCTCATTGTTCTTCCTCCCTCGCCAGCTCCACAAGACGTTTCAGCCGGTGGCTCATGGCCGGCTTTGAGATCTTCGGCTCCACCAGCCCTGCCAACTCCGTCAGAGAGGCCTCCGGGTTTTCCTCGCGCACCCGGGCAGCCTGCTTCAGCTTTTCCGGGAGCTGGTCAAACTGGTTTCGCTCCCGCAGGGCGCGAATGGCCGTCAGCTGCTCCTGGGACGCCTCTACGACCTTGGTAATGTTGGCGTCATCGCAGTTGCACCGGCGGTTGACCTGGTTGTTCAACTCGTGTTCCAGCCGCGCCTCAATAATGCCCATGGAAGCGACAGAGGCACCCAAAAACGTCAGAAAATCCGCGATCTGCTCACTTTGCTTGAGATAGATTACCCTTGCTCCGCTGCGGGAGGCAAGCTTTGGTGGGAAGCCCAGCGTCTCATGGATCAGGATATAGCACTCTTTGGCAACGCTGTGATGGGTGGTGGCCAGCTCCAAATGATAGCCCTTGCCCGGATCGGTCACGCTTCCCCCGGCCAGGAAAGCCCCCCGGAGGAACGCTGTCTTGCAGCAATCGTTCTCCACCACGGGAAGATTCACATGAAGCGAGAAGGTCTCGTCCAGATCAAAGCCGAAAGCGCCCATGATCGCGGCGATTTTCCCCGGGTCCTGGATCTGGAAGACGAGCTTTCCCGTCTTCCCTTCCCCTGCCGGTGTATCAAAACCGAAGCCGAAAGCCTTTTTAAAAAGCCGGGGCAGCAGCGCGGCAAATTCGGTGCTCTCCGTTATGATCTTAATTGCGTCACTGCGGAAGCTGTTGCAAAAAAGTAAAATTCCGAAGCACTCCGCCAGTGCGCAGCAGCCGGACTGGGGGATATTTTTGCAGATCTCCGCCTTGGCCGCGGCAGAAAATGAGCGCATCGCTCTTCACCTCTGTCTCTACCAAATTCTGATCTCCGGCTCCAGGCGGATGCCGGAATTTTCGTATACACTTTTCGAAACCTGAGAAAGCAGCGCCTTCACATCTGCCGCGGTCGCGCCGCCCAGATTGATGGCAAAGCCCGCATGCTTCTGCGAAATGGCAGCGTTGCCCACTCGGTAGCCTTTCAGCCCTGCCTGGTCGATCAGGGCGGCAGCATAGCCGCCTATCGGGCGCTTAAAGGCTGACCCCGCCGAAGGGTAATCCAGCGGCTGGGAAGCCAGACGGCGCGCTTGCAGCTCCTTCATGCGCTGCCTGATCTCCTCCGCGGGTGCGGCAGTCAGCTGAAATACAGCACTGGTCACAATTTCGCCGGTTTCCTCCAGGCAGCTGTGCCGGTAGCGGAAATCCATCTCCGCCCGGCTTCTGATGTGCAGCTGCCTCGCTCTGTCCATCACCGCTGCTTCCACGCACACCTGGCTGATCTCTCCGCCGTAGGCACCGGCATTCATATAAACGCCGCCGCCCACCGTCCCCGGAATGCCATGGGCAAATTCCAGCCCGGAGAGGCCATGGTTGGCTGCAAATACCGCGGCGCGGGACATGGTGACCCCTGCCATCACCCGCAGGCGGCTGCCCTCTACCAGTTTGATTCCGCCCAGGCAGTCCTTCAGGCAGATGACCAGACCAGGCACACCCTCGTCAGGCGCCAATACATTTGTTCCTGCCCCCAGGATAGCATAGGAAATGTCCAATTCCCCGGACACTTTCAGCAGCTGTGAAAGCTCCGCTTCACTTTTGGGAAACGCCATTGCTTCTGCCGCCCCACCGATGCGAAAGGAAGTATGCCTGCTCATCGGTTCATTGAATCTCAGCTCTATTTGCGGCAAAATATTTGTCAGTTTCTCCTGAAAAGAGTTCAATTTCACAATAAACGCCTCCGGGTGTATGAATGTGTTCAGTATACCACAGTTTTCCATTTCGCGCAACGGGAAAGAGCTCCCAGGGCCGAAAACGCGAAAAAATTTACAAAAGGCAAGCTGCCGGAAAGGACTCCTTCCGGCAGCTGAAAAAATGTATTTGATTTACGCCTCTATGAAGATCACTTCTCCACGATCTCCAGGACTTCCATGGGGCAGGCCTTGACGCAGATGCCGCAGGCGATGCACTTGGAGACGGGATTTTCGGCCTTGTGAACCATCACCTTGGTGGGGCAGACCTCGACACACTTGCCGCAGCCGATGCAGTTCTTCTTGTTGATCATGTAAACGCCGGTCTTTGGATTCTGCGTAATGGCGCCGTGCTCACAGGTCTTCATGCACTTGCCGCACTGGATGCACACATTGGGCTTCGCGCCGGTGCCCTTGGCTACGATCTGAATGCAGCTGTAATCCTGATTAAACTCCTTATAGAAAGCAACGGAGCAGGCCCGGACGCACTCCAGGCAGGCCATACACTGAGAATCCTTTTTGACTGAGAGCTTCTTCATATTGCTAGAGCAACTCCTTTTTGTGTTTTGGGAATGGGATTAAATTTATTATACACGAAATCAGGAAAAAGGCAATGCCCAATTTCGCCGCTATTCCAAAAAGGTTTCAAAAAAGTCTCATTTTTGAACGGAAAATACGGGTATGAAAACTTACGCAATGGGAATACTCCCTTTGAAACAAGCACTTTGGAGGGAAATTATGAAATCGACGATTCAAATGCTCTGCGCGGCGGCGCTGCTGGCGCTGCTTCTTTCCGGCTGTCGGACAAATAACGCCACCAATCCCACCACTGAAATGACGACTGTGCCCGTCACCACCGAAACCACCATGCCGGAGACTCAGCCCACGACCCTGCCGACTACCCAGCCAACCACCGAAATGACCACGGAACCCGCCGACGCGGCAACGGATACCACTGAAAACGACATCAACGGAAGAGCCGCCCAACCCACATCCGCCTCTACGCCTCAAAACAGCGTGGCCGGAAAAACAGCCACGGTGCCAAGCACCTCGGCGTCAAAGAAATAGAGGGAACCCCTGAACAGCAGAGGTTCCCTCAGCCCACGCCGCCTCACAGCACCTGTCTGCGGGGCGGCGCATACGTAGAAAAATCACGGCACATATTGCTTCAGCCGCGCCTGGAAGCTCTCCGCCGCCGCAGCAGCCGCCTGGACAAAATCGACATCCTCAGACTGCGTCCACGCACAGGTCACAGGGCTTCCAAGGCAACAAATCGCGCCATAGCCATAAATACTGAACCCATACGAAGCGTTTTTTACGCTGATGCCTGCCAGCTCCGCGCCGTCGATGAGCATGAACAGCTTGGGATACTTTGAACGCAGCATTTTCACGCTGTCCGATACCGTCGCGGAGGCAGCAATGCCGACCTGGGAAAAGCCGTACTTCCCTACCGTACCGGCAGCAAAGCGATTGACGTAATCCGCCGCCGCCACGTGTGCCATTCGGGAACCGGCCAGAAGGTCCTGCAATTCAAAAGCGGTTTTATTGGCCGAACGGGCCAGCACAAACAGGCTCTTCTTTTTCTCCTCGCAGTACGGAAGAAACGGTTTGATGACTTCCGTGCCAAAATAGGCAGAAACCAGCACTCCATCACAGGGGAACTGGCTTCCCTCCCCCCAAACGCGTTCTGCCGCATAACCCGCTTCTTCTGCAGAGGAGATCCCGTAAATCTCCAGCAGTGTATAAAAGCCCAGGGCGGAAGCCTTCTTCAGCAATTCGGACAACGCCTCCGCCCCGCCGCTGCCCAGCAAAACGAAATGGGTCAGGCTGAACCGCACCGCGGCAGCCTTGCCCTTCAGGCCGGTCAACAGGCGCATGCAGAAATCCTTATAGGCGTCGCAAATGTCACCGTGTGCCTCCAGCACCTGGGTTGGAAGACGCTCCGGCCCCAGCGTGAGGTCCACCATCAGGTTATTCCCCTGTTTGCGCATCTTTGTTTGCAGTCCATCCACCGACACCGCGCATTCCCCCAATCCAAAAAAGCAAAAATTCTGTAATTAGTATATCACATTTTGTGCAATTTGCAAACAAGAAATCCTGAATTATTTCACCTCCAGCGGGGAAAATAACAGTACTGGGGGTGAAATCATGGATATGAAGGTACTCGCGCTGACTGCGGGCCTGGGTGCCGCTGCCGGAATGGTGGCCGTGCTGGCAATGCCGAAAAGCAACCCGACCCGCAAACTGGCCGAAAAGGCCGCCGACAAGGTGGAGGACATCGCCTGGAAGGTTTCCGATACCATCACGGAGAAGATTGATTCGGACATGTAAACAGGAAAAACCGCTGAGACCTTTCGATCTCAGCGGTTGTGTTTTTCCGTCCTCTTTTTAGGGCAACACCGCACAATTTGGCAAGAAGCCCCAGCCTGGATTTTTGGCTCA
>ENA-OUQF01000645-OUQF01000645.1-human-gut-metagenome-genome-assembly--contig:-NODE-645-length-24999-cov-5.717567_pt1 | contig 24999 bp, 17 predicted proteins | sample MGYA00237947_ERZ548826 | MGnify/ENA primary metagenome ERZ548826 (study PRJEB26490, sample SAMN05194701) | human gut metagenome | biome: terrestrial biome; feature: human-associated habitat; material... | reverse complement strand
CTGCATATCGTCGGCAGCGTCAGATGTGTATAAGAGACAGCAGCTTCAGATCGTCGTGCGCCGCACTGTCGTCGGCAAAGCGAATCGGCTCGTCGTACGTAAGACGAATGCGCAGCGTGTCGCCCTCTCCGACATACAGCTTTTTGTTGTGGCTTTGCCATGTGCTTCCGCCGTCGGTGCTGTACGAAACGGCTGCAAGCTTCGGCGCGGAGTCGTCGCGGAAGGTGACGAGCATGTTCTCGGCGTAAGCGCCGCCGCAGGTGCAGGTGCCTTTATCGTAGGTAACGGCGGACTTTTCGAATTTTAAAAAGGCGCGCCCGCCGTGCGCGGCTTGGGTATAATAGATCGAGCTGTAGGGGTCGGTGAAATCGTCGTATTCGTTAAAGCGCGAAAGCTTCACCGCCATGCCGGCGGTGCTGCCGTGCAGACGGCTCTTGTAATCGCCGCTTATGCACAAATAGACCGTCTCGTAGGCGAGAACGTCACGTGCTTTAAAAAGGCTGACGTTGTGCGAGTGAACACGGTTGTAAAGCGTCGCCGAAAGATTGGCGGCGAGATTATTGCGTTTTTTTGAAACGGTGCGGAGGACGCTGCCTTCGAAGCCGTATTCCGTTCCGCCGAAGTAAAGCTTTCCATCGTCGGTGCCGGTCTTGTCGTCCACGATTTTGGTCTTAAAATCGGTCGTTTTGTAATTACCGCCGTGGAAAAGACCGATACCGTTGTAGTATTCGGTGTATTTACAGCCGTCTTTCCCATAGTTTTTTACGAGAGCCTGATAAAAAGACGAGCTTTTGCCCGTATTCTCGTTCAGGATGGCAACCTCCGGCGACAACCGTTTGTAAATTACGTTGCCCGGAGCTGCCGCGCTGACATACGGCGCGATCGGCGCAAGTCCCAAAAGGATGCACACCGACAGCAATAGACTCAGGATTCGTGCCCGTCGTGTTTTCATAGCGTTTCCTCCTTGTGCGAAAAAGTAAACGATGTGTACGAAAAAACCGAGAATCGGTCAATTCCTCTCCTATAAATAATATGATACCATGGAAAAACAAAAAATGCAACATTTTTCCACCGTTTTGTTGAGAATTTTGTGTAAAAAAACGTATATTTGTTTAAAAGTGAGTAATGTTTACAAAACGAAACAAAAAGCGGAAACGTCGAAAGTTTACACAACCCGCTTGACAAAGAGCGCGCTTTTTGTCATACTGTAAGACGGAAAACAAAAAGGCACAAGGGAAAGGGGAAGATCGAAAAAATGAAGCGGATCTGTATCGGAATTTTGGCGCATGTGGACGCGGGCAAAACAACCCTTTCCGAAGCGCTGTTGTATCATACGGGCGTTATACGCAAGGCGGGGCGCGTCGATCACGCCGACACCTACCTCGACACCGATGCCATCGAAAAAAAGCGCGGCATTACGGTCTTTGCAAAACAGGCGGTCATCCGCGGGGACGATGTGACGGTAACGCTTCTCGACACGCCGGGACATGCAGACTTTTCCGCCGAGACCGAGCGCGCGCTTTCGGTGCTTGACGCGGCGATATTGGTCGTCAGCGGGACCGAGGGCGTTCAGAGCCACACCGAAACGATCTTTCGCCTTCTGGCACGGCAAAACGTGCCGACCTTTCTCTTTTTCAACAAGATGGACGTTCCGAGTGCCGACCGCGAGACGCTTATGCTCGGCGTGAAAAAGCGCCTGTCGGCTTCCTGCATCGAGGCGGAAAAGCTCTGCGATCCCGAAGAGCCCGCGATGCTGGATGAAAAGCTGATGGAAACATACTTAAACGGTGGGAATATATCCGAAGAAGATATCGTTTTGCTTATCCGCGGGCGAAAGCTCTTTCCGTGCTTCTTCGGTTCCGCCTTGAAAATGCAGGGGATCGATACTCTTTGGAAAGGAATTTTGCACTATTTTCCTTTTCCCACGGAAAAAGAGGAATTCGGCGCGCGCGTCTGTAAGATCACCCGCGACGAAACGGGAAAACGGCTTACGCACCTCAAGGTCACAGGCGGGATTTTGTCCGTAAAAGAGACCCTTTCGAGCGTGAATGCGGCAGGGGAGACATGGTGCGAAAAGGTCGATGAAATACGGCTATATTCGGGTACTAAGTACGAATTAATCCCATCCGCACCGCAAGGCACCGTCTGTGCCGTCACGGGGCTTACGCACACAAAACCCGGTGACGGGCTGGGATTTGAAAAAGAGCTTCCGCACCCCGTTCTCGAACCCGTTTTCCGCTATCGTGTTTTACTTCCCGAGGAAATCGACGCGCACGCGGCATTGCCGAAGCTTCGCCTTTTGGAGGAGGAGGATCCGCTGCTTCGGGTGCGCTATGACGAGCGCGCCGACGAGATCTGTCTCCTTCTCATGGGACAGGTTCAGCTTGAGGTGCTGCGAACGCGGATTTTCGAGCGTTTCGGCATCCGCGCCGACTTTGACGTCGGAAGCGTGGTCTATCGCGAAACGATCGCCGAAACCGTCGAGGGCGTCGGACATTATGAACCGCTTCGCCATTATGCCGAGGTACATCTGCTTCTCGAGCCGACCGAGCGGGGAAGCGGACTTTCCTTTGCCGCCGACTGTGCGCCCGAGATGCTCGAGCGCTCATTTCAGCGCCTTGTTCTGTCCCATCTGGAGGAAAAAACACACGTCGGCGTGCTGACCGGCTCGCCGATCACCGATATGAAAATCACTCTTGTCGCGGGGCGCGCCCACAAAAAACATACGGAGGGCGGGGATTTCCGCGAAGCGACCTATCGCGCCGTGCGTCAGGGACTGCGGCACGCCGAGTCGGTTTTGCTCGAGCCGTGGTATGACTATGAGATCACACTTTCGAGCGAGCTTTTGGGACGCGCTATGTCGGATATACAGCGTCTCGGCGGTGATATGCTTCCGCCCGAGCAGAGCGAGGGAGTGGCGCGGCTGATCGGAAAAGCGCCCGTCGTGTCGATCCAACACTACGGACTGGAGCTTTCGAATTATTCCCACGGAAAAGGTAGGATTCGTCTTTCTCTTCACGGATATCTGCCCTGTCACAATGCAGAAGAGGTGATAACGGAGCGTGGATACGACCCCGACGCCGATCTTTACAACCCGTGCGATTCGATCTTCTGCGCGGGCGGAGCGGGCTTTCTTGTCAAATGGGACGAGGTGCAAAAATATATGCATCTTGAATCGGTTTTTGCCCGCACGCCCGAACAGGAGGCAGAAAAGAACGAGCTTCGCCGCCGCGCGGAAAACTACGTAAAAGCGGTTGCGACCGATAAAGAATTGCAGGCGATCTTCGAGCGCACCTACGGACCGATCAAGCGTAAAGAGGAAGGAAAAGTGCGCGTTCGGGCGCAGAGCGAAAAGCCCGAGCCGAAAAAACGCCCCGCGCGCCCGCCGCTTCCTCTCGGCGACGAATACTTGCTGGTTGACGGATACAATATCATTTTTGCGTGGGACGAGCTGAAAAAGCTGTCGCAAAAATCGCTTGACCTTGCGCGCTCGGCGCTGATCCACCGACTTTGCAACTATCAGGGCTTTTCGGGCGTGAAGATCATTTTGGTTTTCGATGCCTATAAGGTGAAGAAAAACCCCGGAACGGTTGAGGAATACGGCGAGGTAAGCGTCGTCTATACGAAAGAAGCCGAGACCGCCGACAGCTACATCGAGCGCGTGTCGCACGAGCTTTCGAAAACAAACCGCGTGCGCGTCGCCACCTCCGACGGAAGCGAGCAGATGATCATTCTCGGAAACGGTGCGCTGCGCGTTCCCGCCGCAGCGTTTCACAAAGAGCTCGGCGACGCGGAAAAGGCGATTCGTGAGATCATCGCCGAGTTTTAAAAAGCGAAACGAAGGAGCATTGGAGGGAAAACGAATATGTCCGCCTTTGAAAAGGTCTATGAGATCGTAAAAAAGATACCCGAAGGACGCGTCGCAACCTACGGACAGATCGCGCGCCTTCTCGGAAATCCGCGCTATTCGCGCGTCGTCGGCTATGCCCTTCACGTAAACCCCTCGCCCGATACCATCCCATGCTTTCGCGTGGTGAACCGCGACGGTCGGACAAGTCCCGCTTTTGCCTTCGGCGGACAGGACGTGCAAAAAGAGCTGCTTCTGTCCGAGGGCGTGGAGTTTTTGCCGAACGGCAACGTCGACCTTTCACGCTTTTTGTGGGACGGCGAAACGAAATAGATAAAAGTAAAAAGGGACGGCGAATGCCGTCCCTTTTGTTTTCGAATAGGTCAATATTCGATTTTGTTTCCGTGCAGAAATACGCTGAACTTTTTCGGTTTTACTCCCTCCCGGAAGGTAAAATCGACCTTTTTGAGAAGCCCGTCCCGAATTTCCGCTTCGCATACCGCACCGCTCTTCACGGGAAGCTTGAACGAAATATTTTTTTCGCCGCTTGCGGGCAGCAGAAAAACATTCTCGCCGTCGCTTTGCAGGATCGATTCGTTCACGGCGGAAACGTATACGCCCGCCGCGGTCATAAACCACGGAACGCTGTAAACGTTTTCTTCGTTGATCTCGAAAAGCTCGTCGTATTTTCCCTTCGAAGCGCGCGCTTGAGAGAGCGCCTCCGACGTTTCGTTTGATCTCCCGCAACGCGCGTACGCTTCGGCTTTCCATGCGGCGTACCAAGAGGAAACGCCTTTTCCGACCCGATACATATTTCCGAAGGTTTCCTCGTGCTCGGTGTAATCGCAAAATGCGGCGTGAAGAAGCGGATCGTCGCCGTCCAATACGTTAAACGGAAATTTTCCGGCAAAAACGCCGATGCTTCGCAATTCGGCTTTCGGAAAAGGCAGATATTTTTCATCGTCTCGGGCAAGATTTTTCAAAAGCTCGTCGGCGTAGAATAAGCATTCCGCGCGGTATTTTTCATCCTTGCCCAAAATTTCCGCCGCACGGGCAAAAATGCGGAAGGTCGCAATGGCGCCGCAGCAGGACATAAAAGCGTTTTCGACGGGCGAGCCGATGCGCTCGAGATCGGTGCATTTTCCGAAATAGATCCCTCTTTTTTCATCACGGTACAGCATGTTCAGCGAGAAAAACTCGGCGCATGCCCGAATCATATCGTAACACTCGGATAAGAAATCGAGATCGTTTGAAAACTCGTAGTATTCGAAAGCTCCCTGCGCGGCGACCGCCATGTGAAACACGTGATCGAACCACGGACCGAATGGTGAATTTTCGTCGCCGTATTCGGTCGTCTCCCACATGAAGCGCGCCTGCGGCTCGGAATAATTCGTCGAGCGGGCAAGCGCTTTTTTCAGGCAATTGCGCACGCGAAAGGCGGGAACGCGCTTGGCAAGCGAAAGCCTTCCCGAACTCAGCAGCCCGTAAAAGCCGTAATATTCGTCAAAGGCAAAATAGTTGCCGTGCCACACACTGTCGCAAAGCCCGACGGGAATCGACCATTTTGTCGTGATGCACTTAAAATGATAAAGCGCCGTATTGTAAACTTTGTCTTTTTCCTCGTCGTCGGTTCGAATATACCCTTGCGCAAAATAAGCGCGCCACAAGGCTTTGTGCGCGGAAAGCAAAGAGTCAAAGCTTTGGGCTTCCCGATGCAGAGCATCGGCTTCTTTTGCGGGATCGTTTCCGTCCGCGTCATCGGAAAGCGCGTAAAAGAAACAGAATCGGTCCCCGTCTTTTACGTGAAAGGTGAAAGAATAAGTATCGTCCGAAAGCTTTTTCAAAACCGATTGGCGGTCGAGAAAAACCGAAATATTGCCGCGATAGGTGTCCATGCCCTCCATGCAAAAATTCATCCGAAGCCCGTTTTCAATCGGCTCTTCCGACGACGAGGCAAGGATCAGGCGCACCAAGCGGCTTTCGAAATCCGCACAGAAGGTGTAAGCCAGGTCTTTCTCGTTTCCGTGATAGGTTTTGCGGATCGCATAAAGACTTTTATCGAAACAGACGAAAAATTCCGAATCGACGGTCGAACCGTCGCGATAACGGCAGGTGCTTTCGGCAATGCCGTCGGGAAGCGAAAGAGTACAGCGGCTCTCTTCGAGCGGCGCGCCGCAATCAAAGGAGAAATGTCCGAACGGCAAAAGATTCCCTTGAATATTTCGATGTACGTTGATGTACATACGTCTTCCCGCGCGAAAAACACAGCGCAGCGGATTGCCGTTTCCGAGTGCGGCGGTGCTGTCGGGAAGCATACCCTCTTCGTTTGTCATAAGACATAGGTCGCCGTTTCCGAACAGAAGCGGTTCTGCCGGTCGAGCGGATTTGTTGTCATTGCTCATATTAAATTCTCCGATCGTTCTTAGTTTCCTACAGTTTAGCATAAAGCGAAATTTCTGTATATACGATAATGACGCATTTTACCTTGACAAATACGCGAAAAAAAGGTACAATGCAAAAAAGGGGGAAGGACGATGATCTGCTATTTTTGCGGGGAAGACAAGGATTTTTTTCTTACCGAATACGGCCATTCGATTGTGAACGACGAACGGATTATACCGCCGCGCGTGCGCGATACATATCTTTTGCATGTCGTTCTTTCGGGGGTCTGCCGCTTTTCGGAGTTTGACGCGACGGCGGGACAGGCTTTTTTGATTTCCGAAAACAAGCTGCACGATTTTTCGGTCGGTCCGGGGTATGAGCATTTTTGGTTCGCCTTCGGCGGTGAGCGTGTTTCGTATCTTCTTTCGCTTTTCGGGCTTTCCGAAAAAAGCCATGTTTTGCTGAACGGGACGGATCATGCGCGGGTGCGGGAGATTTTGTATCGCTCTTTTGAAAAAGCGTCGCAAAACGGAGATGAAAACGAGGCAAAAAGTGTTCTTCTCGCAGTTTTGCCCTATTTTAAGTCCACGAAAAATTCCGAGAAATTTTCGGATCCCGAAAGAGCAAAGCTCTTCATCGAGCGAAATTTCGGACATCGGATCACCATGCGTCAAACGGCGGATTTTGTTTGTCTCTCCGAAAAACACTTTTGCCGAAAATTCAAGATGCAATACGGAATCCCGCCGCAAAAATATCTTCTTTCGGTGCGTATGAAGCACGCACGGGAGCTTTTGCGCAATACCGATCTTTCGGTTTGCGCCGTCGCCGAATCGGTGGGATACCGTTCGCCGCAGACCTTTTCGCAGATCTATAAAGAATATTACGGTTTTTCTCCCACAAAACACGAAGACGCGCCCGACACGGAACGGAAAAAAGACCTTTCGTGACGGAAACACAAAGATTTTGTCAAAAAGGCTTGCAAATGTGCGGAAAAAAAGGTATAATATCACTTGTTGGGCAAAAATCGATCGCCGAATGACCGAACAGCCGAATCGACGCGCGTTTGCCGATTCGGAACATATCGGAGCATATCGGAACATATTGGAACATAACGGGAGGAAAACAACATGTTAACAGCCATTGTGGGCATCAACTGGGGCGACGAAGGAAAGGGAAGAATGGTCGACCTTCTTTCGGAAAACGCGGAGATCGTGGTTCGCTATCAGGGCGGTAACAACGCAGGTCATACCGTTGTCAACGACCGCGGCGAATTCAAATTGAACCTGCTCCCTTCGGGTATTTTGCGTCCGGAGGTGGTCAACGTTCTCGGAACGGGTATGGTGATCGATATTTGTCATCTTGCCGGCGAAATGGGACGTCTGCGCGACGCGGGTGTCGAAATATCTCCGAAAAACTTAAAGATCAGCGATAAGGCGACGATTTGTATGCCGTATCACGTTTTGCTGGACGGTCTTGAGGAAGCGCGTCTTGCCGACAAAAAATTCGGCTCGACCAAGCGCGGTATCGCACCGGTATACAGCGACAAATATTCCAAGAAGAGTATTCGCATGGGCGATCTTTTGTTCCCCGACACGCTTCCCGAGCTTGTTTCGGGCATCGTCGAGTGGAAGAACATGATGATCGAGGGCGGCTACAAGGCGGAGGCGATCAAGGCCGACGATATGCTCGCATGGCTCAAGCAGTACGGCGAGCCGCTGATTCCGTACATCTGCGACACGGGAAAATATCTCGACGAAGCCGCAAGCGCGGGCAAGAACATCATTTTCGAAGCCCAGCTCGGCGCTCTTCGCGATATCGACTTCGGCATCTACCCGTACACCTCGTCCTCCTCGACCATCGCCGCTTACGCTCCCATCGGAGCGGGCATTCCCGGCAGAAAGCTCGACAAGTCGATCGGTATCATGAAGGCTTATTCCACCTGTGTCGGCGAAGGTCCTTTTACCGCCGAAATGTTCGGAGAGGAGGCCGAGAACCTGCGCAAGGCGGGCAACGAATACGGAGCGGCAACCGGTCGTCCGAGGCGTGTCGGCGGCTTTGATGTCGTTGCGTCGCGCTACGGCTGCAAAATGCAGGGCGCGGATGAAATTGCCGTAACGAAGCTGGACGTTCTTTCGGATCTCGACCGAATTCCCGTGTGTGTTGCTTACGATATCGACGGCGAGATCGTACACGATTTCCCGGTCGGCGTGCGCCTGAATAAGGCAAAGCCCGTTATCGAATATAAGAAGGGATGGAAGAAGGATATTTCCGCTTGTCGAAAGTTTGAAGAGCTTCCCGCCGAGGCGCAGGACTATATCCGCTATATCCGCGACGCAGTCGGCTGTAACATCAAGTATGTTTCGGTCGGAGCAAAGCGCGAGGCATATATCGAACTCTGAAGATAATTCATGACAAAAAAGCACTTCTGTCGGAGTGCTTTTTTCTTGTCGGGGAAACAGAGCTTGCCTGCCTTGCTCACAGTGATATTGCTCGTTTCACTCGCAGTGATATGCCGAGCTTTACTCGGCGTGATATTTTGCTTGCGCAAAGTGATGACGCTTCGCTTTCGCTCGGCACATAACTGCCGAAGGCAAAGGTCACGCGCCGCAAGGCGCCTGTCACCGCGAAGCGATACCGCGCGGCGTAAGGCAATAAGCCGCATACAACGAAAAAAGCACTTGCGAAAGCAAGTGCTTTTTTCTTCGTGGTGACCCGTACGGGAATCGAACCCATGTTACAGCCGTGAAAGGGCCGTGTCTTAACCTCTTGACCAACGGGCCGTGCAAGCGAGGGGGGAAAAAATTCTCCGCTCCGCCCGATTATTATAGCAGAATCGGGCGGAGTTGTCAAGGGAATTTCTTTTTTTTAGCGGAGATGACCGTACATTTATAGATTTTACCGAAACATGCCGCTTTATGCCGACGGGCTTTTGGAAATTCTTCACAAGTGAAAGCTCTCGGTGCGGCGGTGTGTGGGTGCGAACCGATTACGATTCGCCGCCGTCATGGTGCATTTTCATTTCGAGATACTGCTCCTCGGTTATCAGAACGCGACGGGGTTTTGAGCCTTCAAAACCGCTGACGACACCCATTTGTTCAAGCGTATCAACGATACGCGCCGCGCGCGCATAGCCGAGAGACAGCTTGCGCTGCAAAAGGGAGGTGGAGAGCTGTCCCGCGCTGACCGCGACCTGAATGGCAGGCATGATCATGTCGTCGCTTTCCATCAAGGTCTCTCCGCCACCGACTTCGCCGTCGGAGGCATCCGCGCCCTTCTTCTTCTTTTCGCCGCAGCGCGCCGCTTCGCGCTCAATGTCCTCAATAATGCTTTTGTCGTATTCGACCTTACAATTGGCGCGCAGATAATCGGTCACGGCCTCCACTTCGCCGTCGCTGACGAATGAGCCCTGTACGCGGATCGGCTTTAAACAACCGACCGGCGCAAAGAGCATATCGCCTTTACCGATCAGCTTTTCCGCACCTGAAATATCGATAATGGTGCGGGAATCGACCTGCGATGCCACGGTGCAGGCGATACGCGACGGAATGTTGGCTTTGATAAGACCTGTAATGACATCGACCGACGGACGCTGTGTACCGATCACGATGTGCATACCCGCGGCGCGCGCCTTTTGCGCCAGACGGCAGATCGAATTTTCCACCTCATCCTTTGCCGTCATCATAAGATCGGCAAGTTCGTCGATAATAATGACGATCTGCGACATATGCGGCTTTTCGGGATCGTTTCGCGTCGCGGCGTTGTAGCCCGCAATGTCGCGCACGCCGACCTCTTCGATCAGAGCGAAGCGGCGCTCCATTTCGGAGACCGCCCAGGCAAGCGCACCCGCCGCCTTTTTCGGCTCGTTTACGACCGGAACAAGAAGGTGCGGAATGCCCTTATACAAGCTGAATTCCACCTTTTTCGGGTCGATCAGAATGAATTTTACTTCATCGGGACGGGCTTTATACAGGATACTGATGATAAAGCTGTTAATACAAACCGACTTACCCATACCGGTTGCGCCCGCGATGAGAAGATGGGGCATTTTGGCAATGTCCATGTAAACGGGACTGCCCGCAACGTCCATACCGAGACAGACCGAAATGCGGCTTTTCAGCGCACGGAATTTCGGATCTTCGATCAGATCGCGGATATAGACCGTCGAAACGGTTTTGTTCGGAATCTCGATGCCGACGGCATCTTTTCCGGGGATCGGCGCTTCGATGCGCACGCCGTTTGCAGCGAGATGCAAGGCGATATCATCCGAAAGATTCTGAATGGATTTGACACGCACGCCGACCTCGGGCTGTAATTCATAGCGCGTGACGGTCGGACCGCAGCTGATATTGGTTATCTTGGTGCGCACGCCGAAATTGGACAAAGTGTCGACCAGCTTCACCGCCGTGGCCTTCAATTCGTCGGTAACGGTGAAGGTAGCGGGGTTTGGATCCTCTTTCAAAAGGTCGACGGGCGGATAACTGTAAAGCTCTTCAATTGTCGGGCGAGAGGACACGGTAAGCTTGCCGCTTTCGACCTCAAAGCCCTGTTCCTTGTCCGAAACCTCCGAGTCGACGGGCGAGCCTTTGGCGGGATCCAACACATCGCCCTCCGAAAGGACTGAAGGATTCATCGCCATGCCGCCCGCTTCAATAACGGCGCCGTCGGCAAAAATGCCATCGATCTTCGCACCGTCCGAAAGCTCGTTCACGGCGGCGGGATCGACCATCGATTCGACTCTTCCGCTGTTTTTCACCGAATCAAAGGCGGCGGGATCGGGGGAAAAGGAGGGAGCAATACCCGCGCTCTCCTTCGGCTCCGTATCAAACGGCGGCTTGTCGGCGCCGGTTTTTGCCGTTTCGGGTTTTTCGGGCTGAACCGTCTTTTCTTCCGCGTCGGTCACGGCGCGATCCGAAACGTCGCCGCGCGAAAGGACCTCCTCGTCGCGCTGTGCCGCAAGGCGGTTTTCCTCGATAAGACGCCGCTTCTCCTCTTCGCGCTTTTCTTCTTCCTCAAGCGTATCGAAAACCGAATGCTTTTTCGGCTTTCGGTCGGAAATGTCCACGTCGATGTTCTTTTTTGTCAGATGATATGCCATATCGCGGTTGCAGCGATAAGCGGCATGACGGCGGGCGGGCTCGTCGGATGCCTCGGCTTTTTTCGGCAAAGCTTCTTTGGCTTCACGTGCTTCGGGCACGTATTTTTCGTGCGGCTTGTGCCGAAGGTCGTGATACTTTTCACGGATCTTGTCGCGCACATAGGCTAAAATGTCCTCGGGCGTGCATCCGAACTGGAAAAGTCCCAAAAGCAAAACGGCAAACGACGCGATGAATATTGCCGCCGAGCCGGTCGCCTTATAGAGAAGAAAGCCCAAAAAATTGCCGATCGCGCCGCCGTTTTCGTAACGCTGAGCCGCCGCGAAAGAGCCTTTTCCGAACAGCTCCGAAAGGCTTGCGGGGGCGGATTTCGAAAAGAAGAACAGCGCCGTCAGTACCGAAAGAAACAGGATACAGCCGATGCCGAACCCGAATTTCTGCCCGACCCGCGCGCGTTTCATATCGTCCTTGAGCTTGAAAGCGCCGAAGAACAGAAAAACGGGAATCGCCCACGCGGCGTACGAGAAAAGCCCGCGAAATGCGAGCGCGATCGTTCCGAAAACGCCCGTCTTTTCGGGAAAGCCCATAAAAAAGGCGGTCATGATGCCGAGAAAGCCGAGAAGGTATGGGAGAAGCTGGAACAAGAGCGAGTTTTCATCCAATGTCGGACGGGAGTTCTTCTTTTCCTGCCTCTTTTCCTTTGCCGTTTCGGCGTCTTTCTTTGCCGCCGCGGTTTTCGAATTCTTCGCGGGCGCTTTTGCGGAAGGTCCTGCTTCGGCGGTTTTTCCCTGCGTTTTGGCGCTTCCCGAAGTCTTGGACGGGCTTCGGCGCGGTACAAGACTTTCGGACGCCGGTTTTTTCTTGTTGTTTTCTTTATTTTCAGCCAAATTCCTTCACCTTTTATCCGTATTGTATTTCGATCGTGTTTTCTTGTTGTTTCCATTGTATTATAGCAGATTTTTTCTTTCGAATCAAGAGCCCGCGCCGAAATTCTCTTTCCGCCGCGCTTTTTCCTCCTCCGAAAGTCCGCTCGGACACAGAAACGTCGGGCGCGCGGGCGTCTTTTCAAAATAATCGCGGAGCGATATGTCCGAGCAAATGCAGTCGACCTCCTCGACGTTTCCCTGATAGTAGGTCGAACGGCGCGACAGCTTGGTGCGGTCGCAGAGAAAAACGGTTTTGGCGCTGTTTTGCATCATGCGGCGGCGGAGCGGCACTTCGGCTTCGTAGCAGTCAAAGATTCGCCCGTCGGGAAGAAGCGCCTGCGCCGAAAAGAAAAAATAATCGGCAAAGAAGCGGTCGACCGCCGCAAGCGCGATCTCGTTTACCAGCGCCGAACGGTTCTCGGGAAGGGTCGCGCCGCCCGTGCAATACGCCTTAATGTCGTAATCGCCGAAGAACGCCATGCTTTCGATGCTGTTGGTCAGAACGGTTATGCGCTTCAGCTTGACCAGCTCGCGCGCGACGAAATACGCGCTGGACGAACCGTCCAGAAAAATGACGTCGCCGTTGTGTAAAAGCCCCGCCGCAAGCTCGGCGATTCGTTTCTTTTCCGACGCGTTTTCGTGCATGCGCATCGAAAAGGGAACGGTGCGGTTGCCGCCCGCGGTCAGTTCGACACCGCCGTAAGAGCGCGTCACCAGTCCGCGCGACTCCATGTCCGCAAGATCCCGTCGGATGCTGGAGGCGGACACATTCATTTTTTTGCTCAGATATTCCACCGTAAGGTAGGAGTACTGCCGTAAATGCAAAAGGATCTCCTGTTCGCGTTCGTTTTTGTACATGCGTCGTTCCTTTCGGGTTTGATTTATTCAAAATTTGTCGAATATTTCACAAATCATGCGCGTTTTTGCGCATTTCAAACGAAAAAAGTGCAATTTTGCCGATTTTCGCGACAATGTTGCAAAGTCTTGCTTCCTTCAGTATAATAGAAACGAATAAAAAAGAAAAGGCTATTTTGTAAAATTCGAATCGATTGGGGAGAAACGACAGAATGTATGATGTTTTGATCATCGGTGCCGGTGTCTGCGGAACACTGACGGCGCGGGAGCTGACGAAACGGGGCTGCAAGGTCCTGTTTGTCGACAAAGGTCCCGATGCGGCAAGCGGCGCGAGCCGAGCCAACTCCGGTATCGTTCATGCGGGTTTTGACGCGCAGAACGGAACGCTCAAGGCGCGCCTGAACGTAAAGGGCTGCGCCATGATGCCGCAGGTTGCAAAGGAACTGGACGTGGAGTACAAAAATACGCCGTCGCTCGTGGTCTGTCTTTCGGAAGAAGACCGACCGACGCTGGAGGCGCTTTACGAACGCGGCGTGAAAAACGGCGTCCCGAACCTTCGTATTATCGAAAGAGAAGAGCTGAAAAAGGCGGAGCCGAATATTTCCGACGACGCCGTCGCCGCGCTGTACGCGCCGTCGGCGGGTATCATCAGCCCGTATGAGCTTGCCATCACCGCGGGCGAAAACGCCGTGCAAAACGGTGCGCATTACCGCTTCGGTTTTGAAGTCAAGACCATCGAGCCGTGCGACGGGGGATATACCGTGTCCGACGGCAAAGAGTCGGTAAGCGCGCGTTTTATCGTCAATGCGGCGGGGCTTTACAGTGATGTCATCGCCTCCTTGTGCGGTGACTGCGATTTCACGCTGATCCCCCGCAAGGGCGAGTATATGCTGTTTGACAAAAACGTCGCGGGATGCGTCCGAAACGTACTTTTCCCGCTGCCGACCAAAGCGGGCAAGGGCGTTCTTGTCGCACCGACCGCCGACGGCAATATGCTGATCGGTCCGAACGCCAATGTCACCGACAAGGACGACACGACGACGAGCGCCAAGGGACTTTCGGAAATTCATGAGCAGGCAAAGAAGCTCATGCCGAACCTTCCGCCTCTTTCGACGGTCATCACTTCGTTCGCGGGGCTTCGTCCCACGCCGTCGACGGGTGATTTTATCATAAAGCCTTCGAAAAAATATCCGCACATTTTGCACTTTTGCGGAATCGAGTCTCCCGGAATCGCTTCGTCGCCCGCCATCGCGGAATATGCGGCGGAGATGCTTTCGGAAATGGGACTTTCGTACACCGAAAACGCCTCGTTCGATCCGTGCCGCAAAAAGGTTCTCCGTATGCGGGAGATGACGAACGAACAGCGCAAAGCCGCCATCGAAGCCGACCCATCCTACGGCAAGATCATCTGCCGCTGTGAAACAGTCACCGAGGGCGAGATTCTCGATGCCATCCGCCGCCCGATGGGCGCGACGACCGTCGACGGCGTAAAGCGCCGCACCCGCGCGGGCATGGGGCGCTGTCAGGGCGGATTCTGTATGCCGCGCGTGACCGAGCTTTTGGCACGTGAGAAAAAATGCGATTTTACCGAGATCCGAAAATTTGACGAAGAATCGGTCATTCTCGTCGGGAAGACAAAATAAGGGGGCGCACATATGAACGAAAACAAAAAGATCGTCATCATCGGCGGCGGTCCCGCCGGTCTTGCCGCCGCTCTCGGAGCGCTTTCCGCCGGGCAAAAAGCCGAGGATATCCTGATTCTCGAGCGCGATTCGATCCTCGGCGGCATTCTCAATCAATGCATCCACGCGGGCTTCGGACTTCACCGCTTCGGCGAGGAACTGACGGGACCCGAATACGCGGGGCGCTATATCGACGAAGTCGAAAAGGCGAATATTCCGTACGTCACCGACGCGATGGTGCTGTCGCTGACGGGCGACCGAACCGTCACTTATATCTCGCCCAAAACGGGACTTGTGACGGTAAAAGCGGGCGCGGTCATCCTTGCTATGGGCTGCCGCGAGCGCACGCGCGGCGCTTTGAATATCCCCGGAACGAGACCCGCCGGCGTTTACACGGCGGGAACGGCGCAGCGCTTTGTCAACATGGAGGGGTATCTTCCCGGCAAAGAGGTCGTCATTCTCGGAAGCGGCGACATCGGTCTTATCATGGCGCGCCGCATGACGCTGGAGGGCGCGCATGTGCGGGCGGTCTGCGAGGTCATGCCCTATTCGGGCGGTCTTGCGCGCAATATCGCCCAGTGTCTGAACGATTTTAACATTCCGCTTCTTCTGTCGCACACCGTCGTCAACATCGAGGGAAAAGACCGCGTGAGCGGCGTTACGGTAGCCGAGGTCGACGAAAAGCGCAGACCGATTCCCGGGACCGAACAGTATTTTCCCTGCGACACGCTTCTCCTTTCGGTCGGACTTATCCCCGAAAACGAGGTCTCGCGCGGCGCGAATATCGATTTCGACCGCGTGACGAGCGGAGCGGTTGTCGACAATTACCGCCAGACCACGCAAAAAGGCATTTTTGCGTGCGGAAATGTACTGCATGTACACGATCTTGTGGACTTTGTTTCCGCCGAGAGCGACCTTGCCGGAAAAAGCGCCGCCGCCTTTGTGCGCGGCGAGCTTCCCGACGGCGACTTTTCCGTGACCGTCCCGACCGATGGTGTGCGCTATATCGTGCCTCAGCGCTACAGCCGCGCGGGCGTCGACGAAAAAACCGAATTTTTCTTCCGCGTCGGACAGAATTACCGCAATGTGTATCTTACGGCATCCGCCGACGGCAAAGAAATTTTCCGCAAAAAGCTGCGCCGCGCCGCGCCCGGCGAAATGGAGCACGTCTCCTTCAAGGGCGACGCGCTTTCGGCGATCCGCAAGGCAAAAGAACTTACCTTTGCCATACGGGAGGAGGAAAAAGCATGACCGAGAAAACCTTTACCTGTATCGTCTGCCCGATCGGCTGTGAGCTTACCGTGCGGTATGACGAGAAAAATCCCGAAGACATCACCGTGAGCGGCAATTCCTGCCCGCGGGGAGCGGCTTACGCCAAAAGCGAGATCACGCACCCCGAGCGCACGCTGACGGGCACGGTTCGAACCGATTCGAAGGAGTTTCCGCTGTGTCCCGTCAAGACGAGCCGCCCCATTCCGAAGGAAAAAATGCTCCTTGCGGCGAAGGAGCTTCAAAATGTGCGTCTCGCGACGCCGATTCACCGCGGGGACAAGGTCGTCGAGAATTTCGAAGGACTGGATACCGACCTTATCGCGGGTCGAACGATTCTTTTGTGAAAATTCAGGATTTATTCATATAATAATGGTATACTAACGGTGTGTGCGTTTGTACACACCGTTAATTTTTCGAAAGAGAGGTGAAAAACATGAAAGAAAATATGCGCATTACGGCACTGTACGGAAGCCCGTATCGGACGATCGCCGCCGACTATCTCGAGAATTTCACGTACCCGTGGGAAGCCCTTTCGGGGATTCGTGATTTTTTGTTTGCACTCGGTGCGTCTCTTCCGACCGACCGCTTTGATCATCCCGCCGACGGCGTGTGGATCGCAAAGAGTGCCAAGGTCTTTCCGTCCGCTTACATCGGATCTCCCTGTATCATCGATGAGGAAGCCGAGGTGCGGCACTGCGCCTTTATCCGCGGGAGCGCCCTTGTCGGCAAAAACTGTGTTGTGGGAAATTCGACCGAGCTTAAAAACGTTATCCTGTTCGACAACGTTCAGGTCCCGCATTTCAACTATGTCGGCGACTCGATTCTCGGCTATCGCTCGCACATGGGCGCGGGCAGCATCACGTCGAACGTCAAAAGCGACAAGACGCCCGTCTCGGTGAAAGAACGCTACGACGATCACGGCGAAACGGTAGAAACGGGACTGAAAAAATTCGGCGCCATGCTGGGCGATTTTGTCGAAGTCGGCTGCAACAGCGTTTTAAATCCCGGAACGGTCATCGGAAAAAATTCCAACATCTATCCGACCTCCTGCGTGCGGGGCTATATTCCCGAAAATTCCATTTTCAAAACGCCCGTCTGCGTCGTGCAAAAGGAAAAGTAAAAGAGAAAGCATGCCCAAAAAAAGCAAGAAAGAATAAGCAAAAGAATTTTTCGAAATACTGCCGCGGCAAACGGAAGGATTGGCAGTGACGAAAAAAGCGCCAGGCTCAAAGCCGCTTCTTTATGACTTTGAGTGACGAGGATGAGAATGATCGAAAGACTCGGCGGATATTCTCACGGTGTGCATCCATCGAACATCGGTAACAAAGCGGGCAGCCGTCAAAGATCCGATGATGATGCATCTTTCCGTATACGAATTGACTTTGCGTCCGACAGGCATATTTGTCGGAGAAAGGTATTTTATGTGCGGAATTATCGGTTATTCGGGTAACGAAAATGCGATACCCAAGTTGCTTTACGGCTTAAAAGCCCTGGAATATCGGGGCTATGACTCCGCCGGAATCGCCGTTTTCGAAAAGGACGGCATTACGACGGTCAAAGCAAAAGGACGGATTCGGAACGTCGAAGAAAAGCTCGAGGAAAACTATCCCTCGCTTTCCTCTCTCTGCGGAATCGGACACACCCGCTGGGCGACGCACGGCGAACCGTCGGATATCAATTCCCACCCCCATGGGACGGAAAATCTTGCGCTTGTTCATAACGGCATTATCGAAAACTATATTTCTCTCAAAAACTTTCTGACCGAGCAGGGCTATACCTTTGTGTCGCAGACCGACACCGAGGTTGCGGCAAAACTCATCGATTATTACTACCGTGCCTCGCACGACCCTCTTTGTGCCATTCGCTCGGCTCTCGAAAAGATCAACGGCTCGTATGCTTTCGGAATCCTTTTTAAAGACTTTCCCGGCAAGATCTACGCGACCCGCAAGGACAGTCCTCTCATCGTCGCGCTTTCGGATAAAGGCAATTATATCGCCTCCGACATCCCCGCGGTGCTCAAGCACACCAACCGCTATTTTCAACCGGAACAGGGCGAAATCGCCGTTGTATCCGAAAAAGAGGCAAAGGTATATGACCTTTCGGGAAAACCCGTCGAAAAGACCGTAAAGGTCGCCGATTGGGACATTGACGCGGCGGAAAAGGGCGGTTACGAGCATTTCATGATCAAGGAGATACATGAAGAGCCGTCTTCGATTATCAAGACGATTCGTCCGCGCGTGAAAGACGGACTTCCCGAGCTCGGACTTCCCGCGCTGACCGACGAGACCCTTCGCTCCTTCGAGCGGATCCATATGGTCGCCTGCGGCACCGCCATGCATGCGGGGCTGATCGGAAAGACCGCCGTCGAAAAACTCGCACGGATTCCCGTCGAGGTGGAGATCGCCTCGGAGTTCCGTTACAAAAATCCGATCCTCGGAAAGAAGGACTTGGTCATCATCATTTCCCAGTCGGGCGAGACCGCCGATACGCTGGCGGCGCTGCGCCTTTCCAAGGAACGCGGAGCTTACACGCTCGCCATCGTCAACGTTGCCGGCTCGTCCATTGCCCGTGAGGCGGACAGCACGCTTTATACATGGGCGGGACCCGAGATCGCGGTCGCCAGCACCAAGGCATACACCGTTCAGGTGTCGCTTCTTTACCTCTTTGCGATAAAGCTTGCCCTTTGCTGCGGAAAGCTTTCGGAAACGGAGGCAAAGAAGCTTACGAACGATCTTTTGACGGTTGTTCCCGAAGCGGTCGAAAAGGCATTTTCGCTCTCGGAGCGCTGCCGCGCCGTTTCGGATGAATACAAAGAAAGCGAACACCTCTTCTTTATCGGACGCGGACTCGACTACGATGTCGCGCAGGAGGCATCGCTCAAGCTGAAGGAAATTTCGTATATCCACAGCGAAGCCTATGCCGCGGGCGAATTGAAGCACGGCACGATCTCCTTAATTACCGACGGAACGCCGGTCGTTGCGGTCTGCACGCAGGACGCGCTTTATGACAAAATGATCAGCAATATCAAAGAGGTTCGGGCGCGCGGCGCGCGTGTGATCTTGCTTTGCAAAGCGGGCGCGCACGGAATCGACGAGATCGCCGACGACGTGCTGATTCTTCCCGAGATCGACGAGCTGTATATGCCGATCCCGACCATGACGGTGCTGCAGCTGTTCGCTTATTACACCTCGGTCCTTCTCGGATGCGATGTGGATAAACCCCGCAACCTTGCAAAATCGGTGACGGTAGAGTAAGCGCCGCACGAAAAACAGAAAACGAAGCTCCGCACGTTTCCGTGCGGAGCTTTTTGTCTTGAGTTAATCGTTTGTATGGATTCGCAAGACCTTTTCGGCGTTTTTTCGATATTCCCCGGGCGAAACGCCGTAGCATTCGAAAAATTTGCGGTTAAAATACGTCACATTGTTAAAGCCGCACAGCAACGCGACGTCGATGATCTTCCAATCGCCGTTTTGGATAAGCTCCGAAGCCTTTTTCAGCCGCACGGAATTCAAATAGCGATGAAAGCTCTGCCCGATCTGGGCTTTGAAAAGCTGTCCCGCATACTTTTCGTTGATGAAATAAAGGCGGCAAATATCGGAAAGGGTCAGGTTTTGACGGTAATTGTCGTCGATATAACGCTTTATGGCGGAGACTGCCCAGTGATAAGGGTTTTCCTTTTCGGGGAAATTGCCTTTGTTCGTCTCGTATAACAGCGTAAGATAACTTGCCGTCATGCGGCACAGCGAAAGAGCGCGCTCGTCGGTCATATCGTCGGTACAGCCGAGAAGCAGCTCACGCATGGCGTAATGGTTGTTTCCCGTGACGCGGCAGATATTTTCCAGTTTTTCCAGCGACTTTTTTTGGTCTCTTACCCATCCGCCGAGGTAAAGAATACAGCGTGTTTTGCCGTCGATCTCGACGGGATAGACCGTCTCGGTCATGCCGAAGGCACAGGTGCCCGTGAAGGGGCGCCCGTGAAGCAAAGCGCGTTTGTTGGAGTAATGCTTGCAGCGGATACAGGTATTGAAGCCCGAGGGCGTCTGCTTTGCCAGAACGCAGAAAGCGGAGCAATGGATATTGCTCTCGTGCGGAAGCGCGATCGGAGGAAAGCTGAGAATGCCGGAAATGTCGTGAATGCAGATGCGGCAGGTTCCGAGCATGCCGATATTGTCCAAAAATTCCTTCATGGAGATGCAATCCATTTTTTCTTCGCCGCCTTTGTACTTTTTCTTTCAAAAAGTTCTTCTCTTTTCTCATATTGTAACAAAAAACTGTCGTTTGTTCAAGTATTTTCGAACTTTTTTAGAAGAAAATTGTTTTTTTTTGCGGTATACTGAATACAGATAAAAATCCGTCTTTGAAGAATCCGGAAAAAGGCGGAATTTTCGGAGGAAGAATATGAGACAGTATGATATTATCGTTGCCGGCGGCGGTTTTGCCGGTGCGGCGGCTGCCATTTCGGCGGCAAGACTCGGCAAAAACGTTCTGCTTTTTGATAAAGCCAACGCCCTGGGCGGCGCGGCTTGCAATTGTCTTGTCAATCCCTTTATGCCGTATCGCACCAAGATAGACGGCAAAACGACGCGCCTTTCGTCGGGACTTTTCGAAGAAATTCAAAAGCGCCTTTCGGAGGTCCGCAACGAGCTTTCCGAGCTGAAATTTGCCGAAAACGACAGTTTTTTCGGCGAAGAGCATTTAAAGCTTGCGCTCAACCGCATGGCGTGCGAGGCGGGCGTTCATCTTTTGTATCACGCGACGCTTTGCGGCGTGAAGAAAAACGGGAAAAAGCTTGAGAGCGTGACGGTCGCCACCAAGGCGGGCAATATCGAGCTTTGCGCCGATTATTTTATCGACGCGACGGGCGACGCCGATCTTTCGGTCGCGGCGGGCGTAAAGACGCGCCTCGGACGTCCGCAGGACAGCCTTTGCCAGCCGATGACGCTTTGCTTCCGTGTCGGAAACGTCGATGTCGACGGCTTTTATGCCGAGCGTGAAAAATGGCAGTCGCTTTACGCAAAGCTTTTGGCGGAGGGTAAGCTTCGCAACCCGCGCGAGAACATTTTGGTGTTCCGCACGATCCAAAAGGGCGTTTTGCATTTCAATTCGACCCGTATCGTAAAAAAGAACCCGACCGATCCCTTCGACGTGACCGAAGCCGAGATCGAAGCGCGCGAACAGGCAATCGAGCTGTTTTTGCTTCTGAAGCATAATATCGAAGCCATGAAGGACGCGGAGCTTCTGTCGACCGCCGCCGAGATCGGCGTGCGCGAAAGCCGTATGATCGACGGCGAGCATATTCTCACGGGCAAGGAGATCATCGACTGCTGCCGCTTTGAGGATTCGATCGCGTGCGGAAACTACGACGTGGATATTCACAACCCCGAAGGCTCGGGCACCAGTCATTACTATTTCCCCGACGGGCAGTATTATCAGATTCCGTACCGCAGCCTTGTCCCGCGCGATATCGATAACCTTTTGGTTGCGGGACGCTGCATTTCGGTCGATCATGAGGCGCAGGCATCGATTCGTATCATGCCGATCGTCTGCTGTCTCGGCGAAGCCGCAGGTGTCGGTGCGGCGGTCGCCTTTGACGGGAAGTGCGCGGCAAAGGACGCGGACATTCAAACGATCCGCGATATTCTGCATAAAAACGGCGCGGTTATCGACTGAAACCGAACAGAAAACCGGTAAAATAGGGAAGAGGTCGCTTTTGCAAGCGACCTCTTTTTAATTCAGTCAATTTGGTTAATACGAAAATAACGGACGACAGGCTCTGCGGTAAGCTTTACGCCTGCGCGCTGAAGGTGCAGCAGAACACGCCGTTTTCATACGACCAAACTGCCGCTCCATGGTATTTTTCTGCCGTTTCGCGGACGATGGAAAGTCCCAAGCCGTGTGAATCCTTGTCCTTTTTGGTAGTCGAAAGATCTTCTTTCGGCGCGACGGCGCTGTTGGTGACGCGTATGACCAGCTGTCCCGCCGACACGGTCATGACAAGCTCGACGAAGCGCTCGCTTTCGTACTCGGAGGCGCCGCGCACCGCGTTGTCCAACAGGTTGGAAAGGACGGTGCAGATATCGAGGTCGGGAATTTTCACTTCCGAAAGGTCGCCGATTTTATAGGTGATCTTCACACCCGCCGCGTCGGCTTGCGCTTTTTCGTTGAACAAAAGCGCGTCGAGAGCGGCGTTCGAGCAAAAGGCGATCCCGTTGCGGTCTTCGATCTTGTGCGTCAGCTCGTCGATATACGCCTCGCGCTTTTCGGTGTCGGTGATATTGCGGATAACGTTGATGTGGTTGTAGTAATCGTGACGCAGCTTGCGGTACTGCTCATACTGCACCTGCAAGCGTCCGAAATGCTCGTTTGCCAATTTCACCTGGAGCGCCATGCGGTCGGCGCGCGCCTGTTCGGCGGAGGCGGTGCGCACCATGCGCAAAAGATAGATGCCGAAAGCGATTGACGAAAACAGCATGACGAGATAAAACACCATGAGGGGAGTCGCCTGAATTTTGTAATCCCACAGCATGATAAACATGATCAGCGCCGTGATGAACTGCATAAGACAGTAAATTACGATAAAGCGCTGCGCCTTGCTTTCAAAGACCGCCTTGTGCGAAAGCTTATGTACTGCCAAAACCAAGAGGATTGTGGTGATCATAAGATCAACAAACAAAAAGGCCGGATGAAAGCTTTGCGATTCGAAGAAATCCTGGCCGAGGAGCAAAACGCCCACCATCATGCAAAGCGATTCGACCACGACCGCCGTTCCGGTATACAAAACAAAAACCCCGAGCTTTTTAAAAACCGAGTCGGTAAACAACACAAAAAGGGCGATAAAGCACAGCGTAAACTGCATTACCGTCCGAATCTCCATGCGGTCATAAAAAAGAAAATGCTTGATGCACGAAAGAATGCCGATGATTATAAAAATGAGATACGAAATACGCTTTCCGAAGCGGCGGTGCAAAAGCGAAAAATAGGTGTATCCGATGAGAGTCATTTCATATGCCGCGGCGCCGATTCGAAATCCGTCCAAAAAAGTCACGTTTTTATTTTCCTTTCCTCAAGAAAAGCTACAGAACCTGATTGAAATACAGCGCCGTTTTCTCGCGAAAGCTTTTGATGAACGGGCGGCTGATGTTGACCTTTGTCTTGTCGTCAAACATAACACAGCTGCGCTCGATCCCGGCGACATTGTCCAGATTGACGATAAAGCTTTTGTGTACCCGTGCAAAGGCGGGCGACGGAATCGCCTCTTCGACCTCTTGCATTTTGCGGTTTACCGAAAGCGTCGAGCCGTCCCGAAAATGAAAGATCGTCTTGCGCAGCGCCGACTCAAGATACAAAACGTTTTGAAGCTCGATCACACGGTTCTCGCCGCCGATGTCCAAAACAAGACGGCGCATCGAAAGCTGTGCCCGAATGCGGCGCATGCAGTCGTCGAAATAATAGGCGTCGATCGGCTTTGTCAGAAAATAGGTGTGCCGCACCTTGTAAACATCGCGGAAATAAGAAGGGTTGGCGGACATAAAGACCAAGATCAGCCCCGCGTTTTGCTCGAGGATCGTCCGCGCGGCGCGGCTCGGCTGTTCGGTCATTTTATGCGAAGAAACCAATATTTTGGACGGAACGGCGGTGCGGGCACTTTTGCGAAAGGGCGGTTCGGCTTTGTAAGAACACGAGCACACGAGCACGCACGCAAAAAGTATACGGGAATAACGGTAATAACTTTGAAAAAACGCGCTTTTTTGTGTAAAAATCACGAAAAAAATCAAAATTGACAACAAAAAATAGAAAATAGATATAGACAAAGTGATTTTTTTGTGCTATAATAACCACAGAGTGGGAAACCACATAACAAATTATCACCTAAGGGGGATTATTATACAAGAAGATTTTATCCGCAGCGCTCGCCGCTATGCTTCTTTTGTCCGCGGCAAGCATTACCGCTTCGGCAGAGGGCGAAAACGAGTATTGGATCGAAGCCGGAAGCAACGGAAAGGGTACGGAGGACGATCCTTTCGGTACTTTTGACGAAGCCATCACGGCGCTCGACGGCAAGGACGGCACGATTTATGTTTACGGCACCTACGGCATGGACGACCATGCAAGAAGTGTCGGCTGGGACGGCATGGTAACCGTTAAGGGCGCTACCAAGGACTCCACCATTCATGTCGAACCGAGTAACGGCATTGTGTTCGGCGGCAACATCACCTTTAAGGATATCCTGTTTGACATGGGCAAATATTCCCATTTCAATCCGCTCGGCGAACTGACTGTGTTTGACATCGGCGAGGATGTTTCCTTCACCACTATGATGCATCTCACCTCCTTCGAGAACATGACAGTCGATCATTCGACGCATTACATCATCGAAAGCGGCACGTACGGCACACTGCACCTCGGCGGCGGTTATTCCACCTCGTACGCAAACGGCAACGCCGGCAGCACGATTTTCGAAGTTAACGGCGGTACAGTCAAGTGTGTCGGTCTGGCGGCCGACCACTATAAGGACGATCAGGTCGGTATTTCGGTCGGCGGAAACGTTTCGATCGTATACAACGGCGGTACACTTACCGAGATCGCACATCAAGAAAAGTTCGATATGGATATCATGGGCGCGCTCAACTTCATCTTCAACAACGGTATGAAGCAGCCCGAAAAGTTCGCTTACGGTGAAGACCAGGCGGCAGGCGGCGTATTTATCATCAACTCCGAAAAGGGCGGTAAGGTAATGCCTACCGAAGAAGTCGGCGTATTTGAAGTCAAGGCGGAAAAGGGCAAGATCGCCAAGATCGACGGCAAGGAAATCCCGAACGGAAACGTAACGCTCGAGCCCGGCACCACCAATGTCACTTGGGTAGACGGCGAGCAGCCCGAAGTCGTTGAAGAAAAGACCGAGATCAAGCTCACCATCGGCGACGCGAAGATCACGACCAACG
>ENA-OUQF01000640-OUQF01000640.1-human-gut-metagenome-genome-assembly--contig:-NODE-640-length-25182-cov-8.172126_pt1 | contig 25182 bp, 25 predicted proteins | sample MGYA00237947_ERZ548826 | MGnify/ENA primary metagenome ERZ548826 (study PRJEB26490, sample SAMN05194701) | human gut metagenome | biome: terrestrial biome; feature: human-associated habitat; material... | reverse complement strand
GTCAATGAAATAAAAATTGATAAGAATCTAGATTTAATGACTTTTGATACAAATAATAGGTGGATTGACCATAAAAATGAATTGTTTCAGGATTTGATGTCAATTGATACAGTAACAAAAATATCTATTCTTTAATTAATAAAGGGACAATGTTGTTCCCTTTTTCATTTATGTATCATTTCGTGTAATAAACAAACTATAGGATAGGTGTATTATTATGATGATAGATGAGGATTTTGATTTCTTAGAGAAGGTTTATAATAAACTTAGAAGTGCTAAGGTTACGGGTAGTAGTGTAAGACTAAACAGTGCAGAGATAAAGATTATATTAAAGAATCAAGAGGATATTATGGATATGTTGCGTGATATGTTTGATGATGAGGATAAGCCTGGTTTGTTGAATTAGAGGTATGGATCATGTTGAGTGATAAGGATTATGAATTGTTGGACGAAGTATTTCAAAAATTAAAACAGGCTGATAATACTTGTAGTGATGTAGTACTAGATCCTGAAGAAGTAAGGGTCTTAGTGGATGAATTTGATGATTTCAATCATGAGTTGGTTGAGATTAAGAAGATTATTGATGAGTTTGAAAAAGGGATAGGCATGAAGGAATAATAAAGAGGTTGTAGCTATGTTGTTACAACCTCTGTTTAGTTTGTTTACTTAGATTCAAGTTTACTTTTTTCATTATATATTTTTTGAATTAAAAATAGAGAAAAAACAATTTGAATAGTTTGTGGTGCAGTTAAAGGATTGATTGTATCGAACTGCATTAGGTATGGAATTAAGACAACTTGATCTACTTTTTTTGCAAAGGGGTGCTTTGCTGTGCTGGTTACCAATATGATATATGGCCTATTTTCTTTAGGTAGTTCTTCGATTGTTGTAATAAAGTCTATGTGTGAGGGGTTGTTTGAAGAAAATAGAAATATAGTGTCTTGATTGTTCATAATATGCAACATTTCAGTTTCTTTTGAAGTGTGAATATGATAAAAATGTATACCGCCTAGCATTGAGCGGAAAGCTAATAAGCTTGCTGCTGTATCACTAGCACCATAGCCAGATGTGTAACTGTTGCGTGAATTTAAAACACGTTTTGCCAAGTCCTCTAATAAACTATCATCTAATTTTTGACTTAACTGTATAATAATATCTGCTAAACTTTTTGCATAATCTGGGGTTGAATCAATTGTATGTTTTTTTGATGTTTGAGTTGCTAACATTAAATTCATTCTAAAATCAGAATAACCAGTAAATCCTAATTTTTGACAGAATCGACTAACAGCAGCTTGTGATACTCCGTATCGTTTTGAAATTTCTGTAGCAGTTGAAGCAGCAAAGGAAAATGGATCTTCCTCTAATAATTCACAAACTTCAAGTTCTTTTGATGTAAAATTTTTTTTCTTTGTCTCAATATTATTCCAAAAATTATCATTCATTATAGTATCTCCTTAAATGTATTTATATTCTATATTTATTATATATCAGAATGTGCTGAATAGTCCATTCAATAAAAAATAAAAAAATCATTCAAAAAATGTTGAATGATCCATTCAATTGTGATATAACATACGTGTAAGCAGAAACCGTTTACAAAATGACAATCGATTGTAATATTAAAACTCTGGAATGAGTTAACTACTAGGAGGAAAAATCAAATTATGAAAGCTTTAGGATTTATTGGTTTCCGTGTTGATGACCGTATGATTCATGGAATTGTAGCTACACAATGGGTTCCAAATTTAAAAGCAACACGTGCGATGGTTATTGATGATGAAGCGAGCACAAATGATATTATGCGTTCATCAATGAAGATGGCTACTCCAGCAGGAGTTGCATTATCTGTAATTGATCACACAAAAGCTGTGACAAATATTGGAAATAATAAATATGCAAATCAGAGAGTATTCTGTGTATTTAAAACAGTAGAAGCAGCTTATGAATTATTTAAGGCAGGAGTTGAAATTCCTCATTTGAATCTAGGGGATGTAACTCAAAATACTGGAGAAACAACTGTATTAGCAAAAACAGTTCGTGTAAATCCAAAAGAAAAAGAAATGCTTAAAGAGATGCGAGATGCAGGAGTAAAAATTACAGCTCAATTCACTCCATCTGATTCAGAAGCTGATGTTTCAAAACTATTGGATTAATAAAAAAAGGGAAAGAAAGAGAGAAAAGAAAATATGTTTACACCGATTCAAGTAATTTTATTGTGTGTGTTAGTTGGTGTTTGGACTTGGCAAAAATATAATCTACAAATGTTCTATTATGCATCTGTAGTTACTATGGGAGTTTTGACAGGTTTGATTATGGGTGATGTGCAAACAGGTATGCTTGTCGGAGGTGCTATGTGCTTAATGAGTTTAGGTTTGTTTGGCGCTGGTGGATCTAGTGTTCCTGAATATCCAGTTGGATGTATAGCTGGTGCTGCATTTGCGATTGCAATGGGAATCACAGGTCAGGAAGCTGTTACAACAGCAATGACTATTGGTGTTCCAGTAGCTGCATTGGGAGCACAATTAGATGTTTTGGGTAAAACTAGTGGTTCATTCTTTATTAATAAAATGAGAGAATGCTCAGAAAAGAAAAACTGGAAATCAATGGGCCGCTGGATGTGGGCAAGCCAAATTCCATTTATTGGATTATGGGTACTTCCAATCCTATTGTTTACAACAGTTGGATCTACTTATGTACAATCAGTAATCAATGCAATCCCTGCATGGTTAAATAGTGGATTAAATGTTGCTAGTGGAATGCTTCCTGCATTAGGGTTTGCAATTTTATTAAGACAACTTCCTATGAAAAAATATGGATACTTTATCTTATTTGGATTTGTATTATCAGCATATTTGAATATGAGCGTATTAGCAATTGCTATGTTAGCTGTAGTCGCATGTGCATTTATTTTCCAAAGTAAAGAAGCGCAAAGAAGTAATCCAGTTGCACAAGGTGCAACAATGACTGCTGTAGATATGGAGGATGAATAAAATGGCAAATAGAGAACCAAAGGTATTAGATAATAAAGTACTAAGAAAAGTATTGTTACGCTATGTAATGTCTCGTCAAACATGCTTCAACTATGAAACAATGCAGTCTGGTCCATGGGTTTGGTCTATGCTTCCTGCAATGCAAGAATTATATTCTGATGATGAAATCGCAGAAAAAAATAAAGATTATTTCAAATTCTTCAACTGCCATCCTTGGTTTGGACAATTAATTTTGATGGCAACACTAGCTATTGAATCAACTCGTGAAGATGGAGCTACTTTGACAGCTTTAGATGTTCGTACATCTTTAATGGGGCCATTAGCTGGCTTAGGTGATGCAATTGTTTGGGTATTATTGCCTACTGTATTAGGTGCAATTGCAGGTTATCAAGCACAACAAGGTAGCCTTGTTGGTATGTTTATTGCTATGGCGGCAAACATTGCGTTGTGGCTTGTATTCTGGAAATTAGCAATCCCTGTTTATAAAACTGGTGTTTCTTTCATTACAGCTAAAGCGGATTCATTAAGAAATTTAACTGAAGTATGTTCTATTTTAGGAATTATAGTTTTAGGTGCAATGGTTGCTACAACTGTAAATGTAAAATTTGCTTTCTCATGGCAAGTAGGAGATTTGAAACAAAATTTAAATGATTTGTTAAATACAATTATTCCTTGTTTTGGTAATGTTGTAACAGTTGCTATCTTATATTGGGCTTTAGGGTTGAAGAAAGTAAAATCAAGTTCATTAATTTGGATTGTAATCATTGTCGCAATTGTATTAGGAGCAATTGGATTCTTAGGTTAATAATCTACTAGGCACTGATTCGTTCGGTGCCTATATTTTTTAAATATGGGGGGATGTAATTATGAAAGTTAGTACATATAGAAGTGAAATTACACCTACTAAGGAGTTCTTACCTTGTTATTTAAGTGGGCATGCCATTCGTACAGAGTTATCAAATGGCATAATAAATCCATTATGGGCTACAGCTTTGGTATTGGATATAGATGGGACTAAATTAGTATGGGTAAGCGTTGAATTAATTGGATTAGATAAGGTTTATACAGATGTTATTCGTAATCAAATACAAGATAAATATGGAGTTGATATAAATTTAATTAATATTGATTTTGTTCATACACATTCGGCTCCAGAATATAGGAAAGTAAATTACTTTGGTGGTCCAGGAGAAGTTCCTGGCTATATGGATTTTGTGAAGAAGCAAATATTAAAAGCGGTTGATATTTGTTTTAAACAAAACTTCATAGAAGTAGAAGCTTATTATGATACTGTAACCATTGATGGATGTTACTGTAATCGTAATGGTATGGAAAAACCATGTGATAAAACAGTGACAACTGTAGAATTTAAAAATGAAGATAAAGTAGTTGCTGGATTATGTAATTTTACTTGTCATTCAACAGTGTTAGGTCCCCAAAATTTAAAGGTTAGTTCAGATTTAGCAGGTTATGTAGCTAGAGCATGTGAAAAGCAATGGGGTGTTTATCCTGTTATTGCAATTGGTGCAGCTGGTGATATGAGCAATCGCCATTATCGCCAAGGAAATGATTTAAATGAATTAAATCGAGTTGGAAATGAAATGATGAGCCAGGTATTTAATGAAAATAGAACAGTAAAAAAATTGAATATTACAAAGCCTAAAGTTAATCTATATAGATTTCATGAAGTTTATCAACCAGAATTAGAAAATAAACAAAAACAATATGATGAAATCAAATCTAAAGTAGAAAACGCAAAAACATATGATGAGAAAAAGACATTTACGTCGGCTTTAGCAATGGCAAAAAAAGGTCTTGCCTGTAATCCATTTGATTTGGATTTGCAATGTGCATATGTTGATTTAGGTGATCTGCGTTATTTTGTAATACCAGCTGAATTATTTTCAAGATTTGGAATTTCAATTAAAAAAGCAATGAATTGTAAATGTCCGATTCTTTGGGGATATTGTAATTATACTGTTCGGTATCTGGGAAATATTGAAGATTATGGGGCCTCTTTTGAAACAGCTTCGAGCGATATTCCAAAAGGAACAACAGAAAGAATAACAGAAGAAATTATACAGTTTATTAAAGAAAGTAATTAGGAGGAAATTAGATGAAAATATTAGTAGTTAGTCATGGAGATATTGCAAAGGGATTTTGTGATACTGCAAAAAAATTCTTTGGAGCAAGTGAAATCTATAATGCAAACGTTGATTTAGAAACAGGTGTTAAGGGTTTAGTTGAGGATGTAGAAAAATATTTGGAAGATTGGAAGGATGAACAAGTAGTAATTTGTTCAGATTTAAAAGGAGGAAGTGCGAATCAAACAATCGCAAACTATATTTCACGTCCTAATACTTTTGTGATTTCCGGAACAAATCTTTCTTTAATTTTACAGCTAATGTTGGCGCAAGAGGTTACTACAGATTCTTTACATATGATGATTGAGGAATCAAAGAATGATATCGTTTTAGTTAATGACATTCTTGCTAACACTAGTTTAGATGAAGATGATGAATAAATTAAAAAATATCCAATTAATTGCTTTAGACATCGACGGAACTTCCATGAACTCAAATAGTGAAATCACAGACTATACACGAAATATAATTCAGCTTCTAGCCAATAAATATGTTGTTGTTCCAACTACAGGTCGTGGTTTTTATAAACTACGAGAAAACATATTGAAAGTGAAAAATATACGATATGTTATTTCCGCTAATGGAGCTGTTGTGACAGATGGTTTAAAAAATAAAAGATTATTTGAATTTTTAATTCCTTATAAAGTGGCAGCAAAAATTGCTGATAAATATACTCGTGAAGATACTTTTGTATACATTCATCGTAATGATGAATGTAGCACACATGTGTTTGGATGTTTAAATAAAGAGTTTTATGAGAATAATTTAAAAAGAGATTTTAAAACAGATTACAAAGATTTAGATATAGTTGATTTATATGATTATATATTAAAAGACCAAAGAAATGTTTTGAAAATAGGTATTCGTTTTAAAAGCCAATGTGATTTAGACATTGCAAAACAGAGTATAGAACGAAGTTTTCCAGAAGTAAATGTTTTTGAAGTTGGAAATATTGGATTGGAAATCACGGAAAAATTAGCAAGTAAAAAAGATTCTTTAGAAAAACTATGCACACATTTAAATGTTGACTCATCAAACGTATTAGCCATTGGTGATAATGGAAATGATGTAGAAATGTTGAAATGGGCTGGTGTAGGAGTAGCAATGAAAAATGCAGTTATTCAAGCAAAAGAAGTTGCCAACATTATTTGTGAAGACAATAATCATGATGGTGCTGCTCATTTCTTAGAAGAGTATCTTTTATAGAAGGAGAAATTTATGCAAATTAATCAAATGATTGAAAATATTAAAAAATATCATAAGGGATATGGAACGATTGATGATGCAACTACAAGAGATCAAATTCTTTATGGAGATGCCAATCAAGAATGTACAGGTGTTGTAACGACTTGTTGGGCTAGTGTAGATGTAATTCGTTTTGCGATTGAAAAAGGTGCAAATTTTATTATTTGTCATGAAGCTTTATTTTGGAATCATGGTGATCATACGGATTGGCTTGAAGAATCAAAAAATGAAGTGTATCTAGAAAAGAAGCAATTGTTGGATAATCATGGAATTGTTGTTTGGAGAAATCATGATTATATCCATTCTGGAATTCCATATAATGGATCTTATATCGATGGAATTTTCCTTGGCTTAGCTAAGAAAATGAATTGGGATAAGATGATCAAGAATACTGTAAATTCAATAGATGATACGCTTGAATGTTCTACTGCTTATGAATTTGATCATGCAATTGAAGCTACAGATTTGGCTAAGCAATTGGTTGATATTTGTAATTTGAATGGTATTAAATTAATTGGAAATGATCAAGCTAAAATTAAAAAGGCTGCTGTATTATTCCATGTATTTGGGGATGCTAAAGAACAAATTGTGAATACAGATAAGAGTGATATTGACTGTTTATTAACTATGGAATTGATTGATTTTACTTATGCAGAATATATTCGTGATAGTGGCTGCTTAGATAAGAATCGTGTTGCACTTGGTATGGGTCACTTTAACTTGGAAGAGCCAGGAATGGAATATATGTTAACATATTTGGATGAAGCTGCTCAGTGTCATGTTCCTGCTTGGTTTAAACAGAGTGGTGACAATTATAAATATATTGTGAAGTAATATGAGATTTTCAAATTTTAGAGATTTACATAATGTATATCCAAAAATAAGAGAAAAGAAATTATTTCGTTCAGAAGCTCCGTTTGATTTTCAAAAAGAAGATTGGGATGAATTATATGATCTTGGTGTTCGTACAATAATTGATTTTCGTTCAGACTCCGAAAGAGAAGAAGATAACTATGTATGTGATCCAAGATTCACGCGTCATAATTGGTGTTGTTTAATGCCAGAAACAGGAATCAATGATTTTTATTTTCCTAGACTTGTGACAAAACAATCTTCTGCGGAGGAAATAATTGGTTTATCTTCTTTTATTGTCAATGGATATAAAGTTATTCCTTTCTCAAATACGGCTTACCAAAACATGTTTTCATTAATGGAAACAACAGATGATGGCATTTTATTTCATTGTGGTGGAGGAAAAGATCGTACGGGTATATTTGCAGCGTTAGTTTTATCTTTATTTGGTTGTGACAAACAAACAATATTTGATGATTATTTAAAGAGTAATGAATCGGTTAAAAATCATTTAATGCCAAAATTATTACAGTCTGATTATCCACAACCAGTAAAAGATACTTTGGTGTATGTATGTTCGGTTCATACTGAATTATTGGAATCTTCATTTGAAGCCATATTACAAAAGTATGATTCATTAGAAGAATACTTTGATTCGGAATATAAATTGAATCGTGATTTATTGTTTAAGAAATATGTAAGTAATGATTGATAATTCATAGGCATTTTTAGGTTTGCTAGCCATAGCATTTTTGTTTAATATATTATTTATTATATTAACTTGATTGATGTAAAAATATAATATAGGACGTCATAAGGGCACTTAAACAGAATATATAATCTAAAAAAACAGGAGGTTGAATATGGAAAATCTTAGATATATAAAATCAGATTTAAAAACAAAAATAATAAATCCTGAAAAAGAAAAACCAGCAAAATGGTCATTTTTAAAAGTGTTGCGTGAATATAGTACTTTAAAGCAGTTCTATCCAGAAATAAATCCATATGCAGAGGTTTATAAATTTAGAGAAAATGTATATGGTATTTTTTATGATGGCATTCACTCAGCTGAAATGTGGTGTTATTTAATTGAAGGTCCAGAAAAAGCTTTGTTGATTGATACTGCTTATGGTTTGAGTGATTTAAAAGGGTTGATTCATAAATTGATTGGGGATAAAGAAGTTATTGTATGTAATACGCATTCTCATGTGGATCATGTTTCAGGTAATAGTCATTTTGATAAGGTGTATTGTCATTATGCAGATCAAAAGACGATTCAAGAACATCAAAAGCCTGAAGATACATTGGATTGGATTTTAGATGAAAATGGGGAGCCTTGTTATACATGGTTCGATAAAAAGGATTTACCTCCTTTTACGCCTTATGAAGTTATAGGAGTGGATAATCATCATTTGTTTGATTTAGGACAAGGACATGTTGTTGAATTGATTCATTTACCTGGTCATACAGTAGGACAATCTGGTTATTTAGATCATAAATCAGGGTGTTTCTTTATTGGAGATGTAACAAGTGCATTTGGTGATAGTAAAGAATATCCACAATTTTCTACAATTAATTCGTTAAGAGATGCTATTCAAGACTTTATGCCAAGAATTGAAGAAGTATCAGGAATTTTCCCTGGTCATGGAACGATTGATTTACATCCAAAAACACTTCAATATATTCTGGATACCGCAAATCGTGTTATTGCTCATCCAGATTGGTATGATTCAATTGTAGATTTTTATGGTACAGAAATGTATGCTCGTAATATTTATCAAATGGGCAGTGATTTAAAATATACTGCAGAAGCCGTGATTTCTGAGTAGGGTATGATTATGAAGATTAAAGATGTAATTGAAATTTTAAAAGAAGAGGGTACTTGGGTTCGATGGAATCGTTGTACTAGAGATCGTGTTTTATTTGGTGATGATGATCAAGAAGTAAAGAAAATTGGTGTTTGTTGGGTGGCTACTAATAAAGTGATTGAACAGGCATTGGAAAAGGGAATTAACATTATTGTTTCTCATGAGAATATTTTCTATACTACGGGTACGCATTTGGAAACTAAATTAGTTGAGTCTATTGAACATAAGAAAGGCTTATTAAGTAAGGGTAATATTTGTGTGTATCGTTGTCATGATGTTTGGGATTCTATTCCTGAATATGGTGTGAGTGATGTATGGGCTAAAAAGCTTGGTTTTGAGTTTAGGGATAGAGTGATTAACTCATATTATCAATCTGCAAATATTCCTAAACAAACTGTTTCAGAATTGGCAACGCATGTGGCCAATGTATTAAAAGAAGATGGTGAAGAGGGAGTTTATGTTTTTGGAAATGTAAATAAAGAAGTATCTCATTTAGCTATTGGTACTGGTGCTGGAACGGATATCTTTGAAATGTTAGAGTTCAATCCAGATGTAGTTATTGTGGCGGATGATGGAATCACAAACTACAAAGATGCTCAATATGCGATTGATAATGATTTGCCTATGATTGTAGTGAATCATGCGGGTTGTGAAATTGGTGGTTTAAAAAACATGGTGAATTATTTTAATGATAAACTTCCTGATCTTGATGTAGAGTATTTGGAAGAAGGTTTTAAAATTTCATATTTTAAATAAAGACAAAACTAGGCGATTTGCCTAGTTTTTTAAAGAAAGGAAGATGATTTTGAATAATAAAACGAAGCGTTTATTAATATACTTTGTTGGATTGTTTATTTTAGCTTTAGGATTAACACTAAACACAAAGGCTAATCTGGGGGTATCTCCCATTATTTCAGTGCCATATAGTATATCGCAGATAACAGGATTGAATTTTGGTGATTTAACATTTATTGAATATGTGGTGTTTGTGTTTATACAAATCTGGATTCATATAAGTGAAAAAAACAAAAAAAGAATTTTATCTGATTTATTACAGTTACCACTAAGTTTAATATTTACAAGATTATTAAATATCTTTTCAACTTATATTCCCACATCAAATCAATTGGGTATTCAATTACTAATCTTAGCTATGGCCATCATTTGTACAGGAGTAGGTGCTGCCATGTCATTAAGTATGCAGCTTGTCCCAAATCCAGGAGATGGAATTGTGCAAGCGTTGGCGGGAAAGTTTAATAAAAGTGTGGGTCTTACAAAAAACATGTTTGATTGTTTAAGTGTTTGTATCACTTTATGTATCAGTTTAATATTTGCACATACAATTCTAGGAATAGGTATTGGCACAGTAATTGCGGTACTAGGAGTAGGTAGAGTAATAGCCTTATTTCATCATATGTTTGAATCTCAAATTATTGAATTGGTTCAAGGATAAATAGTAAAGGAGCTATAACGAAATAAGATTATTTCGCTATAACTCCTGTTTTTTCTAGTCTTTAGATAAAGTGTATTCAAATCTAATTTTGTTTGTATCCATAAAGCTCTTTGTGTATTCCACAATTTGATCGTCTTGAGTGCGACCAATAAATTCAATGCAATAAATTAAACGATCTTTTTTGATGTCTAATAGTTTTGCGATAGTAGCTGGAGCATGAATGATGGATAGGCTTCGTTCAAATTTAGCTGGTTTTAAATTGTTTTTTTCCATATAGTCATATTAAAATGCAGTCTCTTCAAATTTAAGTATAAAAAAAGAGTTGGCTTTAATAAAATGTGAAATGGCGCCAACTCTCGGAGATGTTGATTAGTGAGTTAATCAACATATTAAGTCTAACATGATGTCATCTATTTGTATACATATTTCATTATAAAATGAATGGTGAGGCTTTTTTTCAAATCATGAACCATCCGAATGTATTCTTTTATTTCAACATCTTTTTCATTTGGAACATATACAGCTTTATATGATCCACTAGCCAAGTCCTTTGTGATATTCAAAGCATCCATTCTATCATTCTTTACCACTTTAATCTCTACTCTCTAATTAATAACCATTTTAACACTCATAGGGTTTTCTACCATACTACTTTTAAAGCCAATTTTTAATCAGCACTATCTAATTGCAGATTACCACTATAATTTGCGAAAACTCGAGTTTACACTTTTTATGTTTTTATATTGATTTTAGTGTAGAAAACTTTTTATATAGTCATAAATATACAGTAGTTCATAAGTTGGAATGGAAATACCATAATTTAATTCTATATCTTTTAAAGATTCTTTTATTATATGGATAGTATCAATTTCTTTTTTAGCAAATGATGAGATGTCGACTTCTTCGTAGATTGAAGAGTGTGTTACAAGACGCTCAATCATACAACTAATATGGATCATTAATCCTATGGATGTATTAAAATCTATTTTAATTTGTAAAAGATTCTGTAAGGTGAAAAGCGAACGATTGACGGTATCAATTATTTTTTTTGCATCTAAAATGCTAAGATAACCAACTATGTTTTGCATTGAAAAATTGAATAGCAAATTTTTTTGGAATACCTCTAACTCAGTTTGGTTCAAATATGAATAAAGGGAATTAGATATTTTGGATATTTCGGAAATATTTAAAAAAGAGTCAATGGATATAAAAGGAATGTGTTGAATATTTGGATTCAACGTTCCACAAATGAATAATACTTCATATGAGTCAAAAATAAGTTTTTGTTCATCTTTATTAATCAATGATTGAAAATTATATGGTATGATATGAATTCCTGTTTTTTTTGGTAGACTCTTCTTAAATAAATCTGCTAATTTTTTGTTTATTATATCTCCATTTTCACTTGTAAAAATAATTGCTCGTTCTTTCTTTTCTTTCGTTATTATTTTGTATTTGATAGTATATTCATCACAGGCTTTTTTTAAAATTAAATCAATTGAGAAATTAGAGAGGATCTTATATCCAATATTAATAGCTAAACCTGTAGAAATGTTATTGATAATTCCTATATTAACGTTTGATAAATCTTCTAATTCATCGCCAAGATGCTCCAATGAACCCATGTCCACAAGCATGATGAGATTCTTGATATTTCTTTTGATGTGCATTATTTTTTTGATTTTGGCCGCAACTTCAGTCATACTTACATTATATGGCATATCAACTGCTTCAAAGAGTCTATATCCGAGCAGAGTGTTTGTAATATCGGCAACTGACGAAGCAGTTGAATATCCATGTGCGATAATAATGCCTAATGTCTCAGTATTATATATATTGTGGTTAAAAATATGGATGCTTAATATAATTGTTACTAATTCTAATTTTCCAATATGTAAATCCAATTCTTGAGAAATCATATTTTCAATTTCATCTGAAATAATAGTTTCTTTCGGAAAATTCTCTGTGATTATCGAGTGGAGATTATCGATAATTTCATGATTTTCTTCTTCAAAGTTATTAATGAATGAAGTGATCTGAAGTCGGTTTGCAATAATATTTGATAATGCATATGCGAATGAAGAAGGGAAATATATCCGATATAATTCTTCGATTTCATTAAAGATGGAGGATATTGTTTTTTCTATAGATTTCATTTTTTTACTGATATAGTTTTTATCAAGCTGAATTAATTCATAATATTCATTAATATGCTTTATGAGCGAAGATAATAATTCATTATATGTTATTTCTGATTGATCGAATTGATCATATGTTTTAATAATATTTTCTAAAAAATCACATGTCTTATTTGATTTAGTGATTTGAGTAATAGTACTTATTTCTACCATTGAGTTATCAATAAAATAATTGTTTACATCCTGAGAATTTGAGTCGTACGTAATATAATCATGCAAATCATGCATATAGATATTAAGATTATGATTCTCTTTGTTTTTTTGCTTTGCCAATGAATTAGCAACACTTAGCTGAATGGCGTTTCGTAGTCCGTTAATGTTGTCCGTAAACTTATAGTTTAAGAGAGTGTTTAGGACTTTAGAACTAACCAATATGTTTTTGTCGATTTTATCAGATTCTGTTTTATAAAATAAATGTATTAAGTTTGTTATTTCTAAAATCTGTCTTTCTTGTAAAGAAGGAATTTGAATAGTAATTGGTAGTTTGCTAGATAATTTTTGCCTATTGGTCATATCCAAAGAGCTTGATGAAGTTATAATGAGAAAGTTATTATTTTTATTGCTTTTGTTATGTTCATACGTTTGTTCTAGTAAAGAAATAATAAATTCGAAAGATTCTCCTGATAAAAAATGAATATCATCAAAAATCAAAATATTTTTCTCATTAGTTTGTTCCAAGGCTCTTGACAAGTTGTTGATAAATAAATTCTGGTTGTTTCTATATTTAAAACATTCAAAATATTTTACCGACGAATTGGCAAATTTATTTTGAATGATATATTCAGCTGTTACTTTTGCAAAATATGTTTTACCAGTTCCACTTTCTCCAACGATAAATATAGGAAGTCCGTTATCAGGATATGATATTGCTACGATTGCTTGATCAATACAATAGGAAAGACTTTCTTTTTTTCCAATTAGTTTATTAAAATTAGCATTGTTTACTTTCGCAATTTCTAATTCATCAATCAGTTCATCTATACTTAAGTAGTCGGCATGCGTGATGGTAGTATTGTAAGCATTGTTTAGCGCGATAGGGTCAATAAAATAAACAGGACGCGAATTTATTTTGATTAATTTATTTTCTCTTTGCAATTGGTTAAGGTATTGACTGGTAAGATTTCTGCTTAGACGAAGTTTATCGCATATATCTTGGGTAGAAAACATAAATGCATTATCTTTTGAAAATTTTGAACTAATTTGTTTTATATATTGATATATTTCATTTTTTGTCGAATCCATATTTTTACCTTTCCTGTTATATTTTAATTATTATATATACATATTATACACAATTTAACATTTTGAACAGAATTGCCAAGTATTTTTGACATTAAATATGATTTTATAAAAAAAATGGGCTAAATTTTATAGATGTGTCATACAAATTTACCACTAATAGTAAGATTGTCTTTACTTTTTCAAAATTCAGTAAAAAAACTGATTTAATAAAAAAAATTTATAATAGTGTCTAATTTCAGTGATATTTCAATTTTAGTGTTAAAATTTATTGTCATTGCTTACATTAATAATTACATACTATAAAATGAAGACGTACTAGTATAGTAGACATCGATGTTGAGAAAGCTAAAAGAAAATATTCATTATTAAGTCAAAAGCTTCCTGAATTTCCTAATAAGCATTTAAGCTAGCTTATTTTAAAAGTAAATAATATAGAATTTAAAGTAATGGATAGAATAATGTTTATATGGCAATATTGAGATAGTAATGGATAAATTTCAAACAAATTATAATGAGAGGTGAATAGATAAATGTTTAGTTTATTTAGAATTGATGACAGGCTTGTCCATGGACAAACGATGATAAAATTACTTCCGAATTATCCTTGTGACGGCATTATTATTATTAATGATGAAATTGCAGAGAATGCTCAAATGAAATCCATTTACCAAAGTGTTCTTCCAGGGAATGTAAAACTACATGTTTTTAAATTTGAGAATGCAGTTAAAAAGTTAAATGAAGCAATGGTTTCAAAAAAAAGGTATTACTTAATTAATAAAGGTGTAATGGACTATGAAAAACTGTTGGAATTAGGTTTTAAAGTAACGGAGCCAATCACGGTGAGTTGTTGTAACAGAAAAGAAGGCTCAGTTGCAGTTAATAATGGATTTTATTTACTACCTGAAGAAATTGATACATATAATCGGCTAGATGCTCAGGGATATCAGTTTGAGATAATGACAATGATGTCCAAATGGCCTGTGGATTGGAAAAGTTTTAAAAACAAAAAATAGAGAAAGAGAGGAAATATAAATGTTTGTTTTACAGTGTCTGATTATTTCGTTGTTATGTGCTATTAGTGGAAATGCGTTTCCTTTGTTTGGAAGATATTCATACCCTATGCTTGGAACGTCTTTTGGGTGGTATACATTAGGTAGACCATTAGTTGGTGGAGCAATTTGTGGCATTATTTTAGGAGATGTGGAAGCAGGAGTTAAACTGGGTATAGCTATTCAATTAGTATATTTAGCTGTTGTGACCCCAGGTGGTGCTGTAGGTATGGATGTGTCTTTTATGGCGTATCCTGTGATTGCTATTGGGATTTTAGGGCATTTGGATGCAGGTACAACTATTTCTATTGCTTCTGCGGTTGGCGTGTTAGGTAGCTTGACTTTTAACGTTACAAATATTATTGCTAGTTTGACAGCAGATAAAATTACTGGAGCTTTGAAGGATCATAATTATAAAAAATTTACGTTTGGTTTTTGGACATATAAGCAATTATTTTATATGGTAATTCGTTTTGTTCCAGCTTTCATTGCTGTTTATTTTGGTGCTCAATATATTGATGCGTTCATGAAAGTTTTACCAGACTTTGTTCTGACTGGTATGTCAGCACTTGGAGGAGTATTGCCAGCGGTAGGAATTGCAGCGTTGCTAACAACAACAGTTCATAATAAATTTTTCATTTTATATTTTTTGGTTGGATTTACTTTAGTTGTATTTATGAATATTAACATTATCGGCTTAACTTTTGTCGCTGGAGGAATCGCATATTTATTTTATGTTGCAGGAGAAAAAAAGGAAACGCCATTGCTTAGCACAAATAATGTAATTGAAGAAGATGAGGAGGTATTGTAATGAATAACGTTAAAACAACCGAACGCTTAACAAGAAAAGAGCGTAGTTTAATTTGGAGAAGATTCTATAATAGTTATGGTGTTGCAGGTGGTTATGATGTATTATCCGCACCAAATTTTGTATGGGGATTGGAGCCACTTTTTGAAAAGTACTATGATAATGATAAAAAATGTGAAGAATTATTGAAACATTATGAATTCTTTAATACAGAGAATATTTTTGGTTCTCTTATTTATGGAATTGTTACTGCTATGGAAGAACAAAAGGCATTAGGAAATAATATTGATGATGAAATGATACGATCAACTAAATTATCTTTAATGGGACCTATGGCCGGAATTGGCGATGCCTTGAATCCAGGATTGATTATTCCATTGTTGCTTTCAATTGCAATTACTTTGTCAAATGGTGGTTCTTTATTAGGAGTTGTATTTTATGCTGTTGCTTATAATGCAGTTGTTATTACTATTTCAAAATTATTGTTTGAGAATGGATATCGTTTAGGGATGGATGCAATCAGCACATTGATTGGTGAAAAAGCGACTCGTATCAAAGATTCTTTGATGCTGTTAGGTACGGTTATTATGGGAGGTATTTCAGCTAATTATATTTCTATTAATCTTGGAGTGAGTGTTCCTAGTGGAAATGATTTAGTTTCATTGCAGAGTATTTTAGATGGAATTTTCCCAAAATTGTTGCCACTTTTATTAGTGCTTGGTTGTTGGCAACTTATGTCTCGTAAAAATATCTCGGTAGTAAAAATGATTTTTATTTTGATGATTGGTGTGTTTGTGTTGGCTCTTTGTGGTATTTTGGGGTAGTTCAATATGAAGATTTTGTTATTATCTCATGGCTTATTTGCTCAAGAACTGTTGAATACTTGTAGGATGATTGATCCAGAAGTAGAAGATGTGTGTGCTTTATGCTTAACAGATGGGGGAATAGAGTCTTTTTCTGAGAAGTTGAATTTATATTTGAAAAAAAACGAAAATGAAAGCATTTTATTTTTCTGTGATCTTAAACATGGGAGTCCATATAATCAACTCTTGATTAATATGATTGAAGTTAAGGTAAATAAATATAAGATTATTACAGGAATGAATCTTCCAATGGTGTTACAAGCTATTATTAAGATGCATGCATCTAAAGACCTTGATGATGTTGTAAAAATATCAAGTGAAGCTGGTGTTGAGGGGATAACGGTATATGAACCAAAATAATAAAGTTGCAATAATTGGAGCAGGGCGACTAGGAAAAGGCTTTTTGGGAGCATCTTTTATTCCTTCTAACTATGAGGTTACTTTTTTCGATGTTAATCAGCGAGTAATAGACAAATTGAATAAAGGCTATTTCAATGTAGATATTCATTATACAACACATACTTGTACAAAGACTTATAAGGATTATTACACATGTTGTTTAAAAGAAGATAATAATGCCGTAATGCTTTTATCAAAACATGATATATTTGCTATATCGATTTATCCGGAAGATTTTAAAAATTTGTATAGGGTTCTTGTGGAAGCATTGAGCATAAGAATAAAAAAAGGTTTTAAGACAAGCGTGTTAGTATTTACCAACGCATTGGATTATGCTTCTGTTGTTGAACAAAACATTTTGTTGAGATTAAATTCTGAATTGAAAAAGGAATTTTCAAATTATGTTGAGGTAAAAGAAACGATTATCATTCGTTCAACTTTTGCAGAAGATAATGCCAATACTGAGCTTCAGACTTTAGCTGTTCAGAATTCTTTTGTAGAACGGCTAAATTTTAATGATATATCGGATGTTTCTGGTATTGAGGAAACGGATAATATAAATATCCTAAAGCAGCTGAAATTGTATACATTGAACGGACCTCATGCCGCTATGGCATATAGTGGGTATTATAGAGGCTATGCAACTATTAATGAAGCGGAAACGGATAGCTTTTGCAGTGATATTGCGAAAGGTGTTTCAATTCTGGCAAGTCAAATTGCAACTTTAAAATACAATTTACCGGAAACTGAAATTGCAAAAATAAGCTTACCAAAGACAGAAGTGTCTCCAATTACTGACAGTATTAGCCGAGTGGCATTTGATCCTGTTAGAAAGTTAGGAAGATTAGATAGACTTGTGTATCCTGCTTTAGTAGGTGTTCAGCACAATCTGGATATTCGTGCAAATGCAAAGGCAATTGCATTAGGGTTTTTATACGATGATGCTAATGATCCACATTCAAAAATGATGCAAGATGAAATAAAAAAACATGGTATTGAAAAGGCTATTATAAAATTCTGTGGGTTAGAACTAGCAGAGAGTCAGATTTTAAAGTTAATTTTACAGTATTATAATGAATTTAAAAAGGAGAAAAAATGACAGTAGAAAAAAAATTATATACTATAGAGCCAATCTTGGAAGAAAGAATATGGGGTGGCCAGGAATTAATTAAAATGTTTAATCTAAAAACTAATCTTAAAAACGTAGCAGAAATGTATACAGTTATAGCAATGCCTGGACATTTGGATTGTCATGTTACAGAAGCAAATTTACCATTATCTGTTTTTTTTGAAGAGAATAAAGAACTATTTGGTTGCCAAAAAGAATATCTTCCTGTAAGAATGGTTGTTGGAAATCAAATCAAGGATCTGTCTGTGCAAGTTCATCCAGATGATGAATATGGTATGGCCCATTCCCATATGCGAGGCAAACCTGAAAGTGAATGGCTTTTGGGTGATGGCGAAGGGACAATGATATTAGGTCACCATGCAAAAACGAAAGAAGAATTTATCAAATTAGCTGAAAACAAGGAATGGGATAAATTGTTTAGGAAGATAAAAGTTAAGGGGGGAGATTTTATTCATATTCCACAGGGAACACTGCATGCTTCACAAGGAGAAGGGTGTTGTGTGGCTTTTTCTACCAATGGTGATGTGACTTACAGATTATATGATTATGATCGTAAGGATTCTTCAGGAAAACTTAGAGAACTTCATGTACAAAATGTGTATGATGTTGTTGAGGTTCCTGATGAAAACAAAAATCCGATTCAAGTATCTTCCCACTTTGTAAACGGGTTACAAGTTACAGAATTTTTTGATCAGCCAGGCTTATATACATGCGGAAATATAAAATCGGATACAAGTGGTTTTTTTGAAAGAAAAGAATTCTATTTCTTAATGTGTATTGAAGGAGAGGGAAAAATCTCTGACAGAAAGATAAAGGCAGGGCAAACATTTTTTGTACCATGCAATTATGGACCGGTAGAAATCTCAGGAGCGATGACTATTGCATATATTAGCTATAAAGATGATAAAAAATAATATATTTGTAAGTGTGTAATAGAAGACATATTAAAATGTAGCCCTTCTTGTGTGATAATAGGAACACAAGGAGGGTTGTTTCTTTATGGCGTATATTCCAAAAGAAGAATGGATGCGAATAATTAACGAACAGGAATCCAGTGAGTTGAGTATATCTCAATACTGTAGTTTAAAATTATAGAGCGGGGTACAAATTGTTTTTATCTAAGAAAAGATAAAACTCAATATTCATATTAATTCAGATACATTGCTTGAAAATAAAGGAAGAGTTGATTTTAAACCATATGTGATTAATAGATATTCATATAATGATATGAAAACTACAAATGAATATTAAATAATTGTGAGTAAAACAAAATAGCTATGAAAAAAATGATTTCGTTATAGCTTATGCTTTTTATAGGAATTAGTTAGTTATAAGATTTTTCTTTTTTAGGAATGAAACTAGGAATAAAGATAATTACAAGTAAAATGTCAAGTAAACTATAAATTCCTGTTTTTTGAATGTATTGCCAAGGAATCCTAAAATTATGGAATAAAGGACATTTAAAAATATGTCTATTTGATTAGATTTCAATCTATCTTGGAGTGTCATTGGTACTCCTTTTTTGCTTTGGAGTGATGCTCCAATTGGTTTGCTTTATGTGATTTGATAATGGTAAAATATGAATGGGTGATATTATGGAAAGTAAAATATCAATAATTACTAATATAGAAACAAATTACAAAAGCTTTACTAAAACGGAAAAAATAATAGCGGATTATGTAACAAAGAATTTTAATGAAGTGTATTCAATGACGTTAAATGCATTAGCAACAGATTGTCAAGTTGGTGAAGCGACTATAATGCGTTTTATCAAAAAGTTGGGATTTGCTAATTTAGCAGAATTCAAGATTTCTGTTGCAAATTACATGATGGAAGAAGAAAAAAAATCATATTCAGAACATCCATTTGTGAATTTTCAGCAGGATATTAATGAATTAACGTTGGAAACATTAAAAATAAATCCTATTGAGTTAATTGAAAAAGCAGTGGATTATATTGAAAATGCTGAACATGTTGTATTTATGGGAAATGGAACCTCAGGTTATGTTGTTGAAGTAATTAGTTATATTTTTAATCGTGCTGGATTAATCAATGAATGTATTACTGATGTTCATTTTGGAGAGATCCGTTCAAGTATGCTTGGAAAAAATGATGTAATGATTGCTGTTAGTTATTCTGGAGATAATATAGATATTACTTCAGCGGCTAAAAGAGCTAGAGAGAATGGATGTAAAGTAGTTTCTATGACAACATATAAAACAACAACTTTACCGCAAGTAGCTGATATAGCTTTATATAGTTCTCCCGAATCTATGGAGCATAGACGATTTGGCGCAGGAATGCGTGGCATTATGACACAGGAGTTTTTGGCGGAATTGTTATATATTACATATAGAGAACGTCACAAAGATGAAGTATTTGCTAATCAACAAAAAACAGCAATTGCAACAGCTAAACATCATGAATATATCAAAGGCGAAGATTAATCTTCGTTTTTATTTCTTATAAAATGGAGTGATGCTCCTAAAATACAAAAAATAATGAATTTATTGTTGCAAAATTATTGCTGCCTATATATAATACAGATAACGGAGCGATACTCCAAAATGTACGTACAAAATGAATTGTCTTAATCTGACGGAGGGAGAAAAATGGCAACAAATTTTAAACAGATGGCAAGTGACATCTTGATTAATGTTGGTGGAAAAGATAACTTAACAAACATTAATCACTGTGCAACACGTTTACGTTTAGTCGTAAAAGATACTAACAAAGTAGATAAGAAAGCTTTAGGGAAGATTAAAGGGGTTCTTGGTGTTGAAGTAATGGATGGTGGAAGTGTTCAGGTAATTGTTGGTCAAATTATTGAATCTTTATATCAAGAATTTGAAGCTTTAGCTGGAAGTGTTACTTCAGGTCCACAGGAAAAAGAAAAGAAAAATATTAAAACATTATTCGTTGATTTCTTACAATTAATGGCTGGTATTATGTCTCCAGTTATTCCTGCTTTACTTTGTGCTTCATTTATTGCGATTGTATTATTGATTCTTCAAATGGGATTTGGTTTAACTACAGATCATCCAACAATTAAGATTTTGAATAACTTGGAACAATCAGTATTCTATTTTTTGCCTGTTTTCGTAGCTTATACTTCAGCTAAGAAGTTTAATACTGAACCAGTATTAGCTATGTTATTGGCTTGTTTCTTGTTATATCCTGATTGGGTAACGATGGTAAATGCTGGTAGCGCTACTGGATATACTCAATATTTTGGATTACCTGTTTTATTGATCACATATAATGGTTCTGTATTACAGATTATCTTATCTGTATGGATCATGTCAAAGCTTGATAAATTATTAGTTCGTATTATTCCAGAAGTGATTCGTCATTTCTTGAAACCTGCAGTATTAATCATTATCATGTCAATTATTACTTTAACAGTTACTGGTCCATTAGGTGGTTTATTACAAAATTATATTTATGCATTTATTGATTTCTTCAGAACAAACATTCCTTGGTTTGCAGTACCTGCTATTTATCTATTTGCGATGACAGTTGGTATGTTCTGCCCAGGATTCCACTTAGCTTTAGTTCCAATTGCAGCATTGTCTTATGCTCAATTAGGATATGATGATTTCATCAATCTTTGGTTCTTTGCAGGAACTACAGTGCCTGGATTTACGGCTTTATGGGTAGCTATTAAATGTAAAAATGTTGAATGTCGAAATGTTGCATTCCCAGCAGCTGTTTCAGCATTGTTTGGTGGAATTAGTGAACCAACTACATATGGTATTTTGTATAAAGTTCCAAAATTATTTTTCTGTAATGCAATTTCAGGATTCATCGTTACTCTTTACTTAGGTATTATGGGTGTTAAAGCATATTGTGCATATGGTGCTTACTACTTAACTAACATCTTGTTGTTCTTAGGCCCTGAAAAGGATTATCACAACTTCTATTTAGCATTAGGTGCTGTAGCGTTGGCAGCAGCTACTACATTTGTAACTGTTATGTTTACTAAATGGACTTGGCCAGAAGATGAAGATAGTGAAGAAGTTAGCAATACTGTAATGAAAGATGTAGCTTTATCTGCTCCAGCTCATGGTGCATATATTGTTCAAGAAAATATTGAAGATCCAACAATGTCTAAAGGATATTTAGGAAAAACATATGCTGTAAAACCAAGTGGTGGAGAAGTTTTCTCTCCTGTAAATGGTGTCATTAATTCTGTAGCTCCTACTAAACATGCAATCACAATTTTAAGTGATGAGGGAGCTGAAGTGATGGTACATATGACTCTAGATTCAATGAAACTTGAAGATGGTGATATTGATGTAAAAGTCAATGTTGGTGATCGTGTGGCTACTGGTCAAACAATTGCTGTTATGGATTTGGATAAAATTCATGCAAAAAGTATTAATGATACAGTAATTGCTATTTTATTAAATACTGCAAGTTATAGAGTCGTATCTGTTGAAAATGGTCAGCTTGTAGCACAGGGGTGATATAGATGAGAAAATATGATGTTAAACTTGTAGGTGAGATTCGCAAGAAGCAGCATATTGAAAATATCAATGGGCTTAATACTATTATTAAGCCCATTCCTGATGATGATAGAGTTCATGTGCTAGATCCAAGAGTATTGGAAATTGCGAAACAAAAGAAAAAAATGTTTGCTGAAAGAAAGAAAAAAAGTGGTTTTAGTTTAGCAAACGAAAGATTTAGACCGGATAAAGTAACATATGATTTAACGACAAGAGAAATTAATTGTGAAGAGAAATTAATTAAAATTCTAGATGATCATATGATTGATATCTTTATTTATAGACCAGAAGGTACTGAAAATGAAAAGTTACCAGTCATGATTTATTTTCATGGTGGTGGATGGACTGCTGGTGATATGAAGCTATATAGAAATCAAATGAAATTAGTTTCTGATTTAGGAAATTGCGTCTGTGTTTTCCCTGAATATCGACTAGCACCAGAATGTCCTTTCCCTGGACCTATTGATGATTGTTATGAAACAATTCGATATGTTTCGACTCATGCAGACGAATTGAATATTAATAAGGAGAAGTTAATGGTAGCTGGTGATAGCGCAGGTGGAGGATTATTATTTTCTTGTCTGTATAAAGATGTTGAACATTTGGTTAAGAAAGGTTTTGGAATATACGCTGGAGTAGATCAAACGTATTATAAGAATGAAGATTTATATAGTTGGTCTTACGATGAGTATCCAGTTATTGAAGAACATGCAGAATTTGCACATAGTAGAATCGATAGAATTCGTTTAGGATCTACTGGAGATTCGTCTAAGAGTTTATATCTCCAAGGTAAAATTAATTCAGATGATCCAGTAGTTTCAGCGGTTTATATGTCTGATGAAAAGGTAAAAGAATTACCACCGATGGTCATGGCTTATTCAGAATACGATTTCTTAAGAATTAGTGATGAATACATGACAAAAAGAATGATTGAATTAGGAGTTCCTTGTAAAGCAATTCGTTATGCTGGTTGTGATCACGGATTCTTTGATCTTTTGGGAACAATCCCTCAAGCCGAAGAACTATGTTATACATTAGCAGAGGAAATTAATAATTATTAAAAAATTTTGAAAGAAGGTGTAGAAAGTGGAAGAAAGATTATTTATTCCATGTAATGATCACGATATCCCAATGGTTATTTCGTATCCAGAAGATGGAAATAATTTTCCATGCATACTTATGTTACATGGGTATATGGCTTATAAAGAAGGCGATGGATATATGTTCACGAAATTTGCTAAAGAATTAGCAGCTAATGGAATCGCAAGTGCACGTATTGACTTTGTTAGCATGGGGGAAAATCGTTATTCAAGAGAGAACTATGGGTTAAAAGTGATGTTAGAAGAAACAAAGACAGCCTTCGAATATTTACAGTGTCATCCTAGAATAGACGAGAAATGTATTGGCATTATGGGACATAGTTTGGGAGGAAGAATTACATTTTTAAGTGCAGCTCTTCCATCAAAGTGTCTTATTTCGTTAAATGGAGCAGTAAATGTTAAAGAAAAAATGGGAATGAAACAACCTGCTTCTTTTAAAACAGAAAAAGGTGATGGTTATCAAATCATTCATACTAGTGATGGGCGTGCTGAATTGTTATTTGATCGTTTTGGAGAAGAATCAGATGCTTATCTAAATGAAGATGTATATAAGTATAAAAATCCGATTTTAGTATGTATTGGTGCAAGTGACCCAACTTTAGACCCGGAAATAAGCTATAAGTTTGTAAGAGAATGTGGAATGCCTAATGTGGATGAGATTGTAATTCAAGATGCAAATCATACTTTTAATGCGAAGACAAAAGACTATACTAAGCTATACGAACTAATTGGTAAAGTTATTCCTTGGTTGAATGAAAATTTGAAATAAAAGACAAAGGTCTGTTGCATGAAACAGGCCTTTTTTGAAAGGAGATCATTATGATTTATACAATTACTTTTAACCCCTCTTTAGACTATGTAATACAAGTCGATCATTTTAAGCCTGGCATCATTAATAAAACAAAATTCGAAGAAATCCTTCCCGGAGGAAAAGGCATTAATGTTTCAATTGTCCTATCCAATCTTGGACACGAAAGTACAGCCCTAGGTTTTATGGCGGGTTTTACAGGAGAAGAAATTGAACATCGATTAGAGAGTTATGGAGCTAAAACAGATTTCATTCATGTAAAGAAAGGATTATCTAGAATCAACGTAAAAATGAAATCCGATGAAGAAACAGAAATCAATGGTATGGGGCCTGATATTCAGCCAGAAGACATTCAAGAATTATTCAATCAATTAGATGATCTAACAGAAAAAGATATTCTCGTTATTTCAGGAAGCATCCCAAGTACTTTACCAGATACAATGTATGAACAGATCATGGAACGAGTTCAGAAAAAGAAAATAAAAGTTGTTGTCGATGCGACAAACAACCTATTATTAAAAGTATT
>ENA-OUQF01000638-OUQF01000638.1-human-gut-metagenome-genome-assembly--contig:-NODE-638-length-25183-cov-12.662647_pt1 | contig 25183 bp, 19 predicted proteins | sample MGYA00237947_ERZ548826 | MGnify/ENA primary metagenome ERZ548826 (study PRJEB26490, sample SAMN05194701) | human gut metagenome | biome: terrestrial biome; feature: human-associated habitat; material... | reverse complement strand
TACCGCCAGTGCCCTATCCGCCCCTACGGGGCACCTTCCCCTCGAGGGGAAGGCTGGCGATACGGGAATACCGTCATCTAAAATGCGGCGAAGCCGCCACCATAACCCTGAACCCTGAACCTTGAAACCCTTCCCCTATTTCTCAAAGGAGCCTTTTATGGAGGAACGCAAACTTGCCCGCTGGCTTGCCCGCTACGACGGGCCGCCGCTCACACTGATGGAGGTGTGCGGGACGCATACCTCAGCGCTGTACCGTTCGGGCATCCATCAGATGCTCCCGCCGCAGATCACCTTCCTCTCCGGACCGGGCTGTCCGGTGTGTGTGACACCGACGTCCTACATTGATAAGCTCGTCCGCTATGCGCTCACTCCGGGCTGTCAGGTGATGGCCTTCGGCGATCTCCTCGCTGTCCCGGGCAGCCGGATGTCACTCTCCGGTGCGGAAGGCAGGGGCGGGCGCGTGGATTTCTTCTACGATCCGGAAGATGTGCTCGCCAAGGCGGAGGCCGATCGAGGGACGACCTTCATCCTCGCCGCCGTCGGCTTTGAGACGACGGCGCCTGTCTGGGCGGATCTCATCCGCCGCGTCTATGAGGAGCACATCCCGAATGTCCGCTTCCTGACGGCGCTCAAAACGATGCCGGGGGCGATGTCGCTGATCTCCGGAGAAAGCCATATCGATGGCTTCCTCTGCCCCGGTCATGTCGCCGTGATCACAGGATGCCGCCCGTTCAGAAAACTGGCGGAAGAAACGGAAGAGACGATGGTGATCGGCGGCTTCTCGCCCGCTGACCTTCTCCGCGCACTGACGCGTCTCGTGCTTGCGGCGTCGCAGAAAAAGAGGGGACTATGGAATGAGTATCCGAGCGTTGTGACGGAAGAGGGAAATCCGAAAGCACTGGCTCTCCTTGCGGATGTTTTCACGCCGGGGGATGCCGTGTGGCGCGGTCTTGGGACGATCGCAGGCTCCGGGCTTTATCTCCGGGAGAAATACCGCGCGCTCGATGCGGGCAGCCGGGGACTCTCAGAAGACCAGATGCCCGCCGGCTGTCGCTGCGGCGATGTCCTGACAGGCCGCATCACGAGCGAAGAATGTCCCTGCTTCGGCCGTGCCTGCACGCCCGAGCATCCTGTCGGTGCCTGTATGGTCTCCTCCGAGGGTGCCTGCTGCATCACCTATCGGGAGAAGTGATTGCGTGACTAGGGATTAGTGACTAGGGATTAGAGATTAGGATTCTCCAGCATCGTCATCCCGAGCGTAGCCGAGGGTCTCTACTGCACTGTGGGAATCAGCGTGTATGCGCCGGGGAAAAACGATGTCTTGGTGCTGCTGAACATCAGGCAATGAGCGTTCTGCTATAGAGATTTCTCGGCTACGCTCGAAATGACGACGGCGCGAAGCGCTATCAAAATTCTGCGGCGCTTCATTATTTTATGCGCCGCACCACCATTTCTCATTTCTAATTTCTCATGCAAGCAAAGCTTTCATTCGAAATCAAGGGACAGCACGCCCCATAGGCTAACCCTGAACCCTGAACCCTGCACCTATTTCCAACCAACGATCAATCAACAAGGAGCATCTATTTATGAATATCGAACTTCGCCACGGGAGCGGCGGCGAGGAGACGGGGAAGCTCATCGCCTCTCTCTTTGCCAAATACCTGACAAATCCCATCTTAGGCCGTATGGAAGACGGTGCGGTGCTGCCGCCCCTCTCCGGCGTGCCTGTCATGACGACGGACAGCTTTGTCGTCTCGCCGCTCTTCTTTCCGGGGGGCGACATCGGACGGCTCTCCGTCTGCGGGACGGTGAATGATCTGGCCTCGATGGGGGCAAGGCCTCTCTATCTGACGGCGGGCTTCATCCTCGAGACGGGACTTTCCACCGATGTATTGGAGCCGATCGTTCGCTCCATGGCAGAGACGGCGAAGGAGGCGGGCATCACGATCGTGGCCGGTGATACAAAGGTCATCGAAGGGAAGGGCGGCCTTTACATCAATACCGCAGGCCTTGGCGATCGCGCGCCGGACTGTGAGATCTCCGCTGGAAATCTTCACGATGGGGATGCGATCCTCGTCACGGGGACGCTTGGCGACCATCACGCCGTTATCCTCACAGAGCGCATGCAGATGAAGACGACGCTTGCGAGCGACTGTGCGCCCCTGAATCATTTGGTGGAAGCCCTTCTGGCGGCGAAGCTGCCTGTCCATACCATTCGCGACATCACGAGAGGGGGACTGGCGACCGTTGCCAATGAGCTGGCAGCAGCCTCCGGCGTTTCCATCACGCTCTCCGAAGAGGCACTGCCGGTCAGAGAAGAGGTCAAAGCACTCGCAGGCATCCTTGGGCTTGATCCATTGACGATGGGAAACGAGGGCAAGATGCTGATCGCGCTCCCTGCCGCCGAGGCAGAGGCGGCGCTTCGCATTCTTCGCGCGCTCCCCTATGGGACAGAGGCCGAAGAGATCGGGCGCGTCAGCACGGGAAGCGGCGTGCATTTTAAAACTCTCTATGGCGGACGCCGCCGCATCCTTCCGCTTCGGGGAGAGGGCCTGCCGAGGATCTGCTGAGAGAAAGCCGGGGATGAGTGACTAGGGATTAGGGATTGGAAGCAAGCGGTGATTGAAATAGCGCAATTGTTGCGCTCATGGTTCTGCAAGGAAGATCCCTCGGCTTTGCTCGGGATGACGATACGTGCGAAGCACCATCAAAATTTCTCGGCGTTTCTATTTTTTTATGCGCCGCACCAAACCCTTTGAACCCGTAGAACCTACAGAACCCGCTGAACCTCTTTCAGCCGCAATCAAAGAGCATCACGCCCCACGGGCCAACCCCGAACCCATTCGATAAGGAGAACATCCATGATCCATAAATTTCACAGCCGGCCGAATGGCTGGGAGGGCATCACGCCCCATATTTACAAAGAAAATCCAGGGGTCTTTCGCGATGTGACGAAGCAGATCCTTTTTGACAACGAAGCTGACCTTCCGGTGCAGTTCCGTTATTTTCAGGTGGAGAAGGACGGCTTCTCTTCGCTGGAAAAGCATGAGCACATGCATCTCGTTTTGATCTTCAAAGGGAAGGGCCATGCGCTTCTTGGCAGTGATGTGCATGAAGTCAGGGAAGGGGATCTCATCACCATCCCGCCCTGGCAGTGGCATCAATTTCGCGCAGACGCAGGAGACATCTTGGGCTTCCTCTGCCTCGTGAACCATGACCGCGACATCCCCGTCTATCCGACGGAGGAGGAGCTTTTGGCGCTCAAAAGAGATCCGGAGATCGAGAAATTCTTGAAAAAGTGAGGAGCATATATGTTTGAGAACAAGTCGACGATCATTTTTGATATGGACGGGACGCTGATCGACTCCGTCGGCGTGTGGAACCAGGTAGACCTCCGGCTGATCCAAACGCTTGGCGGGCCTGCCATGGCAGAGGGCGATGTCCAGCAGAGAAGGGAGCGCTTCCTGAAGGAGCATCGAGATGCGGAGAAGCCGTATCTTTCTTACTGCGAGGAGCTGGGGAAAACGTATGCCTCTGCATGGCAGGCCGAAGACATTCTGCAGGAGCGTTACCGCATAGCGCAGCATTTCCTGAAGGAGGTCGTGGACTACAAGCCGGGCGCACCGGAGGTGCTCCATGCTTTCAAGAAAGACGGGAAGACACTCGTGATCGCCAGCACCACGCGCCGCGGCAATATGGAAGTATATCGGAAGGAAAATAAAAATATCCGCGGCAAAGCACCGCTTGATTCCTGCTTCACGAGGATCTACACGCAGGAGGATGCGCCGGAGATTAAGCCAAGCCCGGCCATCTACCTCAAGGTCATCGAGGATATGGGCCTTTCCAAAGAAGAATGCTTCATCTTCGAGGATTCGCTGGCGGGTGCGTCCGCGGCAAGAAATGCCGGCATCGACTTCGCCGTGATCTATGACCGCTACTCCGATACCGACCGCGAAGAGCTAGATCAGATGACGCCGTATCAGTTTGGGGATTGGGAGGACGTACTGAAAGTCATTAGACGGCAATAGGTTCAAAGGGTTCATTGGGTTCTACCGGTTCAACGGGGGATGGGCGGCGCATCAAAATGAAAAAGCGCCGCAGGTTTTTGATTTGAGAGAGTGCGTTATTTCTGAAAGATGAGAACCACGCCCTCCCTTTAGAACCCGCAGAACCCATCGAATCGGTTTCATTCCTTTGACACGGGACGCTTTTCATGCTATCATTCTCCCATAAGTGAGGGAGTAGCAGCCACTTCGGTGGAGCCCGTCAACATACTGGCAGTGACCCGTACATCCTGCCTGGCTTGCTTTAAAAATGCGAGACTCACGTGCATAGTTTTCGGCTGTGCGCGGGGTCTTTTTTTCGTGGGAAGAAAGCGCTTGAAATGACCATGAGAGACTGGTCACGCATCCCTTTCGGCGAAGCCGCACAGCCCATTTCATTTCGGGGAGATACCAATGAGTGGTTTATTTATTTTGAACAGTGTCCTGCTCGGCGTGGGACTTGCGATGGACGCCTTTTCTGTCTCGCTTGCAAATGGTCTTGCGAATCATTCCCTACGTCTCCGCACCATGTGCCTTATCGCGGGGACCTTCGGCTTCTTCCAGTGGCTGATGCCGATGGCAGGCTGGGCATGTGTGAACCGGATCGTCGATCTTTTTCAGGTGCTGCTCCCGCTCGTGCCGTGGGCATCGCTGGTCCTGCTTGTCGCCATCGGAGGGCTCATGATCAGGGACGGCCTCTCCGGAGAAGAAGAGGACGTCAAGGTCAGCGTGGGTCTTCGCTACCTGCTGCTCCAGGGGCTCGCGACCTCCATGGACGCGCTCTCCGTCGGTTTCACCTTGGCGGAGTACCCCTTCGCCAAAGCGATGCTCGCAAGTATCATCATCGGCATCGTGACCTTCGCCATCTGCATCGCAGGGCTCTTCCTAGGGAAACGCTTTGGCATGAAGCTCGCGGATAAGGCGACCATCTTAGGCGGCGCGATTCTCATCGGGATAGGGCTGGAAATATTCTTCGGCGCGTGAGCCGGCATCAGGGGCGGCAAAAGCGTATGTCCATAACAGACGGCGACGCTACCCCGCACCGCCGCCTGGCAGCTGTGGAAAGATCGTTTCACCGCTTTCTCTTCCAATGATAAATAACTTTTCGCTAAGACTGGAAAAAGAGCGGAAAGTATGGTATCATCTATGCATGAGTATGCGGGTGTAGTTCATCGGTAGAACGCCAGCTTCCCAAGCTGGACAGGAGGGTTCGACTCCCTTCATCCGCTCCACATGAATTGCGAGAGCCCGAAAGGGCTCTTTTTTGTTTGGCTTGGTAGGATATAATAGTGGTGACTAGTGATTGGTGAATCAAGCCAAGAAAGGAATCAACGTATGCCATACACCTACTATGATATCGGACTGAATCTTTTTACGAAATCCTTCCCCCATCCGGAGAAGATCATCGAGGATGCGCACGCCGCGGGGATCCAGTGTATCCTGACAGGCTCGGAGGCGGAGGAAAATGAGCTCGTGGATGATTTCACGAAGACCCATGACGTCTACGGGACGGCGGGGATCCATCCGCACAGCGCCGACGAAGCGAAGGAGGAGGACGTGGCGCGCATCGAGGAAATATTGACCACGAATCCCCGCATCCTGGCGGTGGGAGAGACGGGGCTCGACTATGACCGCATGTACAGCAGGAAGGAGAATCAGATCCACTACTTCAAGGAGCTAATCCTGCTCGCAGAGAAATTGGGAAAGCCGCTCTTTCTTCACGAGCGGGACGCGGCGGAGGACTTCATCGCTTGCTTTGCCGGTCACGAAGCCATCTGTCCGCGCGCCGTCGTCCACTGCTATACGGGGGATAAGAAAACGCTCCGGCGGCTGCTCGATATGGGCTTCTACATCGGCATCACCGGATGGATCTGCGATGAGCGCCGTGCGGATGACCTGCGCGAGGCGGTCTCAATCCTCCCGCTGGATCGCGTGATGATCGAGACGGATGCGCCGTACCTCACGCCGCGCGGCTTCCACCTGCCGAGGACGAATGTGCCGCAGAATATCACCTACGTGGCGAGGACGCTTGCGCAGTACATGGGCGTCTCGGAAGAGGTGCTCACGAAATGCGCGAAGGAGAATACGGAGCGGTTCTGGGGAATCAGATAGAGGGGGGAATTAGGAATGAGGAATGAGGAATTAGAAATGAAGGTGGCGGCTTCGCCGCCTTTTTAGAAGAGGGTATTCTCGTATCGCAGCCTTCCCCTCTAGGGGAAGGTGCCCCGCAGGGGCGGATAGGGCGGCGGCATGAAAGACAGATGAGAAAAGCGGAGAAGTGCGCGGCACATGTGGGGGGAGCGTGAGTCCCTGACCGCGAGTGACAAAGATTTCGCGCCCCTTCCTCTGGAAGGGGCAGACAAGCGAAGCGGGGCAGCGTGTATCTTCATAGGTATATTTGCGCCTTCTCTGCTGTATCCGCTACCCCAAACCCGCCCCTACCATTTCCTCTTCAAAGGGCGTATAATATAATTACTGACCAATGGTCAAAAATATATTTCAAAGAAAGGAAATGCTATGAACGAAGTCAAAATGCCGAAACGGCCCATACTGGCGTATTACATTTTGATCTTCCTTGCAATCTTCCTGTTCAACTCGATCTTCGTGCCGATGCTCCGTGAGAATGCCGTGAAAGAAGTGGACTACTCCTCCTTCATGACGATGACGGAGAATCAGGAGATCGACAAGGTACAGGTGGAGCAGGACAAGATCCTCTTTACGAAGAAGGACGACAAGCAGGCATACAAGACGGCTCTCATGAACGATCCGGCCCTGATCGATCGTCTGCACAAGTCGGGCGCAGATTTCACCGGAGAGATCGTCGAAGCGATGAATCCGCTTTTATCGGCGTTGCTCTCCTGGGTACTGCCGATCCTCATCTTCTTTGGCATCGGCCACTACATGAATAAGCGGCTGATGAAGAACATGGGAGGCCCCGGCGCGATGCAGTTCGGCATGGGGAAATCGAATGCGAAGATCTTCGTCAAGCCGACGAATGGGATCAAATTCTCCGATGTCGCCGGTGAAGATGAAGCGAAGGACAGCTTGCAGGAGGTCGTCGAGTACCTGCATGATCCCTCAAAGTACAGAGACATCGGTGCCAAGATGCCGAAGGGCATCCTTCTCGTGGGCCCGCCAGGCACCGGCAAGACCATGCTGGCGAAGGCCGTCGCCGGCGAGTCCGAAGTGCCATTCTTCTCCATTTCCGGCTCGGAATTTGTAGAAATGTTCGTCGGCATGGGGGCGGCGAAGGTCCGCGACCTCTTCAAGCAGGCGAAGGAAAAAGCACCGTGTATCGTTTTCATCGATGAGATCGATGCCATCGGCAAGAAGCGCGGCGGCGGTGCCTTGGGTGGCAATGATGAGCGCGAGCAGACGCTGAACCAGCTCCTGACAGAGATGGATGGCTTCGAAGACAATGCGGGCGTCATCATCCTGGCAGCGACGAACCGTCCGGAGTCACTTGATCCGGCGCTCACACGTCCGGGACGCTTTGACCGTCAGGTGCCGGTCACACTGCCGGACCTGCAGGGGCGCGTCGCGATTCTCAAGGTCCATGCGGCGAAGATCAAGACCGCGCCTTCCATCGACTACGACAAGGTGGCGCGCATGGCCTCCGGTGCATCAGGGGCAGAGCTTGCAAACATCGTGAATGAAGCCGCTCTCCGCGCTGTCCGCGACCATCGTCCCTATGCGACACAGGAAGACATGGAGGAGTCCATCGAGGTCGTCATCGCCGGCTATCAGAAGAAGCATGCGATCTTGACGGACAAAGAGAAATGCATCGTTTCCTATCATGAGATCGGCCATGCCCTTGTCGCAGCACTGGCGTCCCATAGCGCACCGGTGCAGAAGATCACCATCATCCCAAGGACCAGCGGAGCGCTGGGCTATACCATGCAGGTGGAGCAGGGCAATCATTACCTCATGAATAAAGAGGAAATGCTTGACCAGATCGCCACCCTGACCGGCGGCCGTGCGGCGGAGGAGGTCGTCTTCGGCACATCCACCAATGGGGCATCGAACGATATCGAGAAAGCCACCCGTCTGGCGCGTGCGATGATCACGCGGTACGGGATGAGTGATGAATTCGGCATGGTCGCCATGGAAAATGTGACGAACCAGTATCTAGGCGGCGATACCACCCTCGCCTGCTCGCCGGAGACACAGGCACGCATCGACAAGGCCGTCTCCGATCTCATCAAGACGCAGCATGAGAAGGCAAGGCGGCTTCTTGAGGAACATCGCAAAAAGCTCGATGAGCTCGCAAAGTATCTCTATGAAAAGGAAACCATCACGGGAGAACAGTTCATGGAGATCCTGGAAAAGAAAGCAGAATAAAGTACATGCAAAAAAGGAAGCTCGTGAGAGCTTCCTTTTTTGCTTGGTTGAATCAGCGTTTCCTGAACCTATGAGAATTCGAATAAAGGGTAGATGTTCTTTCTGCTTTCAAACTTCAGGGCTCTCATCTGGGAGATACGTTGCATGTTTTGGAACTAGCGGTGTTATATTACGATACGAGTAGCCCCTTAGAGAAGGGGCGCGCCAAAGGCGCAGGATGGATCCACGAAGCGGTGTGAAAAACTATGTGAGGCTATTCGTCTTCCACCTGTCATCCCGACCGAAGTGGAGGGATCCTTCTTACAGAGCGGTAAATCGTGAGCGAGGGAAAGATGAAAAAGGAAGCACCAAGGTGTCGTTTGAGTGAGGGCACATGTGTGCATATGGCGACAGTGCAATAAAGATCCCTCGACTGCGCTCGGGATGACGGTACTTGGGGAGCGGATAGGTTCACAAGGGTGGTGTGCCACCTTTTTTAGAAGAGGGGATTCTCGTATCGCAGCCTTCCCCTCTAGGGGAAGGTGCCCCGCAGGGGCGGATAGGGCACAGGCGGCATGAAAGACAGATGAGGAAAGCGGAACAGCGCGGCATATGTGGGGGAGCGTGAGTCCCTGACTGCGAATGACAACGATGTAATCAGTGTTTCCTAAAAAACATTCGCGCCCCTTCCTCTGGAAGGGGCAGACGAGCGAAGCGAGGCGGGGTTGGCTTCCCCGAATGTGGGAGTAGCGTTTCACGCGGCCAACCTCCGCCCCTTCGGGGCACCTCCTTCCAAAGGAAGGAGGGAGAAAAAAGGGCTGCGTGTATCGTCATAGGTATAGTTGCGGCGAAGCCGCCACGAGAGCCCTCAACCCTGAACCCTAAACCAAATGAAAGCAAAGTAAAAAGGGGCTGTGAAGAAATGAATCCTCATTTCTTCACAGCTCCTTTTTTATGGGGGAATGGATCTTATGGTGGAAGGGGACGGTCTCTTTCTCCTCATCGTATCCATGCTTCGAGCTTCTTCAAAAGACCTTCGCAGGCTTTTTCCTCCTCTTCATACGCATCTTCGAAGGCAGCGCCCTTGTGCGGGTTCGGGATATCGGCTTCTTTTCCGGCGTATTCGGAGAGGAGATGGATCTTCTCATCGACATCGCCGCCCATGGTATTGAAGATGTCGGGATTGTTCTTATCATTCATGAGAAGGATGAAGTCGTAGTCATCATAGGTCTTCCAGGCGATGGGGAAGGTCTTTTTCATCGTATACGGGATGCCGTGGGCAGAGAGCGTCTCCTGCGCCGCCTTGGAAATGGGGGCGCCTTCTTTGGCAAATGAGGCGGCAGAGACGGAGAGTGAGTCTGTCAGACCGGCCTTTCGAATGAGGTGTTCCATGATGCATTGAGCCATCGGCGGTTCATTATTTCCTGTGTGCGAGATAAAGAGAAGACGGATCATGATGAGACTCCTTTCTGGGAAAAGTGACTAGGAACTAGTATTGCATTTTCTAAATCACTGGCATGTCAGTCAACTTCCGAATCAAGTGAGGAGTGAGGAGTGAGGAGTGAGGAGTGAGGAGTGAAGGTACGGCGCATCAAATGAGGAAGCGCCGCGGAGTTTTATATAAATGACGAAGCTATGTATAAAAATTCTTGTAAAAGCTGACTCTGCGATTGAATCAGTGTTTCCTTATCCTTATTATATCTTTCGAATGTAAATAAACGGTAAAACGGACTTCCTAATCCCTAGTCTCTGGTCACAGTTACTCATCTTCCACGGTGAAGTATGCTTCGAAGCGTACTATACCATTCTCCTGCGTGAAATTTTTATAGGCATTGTGGGTATCTAGGAAGCGGGCGATGGAGACCATGCCGAAGCCATGGCCTTCCTTGTCTGCCTTGGGGTAGTCATTCTCATCAAAGCAGATAGGCGTGTCGTATGGGTTCACGACGGAGAGTGCGATCTGATTTCCTTTCATAAGGAGCGTGAGGTCGACGGTGCGTTTCTCTTTGGGCATGGTGGCGGAGGCTTGGATGGCATTTTCGAGAAGGTTCGCAAGTACGTAGGCGAGCGGGCTTTCGATGGAGGGAAGGCTCTGCGGGAAGGAAATTTTATGGCTGGTGCGGACGGAGAGTTCTTTCGCTTTTTCGAAATAGATAGAGATGATGGCGTTGATGATCGGATTCAGGCAGTAGGGGTGGGTGGCGGTGCGCTCTAAGTCTTCGTGAGAGCTTTCCAAAAGGGCAAGGGCTTCTTTTGTCTGTCCTTGCTGCAGGAGTCCGTGGAGTGCAAGGATCCGGTGGCGCAGGTCGTGCCGGAAGAGGGACATTTCTTTCCCGTTATCCTGCAGGATCTGGGCATAGGATTGGAGGAAGGAAATGGATTTCTCCATCAGGTGGTTTGCACTTTGGATATTCGTCAAGGTCTCGAAGTCTTTCTTTTCCAAAATGAGGTAGCGGTTGAAGGCGATGAAGAAAACAGTGAGGATAAGCCAGACAAAGAGTTTATCAGGAGACCAGAGCTTGCCAAGGAGACTTGTGGGGGTGGCGGCAATGACGAGCAGCATCGGGATGGCGGCCATATAGTAGGAGTAGGATTTTTCATTCATGAAGCGCTTCGAGGGCAGCATGGGAGAAAAGACGCGGTAGGCACCGGGAAGTGTCAATGCAAGGAAGAAGTCATAGATGAGGAGATGCGGGATCAGGAGGTGCTCCGGTGGTATATTCGGGAAACAGAATAGTATACAGAGTCCCGATATGCCGTGGAGAGCAAACTGGTAGATGCCCTGCATGCCCAGGATGAATATTTGTGCGGCTTTAGCGGTGGGGAAGATAAAAAGCATCGAGAGAAAGAAGGGGATCCAGCCGAGTGCAAGACAGCACTTATACGTGAAGACATTGAGGCCGAGCTGGTCTATCAGGAGGGACTGCCAGCTCATATTGATGAGCAGGATAAGACAGTCCGCGTAAAAAAGGCGGCGTTTCGTCTTGTCATCCATGATGCCCGCAAAGGGCATATAGCGTACATAGGCTCCGCCCACCTGAAGGATGGCGATGGCAGAGACCAGAAGAAGGATATCGGTCATGTGTTTGCTCCTTATGAAATGAGTGCCCGGTGTTTCCTTAATCCGAGGGGCGTGATGCCTCTTGATTGCGATGGAAAGCCTCGCTCGAATGAGAAATTAGAAATGAGGAATTAGGAGTGAAGGTGGCGGCTTCGCCGCGAATATATATGGGGCGATGCCCGAAGATGGCATTTCAGTCACCAGTCACTCGGCACCCCTAATCCCTAATCTCTAGTCCCTAATCTCTAGTCCCTAGCCACGCATCCCTGTTTTCAAACTTGTGGTGGCGGCTTCGCCGCGAATAGGATGGGCTGCGTTCCAAGCGTATCGTCATTGAAAGCGTTGCCGAGAAATCTTCCTTGCAGACCGATGAGCGGTGAGAGCTTGAAAACCTAAAAACGCAGCACGAAGGCGTTTTTCCGTGCAGGGGCAGGAGGGATACTAATCGCTGTGCAATAAAGATCCCTCGGCTGCGCTCGGGATGACAGGGGGACGGGTGTCTCCCAGTCTCTTAGTCTCCCAGTCACCAGTCACCAGTCACTAGCTCTATCTCGACAGCAGAAACTGCATGTACTGCTGCTTGACTTCTTTCTTTTTCCGGCGGCTGATAGGGAGAGTCAGATCTCCTTTCAATAGGAAGGTATCCTCCTTCATGGCGGTGACGGCATTCATATTGAGAATGAGGCGATGGTAGGGCTCGAGGAAGCGCTCATCAGTAAGGAGAATGTCTGCCAGCTCCTGGTAGCTGTTCTGCGAGGCAAGGGTGCGGTCTTCGAGGTGGAGGACGGCGTTGCGGCTGCCCTGGCAGTCCATGTAGAGGATGTGGCTGTAGGGGATGGAGAGGCATTCACCGCCAGGGAGCTTTACGTCTAGCGTCTTTGCGGCGAGCGCATCCTCCGGGAGGAGGCGTGTCAGAAGGGTCTCGAGCTGCGGCGCATTTTCAAGGAGCGGCTTTAGCACGTAGCCGGAGGCGAAGACGTTGTAGCTTTCGAGTGCGTGGTCGCGGCTGGTGGTGAGGAAGACGATCCATGCGTCCTCATCGATGGCGCGGATCTCTTCGGCTACCTGCATACCGGTCATGCGGGGCATGTAGATGTCAAGGAGGATGAGGTCGTAGTCGCCTTTTTCAAAATTTTCCAGAAAGGATGGGCCGCTGGTGTAGGCTGAGATGGTGTAGTCGATGGGCGTCTGTCCTGACCTTTTCTGAAAATAATGTGAGAGGCACATCCGGATCTCTTTGAGGTCAGCCGGATTGTCGTCGACCGTTGCAATGCGTAACATAAAAATCTCCCCTTCCCTTTATGTATCTATATTATAAAGGAAAGAGGAGGGCATGTGAATGAAAATTTAGAAATGAAGGCGGCTTCGCCGAAATCGATGAAGAGGTCGCAGCGGTTCTGGCATTCGTTACCTCACATACGACGTTTCTCACCGCTCAGGATGACGAAACGGGGTGATGTTCGAAGGTCTCTTGAGCGCAGGTTTACCCCGTATCGTCAGCCTTCCCCTCTAGGGGAAGGTGCCCCGCAGGGGCGGATAGGGCACAGGCGGTATGAAAGACAGATGAGGAAAGCGGAGAAGTGCGCGGCACATGTGGGGGAGCGTGAGTCCCTGATCGCGATGGAAAAGATTTCTCGCTTTGCTCGAAATGACAATGAGAGAGAGTTGCCAGTCACTAGTCACCTGTCCCTGGTCCCGCGTTCCGGTCAGGCACACAAAAGGCCCGTCGGGGCATTTCCATTTTTGGGAAGATGCTCCGATGGGCCTTTCATGGCGCATAGCCAGCGACTATCAGAAGGCCGGAACGAGGCCGTCGCTGAAGTTGTCATTGATGTATTTCTTGACATCCTCAGACTGGAAGATCTTGACGAATTTCTGGTAGGTCGGGTTCTCTTTATCCTGCTCGCGGGCTGCGATGATATTGACATAAGGCGAGGTATTGTCTTCGGTCGCGAGGGCGGTCTTGGTGTCGAGGCTGGCAGCCTTTGCGTAGCCGGCATTGATGACAGAGATCGCTACGTCATCCAAGGAACGCGGGAGCTGCGGCGCTTCGAGCTCGAGGATCTCGAGGTGCTTCGGGTTTTCTGCGATATCACCGACGACAGCCTTGGTCGGATCGGTGCCTTCCTTCAGCTTGAGGAGACCTTGCTTATCGAGCAGGAGGAGCGCACGGCCGCCGTTGGATGGGTCGTTCGGGATGGAGACCCTGGCACCGTCCGGCACATCCTTCAGGTCTTTGTATTTGTTGGAGTAGATGCGCAGCGGAGCAAGATAGGTATTGCCGATGGAGATCAGCTTCGTGCCGTTCTTTTCATTGTAGGCTTCGAGGTACGGGCCGTGCTGGTAGGAGTTCAGGTCGATCTCGCCGGCAGCGAGGGCTGCATCCGGGGTGACATAGTCACCGAAGGCCTTGAGGTTCACCTTGAGTCCTTCTTTTTCTGCTTTCTTTGCGACGAACTCCATGACCTGTTCCGAATAGCCGGAAGTGATGCCGACGGTGATCTCTTTCTTGTCAGCCGGTGCTTTGGATTCTTTCTTCTGGTCGCCGCAGCCGGCGATAGCGCCTGCAGCGACGAGGGCTGCGAGGGACAGTGCGATTGCTTTTGTCAGTTTCATAGTGAATTCCTCCTTGATAGGAAATGCGGGGCAATAAAAAAATCCCGCTCCCTGAAAGGGACGAGATACTTCGTGTTACCACCCAATTTTATGTCCGAATCACTTCGGGACACCTTATGAGGTACGCCGGCGATAGCCTTGATACCTTGTCTCTATATCGGGAGATCCCGGGCTGCCTCATCATTCAGCATGCCAGGCTCAGAGGCCATCTTCCATGGATTCGTCTGCGCTCCTTCTCACCAGGTGGAGCTCTCTTTGCCAGCGTCCTTCATGTACTCTTCTCTTCACTGCCTTTATGAAGTTGAAACTACTATACACTTTTGGGGATGGGAAGTCAAGAAAAAATTTTCAGGGGGGAAGGGATTTGAATGAGGAATGAGGAATGAAGGTGGCGGCTTCGCCGCGAATATATGGGGCGATGCCCGCAGATGTCATGTAAAAGCGAAGCATCATTTTCTTGCCTGTGTATTTGTCCATCTTAACCTTACCCTTTTCTCCGCTCAGGATGACGAAACGGGGCGATGCCCGAAGGTCTGTTGATCGCAGGTTTTCCTCGTATCGCCAGCCTTCCCCTCGAGGGGAAGGTGCCCCGAAGGGGCGGATAGGGCACTGGCGGCATGAAAGAGAGCGGGAAGGAGCGTCTCAAGTCGACGATTTACGAAAGCACCCGAGCGCCTCTGACGCGGTCCCCCTTCCCCGATGGGGAAGGCAAATTAGTAGCGGCTACGCCGCGATCCTTCGACTCAGGTCGCAACTGTTCTGGCATTCGTTATCTCACATACGACGTTTTTCTCCGCTCAGGATGACGAAATGCGCCGCACCACCCCGCCCTACTTATAGAACCTGCTAAAACTCTTTCGCAAATGATCAAGGGGCAGCACGCCCGGGGGGCGAACCCTTCCCCCGAATCCGTTGCTTATTCCCTTTCTGACAACTTTTTCCATTTTCCCCCTTGACGGCGGCGCCTCTTAGCGTTATCATATCTGCATATTCAGCAATGAATGACAAGTACACAGAGGACAAAGAGGTCTTGATGCAGGGGCATCGAGACTTTTTCTTTTGGACAATGAAGCCCGGACATAGGTCCGGGCTTTCTCTATGTACGGAAAAATTCTTATTTCTTTTTTTAGAAGGGTGTGGTAAAAATGAGAAAAATTTTAGCCAAATGGCCGCTCCTGGCGGCGGCCTTGTGCACGCCGACCATGATCATGGCGGCAGATGCGGAGGGAAAGTACTCCTCTGTGGATACGACCTGGACACTGCTGGGGGCTATCCTGGTATTCTTCATGCAGCCGGGATTTGCGATGGTGGAGACTGGGCTCACGAGAGCAAAGAATGCAGGCAACATCGTCATGAAGAATTTCATGGACTTTGCACTTGGCACCATCGTTTTCTGGATCCTGGGCTTCGGTCTCATGTTCGGGGAAGACATCGGCGGGATCATCGGCACGCCGGATCTCTTCGTCACTCACTATGACACCGGCGATGCAGGCTATCCTCCGCTGGTCTACCTCTTCTTCCAGACCGTCTTCTGTGCGACCTCTGCGACGATCGTCTCCGGCGCGATGGCTGAACGTACGAAATTCTCCTCTTACTGCATCTATTCCGTTTTGATCTCTCTCCTGATCTATCCGATCTCCGGACACTGGATCTGGGGCGGCGGCTGGCTCTCCGAGCTCGGCTTCCATGACTTCGCCGGATCCACCTGTGTACACATGGTCGGCGGCGTCTGCGCTCTGGTCGGTGCATCTCTGCTTGGACCAAGAATTGGCAAGTACAACAAGGATGGCAGCGTCAATGCGATCCCCGGTCACTCCATCACTCTTGCCTGCCTTGGCATGTTCATCCTGTGGATGGGCTGGTTCGGATTCAATGGCGGATCCACCGTTTCCATGACCGGCGATGATACGATCCTCTCCGTCGGCAGCATCATGGTCACCACGAATATGGCAGCCGCTGCCGGTGCTGTCACCACCATGCTTCTCACTTGGGTGAAATATGGCAAACCGGATGTTTCTATGACACTGAACGGCGGTCTTGCCGGTCTCGTAGCCATCACCGCAGGCACGGATGTCGTTTCTGTTGCCGGTTCCTTCTGGATCGGCGTCATCGCCGGTATCGCGATCGTCTATGCGGTCGAATTCGTCGATCAGAAGCTGAAGATCGATGACCCGGTCGGCGCCATCTCCGCTCACGGCGTGTGCGGCGCACTCGGCACCATCCTGACCGGCTTCTTCTCTGTCAAAGACGGCCTTCTCTATACCGGAGATCCGCATTTCCTCATGATCCAGGTCCTCGGCGTTGTCGTCGTAGCCCTCTACGTATTCGTTGCGATAAACATTGTATTCCGCATCATCAAAGCTACGAATGGTCTTCGCGTCACCCGTGAAGAAGAGATCAATGGCCTTGACTTCGAAGAACACGGTCTCGTCTCTGCGTATGCAGACTTCATGATGGCACCGGACACCACAGTCGAAGCACTGGAAGCAGGCAAGGCACCGAAAGATGCCGTCGAAGTACCGCTTGCGGAAGAAAAGAAAGCGGAAGCAGAAAAGATCGTGCCGAAAGAACTGCCATCCGATGGACACCGCCTCTACTGCGTCACGATCATTACTTCGGATAAACGCTTCGAGATCCTGAAGGCTGCCATGGAAGCCATCGGCATCACTGGCATGACCGTCACGAAGGCACTGGGCTACGGTCTTGAAAAAGGACAGACGCAGATGTATCGCGGCGCTGCCGTCTCGGCAAAGCTTCTGCCAAAGGTCCGCATCGACATCGTGGTATCCAAGATCTCTCCCCGCACCATCATCGAGGTAGCGAAGAAGGCTCTCTACACCGGCAAGTATGGCGATGGCAAGGTCTTTGTCTCCACCATTGACAATGCGGTAAAGATCCGCACCGGTGAAGAAGGATACGATGCTCTGCAGGACTATCCCATCGAAGAAGAAAAGAAATAAGAAATTCATATAGCATGCAAAAAGAGTAGCGGCCATGTCGCTGCTCTTTTTGGCTTGGGGTTAGCCCGTGGGTCGAGGTGCCCTTTGATTACGTGCGAAAGAGGTTCAGCGGGTTCAACGGGTTCAGCGGGTTCAACGGGGGTGGTGCGGCGCATAAAAAAGAAGCGCCGCAGAGTATAAATAATAGCGATGCCCGAAGGTCTCTTGATAGCAGGTTTCCCGTTTTGAATTTTCCAAACATTGTCCGCCTGACCGCGAATGACAAAGATTTCTCGCTTGCGCTCGAAATGACGATACGGGAGTCTGATGTCTCCAAGTCTCTTAGTCTCTTAGTCACCAGCCACGCATCCCCCCCCGATATCTAATGCTATTAAGTTAAGCGGAAGAACGTTCTTGGCTCCCTATCGGGGGAGCTCCCCGAAGGGCTGAGGGGGCTACGTAGTGGTATTGCATGAAAGTGTTGGAATATCGATAGCATCGGACTATTCAACATAGCACACTATACCGCTAGCATGCCACATCTCGCTGCGCTCCTAAAAATCCAGTTCGCTTGCACATATTGCCTTCGTCACTTCCCCCGAAGGGGGAAGCAAGACGTTACGTAGCTAACAATTTCCTTAACTTAATAGCATTAATCCTAAGGGGGGAGACTTCCCACTATCCCCCTATCCGCGCAGCGCGGACAGGATGCCGGCAGCCCCGTTCTCGCCCGATCGCGTTCTTTTGCCTTTTTTCTCGACCCCTTTACATGATGAGACGTCTTCTTGACACGGACTTGACAAAAAATGAATGATGCAGATCGGGGTGTGAATAGGCTATTCACAAAATCCACAGCTGTGAACAAAGACATGGAGGCGAGACAGTCCGACTGGATCTGGATTTTTTTGAGAGGGCTGCGTGCGCATCCTGCACTTGTTCACAGATATTCACAATTTTCTGTGTATATCTAAGATGGACAAGCGTGACATTTCGCTCATTGTCGGAGCTGCGAAGAGAGGGCTTTCGCAATTCACAGTTTTGTGAATAAGTGTGAACAACTCTGTGGATAAAGGAAAAGCGGATCACAGATCCCAAGCAAGCATTCACCAAGAGCCAGCAACGCCTTGCCTGCTTATGCTTTTCAGCAGCGCTTCACAGCCTTCGAGGATATCCTCATACGTCTCCTCGAAATTTCCCGTATACCACGGATCTGCCACCTCGGCGCGCCGTCCTGCCCAGGAGAGGAGGAGAGAGACTTTTTTCTCCGGATCGCCGCACGTCAGGCGGGCAAGGTTGGCGAGGTTTTCCTCGTCCATGCAGAGGATATAGTCCGCACGGGCATAGTCCGACACCGTGATGAGACGGGCGCGGCGGGGAGAGAAGGGGATGCCCTTTTTCGCGAGCATACGCTTGGCGGGCGGGTACATATCATTTCCGATTTCTTCCGTGGTCGCTGCGACAGAGTCCACGGTGATCGCCTTCTCACATCCGGCTTTGCGGATGAGCGCTTTCATGATGAATTCCGCCATGGGGGAGCGGCAGATGTTGCCGTGGCAGACGAAGAGAATGTGGGTCATGATGGGGTCCTTTCTGTTTTTAGTGACTAGGGATTAGAGACTAGGAGACATTAGAGGTCAGAGATTAAATGTCTGAAATTTGAAATCTGAAGTCTAATGTGTCCAAGTCTAACGTCTCCCTATCTCCATGTCTTCTCTCCATCGCGAGGAGAGAGGCTTTTCGGTTAAGGCCTCCGGCGTAGCCGGTGAGGCGGCCGTTCCTGCCTATGACGCGGTGGCAGGGGATGATGAGGGAGATGGGATTTCTTCCGACGGCGCTTCCGACAGCGCGGGCGGATAGGCGGGGAAGACCGCGCTCTTGGGCAAGTCTTTGCGCAATGTCTCCGTAGGTCATCGTTTTTCCGTAGGGGATCTCGGAGAGGATCTTCCATACGGAAAGGCGAAACGGGGTGCCGATGAGATGGAGAGGCGGAGAGGTCACTGGCTCTTTTCCTGCAAAGTACAAGTCCAGCCAGCGCCTTCCTTCCCGTAGCGCGGGCGTTTCTTTTGTCTGTACTTCTGGTGGGAGAGTGGCGGCAAAGTATTTCTGCCCCTCGAACCAAAGGCCGGTGAGTCCCACGTCATCCGCTGCGAGGAGGATGGCGCCAAGGGGGGAGTCTAAGTGCTGTATGAATGTCATCATATACCTCGAAATGTAGGGGATCTGACAGGGTGTATCGCTTCTTCATTATATCGCAGGCGGGAGGAGGATGCCATTTGCGGCATACCCTCCTCTCGCAGGGCGCCGTTTCCTTTTCATGAGCTTAAAAATTTCCTCTTTACAAACATAAATGCAGCGTGTATACTTGTCACAAGCTCAATTTTGAATAAAGACAAGGAACGGAAGCGAGTGAATCGGTTCTCTGGCAGAGAGCTGCCGTATGGTGAAAGGCAGCAGAGGGTCCTCACGAAGTCGTCCGCAAGTCCCGTATCTGAATGAAGTAGGATGCGGCGTTTGGCAGCGTTATAAGGCCTCCGAGTATAGTGCGAGGTGGTACCGCGTGAAGGTTTACGCCCTGGCTGATTTTTATCAGTCAGGGCGTTTTTTGATACCTGAGAAAGGGAGAGCGGGCTTGAGGCAGCAGGTAGTCGCGAAATCTGCTGTCTCCCTCGAGAACTTTATTCAAGAAAGGTGTTTTATAGGTTGATGTAAGTATAGAAGAAAGGGAGATCTATGATGGTTAAGAAATCGATGAAGATCGCAGCCGCTTCTCTGGCTGCTCTGGCAATGGCAGGTATGATGACGGGATGCGGCATGTCCGGCGGGGATAAGAAGGCGGCGGCATCCGGCAATGGGCAGAAGGTCGAGCTGAAGCTGGCATATCAGCTGCCGTCCGAGCATCATCTGTCCAAGAGTGTAGAAAAATTTGCCAAAGAGGTCAATGAAAGATCCAAGGGCTCGATCGAGGTCAAGGTATACCCGGCCGGACAGCTCTACAATGACCAGAATATGAATGATGCGCTCATGAGCGGCGGGCTGGATATCGGTCTGAACTCTACCGCACGCTGGTCCATGGTCGTACCGGCACTCAAGGTCCTCGACCTGCCGTTTGTCCTGCCGACCATCGAAGCGGCTGATAATGCACTCGATGGAGATCTGGGCTCGAAGCTGACGGGGGAAATGGAAAAGAAGGGCGTTCATCCGCTGATCTGGGCTGACTATGGCTATGTACAGTTCTGCAACAATACCAAAAAGATCGAAAAACCAGAGGATTTCAAGGGGCTGAAGATTCGTTCTTACTCGGAGACCTCGGCTGACATCATCCAGGCACTCGGCGCTTCTCCGACGACCATGAGCTCCTCAGAGGTATATATGGCGATCAAGAATGGCACCATCGACGGACAGTCCTCCGGTCAGACGGCGATCCTGTCCCGCAAGATCTACGAGGTCTGCAAGTATTTAACCACAACGAACCATTCCTATGTCGGCTTCCTGCTCGCGATCAATGATAACTCTTGGAAAAAGCTGTCTCCGGATCAGCAGAAGCTGGTCAATGAAGTCGCTACGGAGATCCGGAATGAGATCCGTAAGGAGACCAAGGCGGAGGATGAACGCTGTTTGAAGGAGCTCGCTGCCAAGGGTATGGATGTCTACACGATTCCGGCGGATGAAGTGAAGCTGTGGCAGGATGCGACCGTCTCTGTCATCGAGAAGTTCGAACAGGAACAGGGTGACTTCGGCAAGCAGCTCGTGGAAGACTGCAGAAAAGCATCGAAGAAATAAGGGACTGGTTTGCTGCTGGGGTCAGCGGGCAAAAAGTAAGATCACCTCATAGATTGATGGGCTCAGGGTTGAGGCACGCCGCATAAAAAAATAGAAGCGGTGCGGGTTTTAATAACACTTCGCGTGTATCCGTAGCCTTCCCCAGTGGGGCGTGTTGCACAAGTGTGCGTTTGACGGTAGCACCCGAGCGCTGCCAAAAAAGAAAGCCAACCCCGCCTCGCTGCGCTCCTTGCCCCTTCCAAGGGAAGGGGCTTGCGTGGATACGCCCTCCTTCCTATGGAAGGAGGTGCCCCGAAGGGGCGGAGGTTGGATGGGGATGGCGGTATGAAAAAGAGCGAGGGAATGCATCTCAAGCAGGCAATTAACGAGAGCACCCTATCCACCGCTGACGCGGTCCCCCTTCCCCAATGGGGAAGGCTACGAAACGAGAACAACGCTATCCTCGACACAAAGCCTTCCCCTCGAGGGGAAGGTGCCCCGCCACTATTTGCGGCGAAGCCGCTACCACAACCCTGAACCCTGAACTTTGAACCATTAAACCCTTAAACCCTTAAACCTATCAACCACCCTATATATTTGTATTAAATAAAGGAGGGCTGTCATGCGTTCTGTTTATAAAATGTTTGATCGAGCTCTTGGCTGCGTGACATGCGCGGCTGCTGCGATCGCGGGGCTGGCTATTCTGGCGACAGCCTTCATCATCTGTTATGAGATCATTGCCAGAAGCATCCTGCATCGCCCGACTGTCTGGGCGATGGAGATCTCTACCTATCTCCTGATCCTTGCGGGCTTTTTCGGCATGTCCTACACCATGCGTACGCATGGCCATATCTTTGTCGATTTCCTGTACTCCCGCTTCCCGAAGGGGGTGCGCAGGGGAATGGATATCTTCACTTCGCTTCTGTCGCTTTTTGCGCTCTATGTCTGCATGACGGAGTCTACGAATTACATGCTGATGAGCCTTGAGAATGGCATCGTTTCGCCGACACTTCTGCGTGTGCCGCTCTGGATCCCGCAGACCTTCATGGTGATCGGCTTTGTACTGTTGTTTTTGGAAACCCTGAATCATTTTCTGGGTGATTTCTTTGCACAAGAGGAGGACTGACCTATGATCCTTGCAGGTTTTGCGCTGTTCATCATCTTCCTCCTTGTCATCGGCATGCCGGTCGCCTTTACGCTGAGCATTGCCGGTATCCTGGGGATCATCCAGTTTATCGACATGTCCACCCTTTCGCAGGTGCCTGTCATCGCGTACAAGACGCTGGACTCTTATGTTCTGACGTCGGTGCCGCTCTATATCCTGATGAGCCAGATCATGCTGACGGGCAAGGTCGGCAGCGGGCTTTTCGAGCTTGGCAGCAAGTGGATGGGCCATCTTCCCGGCGGCCTTGGCATCGCGACTATTTTCGCCTGTGCGATCTTTGCGGCGATCTCCGGTTCCTCTGTGGCGACTGCGGTCACTATCGGTGCGATGGCGATCCCGGAAATGCTGAAGCGCGGCTATGACAGAAAGCTCGTCGTCGGCTCTGTCGCTGCCGGCGGTACCCTCGGCATCCTCATCCCGCCGTCCATTCCGATGATCCTTTACGGTACCATCACCGATGAATCCGTCGGAAAGCTGTTCATGTCCGGCGTCGTACCGGGTGCGCTTTTGACGCTTGCTTTCGTGGCGTACATCGTCATTGCCTCTTGGAATAAGCCAAGAGAAGAAAAGGCTTCGACGGAAGAAAAGATGAAGGCGCTCCGTGAAAATATCTGGGGGCTCCTGCTACCGGTCATCATCATCGGCGGTATCTATACCGGCGTTTTCACGCCGACGGAAGCCGCTGCTGTCGGCACGATCTATGCGCTCGTCATCACATTCTTCGTCTACAGGAGCCTTTCTGTCAGTGATATGCCGGGGATCCTCCGCTCGACCATCAAGACATCCTGCATGATCTTTGCCATCATGGTCGGCGCTATGCTCTTCGGCTATATCCTGACTGTGCTGCAGGTCCCGCAGGCGCTCATGTCTCTCGTGACGGAAGGGCATATGAACCGCTGGGTCATCCTCATCGGCATCAATATCGTGCTTCTCATTCTGGGGTGTGTGCTGGAAACAGTGTCCATCATCCTCATCACGCTGCCGATGCTCTACCCGATCATCAAGGCGCTGGGCTTCGATCCCATCTGGTTCAATGTCGTACTCCTGATCAATATGGAGCTGGCCCTCATTACACCGCCGGTCGGCATGAATCTCTTCGTCATCAAGGGCATCAGCGAGGACAGCTCGATCCAGGATATCATCGCCGGCTCTGCACCTTTTGCTCTCATCATGGTGCTGGAGATCGCACTTCTCTGCTTCTTCCCCGGCATTGCCACCTGGCTGCCGTCTGTACTGAAATAGGGCAAATAAAAAAGACCGCTTCGGCGGTCTTTTTTATTGAATGAGAAATGCGAAATTAGAAATGAGAAATGGCGGTGCGGTGCAAAAAAATGAAAAGCACCGCAGAGTATAAAGATGGAGCAGGGAAGGGCAGGATACCATTTTTCATTGGACAACGAATTTCCTTATGGTATAATAGCAATAGAAAAGGTGCCAAACGGCAACGGATGGCCCCCTAATAGTTCAAGATTAACCGCCAAACTGTGAAGGGAGAGGCGGTTTTTCTGTTGATGGAATGAATGAAAAAGATTTTATTTTCGTATCGCTACGATACAGAGGGATCGGGAAACACTGATTAAATCGGACAACGATTGAATCAGTGTTTCCCTATACAAACCACAACTAGCAAAAAAATCATATGCAGTCATTGGCATCATCCCCCTTGTTGTTGAACGCAGGGGCAGAAAACATACCACTACCGTGCTTGCTGATGGCACCTGACCTATTATACTATAAAAAAGACCGCCGAGGCGGTCTTTTTGCTTGCATGGGAAACGAGAGGCAGCATGGTGCATGGCAGGACAGCGTTTACGCCAGGTGAGCACGAATTTCTAATCCCCAGTCACTAGTCCCCAGTCACCCTTTACACATGCAGCGGATTATGCACATTGAATGGCATGAGGTGATCGAGGCTGTACGGGGTCTCCTGATAGACGAAGTTCAGCCAGTTGTGATAGAAAAGGTGGGCGTAGCTGCACCAGACGAAGCGCGGCTTTTCCTGCGGATCGTCGTAGGGATAATAATTTTCCGGCAGGCGGATGGGAAGGCCCTTCTCGCGGTCTCTTTTATATTCCCATTCCAATGTGCGAAGGTCATACTCGAAGTGGCCGAGGACGAAGATGCGGCGGGACTCCTGATCGGAAATGATATTGATGCCGTTCTCGGAGGAGCGGGAGAGGACGGTGAGCTCCGGTGTCTCATCGACTTTTCTGTCGTCGATGGAGGTGTGGCGGGACTGCGGGATGAAGTAGCGGTCGTCAAAGCCGCGGAGGAGCGGGTGGTAATCCATCGTGAGGCCGTACTGGTAGATGCCGAAGAGCTTTCGGGGGAGGATGCGCTTCTCTACTCCGTAGTCACGGTAGAGCCCGGCCTGTGCCGCCCAGCAGAAATGCAGGGTGGAGAAGACGTGGGTATCCGCCCATTCGAAGTATTCCATCATCTCCGGCCAGTACTCGACTTCTTCGTAGGGCATCTTTTCGACGGGCGCGCCGGTGATGATGAAGCCGTCGTATTTCTCATCCTTGATGTCATCGAAGGTGAGATAGTTCTTGGACAGGTAGGAGCGGTCCGTGTGGGTGGTCTCGCGAGACGCGATGCGGGCGAAATCGACTGAGAGCTGCAGCGGGGTGTCGCCTAAGAGACGGAGCAGCTGCACTTCTGTCGGCTTCTTGATGGGCATCAGATTCAGGATCAGGATCTTCAGTGGGCGGATATCCTGTGTCCGCGCGCGCGCTTCATTGATGGTGACGATCCCTTCTTTTTTTAATTCTGTGATGGCGTCCAGGCCATCAGCGATTTTGATCGGCAAAGTAAAGACCTCCTTGGGCAGACAGTCAAGTAAAGGATTTTTTGGGGGGAATGGGGAGTGGCAGGGCTTGGACCAAAGGCCTTTGGAAAAATAAAAAACTCTCGTCCCCAAAGGGACGAGAGTTCGTGTTACCACCCAATTTCGCAGCTGCGTCGCCGCAGATGCCTTTTAAGGTACGATGTTTCCATGATACCCAAGCTCTGTAACGGGAGCACCCGGGTTGCTTCATCATTCAGCATACCTGGCTCAGAGGCCATCTTCCATGGTCTGACTGCACGCCCTTTCACCATTTGGACGCTCTCTTTGCCAGTCTGCGATCATGTACTCTTCTCTTCACTGCCTGTGTGAAATTATTAGTAATATAGCACGTTGCAAGGGAGAAAGTCAAGGGGGTTATGGGGATGGTAAGTGTCAAGTTTTCCTCGGTAATTCATCTGACTGTCAATAATTACTATCTCCGTGGCTTCGGTT